>LNFM01006511.1_pt1 | contig 21572 bp, 16 predicted proteins | sample 596031 | NCBI WGS metagenome assembly LNFM01 (sample SAMN04254537, study PRJNA301005) | activated carbon metagenome | isolation source: dual media filters at the Ann Arbor, Michigan drinking water treatment plant | place: USA: Ann Arbor
CCGCCACTTGATCGTAGGATCGCGTCGTGGCCACCTACGTCGTTCGCGTCGCACGCCAGGCGACGGTCTTCCTGCTCTTCCTGCTGACGATCGTGCTCGGCGCCGTGAGTGGCGTGCTCTTCGCCTTCGCGGGCGACCTGCCGCAGATCTCCGCGCTGGACGACTACGCCCCGAGCACCATCACCCGCATCCACGCCAGCAACGGTGAGGTCGTCGGGGAATTCGCCACCCAGCGCCGCACCGTCGTGACCTACGACGAGATCTCGCCGCTGCTCCGCAACGCCATCATCGCCGCCGAGGACAAGGACTTCGACAAGCACGTCGGCCTCAGCGTGCCCCGGATCCTCGCCACCCTCGTCAAGGACATCCTCGAGCGCCGCAAGGCCGGCGGCGCCAGCACCATCACGCAGCAGCTCGCCCGCAACCTCTTCCTGACGTTCGAGAAGACCTGGGAGCGGAAGATCAAGGAGGCGATCCTCGCCATCCAGATCGAGAAGCGCTACACCAAGCGTGAAATCCTGACGATGTACTGCAACACGATCTACTTCGGGCACGGGGCCTACGGGGTCGAAGCGGCGTCGCGGTTGTACTTCGGCAAGTCCGCCAAGGCCCTCGCCCTGGAAGAGGCGGCGCTCATCGCGGGCATCATCCAGGGCAACGTCCGCCAGAGTCCGTACATCAACCCCGAGGCCGCCATGCGGCGGCGCAACTACGCGCTGCAGCGCATGGCCGAGGAAGCGTTCATCACCGAGGCGCAGGCCACGACCGCCAAGGCGAGTCCGGTGAAGACGGCCGGCCTGCCGACGCAGCCCTATTCCCCGGCGCCGTACTTCGTCGAAGAAGTGCGGCAGCAGCTCGAGGCCAGCTTCGGCGCCAAGCAGCTGTACGAGAACGGGCTGTCGGTGCAGACCAGCCTCGACCTGCCGTTGCAGATCGCCGCCACGCGCGCCCTGCAGGCGGGCCTGCGGCGGCTCGACCAGCGCCGCGGCTTCCGCAAGCCCACCAACCTGCTCGATGCTGGCGCCGATCTCGACGCCTACCGGCATCCGCGCTGGCAGGGACCGATGGTCGTCGGCGACGTCGTGCCGGCGGTCGTCACCGGCACCACGACGACCGAGATTCAGGCGCGGGCCGGTCGGCTCGACGTCCGCATCCCGAAGGCCGGCTTCGACTGGACGGGCAAGACCACGGCCACGGCGCTGGTCTCGCGCGGCGACCTCGTGCAGGTGCTGATCGAACAGCTCGAGGAGTCGGCGCACACCGCGGTCGCCCGTCTCGATCAGGAACCGGAGCTGCAGGGGGGCATCGTGGCCCTCGACAATCGCACCGGACGCATCCTGACGATGGTCGGCGGCTTCGACTTCGACCGCAGCAAGTTCAATCGCGCCGTCCAGGCCTCGCGGCAGCTCGGCTCGACCTTCAAGCTGGTGGTCTACACGGCCGCCATCGATCGCGGGTACACGCCCGCGAGCACGCTGCTGGACGCGCCCGTCTCGTTCCCGGGCGGTGCCGGCTCGCCACCCTACGCCCCCCTCAACTACGACCGGCAGTTCCAGGGACCGATTTCGCTGCGTCGGTCGCTCGAGCAGTCGCGCAACGTGCCGACGGTGCGACTGATGAACGCGCTGGGGCCGAAGCAGGTGATCCAGTACGCGGAGAAGCTCGGCTTCACCTCGACCATCCCGCCCTATCTGTCGAGCGCACTCGGCGCCGGCGAGGCGACGCTGATGGAGATCACCAGCGCGTTCTCGCTGTTCCCGAACCAGGGCGTGCGCATGACGCCGTACCAGATCCTTCGGGTCACCGATCGCGAGGGCAATGCGCTCGAAGAGAATCGGCCGGTGCCGACCGAGGCCATCCGCGCCGACACCGCCTACGTCATGACCACGCTGCTGCGTGGCGTGGTCCAGCACGGCACCGCGGCCCGCGCGGCCGCGCTGCAGTGGCCTCTCGGCGGCAAGACCGGCACGACCGACGACTTCACCGACGCGTGGTTCATCGGCTTCGACCCGGACATCACCATCGGCGTCTGGGTCGGCTTCGACACCAAGCGTCCGATTGGCCAGGGGCAGAGCGGCTCGGTCGCCGCCCTCCCGATCTGGATCGACGTGATGCAGCACTGGATCGATCGCCAGCGCAAGGCCGGCAAGGGCGTCCCCGAATTCCCGGCGCCCGGCAACATCGTCTTCACCACCGACGACACCGGACAGCAGGACGCCTTCATCGCCGGGACGGAGCCGGGGGCGGAGATACGCTGAACAATTGAGGTCTCTTCAGCGACCTTCACCGTTCAGAATGCAGCATCTTCCGGGATCAGCGTGGGTAGAGGTCACCCTCCGGCCACCCCGTTGGTGGTGGGTGCTTGCCGTAGCGCAGCACGCCGTCGAGATGCCGGTGCAGCATGCGGGCGCCCGGCCAGACGGGTTCCAGGCGTGAGCGGAGGCCCCATCCCGCGCCGCCCTGCACCGTGCTGCACCGCACCAGATCGGCTCGAGCAACAGCGTGAAGCGGCTGAATGTCGCGGCAGCGACCTGAATTACTCGTCGTCGGCCGTGGCCGCCCCCAGCGTGCCTGACGACTTGGCCATCAGGTAGGTCTTGATGAAGTTGTCGATGTCGCCGTCGAGCACGCGCGTGACATCGCCCTCCTGATACTTCGTGCGGTGGTCCTTCGCCATCTGGTAGGGATGCAGCACGTAGCTGCGGATCTGGCTGCCGAAGGCGATGGCCTGCTTCTCGCCCCCGAGCCGATCGAGCTCGGCCTGCTGTTCCTTCAGCTTCAGATCGTAGAGACGCGAACGCAGCACCTTCATCGCCACGTCCTTGTTCTTGTGCTGGGACCGCTCGTTCTGGCACGACACGACGATGTTGGTCGGCAGGTGCGTGATGCGGACGGCGGAGTCGGTCACGTTGACGTGCTGACCGCCGGCGCCGCTCGACCGGTAGGTGTCGATGCGCAGGTCCTTCTCGTCGATCGTGATGTCCACATCGTCTGGCAGCTCGGGCCACACGTAGAGGGACGCAAACGACGTGTGACGCCGCGCCGCCTGATCGAACGGCGAGATGCGCACCAGTCGATGCACGCCGGCTTCGGCCGCGAGCAGGCCGTAGGCGAACTCACCGGAGACGGTGAGCGTGGCGCTCTTGATGCCGGCTTCGTCACCGGGCTGCGCCTCGAGCAACTCGCGCTTGAAGCCGCGGCGCTCGGCCCAGCGCAGGTACATGCGCAGGATCATCTCGGCCCAGTCCTGCGACTCGGTGCCACCGGCGCCCGGATGGACGGTGATGATGGCATTCTTGGCGTCGTGCTCGCCGCCGAGCATCTTCTTGATCTCGCCGGCTTCGACTTCGCGCTCCAGGTCGTCGAGGCCGCGCAGGAGGTCGTCGCCGACGTCCTCGCCCCCGTCAATCCATTCGCGCAGGACGACGAGATCGTCGGTGCGCTGCCGCAGCGACTTCAGCAGCGTGACGTCTTCGTCCAGGCGACGACGTCGCTGGAGGACCTTCTGGGCCTCGGCCTGGTTGTTCCAGAAGTCCGGCGCGCTGGCCTGCGCCTCGAGTCGAGCGAGTTCCTGTTCGGGTCTGGCCGCGTCAAAGATACCTCCCGAGTTCGACAGCACGGCGCTGCAGGTCCTCGAATCGCTTGTAGGCCTCATCCTTCACGAACGCCACGGTGACAACTCCTCCGGACAGCTCGGTGATACCCGACCTCGCTGTCCTCCGAACGAAATGCTGAAATGCTGGAATGCCGAAATGCTGAAGAGCGAAGAACGAAGAACGAAGAACGAAGAAACAAAGGTCGAAGTCAAAAGGGCTGAGGTCGAGAGCGAACCGCGTCATCCCCGCATTGCGGCATGGCGGCATTCCGGCATGACAAGTTCACGGCCCTGTCCTGCCCCGCCGGCCGACGCTCTCCCGGAGAGGCAGCACGAGCAACGTCCCGACAACGAGCATACAGGCCCACGCCACGGCATCGCCAAGACGCACGTATGGCGTGAGGCCATCGAGCCACCGGATTTCGCCGATCCACGTGCCCGTCTCGAACAGCGGCGACTGGACGACGACGCGGCCGTAGGGGTCGACCACGCCACTGATGCCCGTGTTGGCGGCCCGTACCAGGTAGCGGCCGGTCTCCACCGCCCGCACCCTGGCCTGCTGGAAGTGCTGGTAGGGCGCTGCCGAGGTGCCGTACCAGGCGTCGTTGGTGATCGTGGCGAGGAGCTGGCTCCCCTGCTGCACGGCCTGGCGCGACAACCCGGGGAACACGGCTTCATAGCAGACCGCCACCGACAGTCGGTGCCCGGCGACGGGCAGCAACGTCAGCGTCTGCCCCGCGCTGAAGTCCGAGAAGCCCTCGACCAGCGGCGAGGCGAAGAACAGCAGCCACCGCACCGGGATGTACTCGCCGAACGGGACGAGCTGCATCTTCCGATACGAGCCGCGAATCTCGCCCGTCGCATCCATCACGAACGCCGAGTTGTAGAACTCGGTCGGCCCGAGGACCTCGTCACTGCCGAAGACCACGGGCACACGCGCCTCGACGATCCCCGCCCGCATGACCTCGGTCTCGATGCCATCGCGACCGAACACGAACGGGGTCGACGACTCGGGCCAGACGACGAGGTCGACGTCCTGGGTCGCGACGCGCTGCGTCAGCGACAGGTACCGCGACAGGATCTCGCCGCGGTACGCCGGATCCCATTTCTGTCCCTGCGGCACGTTGCCCTGCACCAGCGCGACCCGCGCCACGGGTCCGTCGAGCAGTGCCTGCCGACTGACGCGCGCCGCGCCCCACACCGCCCCCGCCGCGGGCAGCGCCAGCAGCACGACCGCCGCGCCGAGACGCGCGCGCCGTCGTCCCGGCGTGGGCACGAGCAACAGGGCGAGCGCCGCCGAGGGACACGCCACCAGACCAGACAGCCCGTAGATGCCGACCACGCTTGCCACCTGCAGCGGTGCCATGACGTCGGACTGGCTGTACCCGAGCAGCACCCACGGAAACCCGGTGAAGAGCGTGCCACGCAGCCACTCGGTGCCGACCCACAGGATCGGCGCCAGCGCCAGCGCCGGCGTGCCGGCCCGCGCCACGGCCGTCGTGAGTGTCAGGCTGAAGAGGGCCGGGTACACCGCCAGGTAGGCGATGAGCAGGGCGGCGAGCGCCCACGCGAGCGCCGCGTTCAGCCCCCCGAACATGGCGAGGACGTCGGACGTCCAGGAGACGGTGCCGGCGAAGGCGACCAGGCCCGTCACCAACCCGAGCAGGAACGGACGGGGGCCACGCGGGGCGGGGCGTGCGGCGCCCCGGGCCACCGCCACGCACAACGGCGCCAGCGCCACCCACCCGAGGGGCGCGAGCGCCGGCTTGGGCAGGCTCAGCGCGAACAGCAGCCCGGACAGGACGGCTAGCGCGTAATCCAGGGCTTGAACTTCTCTTCGCTCTGCAGGCGCCGCATGACCTTGTCGGCTTCGGGCCGCTGCATGTTCATGCCGACCCGCACCTTGTAGATGACCTGTCCCCCACCGGTCGGGGCCAGCACGTAGGCCTTGTAGCCACGCGTCTGGAGGCGCTGGGCAATCGCATCGGCCTCAGGCTTGTTCTTGAGGGCCGTCACCTGGACGGTGAAGCCCCCGTCGCCAGCGGGCGCGGGTGCCGGCGCCGGTGACGCGACGTCCTTCGGTGGTGCGACGGCCTTCGGGGCCTCCGGCGGGGCGGGCGGCGCGGTGACAGGCGGCGCGATCTCGGCCGCCGCACCCGCCTCCACCCGAGGTGGCTCCCCGTCCTTCGCAGTCAGGTTCTCCGGGTAACTCAGCCCGACCACCGACGTCGGCTCGCCGGTCGTCGGCAGCGACGCCGAGTCAGCCTCACCGCCTCCGGTCGAGGCCGACGCGTCGAGACCGACGGCCTCGGCGACGCTGCCGCGGGCGTTCTGGACGCCACGGCCGACGAGGACGCCGCACAGGAAGATGACGATGGAGACGACGGTCGTCGCCATGAACAGGAAGACCAGCTGCTTGCCGCTCAGCTGAATCTCGTGAAAGCCGTCGTCGTGAATCTCGTGGGCCATGCGTGCACCCAGGACGCGAACCCGTGGGCTGGGAAGCCGGGGTCGAGGCGTCTGCTGGACGGAAACCAGGGACGACCAGATGGCGAGCGCAGTTTGCCCCGGCGCTCGACCTGCTGGACAGACCGGGAGTGTACCACTTCGCTCAGGGCGTCCTGGCCGGGGTGGCGCGGATGCGTTCGAGCAGTGCCTTGCCCTCGACCGACTCGGGCGCGATCTGGACCGCCCGTTCGGCGTGCACGCGCGCGTCGGCGGTCTCCCCCGTGGCGAGGTACGCCTCGGCCAGCAGGAGGCGCGCGTCGAGGCTCTCGGCGCTCCAGAGGGAAATCTTCAGCGACTCGATGGCGTCGCGCAGCCGCCCCGCCCGCACCAGCACCCGCCCGAGCGCGAGGTGGGTCTGGGCGTCGTACGGCGAGAGATACAGGGACTTGCGGAACTCCGACGTCGCCTCGCGATCCTGGAGTTGCTCGGCCAGCCGCTGGCCGCGGTCGAAGTGGAAACGCGCCAGTTGCAGGTGGTCCTGCTGGGTCGTGCTGACCAGCGCCGAATCGACGCGCACGGGGCTGGTTTCGGCGTCGCTGGCCCGCTCGAGGCCGCGTGGCACTCCGCCGATCCCTTCGTCGCGCGGGCGCGTGTCCCACTCGTCGAAGCGGGACGACAGCTGGCGGGCGAGGTCGCGCTCGCGCATCCCCTCGACCGCGTTCCCGGCGGCCTGCAGGGCGGCCGCGAGCACGAAGTGCGCCTCGCCGTCAGCCGGGCGGCGGCGGACCACCTCCCGCAGCCAGTAGATGGCCGCGGGCGTGTCCTTGTCGAGCCAGTAGGCGTAGCCGAGATTGAAGAAGTAGTCGGGCGAGTCGGGCACGGCCTCGGAGGCCCGCGTGAAGTACCACGCCGGCTTGCCGGTCTGGGCCGTCACGCTGCCCCGACGGGCCTGGATGACGCCGAGGTTGTTGTAGATCGCCGCCGAGGACGACTCGTCGAGCAGGGCCTTGTAGGCGCTGAACGCGTCGTCCCATCGCTGCAGGTGGATGAGGGACAGGCCGGCGGCAAAGCGTGCGCGACGGCTGAACCGCGACGAGGCCGGAACGGCCTGGGCCGCGGCGAGCGCCCGCGCGTGCTGCTCTTCCTGCGTGCAGACCTCCCAGATGGCGAGGTGCGCCCGTGCGTACTGCGGGGCCGCCTTGACCGCCTGCTCGAGGAACTTCAGCTGCGTCGACGGGGTCTCGGCGACCAGGCCCTTCACGAAGGCCTCGAACACCTCGAGCGACGGCGTGGCATCGCCCGGGCCCGGACTGCTGCCGGGCGGCACGCCCGCCACCGCGGCCGCCACGCGCGAGGCGATCGCGAACACGTCGCGCAGGGGGCCCTGTTCCCGAATCTCGGGCTGGCCGCGGCCGGCTTCGACCTGCACGACGCGCACGGACACCGTCAGCGTGTCGCCGTCGACGTGGACCGTGCCGGTGACCAGGTCCCGCACGCCGATGACCTGCGCCGCGCGCAGCAGCGTCGCCCGCGAGAGCTCGCGGTCATCCGGCAGTTCGAGGGCATCGAAGGCCGCGACGCGGTCGGTCCGCGTGATGGCGGGCCGGCCGAGCGCCGTCACGCCATCGCCGACGAGCAGGGCGATGCCCTCGCCCAACCAGAGCGCCCGGGGATCGTCGTCGGTGGGCTGCAGCGGCATGACGAGGACGGTCGGGACCGCCGCGGCCGCCTGCGCGCGCGCGGTCGCCGGGAGCGCGGTGAAGACGGTGAGCAGGAGCAGAGCCCGCCAGCGGTGGCGCAGCGCCATCATCGTCATTGATCCTGGGCCTCGAGGCGGACCACGCAGCACTCGCCGCCGAGCGCCCGACAGGCGACGAGGGTGCCCCGATGGGGCCAGGCGTCCTGCGCCACCAGGGCTTCGGCGAACGCGAGATAGTACCGGCACTGGGCGTCGCGGGCCTGCTCGCGACTGCTGCAGAAAATCGAGCCACGGATTTCGAGGTCGAGCCGGCCGCGGCGGACGTGCACCTTCACCTTGGTCCCGCGGTACGAGGCTTCGAAGTGCCGCTTGGCCAGCGTCCCGACCTGCCGCAGGCGCATCCACCGGGGCAGCAGCCGGCCGCCGGTGCGCACGTGCCAGGGCTGACCGGCCATCCACCAGGTGGAGGCATAGGCCGCCGCCTGGACCATGACGGCGTCATGGGTGTCGCCGTCCTCGTGCCGCAGGAAGCTGAGCACGGCACTGATGGGCGCGAGATTGACCGCATCCTCGCGCCAGCCGCGCGGCCGCAGATAGCTCTCGTAGAACTCCAGCCGCATCGGCAGGAGGTCCGCGATGGCCTGGTGCAGCGCCGCCGCGAGCAGCCGGTCGATTCTCGCCTCACTCATTTTCTGGTAACGTTTTCGCGGTGCAGAGGCGTCCGGACGGTCCGGCGGTGAGCTGGACCGGCGTGGTGCTGGCCGGCGGGCGCAGCCAGCGGTTCGGCGGCGTGGACAAGACCCGGTTGCCGCTGGGGGGCCGCACGCTGCTGCAACGGGCCGTCGATGCGCTGGCCCCGATCTCCACCTCGTGCCTGGTCGTCGGCGGTGGCCCGGTGGCCGGCGCGACGTCGGTGCCCGACCAATACCCGGGCGCAGGCCCTCTGGGGGGCGTGCTGACGGCGCTGGAGGCCATCGACACGTCGCACGCGCTGATCCTCGCGGTCGACCTGCCCTTCATCTCCGGCTCCCTGCTGCGCGACGTGCAGCGCGCGGGCGCGGATGCCGCCGCGGCGGTGGTGGTGCTGCTGCCCGATGGTCGGCTGGCCCTGTGCCTGTCGGTGCGCCGTGCGTGCGCCCCGGCCGTGCGCGAGATGTGGTCCCGCGGCGCGCGACGCGTGCGCGACCTCGAGAACCTGGTGCCCTGCCGGAGGGTCCCCGCCGAGGCGCGAACCGCGGCGGACGCCCTGTGGAACATCAATGATCCGCTTACCTATGCGCGGGCGCTCGAATTGGCGGAGCACGACTGCCCGGCATGCTAACCCACTGATCTGACCGAGTCAAACCGATGATCCTGCCTCTGCAGCAGGCCGTGCGAGCGGCGCTACAGGACACACTGACAACACTTTACGGGCATGCCGCCGTGCCCGCGACGCTCGTCGTCGAGACCCCGCCGACGCGGGCCCTCGGCGATCTGGCATTCCCCTGCGCCTTCGAACTGGCGCGCACCCTGAGGAAGGCACCGCGCGCCATCGCGCAGGAGGTCGTCGCGGCCCTGCCGGCCGTCCCGGGCGTGGCTCGCATCGAGGCGCTGGGCGGCGGCTACATCAACGTCTTCCTCGACCGTGCCGCGTTCCTGCGTCGCCACCTCGGCCAGGCCTCGACCGTCGTCGCCACCGGACGCGCCAAGACCATCGTCGAGCACACCGCCATCAACCCCAACAAGGCGGCCCACATCGGCCACCTGCGCAACTCCATCCTCGGCGACACCGTCGGGCGCCTGTTGCGGTTCCTGGGGACACCCGTCGAGATCCAGAACTACATCGACGACACCGGCGTGCAGGTCGCCGACGTCGTGGTGGGGTTCGAGCACCTCGAGGGCAAGGGCCTCGACGAGGTGCGGGCGCTGGCCGGCGGCGAGAAGTTCGACTACGACTGCTGGGATCTCTACGCCAGGGTCACCGAATGGTACGAGGCCGACAAGGCGCGGCTCGCCATCCGCAAGGCCACGCTGCACGCCATCGAGCACGGCGACAATCCGACGGCCGCCATGGGCGCGGTGATCGCCGAGGCCATCGTCCGCTGCCACCTGCGGACCATGGCACGCCTGCACATCGACTACGACCTGCTGTCGTGGGAAGGCGACATCCTCCGCCTGCAGTTCTGGGCCACGGCCTTCGACATCCTCAAGCAGCGCGGGACGGTCTACCTGCAGACCGAGGGCAAGCTGAAGGGGTGCTGGGTCATGGAGATCGACGAGGACGTCGAGGCCACGATCGAACAGGCCGACGCGCCGCCCGCCGACGTCCCCGACGCCGAGGGTGGTCCGAACCAGCGCGAGAAGGTCATCGTGCGGTCGGATGGCACGGTCACCTACGTGGGCAAGGACATCGCCAACCAGTTCTGGAAGTTCGGCCTGCTCGGCAAGGACTTCGCGTATCGCCCGTTCGCCACGCGACTCACGGGCGAGACCCTGTGGGCCACCACGTCGACCGGCGGCGCGGCGACCCATCCGGCGTTCGGGCGGGCCGGCACGGTGATCAACGTCATCGACACCCGGCAGGCCTACCTGCAGAAGCTGCTCAAGCAGGCCCTGGCCACGATGGGGCATCGCACCCAGGCCGAGCAGTCGATCCACTTCTCATACGAGATGGTGGCGCTGTCGCACAAGACGGCACGCGAACTGGGCTACCACGCCGATCCCGATGGCAAGCCGTTCGTCGAGGTCTCGGGCCGCAAGGGCCTCGGCGTCAAGGCCGACGACCTGCTCGATCGCCTGGTCGTCAAGGCGCAGGACGAGGTCGGCAAGCGCAACCCCGACTTCACCGAGGCGGAGGCTCGCGCCACCGCCGAGGAGATCGCCATCGCCGCGGTCCGCTACTTCATGGTGAAGTTCTCGCGCACGAAGATCATCGCCTTCGACATCGACGAAGCCCTCAGCTTCGAGGGCGAGAGCGGACCGTACCTGCAATATGCCGCGGTCCGCGCCGGCAACATCTTCACCAAGCTGCGCGACCGCACCCAGCTGGACGAAGCGGCCGTGGCCGCCGCCATCGCGGCGCTGCCGGAAGACGCCATCGCCAGCGGCGACGATGCCGATGCGCTCTGGGACCTCGTGCTGGCCTGCGGACGCCTGGACGAGATCGCGGAGTCGGCCGTGCGGAGCCTCGAGCCGGCGGTCGTCGCCAAGTACGCCTTCAGTCTCGCGCAGGCGTTCAGCGGCTTCTACCACCGCTGCCCGATCCTCTCCGAGGAGCGTCACGACGTGCGGCTCTGGCGCGCGGCGGCCGCCAGCTACTTCCGCCAGCAGATGACGCGCACGCTGGATCTGATGGGCGCCGTCGTCCCGGGTCGCATGTGATGCGACCGCCGCGCATCCTCTACGTGCAGTGCAGCCGGGACGAGGACTACCTGCGGTCGCTCGAGGCCGTGGGCCTCGAGGTCGAGTCCGTGCCGCCCGACGGCGACGTGGGAGTGGCGCTGCAGGGCATCGACGGCGTCGTGCTCGCGGGGGGATACGACGTCGATCCGGCCCTCTACGGCGAGACCATGCATCCGGCGTGCACGCTGGCCGACGCCAGCCGCGATGCCTTCGAGATCGATCTGGCGCGCCGCTGCCTGCGCGACGGCCTGCCGCTGCTCGCGATCTGTCGCGGCATGCAGGTGCTCAACGTCGCCGCCGGGGGCTCACTGATCCAGGATCTCCCGTCGCAGGTGCCCGTGGCCATCCCGCATGCCGTGGACGACACGCTGACGACCATGGCCCACGGCCTCGACGTGGTGGAAGGCACCCTGCTCTCGCGCGCCGTCGGGGCGGGCATGCCCGCGCAGGTCAACAGCCGGCATCATCAGGCCGCCAAGGTCATCGGCCAGGGCCTGGTCGTCTCCGCCCACGCCACCGACGGCATCGTCGAGGCGCTCGAAGCGCCGGACTCGCCGTTCTGCGTCGGGGTGCAGTGGCACCCCGAGAACTTCTGGCGCACCGGAGAGTTCCTGCCGCTGTTCCGGCTCTTCGCCATGGCCTGCCAGAACCGCTTCGCGGTGCACATGTAGCGTGCACCCTCACCGCCCCGTCAACACCGCCGCCAGTGCCTGCATGTCCTCGGGCGTGTTGTAGACGTGCGGCGAGACCCGAATCGCGGTGCCGCGCATCGAGACGTGGACACGCGCGGCGGCGAGACGTGACGCGATGGCCGACATGTCGGTGCCGGCCGGCGGTCGCAGCCCAACGAGGTGCTCGCCGCGCCACGCGGGATCCTCGATACGGTAACCGGCGCGCCGCAGAGGCTCGACGATCGGCGCCCACAGCGACGCCGCGTGCGCCTGGATGCGAGCCGGTCCCCACGCCGTCACCAGCCGCAGCGCCTCGATGGCCATCGGCAGGGTGATGAAGTTCGACCGCTGGCCGACGTCGAAGCGCGCGCTGCCCGGGCCATAGTCGTCGGTGTAGTGCACCAGTCCGGCGAAGTCCTCGCTGCCCCGTCGACCGCACCACGTCTCTTCGAGCGGCTCGCCGTCCTGCAGCGCCTCACCGAACCAGCCGAAGGCCAGCCCGTACGGCCCCAGCAGCCACTTGTAGGCCGCGCACACCACGGCGTCTGGCTGCACCTCGTCGAACGGGAAGGCCAGCGCCCCGACCGACTGCGTGCCGTCGACGACCACGAGTGCGCCGACCTCCCGCGCGCGCGCCGCGAGCCGCGGCAGGTCGAAGCGCGTGCCATCGGCCCAGTGGACGTGTCCGAGGGCCAGCAGGGCCGTTCGCTCGTCGATGGCGGCGAGCAGCGCCTCGTTCCAGGCGGCGCCACGGCCCTCGGCCACATCGGGGACCGTGACCGTGCGCACCTCCCCACCACGCTGGGCCGCGATGCGGCGCCAGGGATGGACGTTGCTCGGGAACTGCTCGCCAGCCACGACGATGTGCTGCCCGGGCCGAAGGCGCAGATTCCTGGCCACGATGGCCATGCCGTAGGAGACGCTGGGCAGCACGGCCACCTGTTCGGGACGCCCCGCCCCGAGCACCTCGGCAAACCGCGCCTTGACGTCCTCGACCTCGACGAAGAAGTCCTCGGGACGAATCGTCCACGGGCGCTGCTTCCTTGCCATGCCGACGCGGCCCGCCTCCTCGACGGCGTGCGCGAGCGGCGACATGTAGGCGCAGTTCAGGTAGTGGACGTCCGGATCGATCAGGAAGGACATGCGGTCAATGTCACCACGGTCTCGACATGCGCCGTCAACGGAAAGAGGTCGAAGACCCGCAGCGAGTCGATGGCCAGCCCCGATGCGACGAGTCCCTGGAGGTCGCGGGCCAGCGTGGCTGGATCGCAGGAGACATAGACGACCCGGCGGGGATGCGCGGCGGCGAGCGCCTTCGACACGACCGGCGAGAGCCCGGTGCGCGGCGGGTCGACGATGACGCAGGCGTCGCCGAGCAACTGCGTCTCCTCGCGGGCGAAGGTCTCGACGTCGCCACGCACGGCACGGACGCGATCGCCGTACGGCAGCGCGTTGGTCACCAGATCTTCGGCACTGACCGCATCGCCCTCGACGCACGTCACCGACGACGCGCCGAGGGTCGCGGCCGCGAGGCCGAAGAGCCCGACCCCGGCATAGAGGTCGACGACGGGGGTGTCGGCCGGCACCGCGCCGGTGACCGCCGTGACCAGTTCCGGGAGCAGGGCGCGATTGCCCTGGAAGAAGGCGGCAGCATGGCGCATCAGACCGGCCTCGCCAGCGGTCGGAACGCCGAGGGCCGCCAGCGACTCCTTGACCCACGGGAATCCGGCGAGCACCGAGGGATGCCGCGACGACACGAGACCGGCGCTGACACCCGTGCACGCGGCCGGCGGGCCGCTCACCCAGACCTCGCCGTGCCGTGGCAGGGGACGCGACAGCTCGAGGTGCACCGCCTGCTGGTCGCCGCGCACCGTCTGCGAGACGACGATCGCCTCGACACTCCGCGCCAGGTCTGGCCGCAGGTGCGTCAGGGTGGCCTCGGCCAGTTCCAGCAGGCCCGGCACCAGCTGACCGGACGGACCGGCGTCGCACAGCGCATGCGTGCCCTCGCGGAAGAACCCGACGTGCATGCCCTGGACGTGCAGACGCGCCCGCAGTCGCCAGTGCTGCCTCGGCGACCCGGTGGCCGTGATCGGGGGCAGGTCATGCAGGCGACCGATCCGGCCGAGGGCGTCCTCGACGATCGCGCGCTTCAGCTCGAGCTGTCGTGCGTACGCGACGTGGGCGAAGACCTGGCCGCCGCACTGCGGATCCGACTCCGGCGTGATCCGATCCGGCGAGGCGTCCTCGACCTCGACGACGCGCGCGAACGCGACCCCCTTGCCCGTCCGCTCCATCACCGCGCGCACGCGCTCGCCGGGGATGCCTCCACTCACCAGCACGATGCGGCCGTCGAGGCGCGCGAGGGATCGACCGCCGGCCACCGGCTTGTCCAGGGTCAGCGTGAACGTGTCATCAGCCATCGAGTCGCACCTGCGGAAGCGAGAAATGCCGCCGCGCGAGTTCACCGAGCAGGGCATGCTCGGCATCGCGGAAGGCAGCAGGGGGCATCTGGCCCCGGAACGGTGACAGCTCACGCTGCACCTGGTCGAGCAGTTCGCGACGCGCGAGCGCCGGCAGCGCGGCGAGCGCCGCCTCGGTCAACTGCCCGTCGATCACGATGAGTCGTTCGAGCAGCGCCGTCCGCGCCTCGCGTCGGGCGCCGCGCGACGTGTCGAGACACGCATCGACATCGCGAATCGTCGCCGCAATCGCGGCCGCGAGCGCTGGTGACATATCGCTCGTCGCGCCAAGTGCCGACAACCGCAGCAGGACGCGCTCGAGATGCTTGGGCAGCGACGGCAGCCGCGCGCTCGACGGCTCCGCGGCCTCCTCGGTCGTGCTGCCCGCGGGCGACGCGTTTGCCGCGGCCCGCACGCCGACCGCTCGACGCCACTGCTCCGCGGCGTCGCGGACGTCGGCCTCGCAGAACTCGATGCGGATCGGACGACGCCGCGGCCCCTTCGCGGTCAGGCGCGCGACGGTGCGGTCCACGCCGTGCAGGGCGACACGGAGCGGCATGCCCTCCCGGGCCCAGCCGGCGACGAGTTCGAACGCCGGCCCCACGATGCGCACCAGATGGCCGCCGTTGACCCGGCAGAGGTGGGCCTCGACGGCGCGGCAGAAGGCGCCGATGTCGGGGCTGGTCGGCGGCGTGTCGGTCTCGTGACTCATGCGTCCCGGTGTCCCATCCGCCACTCCACGTCACCACCATGCACGGTCACGACTCCGCCGTCGGGCCGGCGCACCCGCAACGCCCCGCCGTCGTCGATGCCCGCGGCGTGCCCTTCGTGCTCGCCCGCCTGGTCGCGCCAGCGGACGACGGTGCCCTCGACCGACGGCGCACACCGGCGCCATTGCTCGCGGACCTCGTCGGCCGCGCCACGCGCGAGCAGCGCCGTGCCTTCGCGCAGGCGGACGAGCAGCGCCCGCACGAGCGCGGTGAGCGTCTCTGGCCCCGCGGCCGCGGCGCCGGGCAGCAACTGGTCCAGGCTGATCATGCGCACCGCGACCTCGGCCGGCGCGGCCGACGGCGTCAGGTTGAGGCCGATGCCCAGCACGACACTGCGCAGCACACCGCCGTCGCTCGTCCCTTCGGCCAGGATGCCGGCGAGTTTGCGCCAGGGGGCCCCTGGGGACGACGTGCGCACCATGACGTCGTTGGGCCACTTCAGTTCGACCGGGGCCGCACACACCTCGCCAATCGCTCTCGCCACGACCACGCCGGCCATGAGCGTGACCAGGGAGGCCACCGGCGACGCCGCGTCGGCTCGCAGGGCGGCCCACCGGTCCGGGCGCAGCAGCGTCGAGAGATAGAGCCCCTGCGCCGACGGCGAATGCCACGACGCGCCGCGTCGGCCGCGCCCGGCAGACTGCTCCGCCGCGATGACGGTATACCCCTCGGGAGCCCCGGTGGCGGCGGCGCGCGTCACATCGTCGTTGGTCGAGGTCGTGAGTGCCCGGATGGAGACCTGATGCGCGAAGGCGCCGGCCTCGGCGCCGGCGCTGGCCACGCCGCCGCGCACGGCGTCCAGCCAGCCCGGGAGGTCGAGCGTCACGAGACTGGCGCGATCTTGAAGCTGAGATCCACCGCGGGGGCCGAGTGCGTCAGCGCCCCGACCGAGACGAAGTCGGCCCCGGTGGCGGCGATCTCCGGAATGCGGTCCAGTGTCACCCCGCCCGAGACTTCGACCTGCGCGCGCTTGCGGGCGCGGCGGACCGTCTCGGCGAGCGTGGCCAGATCCATGTTGTCGGCCAGGATGCGCGTCGCACCGGCCTCGAGGGCGACGTCCAGTTCCTCGAGGGTGCGGACCTCGACCTCGATGACCATGTCCTCGGCTGCGTGTCGCATGCGCTGCAGCGCGGCCAGCACGCCGCCGGCCAGCGCGATGTGGTTGTCCTTGATCAGGATGCCGTCGTCCAGCGCGAAGCGGTGATTGGTGCCGCCGCCGGCCCGCACGGCGTACTTCTCGAGGACGCGGAGCGTCGGGGTGGTCTTGCGGGTGTCGAGCACGACGAGCGACGAGCCTTGCGCGGCGTCGACGTAGCGGCGGGTCACCGTGGCGATGCCCGACAGCCGCTGCATGAAGTTGAGCGCCGTGCGCTCGGCGGTGAGCAGCGCGCGGGCGCGGCCGGTCACTTCGGCGACCAGCGTGCCACTCGGGCACACGTCGCCGTCCTGGTGATGACGCACCATGACGGCGGCGGGATCGAGCTGCAGGAAGGCCTCTTCGGCGACGTCGAGACCGGCGATGACGCAGTCCTGCTTGGCGAGCAGACGACCGTGGCCGCGCTGCGCCTCGGCGATGGTGCCCTCGGTGGTGGCGTCGCCCCAGCTGATGTCCTCGGCCAGGGCACGCCGCACGAGCTCGCGATAGAGCGCCTTGTCGAGGGGCGTCACGCCGACGTTCACGCGCCGACCTCCGGAGCCTTCTCGAGTTCACCGAGTTCGACGGTGGCCGCGCGCGGTTCGCCCTCCGACGTCCGCACCTGCTGCACGAAGCCGGCCGCCGCCACATCGGCGCGGGCCGCTTCGAAGGCCACCAGATCGGCCGCAGACGCCGTCACGTGGAAGTCCACGACCGGCGTCCGCAGCGGCTTCTTCGCCTCCGACTTCGTGCGGCGAATCTCGCCGAGGGCCCACGACGCCATGGTCAGGGCCTCGGCGCCGGCCGCATCGCCCGCCCCACCGACCGAGGCCAGGACCTCGTCGGCGGTCGGCCAGGTGGCCCGGTGGACGGAGCCCTCCTGCCACCACGACCAGACTTCTTCGGTGACGTACGGCAGGAAGGGGGCGAACAGGCGCAACAGCGTGCGCAGCGTGACCACCATCGCCGCGTTGGCCGAGCCGGCGCCGTCGAGGCCGAGGTCGCCGTACCGGCGCGCCTTCACGAGCTCGAGATAGTTGTCGCAGAAGTCCCAGAAGAACTGCTCGGTGCGTTCGAGGGCGCGCGTGTAGTTGTATTCCTCGAGATCCGAGGTGGCCTCGGTGACGAGGGACGCCAGGCGCGTCACCAGCCCGCGGTCGACCGGGGCCGTGATGGCGCCGATCGGCTCGGTGCGGGCGAGGGCGAACTTGGCCGCGTTGAGCAGCTTGATGGCGAGCCGACGGCCGACCCGCATCTGGCCGGTGTCGAAGGCCGTGTCTGCCCCGGGACGTCCACTGGCGGCCCAGTACCGCACCGCGTCGGACCCGTGCTCCTCGAGCAGGCCCATGGGCGTCACCACGTTGCCCTTGGACTTGGACATCTTCTTGCGATCGGGATCGAGGACCCAGCCCGAGATCGCGGCGTGCTTCCACGGCAGGGCATCGTGCTCGAGATGCGCCCGCAAGACCGTCGAGAAGAGCCACGTGCGGATGATGTCGTGCGCCTGCGGACGCAGGTCGAGCGGAAACACCCGAGCGAAGAAGTCCTCGTCGTCGCCCCACTGCCCGACGATCTGCGGCGTCAGCGACGACGTCGCCCACGTGTCCATGACGTCGGGATCGCCGATGAAGCCGCCCGGCACGCCGCGCTGCGCCCCCTCGTAGCCCGCGGGGACGTCGGTGGACGGGTCCATCGGCAGCTGGGCCTCGGTGGGCAGCAGCGGCTGGTCGTAGCGCACGGCGCCGTCCTGGTCCAGCGGATACCACACGGGGAACGGCACGCCGAAGAATCGCTGCCGCGACACGCACCAGTCGCCGTTGAGCCCCTCCACCCAGTTCTCGAAGCGGGCCCGCATGTAGGGCGGGTGCCACTCGAGGGCGCGCCCACGCGCGATGAGCGACTCGCGATGGTTCATCGTGCGGACGAACCACTGCCGGCTGGTGACGATCTCGAGGGGCCGGTCGCCCTTCTCGAAGAACTTGACGGCATGCGTGATCGGCCGCGGATCGCCGATGAGATCGCCCGACTCCTTGAGCTGCTCGACCAGCCGCGTACGGGCCTGTGAGGCCCCGCGACCGACGAGGGGCGCATAGGCGGCGTCGGCGCGCGCCGGGTCGACCGACGGCCAGCCGTCGCTGCCGAAGGTGATCGGGCGCAGGGTGCCGTTGGCCTCGATGATCGAGCGGACGGGCAGGCCGAGTTCGCGCCACCAGATCACGTCGGTGAGATCGCCGAACGTGCAGATCATCGCGATGCCGGTGCCCTTGTCGGGATCGGCGAGGTGATGGGCGCGAATCGGCACCTTGACCCCGAACAGCGGCGTGACGACCTCGGTGCCGAACAGCGGCTGGTACCGCGCGTCGTCCGGATGGGCCACCAGGGCGACGCAGGCGGGAATCAGCTCGGGCCGCGTCGTGTCGATCTCGACGACGCCGCCGCCGTCGGCGCGCGCGAAGCGGATCTTGTGGTACGCGCCGGGCATCTCGCGGTCTTCGAGCTCGGCCTGGGCGACGGCCGTCCTGAAGTCGACGTCCCAGAGGGTCGGCGCCTCGAGCTGGTACGCCTGGCCCTTCTGCAGCAGCCGCAGGAACGCAAGTTGGGAAATCTTCTGCGCACGCCTGCCGATCGTGGCGTAGGTCATCGACCAGTCGATCGAGAGCCCGAGGTACTTCCACAGGTGCTCGAAGGCCTGCTCGTCCTGTTCGGTCAGCCGGGTGCAGAGTTCGATGAAGTTGGGGCGGGACACCGAGATCGGCTGCTTGCCCGGCGTGGCCGGCGGCTCGAACGTCGGGTCGTAGGGCAGCGACGGCTCGCACCGCACGCCGTAGTAGTTCTGCACCCGACGCTCGGTCGGCAACCCGTTGTCGTCCCAGCCCATCGGGTAGCACACCGAGAAGCCGCGCATCCGCTTGTAGCGGGCGATGACGTCGGTGTGGGTGTACGAGAAGACGTGACCGACGTGCAGCGACCCGCTGACGGTCGGGGGCGGCGTGTCGATCGCGTAGACCTGATCACGCGGCCGGGTCCGGTCGAACCGGTAGACGGCGTCGGCCTCCCAGCGGGGCTGCCATTTCGCTTCGAGGCCCTCGAGGGCCGGTTTGTCGGGAACGTTGTAGGACGGGGACTGGCTCGACGCCTCGGACATCACCCGTTGATCGTAGGGGGTGCCCCGCTCCCCCGCAAGGGGGCGCGAGGCGCCAGGGGGGATCGCGTCAGGCCTGTCCGACCTTGATGCGCTCGATTTCCTCGGAGATCAGCCGTTCGGCCACCTCCAGCACCCGAGCCGTCACTTCTTCGCGCAGCACGCGGTCGGTCAGCCTGCCGACGACGCGGCGGGCGAGTTCGTCGACCAGGGCGTCGGAGATGCCCGGCACGGCCTGACCGGCGGCCGGCGTCGGCCCCACGGCTGCGGGCCCTTCCCCACGCTCCTCGGCGAGGATGGCCGAGAAGGCGCTGGCCAGCGACGTCGCCCCACCGCCCGACGCCTCGGCGGGGACGTCGGCACTCGCCTCGGCGGGCACCTCGGCGTGGGCGACCTCGGCCGGCGCGGTCACCCTGACGAGCGTCGAGCGCCCCTGGCGGGCCGCGAGATGCTGATCGAGTCGCGACGCGTACGTGTCGAGGCCGGGCGCGAGGGTGACTGCACTCTCGGCCACCGGCGCCGCGGATCCCGGGCGCGGCGGCGCGAACTCGCCGAGCGACTCGCCGCGTTCCCCGCCGAGCATCCGCTTGACGAGCGAGACCACCTGCTGCGGCTCGAAGGGCTTCACGAGGACGGCATCGGCCTGGCAGGCTTCGGCGCGGCGATCGTCGATGGGCTCGAACGCGCCCGTCATGAGCACGACGGGCACCTGCGAGAGGGACGCCTGGCCCCGCACCCACGTGGCCACGTCGTAGCCATCCCGGGCCGGCATGGTGGTATCGGCGAGGATGACGTCGGGCGTGTTCCCCGCGCCGAGGTAGCCCACCACCTCGTCGCCGTCGCTGAACGAGACGACCTTGAAGCCCTCGTCGGCGAAGGTCAACTCGATCACGCGCTGGACCGTGACACTGTCATCGGCCAGCAACAGCGTGTAGCTCATGGGGCTGAGCGTAGTCACCCCGATGAGCAGCCGTCAAGCACGACACCACGACGGCATCCCCGCGGGCCCGGAAATCCGCGCGCCAGGGAACTCGCGCCACCGTCCCGCCGTCGATTGTCCCGGGCACCGCACCTCCTCCCCGGACGCCCACGAAATCCGGCGGTTCCGGCCTGTTCGGCCGGCCTCTCCCGTTCGTTAAGGTCTTGGGCCACGCCTCGCGCGCGGCCGTGGAGTCATCTCATGCGTGTGCTGCTGAAGGTCCTCGGTGTTCTGGTCGTGTCTGCCTGTGTGCTGGCCGTCGGCGGCTACTCCTACCTGCTGCTCGCCTACCCCCGTGTCGGCCCGGCCCCCGATCTCCGCGTCGACGCGACACCGGAGCGCATCGCGCGCGGGCGGTACCTGGCCGACCACGTCGCCGTGTGCACCGACTGCCACAGCCAGCGCGACTGGACGCGCTACGCGGGTCCGCTGAAGCCCGAGACGTATGGCGCGGGCGGCGAGGTCTGGGACGAGACCGTCGGCTTCCCCGGCCGCCTCGTGGCGCGCAACATCACACCCGCCAGCCTCGGCGCCTGGACCGACGGCGAGATCGTGCGAGCCTTCACCGAAGGCGTGGCTCGCGACGGCACCCCGCTCTTCCCGCTGATGCCGTACACGACCTACGGGCAACACATGGCGCCCGACGACGCCCAGGCCATCGTGGCGTACCTCCGCAGCATCCCGGCGCGCACACAGCAGATTGCCGATCGCACGCTCCACTTCCCGCTGCCCCTCGTCGTCCGCACCATGCCGGCGCGAGCCAACACGCGGGCCGTGCGACCGGACGCGAGCGATCGGATCGCCTACGGGGGCTACCTCACCAACATCGCCGGCTGCGCCGAATGCCATACGCCCGTGGACGCACGCCGCACCCCGCTGGCGCACATGCGCCTGGCGGGCGGGCAGGAGTTCCCGCTGCCCAACGGCCTCATCGCCCGATCGGCCAACCTGACACCGGACGCCACCGGCATCGGCGGTTGGACGGAGGCGCAGTTCGTGGAGAAGTTCAAGGCCTACGCGGATGGACGAGCCCACGTGCCGGTGGGCGCATCCGACTTCAACACGCCGATGCCGTGGCAATCGTATGCGGGCATGACCACCGAGGACCTCGCGGCCATCTTCGCCTACCTGCAGTCGACGCCGGCAATCCGACATACCGTCGAGAAGGTGGGTCGGCGCCCGGCGGCAACAACCAACTAGGCGACCTACGCGTCGAGCGGCGCGTGCCGGCGCACGTCTCGACGGATGCCGTCGACGATGGCCTGCATCGGCGTTCCCGGCAGGTAGATG
>LNFM01005595.1_pt1 | contig 21569 bp, 20 predicted proteins | sample 596031 | NCBI WGS metagenome assembly LNFM01 (sample SAMN04254537, study PRJNA301005) | activated carbon metagenome | isolation source: dual media filters at the Ann Arbor, Michigan drinking water treatment plant | place: USA: Ann Arbor
ACGCCGAGCTCGTCGCACAGCTTCGCCTCGGCGACGCAGTCTGCGATTACGTCGGCGTCGCGATCGGGGTCGCGGCTTTCGGGGAACAGGAAATTGCTGAAGCGCAGCATCCGGGCTTCTCCGCCGTGGCTTCGATGAAGGTAGTCGAACAGCGCGATCGCGCAACCTTCGCACTTGCACACCCGCGCGGGCGCATGCAGCCTCGCGATGACAATGCCGGGAGATTTCGTGTGATGACGACGCGTCGCATCCTCCTTGCCGGCGGGCTCGCCATGCCCGCCATCGCCGCGCACGCGCAGGACCGGCCGGTGCAGATCTATGTCGGCTTCGCGCCGGGCGGGAACATCGACCTGGCGGCGCGCATGGCCGCGCCCTTCCTGGAAAAGCACCTGGGCGGCGGCACGCAGATCATCGTGGTGAACAAGCCCGGCGCCGGCGGGATGCTGATGCTGAACGAGGTCGCGGCGGCCGCGCCCGACGGGCGGCATGTCGCGCTGGTGTCCTTCCCCGCGCTGGTCACCGCGCTGTACGACAACACGCCGCGCTACCGCGTGGAGTCCTTCGCCTATGTCGGGCTGCTGACCGACGAGCCCTATACGGTCTTCGTCGGCACCGACACGCCCTATCGCAGCCTGCGCGATCTGGTGGACGCGGCGCGCGCGCGGCCGGAGACGATCAACATCGCCGGCGCCGGCGTGGGCGGCGCGCCGCATCTGGCGCTGATGGCGATCGAACGCGCATCGGGCGCGAAATTCACCTGGGTGCCGACGCAGGGCGCGGGCCAGGCGATGCAGCTGGTGCAGGGCGGGCACGTCGCGGGGTCGATCTCGACCGTCAGCCTGACGGTGCGCGGGCATATCCAGGGCACGCACCGCGTCATCGCCATCATGGAGCGCGAACGCTGGGAGCGCGCCCCCGACCTGCCCACCGGCATCGAGCAGGGCGTGAATGTCGCCGCCGGTTCGGCGCGCGGCTTCGCCATGCCGGCGGCGACACCGGCGGCGATCACGCAACGCTGGGAGGAAGCGATCCGCCGCACCGCCAACGACCCGGAATTCCGCGCCATGGCGGAACGCGACTTCCTCATCGTGCGCCACATGGACCGCCCCACCATGACCGCCTTCGTCGAGCAGAATGCGCGCGACTATGGCGAGCTGTGGCGCAGCAGCCCCTGGCGGCGGTGATCAGGCGCGGAACATCCCCCCGCCATCGACATCGACCACCGTGCCATTGACGTAGTGCCCGCGCGGCGAGGCCAGGAACACCGCCAGGTCGGCGATCTCGCTGGCCTCGATGGGACGGCCGAAGGGCAGGCCGGTGAGCGTGTCGGCCCAGCGTTCCTCGTCGCCGAACTGGTTCTTCGCGTGGGTGCGCGCCTGGGTCAACATGCGGTCGGTCTTGGTGGTGGCGGGGTTGATGCCGACCACCTTCACCCCGGAGGCCTGCGCCGCCGCGCCGATCGCGGAGGTGAAGGCGATCAGCGCCGCATTGCCCGCGCCGCCGGCGATATAGCCCGCGCGCGGCGCGCGCCCGGCCATGCCGATGATGTTGACGATGGCGCCGGCGCGGCGCGCCTCCATCGTCGGCAGGAACATCTGGCACATGTGGATGTAGCCGAAGACCTTGAGGTCCCAGGCCTGCTTCCAGCGCGCCATCGAGATGTCGGCCAGCCGCCCGGCCGGGATGGCGCCGGCATTGTTCACCAGGATGTCGACGCTGCCATGGGCGGCGTGCAGGCGCTGCCGCTCGGCATCCTGCGAGAGATCGGCGGCGAAGGTCTCGACGCGCACCTGGCGTTTGGCACGGAGCGCATCGGCGGCGGCGTCCAGCGCGGCGGCATCGCGCGATGCCAGCACCACGTCGCATCCCTCGGCGGCGAAGGCCTCGGCACAAGCGAGGCCGATGCCCTTCGATCCGCCAGTGACCAGCACGCGCTTGCCCTGAAGCTGCATGTCCATGTCGCTACCCCCCTTTGGAAGCGTGCAGGCCAAGCACCTGCCGCATTCAGAAAACCCTGCCGCTGCCGGCACGCCCTGCGGCCCGATGCCCTGCATCGGGCCGGGAGCGCACAGCGCGACCGCGCCCAGACCATCAGCCGCGCCTGGCGCACCAGTGCGTGGCGCGAAGGCAAGCCGGCCGGATGGCCGGCGCCCGCCGCCTGAGGGTCAGATAACCAACTCAATCAAAAACGGCCCCGGCTGCGCGAAGGACTGCGCCATCAGGTCGCCCACCTGGTCGAGCGTCGTCGCCTGGGCCGCCGCCACGCCCATCGCCTCGGCCATCTTCACCCAGCCGATGTCGGGGTTCCCCAGGTCCAGCATGTTCATCGCCGTCGGCCCCGGATTGGCGCCGACGTTCTGATATTCGCCCAGCAGGATCTGGTACTTGCGGTTGGACAGGATGACGGTGGTCACCGGCAGCTTCTCGCGCGCCTGCGTCCACAGCGCCTGCACCGTGTACATCGCGGAGCCATCGGCCTGCAGGTTGATCACCCGCCGCCCGCCGCCGCCGATCGCGGCACCCGTGGCCAGCGGCAGGCCGCAGCCGATCGCGCCACCCGTGATGTGCAGCCAGTCGTGCTGCGGCGCCGCGAAGGTCTCGCTGTAGAAGCCGCGCCCGAAGGAGACGCTCTCGTCGGCGATGATCGCGTGTTCGGGCATCAGCGCCGCCACGGTGCGCGCCAGGCCCTCGGGCGTCGGTGTACCGCGCGCGGCGTCCGGGCGCTTGCCGACATCCGGCATCGCGACGACGGGCGCGCCCAGTTCGTCGCACAGCGCGCCGAGCGCCGCCGCGGGATCCTGTTCGTAGCGCGTCAGCACATGCACTTCCGCCGTCGCGGGGTAATGCAGCGAGGGCTTGCCCGGATAGGCGAAGAAGCCGACCGGCCCACGGGAATTCACCAGGATGATGTGCTCGACCCACTCCAGCGCCTTGATCGCGACATCGGCCGGATAGGGCACGCGCTCGAGCGGCAGGCGGCCCTGGCCGCGCTGCACGCGCCCGTTCGACCCTTCCGCCAGCAGCTTCGCGCCGGTGGCCTTCGAGACACGCCAGGCCAGCGCCTGCGCGCCCTCGCGCAGCGCGGTCCCGCCCAGCAGGATCAGCACGTTCTTCTTCTCGCGCAGGATGCGCGCGGCGTTGCGGATCGCCAGCGGATCGGCCGCCTGCGGCTGCGGCACGGGCAGCGGGTCAGCCACCACGCCGCCCTCGTCCCAGCAGGTATCCGACGGCAGGATCATGGTCGCGATCTGCCCGGGCGAGGTGCGCGCCGCCTGCACCGCGGCCGCCGCATCCGCGCCGACATCCGTCGCCTTGGTCGAGGTCCGCATCCATTGCGACACGCCGCGCGCCCAACCCTCCGTATCCGCGGTCAGGGGTGCGTCGAAAGGACGATGGTATGTCGCCTGGTCACCCACGCAATTCACGATGCCCGAGCGCGCGCGCCGCGCGTTGTGCAGGTTCGACAGCCCGTTCGCGAGGCCAGGGCCGCAATGCAGCAGCGTCGCGGCCGGCTTCTCGGTCATGCGCCAATAGCCGTCGGCCATGCCGGTGACGACATTCTCCTGCAGGCCGAGCACGCAGCGCATGCCGGGGATGCGGTCGAGTGCTGCGACGAAATGCATCTCGCTGGTGCCGGGGTTGGCGAAGCAGACCTCCACGCCGCAACCCAGAAGTGTATGCACAAGGCTCTCGGCACCGTTCACCGCGTCTCTCCCGCAGATTGATGGACGGCGCACCCTGCGCGGGACCGCGCGCGTCGGCAAGGTCACGCCTCGCGCTGGCATTGCCGAGGCGCCGGGCCGCGCGCATCCTGCCCGCGCATGGAACGAAGGGGTGCCTGGCCGTGACCCTGCTGCGCCCCGCGCTGGTCGGCTTCGCCGCGGGCGTGCTGTCCGTGCTGGTGTTCCACCAGGGCACCGTCGCGCTGCTGCATGCCGCGGGGCTGGTGCCGAACGCGCCCTTCCGGCTTCACCCGGTGCCGCCGCTCGGCGTGCCGCAACTGGTCTCGATCGCCTTCTGGGGCGGGGTCTGGGGCAGCGGGCTCGGGCTGTTCCTGGCGTCGAGCCGGCGGCACTGGTCGCCGCTGCTGGCGGGACTGCTGATGGGGGTGTGCTGCTCGCTGGTCGGCTTCACGGTGGTGGCGGCGCTGCGCGGTCAGCCGCTGCTGGGGGGCCTCGACCTCGGGCGCTGGTGGCGCAGCCTGCTGATCAACGGCGCCTTCGGCTGGGGGGTGGGGCTGCTGCTGCTGGCGGCGCGGCGGGCGTTTCGGGTCTGAACCGCCCGCAGGATGACCTTGCCGCAATTCGGCCGCCATGCTTCTCAGAATAGTGATCGGCCAGCCAGGGGGGCGGCGCCGGGATTTCAGGGGGACATCGCGATGATGTCGCGTCTCGCCGTTGCCTTCTTCGCGACGGGCTTCGCCGCGCTGCTTTGCCAGATCGTTTGGCAGCGCATGCTGGGCATCTTTGCCGGCTCCGACACGATTTCCGCCGCGCTGGTGGTGGGCGCCTTCCTCGCGGGGCTGGGCCTGGGGTCGATCATCGGTGCGAAGGTGGCCGACCGGCTGAGCCCCGCGCGGGCGCTGGCGGGCTTCGCGCTGGCCGAGATCGGCGTCGGCGTCTTCGCCCTGCTGTCCAAGGTCTTCCTCTACGACTGGCTCGCCACCGACCTCGCCGGGGTGGTCGATGCGGCGCCGGCGATCTTCGCGCTGTGCTTCGCGGGGCTGGTGCTGCCCACCACGCTGATGGGCGCGTCGCTGCCGCTGCTGGCGCGCGCGGTCGCGACCTCACGCGAGAACATCGCCGAGCGCATCGGCACGCTGTACGGGCTGAACACGCTGGGGGCGGGGCTGGGGGCGCTGCTGGGCGGCTGGTTGCTGGTCGGGCAGCTTGGCTTCGTGGGCGCGCTGTGGCTGGCGGCGGGGCTGGAATTCTTCGCCGCGGCGCTGTCGGTCACGCTGCTGCGGCAATTGCGCGACGCCCCCGCGCCCGTCGCCTCCGCCCGCGACCCGGCCGATGACGCGCGCTATGGCGGCCTGCCGCTGTGGTGCCTGCTGGTGTTCCTGTCGGGCTACGTGATCGTGGCGCTGGAGATCGTGTGGGTCCGCATGATGGGCCAGGTGGGGCAATACCATGCCTACCTGTTCCCCACCGTGCTCGGCATCTTCCTGCTGGCCGATGGCGCGGGCATCGCGGTGGCGTCTCGCATGCTGCGGCGGATCGAGGACCCGCGCCCGGCCTTCTTCATCACGCAATCGGCCGGCTTCGTGCTGGCCACGGTGCTGCTGCTGGCGCTGTGGTACGCGCTGCCGCTCTGGCCGCTGGCGGAGTCGATGGCAGTCGACCGCAACCGGATCAGCCCCGGCCCGCTTCTTGTTGCGATCGGCCTGACCGTGCTGGTGGTCGCGCCGCCGTCCTTCCTCATCGGCATGACCTTCCCCTTCGTGCAGCGCGCGGTGCAGCGCGACCTGTCGAGCGTCGGCGCGCGCGTGGGCTGGGTGCAGCTGGCGAACATCGCCGGCAATGCGGCGGGATCGATCCTGACCGGGCTGGTCACCTTCCATGTGCTGGGCACGTCCGGCACGCTGAAGCTGCTGGCGGTGCTGTCGCTGCTGCTGGTGGGGTTCTGGCTGTGACGGGCGGGCGTGGCGAAGCGACCGGTGGAAGCCGCCCTGGCGGTCTGCTGCGCGGTGCTGTTCTTCGTGCTGCCGGGCAATGCCGCCTTCTGGACGCGCGTGCATGTCGAACGCTCCGGCCAGGCGGCGGCCTGGGCCGAGGACCGGTCGGGGATCGCGTATTTCCGCGACGACAGGGCGGATGACGACCGCGCGGAGGGCCGCTTCTTCATCCAGGGCTTCGCCCAGGGGCGCATCCCCTTCCTGCCGATCCACCAGTTCCTCGGCGCGATCGGCCCGCTGATCCACCCCAACCCGCGCGAGGTGCTGGTGATCGGCGTGGGCTCGGGTGGCACGCCCTGGGCCGCGGGCGTGCGCCCGGAAAGCCGGGTCCGCGCGATCGAGCTGGTGGCCCCGGTGCTCACCGCGCTCGAGGAAGTCGGCCGCCGCCATCCCGGCAGCCCGATGGCGCAGATGTTCGGCGACCCGCGCTGGACCCTGGAATACGGCGACGGCCGGCGCACCCTGGCCAAGGAGGACCGGCGCTATGACATCATCGAGGCCGACGCCATCCTGCCGCAGGCCTCGCATTCGGGCCTGCTCTACAGCGTCGAGTTCCTCGAACAGGTGCGCGAACGCCTGGCGCCGGGCGGCATCTACGTGCAGTGGGCGCCGACGCAGCGCACCGCCGAGACCTTCGCCAGCGTGTTCCCGCACACGCTGCTGCTGATGCCGGTCGGGGTGCTGGTCGGCTCGAACGACCCGATCCCCTTCGATTCCGCGCGCCTGGCCCAGGCGCTGGAAGCGCCCGCCACGGCCGAGCACCTGCGCCGCGGCAACCCGTCCTTCCAGGACTGGCGGCTGCTGTTCGCCAACCCGCCGCTGGCCTGGAGCCCTGGCACCCCGCGCGAGGAGCCGCCGCTGACCGACATCTTCCCGCGCGACGAATTCTTCCTGAACAACCCGGTCACCACCACCGACGTCTATGCGCGCCGCGTGGCGCCGGCCATGGCGCGCGGCCCCCGCCCGGCGCCCTGAACGCCGCCGGCGGGGCCGGCCACACGCTTCCTTCATCCTTCCCGGCTTTGCTGGGCGCGAAAGGAGGCCAGGCATGTCCCGCCACAGCGCCGGACGCGACCAGGGTGCCATCCCCTGGGCGCCGCAGGGCGGGTTGATCCGGCGCACGATCGAGACCGGTGCCAGGATGCTCGGCGTCGGCCCCGGCCAGAGCACGCCAGCCCCGTCAGAACCCGTGGCGCCGGCGCCCGCACCACCGGCCATCGATGCCCCGGCACCGACCCCACGCCCTTGCCACCGCCGGCTCTGGGCAGACCGGCTATGGGGCGAAGGGATGGCCCTGCCGGGCGGCGCGCAGGAGGTGCTGCGCCTGGCCGCACTGCTGCCTCTCTCGCCCGAGACCACCCTGCTGCTCGCCGGCCATGGCGCCGCCGCGGCGGGGGGCGTGGTGGCGGGCGGGCGCGGAACCTTCGTCGCCGCCTTCGAGCCGGGCGCGCCCGCGCCGCCGCGCGGGGCGCCGCGCGGGCGCGTCAGCACCGAGCCCCTCGACTCCGGCGCCCCCGTCTTCCGTGCTCGCTACCACCACCACGCGCTGCTGCTGGAACCGATGCGCGCGGGCGCGTCGCCGGGTGCCCTGCTGGCCGCGGCGGCGTCCGGGCTGCGGCCCGGCGGGCAGGTGGTCATGCTCGACCTGGTGGCATGCGGGATGTCGGCCGGAGCGGCCGAGCGGCGCTGGCTCGCCGCCGAGGGCCGCTGCCTGCCGCCGGCCGAGGACGCGCTGCCCGCCGCCCTGCAGCGTGCCGGCTTCGATGTGCATGTCGTCGAGGATGCCGGGCGCCGCCATGCCGAAGCGGTGATGGCCGGCTGGAAGGCGCTGTTACTGGCTCTGCGCGACCAGGCGGTGCGCCCGCCGCCGGCCGAAGCGGCCGACATGGTGACCGAGGCCGAGGCATGGCTGCTGCGCCTGCGCCTGTTGCAGGAGGGACGGCTGAGGCTGCTGCGCTGGCATGCCACTCTCGCGCGGTAGAGTCCGGCAAAACGCGGTCACGCGCGACGACGCGCGGCCACGATGGCGCCACGACGCGGTGCGGCAGAGCGCTGTCGCGGCCGGGCGCCGCCCAAACGGCCTGCCTGCCCTGCCGCGTGGCGCGATCGCGGCAACGGCGCGCACGTCGGGGCGCCGACGCCGCCGCTAGAACCCGGCCGCCTCCAGCACCGTCTCCACCGGACCGTCATCCAGGATGCGCCCGCCCTCGAGCCGGATCGCCCGGGTGCACCATTTCCGCACGATCGCCATGTCGTGGGTGGCGATCATCAGGATCTCGGCATTCGTCACCAGCCGCGACAGGCGTTCGTCGGCGCGCGCCATGAAGTCGGCATCGCCGGCGAGGAACCATTCGTCCATCAGCAGGATCTCGGGCGTCATCGCCGTGGCCATGGCGAAGGACAGGCGCACATTCATGCCCGCGGAATAGCCGCGGACCGGCACGTCGAAGAATTCACCCAGGCCCGCGAAGCCCTGCACCTCGTCGGCCAGGGCGCGGCCATCGGCCTCGGTCATGCCGCGATACAGCGCGCGCAGCACCACGTTCTCGCGCCCGGTCAGCAGCAGGTCCATCCCCGCGGCAGGGTCGATCAGCGAGCCGATCCCGCCCACCACGCGCAGGCTACCCGCCACGGGTTCATAGACCCCCGCGATGGTCCGCAGCAGCGTGGTCTTGCCTGCGCCATTGGGGCCGACCAGCGCGATGCGCTCGCCATCGCCGATGCGGAAGGTCAGGTCGCGCAGCGCCGCCACCACGATCCGGTTGTCGTCGTCGCGCTTGAGGCGCAGCGGCGTCGCCGCCAGCAGCCGCTGCTTCAGCGACCGCGCATTGTGGTGGTACAGGGGAAATTCGATCGCCATCCCCGCGGCATCGATCGTGGCCATGGCGTCAGACCCAGAAGGCGATGCGTCCGCGGAAGCGGACGAAGAAGGCCCAGGCACCGGCCATCAGCGCCGCCGTCCAGGCCAGCGCCGAGGCCCAGACCAGCAGGCCGGCGCTTTCGCCCAGCAACGGTGCGCGGATCGTCTCCATCACCGCGAAGAAGGGGTTCAGCGCCAGATAGGGCTGCCAATGCCCGACCATCTCGGGCTTCCAGATGATGGGCGAGACGAAGAACGCGATCTGCATGACCGAGGCCACGATCGGCGGAATGTCGCGGAACCGCGCGCAGACCATGCCGAGGAACATCGACGCCGCGAAGGAAGCGAGCGCGACCAGCACGAAGCCGGGTATCGCCGCCAGCGCCCCCCAGCCCGGCATCACCCCGAACCAGGCGAAGACCACGGCGATCAGCGGCAGGTTGTGCGCCGCGATCACCGCGTTGCGGAACACCACGCGCAGCGCATGCACCGAATAGGGCAGCGGCATCTGGCGAATCACGCCCTCGGCCGCGGTCAGGCTGGTGGTGGCGTCGGTGACGATCTGCGAGATCATGGTCCACACGATCAGGCTGGCGCCGAGCCACGGCAGGTAGGCCGCGATGTCCATGCGGAACAACTTGGCGTACAGGATGCCGAGCGCGACCAGCATCACCGCGGTGGACAGCGTCAGCCAGAACGGCCCGAGCACCGACCCGCGGTAGCGATGCGTGATGTCGCTGCGCGCCAGCGCCCAGGCCAGGCGCCAGCGCGCGAAGCCGCCGCGCAGGTCCTCGAGCGCGCGTTCGCGCCGCCGCGGGGCGGCAGCGTCGAAATCATGGATCGGGCTGGTGGCGTGCAGCATGGGCGGGCGCTTCTACACGCCCCGCGCCCGCGCAGGAAGGCCGGGGGCTACTTGCCGCCGCGCGCGTCCACCGGCCCGCCGCCGTAACCCCCGCCATAGCCCACCGGCGCTGCCCCCCCGGCGCGCGACAGCCGCACCCGGTCGCTCTGGGTGACCAGCACCCGGTCGCCGACGGTCAGGCCGAGCTCGTTGGTCTGGATGACCGAACGGGTCTGGCCGTCATCGTCGCGGATGATGAATTCCATTGCATTGCCGCGGGTCGCACCTTCCTCGATGGCCGCGCCGGCCAGGCCGCCGGCCAGCGCGCCCACCACGCCGGCCACCGTGCGGGCGCGCCAGTCCCCGCCGATGGTGCTGCCGATCAGCCCGCCGCCCACCGCGCCGGCGCCCGCGCCGATGCCGCTGCGCGTGCCGCTGACCGCGACCGGGCGCATGCCCACGATGGTGCCCTGGGAGACATAGCCGGACGACCCCAGCGCGCCGCGGTCCACCGTGGAATTGGTGGCCGGCGCGCAGGCCGTCAGGCCGGCACCGAGCGCGAGGACGGCGCAGATCGGCGCGAGGCGGCGTGCTTGGGACATGCGTCGCATACTCCTTCGATTCGCGGCGGGCGCCGCCGGCAACTCGCGCCGTGCGCCGCCAGCAATTGAATGCGTGCGCCGCCAGCGATCCACAGTGCGCCACGTACCGCGGCGACGCACGCCGCCGCGGTACGGCCACAATCGGGTGCACCATCGCTACACGTGGCGCCGGGCGCGTTGCAAGCACCCCCAGATGCGGTGGCATGCCTGCAATACTTGACCCGGCGGCTCACGCCGGACTACGCAAGTTTTCAGAGTACAGCGCTTAACGCCAGGGTGGCGGTGCTGCCGGGATGGGTCGGAGGGGGATTCCGCACCATCCGCATCAACGGCAATGCCGGGGCCGGGCCTGTTGGGGACCTGGGGGAATGACCGGAACTCGCTTGCGCGGTGCCAGGATGGCCTTGGCCTTCTGCGCCTTTGCCATGCTCGCCGCCTGTGCCCAGACCGAGGGGCAGCGCAGCGCGGGCAATGGCCCGTACTACAACAGGCCCGACAGTCCAGCCGCGCCCGGACCGGCCGGCGACCCTTGGGGCCCGTGGATCCGCGACGCCTCGCGCCGCTTCGACATCCCGGAGCTCTGGATCCGCGAGGTGATGCGCCAGGAAAGCGGCGGGCGCGCCAATGCCACCTCGCATGCCGGTGCCATGGGGCTCATGCAGGTCATGCCGGGCACCTACCGGGAGCTGCAGGCACGCTACAACCTCGGCTCCGACCCGTATCACCCGTATGACAGCATCCAGGCCGGTACGGCCTATCTGCGCGAGATGTACGAGCTGTACGGCAACCCCGCCTTCCTGGCGGCCTACAATGCCGGCCCGCGCCGCCTCGAGGACTACCTGTGGGGCGGCCGTGGCCTGCCCAACGAAACCCGCAACTATGTCCGGCGCATCGGGCCGCGCATCCAGACCGCCGCGCCCGGCCGGCGTGCCCCGGCCGAGGTCTATGCCGCCGCCGAGATCGGCATGGACATCCCCGCCGGGCCGCGCCCGATCGGCGGTGGCACCATGCTGGCACTGCGCCAGCAGCGCGACGCCGCGCCGCCCGTGCAGGTCGCCGCCGCGCCGCCGCCGCCGCCCGCCGCGCCGCGCGTGCAGGTGGCCAGCCTCGCGACCGCCGCGCTGGTCGCCCCGCCGCCCCGCGCTCCAGCCGCGGCGCCCACCTACATGCAGGGCATCGAGAATCCGACCCTGACGCCCTCCGCCCGCGCCGCGCTGGCCGAGGCGGCCCGCGAATCCGCGATCGAGCGCGCCCAGCAGGCCGACGAGGAATCCGGCCAGGCCCGCGCGCCGGCAGTCGTGGCCAGCGCGCTCGCCGCGCCGGAACGCCGCGCGCCGGCGGGCTCGCCCTTCCGCAGCCTGGGCGGGATCGTCGGCACCGCCCAGGCCAGCACCCTGCCCCGCGCGCCGCAGCCCACGCCCTCGGCGCCAACGGCCGGCGGCAATGGCTGGTCGGTGCAGGTCGGCGCCTTCGCGTCGGAGAACCTGGCACGGACCACCGCGAACCAGGCGCGCGACACGGTCCAGACCCTGGGCACGCGCACTGCCGTCACGCCGGTCCGGCAGGGCCGGACCACGCTGTACCGCGCGCGCGTCACGGGGCTGTCGCGCAGCGGCGCCGAGCAGGCCTGCGCGCGGATGCGTGGCCGGTCCGCCTGCACCGTGGTGGCGCCGGGCGCCTGACCCGGCGCGATTGCGACGCGCCGATGAAGTTCGGTGCCGTCATCCGCGCGTGATGGAAGCGCGCGGCCAACCGGGCGATGACCGTGCCTCCCGACACAGGAGGCAGCGATGGACGGCTTGGATATCGAGATCGAAGGCGACAGCGAACCAGCGGTGGCACTGGCCCTGCTGAAGATCGTCATGCGCGCGGAAGGCAAGGACGAGGGCGGCGCCAACGCCGACTGGATCCTGTCCACCTACAGCCGTTGCCTCGCCGCGGTGGTCGGCTTCGATGCCGCGTCGGACAGCGATGCGGCCGAGGATGACGACGACGAGGACGAGGGCGAGGAGCCGACCGCTTCCTGACCCCCCCTTGCCGCCCTCGGCGCGTGGCGTCACCCTCCGCCCGGTACCGGGAAGGAGACGTCCATGCCAGCCGAGGGCGGACACGCGCGCGCAGATTTCGTCGGCGGATTTGCCGCACTCGACGCCATGGTGCGGCCGCGTTCGGTTGCCGTGGTGGGTGCCTCGGACGATGCGACACGCATCGGTGGGCGGCCGATCGCCTACATGCAGAAGCAGGGCTTTGCCGGCGCCATCCTGCCGGTGAATCCGAACCGCGCGACGGTGCAGGGTCTCACGGCCTTCTCCAGCGTCGGCGCGCTGCCGCAGGTCCCTGACGTCGCGATCGTGGCAGTGCCCGGCGAATCCGCCGTGCAGGCGGTGGACGACCTGGGTGCCAAGGGATGCCGCGCCGCGGTCGTCTTCACCGCCGGCTTCGCCGAGGTCGATGAGGCCGGCGCCGCCATGCAGGACCGCCTGGTGGCGGCCGCGCGCAAGCACGGGATGCGGCTGCTGGGGCCGAATTGCCTCGGCCTGTTCAATGCGGCGGTGAATTTCTACCCGATGTTCTCGCTGTCCTTCGAACAGGGCTGGCCGCTGCCGGGCAATGTCGGCATCGCGTCGCAGTCGGGCGCCTATGGGACGCATGTGTTCTCGGTCTCGCGCATGCGGGGCATCGGCACGCCGGTCTGCATCACCACCGGCAACGAGGCCGATGTGTCGCTCGGCGAGGCGATCGGCTGGATGGCGCAGGCGCCGGAGGTCGAGGTGATCTGCGCCTATGCCGAAGGCATCCGCGAGAGCGCGCGCTTCACGGCAGCACTCGACCTGGCGCGGCGGAACCGCAAGCCGGTGGTGCTGATGAAAGTCGGGCGGTCGGAACTGGGCGGGCATGCGGCGAAGTCGCATACCGCGTCGATCGCCGGCGACGACACCATCACCCAGGCGGTGCTGGATGAATTCGGCGTGGTGCGCGCATCCACGACCGAGCAGATGCTCGACATCGCCTATGCGGCGACCAGGCGCATCTATCCGGTGGGCAACAGCCTGGGTGTCATCACGGTCAGCGGTGGCGCGGGCGTGCTGATCTCGGATGCGGCGGAGACCGCTGGCGTGCCGATGCCGCCGCTGCCCGAGGCATCGCAGGCGCATCTGCGGTCGCTGATTTCCTTCTGCGCGCCGCGCAACCCGGTGGACTGTACCGCGCAGGCGGTGAACCAGACCGAGCTGTTCCCGCAATTCCTGGAGACCACGGCGGCCGATGGCGGCTACGGGTCGATGATGATCTTCCTGACGCAGACAGCGGGGTCGACCACGCTGTCGCCGAAGCTGCGCCCCTATATGCGCGCGGCGCGGGAGAAGTATGCCGACCGGCTGTGGGTGCTGTGCGGCATCGCCCCGCCGGAGAAGGTGCGCGAATACGAACAGGACGGCTTCCTGGTCTTCGAGGACCCGACGCGGGCGGTCGGCGTGATCGAGGCGATGGGCCGCTACGGCGACGCCTTCGCCGCGCAGGCGCCTGAGGAGATCGTGGTGCCGGATGTGAAGCTGCCGGCAACCACGCCCAGCGAGGCCGAGGGCAAGCGCATCCTGGCGCGCGCCGGCATCCCCGCGGTGCCCGAGAAGGCGTGCGGTTCGGCGGATGAAGCCGTCGCCGCGGCGCAATCCTTCGGCTTCCCGGTGGTGGCGAAGATTCTCTCGCCCGACATCCTGCACAAGAGCGAGATCGGCGGCGTGCTGCTCGACCTCGCCGACGCGGATGCGGTGCGCGCGGCGCATGCCCTGCTGCTGGCCCGCGCGGCCGAACGCGCACCGGGCGCGCGCATCGAGGGTGTGCTGATCGCCAGGCAGATCAAGGGCGCGGTGGAAATGGCGCTGGGCATCGCCCGCGACCCGGTCTTCGGGCCTGTGGCGATGGTCGGCCTCGGCGGCGTGTTCATCGAGATCCTGAAGGACGTCTCCTTCCGCCGCTGCCCCTTCGACGAGGCGCAGGCCGAGGTGATGGTGCGTTCGCTGAAGGGCTTCCCGCTGCTCGATGGCGCGCGCGGGCGGCCGAAGGCGGATGTGAAGGCGCTGGCCTCCGCGCTGTCTGCGCTGTCGCGCTTCGCGGCCGGCGCGGATGACCGCCTTCTGTCGGTGGATGTGAACCCGCTGCTGGTGCTGCCCGAGGGCCAGGGCGCCTTCGCGGCCGATGCGGTGATCGAGGTGGAGGAATCGAAGTGACCATCAACCACGACCACCTGCTGAACTACCCGATCCCGGAAATCCGCCAGACCATCCGCTGGCAGGATACGGCGCTGTACAATTTCTCGATCGGCCTCGGGCAGGACCCGATGGACCAGAAGCAGCTCGATTTCCTGTACGAGCCGCGGCTGAAGGCGATGCCGTCCATGGCGGTGGTGCTGGGCTATCCGGGCTTCTGGATCCGCAACCCGGATACCGGCGTGGACTGGACGCAGGTGCTGCATGGCGAACAGTCGATCATCCTGCACAAGCCGCTGCCGGCGGAAGGCGAGATCATCGGCGAGTCGCGCATCACCTCCATCGTGGATCGCGGCGCCGGCAAGGGGGCGATGCTGTATAACGAGCGCGTGGTGACCGATGCGCGCACCGGCGAGAAGCTGGCCACGCTGGAAGGCACCACCTTCGCGCGCGGCGATGGCGGCTTCGGCGGGCCGACGGGGCCGATCAAGCGCCCGCATCCCGAACCGGACCGCGCGCCGGACGTGACCGTGGATCTGTCCACGCGGCCCGAACAAGCCATCGTCTATCGCCTGAACGGCGACCACAACCCGCTGCACATCGACCCGGAGGTCGCCGCGCAGGCCGGCTTCAAGCAGCCGATCCTGCATGGGCTCTGCACCTTCGGCGTGGTCTGCCATGCGCTGATGAAGGCGCTGTGCGGCTATGACCCGGCACGCTTCGGGCGGATGGATCTGCGCTTCTCCTCGCCGGTGTTTCCGGGCGAGACCATCCGCACCGAGATCTGGCACGAGGATGGCGGCGCGGCCTTCCGTGCGCGCGTGGTGGAACGTGACAAGGTGGTGGTCAGCAACGGGCTGTTCCGGTTCGCGGCCGCATGAGCGCCGCCTACGAAGCCTTCCGCGCGCTGCACCAGGGGCCCGGCGCCTTCGTCATGCCCAACCCGTGGGATGGCGCCTCGGCGCTGCTGCTGAAGCGCGCGGGGTTCCAGGCGCTGGCCACGACCTCGCTGGGCATCGCCTTCGCGATGGGGCGGCCCGATGGCGCGGCGCAGATCAGCCGGGCCGAGGCGATAGACAACGCCCGGCTGGTCATCGACATGACCGGCCTGCCGGTGAATGGCGACCTGGAGGACGGCTTCGGCCCCTCGCCCGAGGACTGCGTGGCCACGGTCGAGGCCTCCATCGCCGCCGGCTTGGCCGGCCTCGGCATCGAGGACACGACGGCCAATCCCGACGAGCCGATCCATCAGTTCGACCATGCGGTGGCGCGCATCCGCGCCGCGGCGAAGGCAGCGCGCGGGCGCATCCTGCTGACCGCGCGGACCGACAATTTCCTGCAGGGCAGCCCCGACCTGGACGACACCATCCGCCGGCTGGTGGCCTTCGCGGAATGTGGCGCCGAGGCGCTCTATGCGCCCGGCCTGCCCGACATGGACGCCATCGGGAAGGTCGCGCGCGCGGTGGCACCCGTGCCGCTGAACGTGGTGTTCGGGCCGCGCAGCGGACCGGTGCCGCTCGCCGTGCTGGCGGCCGCCGGGGTGCGGCGCGTCAGCCTGGGCGGTGCGCTGTATCGCCACGCCATGGGCGCGCTGGTGCAGGCGGCGGAACGGCTCAAGGCCGGCGAATTCGATTTCATGGGCGGCGCGGTGACCAGCCGCGAGGTCACCGACCTGGTGACGCAGGCCCAGGGCATGCAGCAAGGAAAGCCTTCGACGTGATCAACAAGATCGTGCAGTCCATGGCCGACGCCATGGCCGGTATCAAGGACGGATCGACGGTGCTGATCGGCGGCTTCGGCTCCGTCGGCCAGCCCGACGAGCTGATCGAGGCGCTGATCGAACATGGTGCGAAGGACCTGGTCTGCGTGGCGAACAACGCGGGCAACGGGCGCGTCGGCCTGGCGAAGCTGATGGAACTCGGGCGGGTGCGGAAGATCATCTGCTCCTTCCCGCGCTCCGCCGGCTCGGTGGTGTTCGAGGAGCTGTACCGCGCCGGCAAGATCGAATTGGAGATCGTCCCGCAAGGCACGATGGCGGAGCGCATGCGCGCCGCGGGTGCGGGCGTGCCGGCCTTCTTCACCGCGACCTCCGTCGGCACGCTGCTGGCGGCGGGCAAGGAGCAGCGCGACTTCAACGGCCGCACCTATGTCATGGAACACGCGCTGCACGCCGATGTCGCGCTGGTCGAGGGCTGGGAAGGCGACCGCTGGGGCAACCTGACCTATCGCGCCTCCGGGCGGAACTTCAACCCGGTGATGGCGATGGCCGCGGACATGACGATCGCGCAGGTTTCGCACATCAGGGAACTGGGCGAGATCGTGCCGGAGAACGTGCATACGCCGGGCATTTTCGTGAAGCGCGTGATCCAGGTGGATCGCGGGCCGAACTGGGCTTAATCGAAAGGCGCGGGCATCCGATCGCCGGAGGGGCGCAGGGTCGAAGGCCCGAGCACCAGGAGGCGTGAATCGGCTGCCCAAACGAAAGGAGGACACCGACATGCAGGGCTTCGACCGCAAGGCCATGGCCGCCCGCCTGGCGCAGGACATTCCCGAGGGCTGGTACGTCAACCTCGGCATCGGCATCCCGACCATGGTGGGCGACTTCGTGCCGCTGGATCGCGAGGTGATCCTGCATTCCGAGAACGGCATCCTCGGCATGGGTCCCGCGCCGGCGCCGGACAAGGTGGACCCCTGGCTGGTCAATGCCGGCAAGCAGGCGGTCACGCTGCGCGCGGGCGGGTCGTACTGCCACCACGCCGACAGCTTCGCGATGATCCGCGGCGGGCATATCGACCTGTGCGTGCTCGGCGCCTTCGAGGTCGCGCAGAACGGCGACATCGCGAACTGGGCGACCAGCGAGAACGACACCGCGCCGGCGGTGGGCGGCGCGATGGACCTCGGCGCCGGGGCCAAGCGCCTGTGGGTCATCATGGAGCACACCACCAAGGATGGCCGCCCGAAGCTGGTCGAGAAATGCGGCTATCCGCTGACCACGCCGGGGGCGGTGAAGCGCGTCTACACCAACCTCGGCGTCTTCGACGTGGTGGCGGAGAAGGGCTTCGTGGTGGTGGACCTCGCGCCGGGGCTGTCGTTGGAACAGGTGCAGGCGGCGTCGGGCGCCACGCTGCACACGCAGTAGGGGCTCAGCGCGGCCCGGCCGCGAGCGGCGGCGCTACCTCCTCCAGCGACCGCCGTTCCGCCGCGAAGCCGAGCCGCCAGGCGGTGACGGACGCCGCCAGCATGAGCACGGCGGCGAGCAGGTAGCCGCCCAGAATTGCGTAGCGGCTGCCGCTGTCGATCAGCGCGCCGAACACCGCCGGCGCCGCCACGCCCCCCATGCCGGTGCCGATCGCGAAGAACAGCGCAATGGCCAGCGCGCGCATCTCCAGCGGGAAGCTCTCGCCCACCGTCAGATACGCGGCCGAGGCGGCGGCCGAGGCGAAGAAGAAGGTCGCCGACCAGGCGGCCGTGAGCTGCCAGGCGGTCAGCGCATCCGCCGCGAAGGCGACGCCGGTCGCCGCCATCAGCAGGCCCGAGATCGCGTAGGTGGCGGTGATCATCGGCCGTCGCCCGATGGTGTCGAACAGCGGGCCGAGCAGCAGCGGCCCGCACAGATTGCCCAGTGCGAAGGGCAGGATGAACCACCCCACCTCGGCTGCCGGCACGCCGTAGAAGCGCGTGAGGATCAGCGCGTAGGTGAAGCTGAAGGCGTTGTAGCAGAAGGCCTGGCAGGTCATCAGCACGAGCCCGAGCACGCTACGGCGGCGATGCGTGTGCAGCATGGACTTCGCCACGTCGCCCATGCTGGCGTGGCCGAGCCGCCAGAGCCGCGCCTTCGCATCCACGGGCGGCAGCGGGCCGTGGCGGGCCTCGACATCGGCCTCGATCGCGGCGAGCACGGCCTCGGCCTCGCCGGGCTTGCCGTGCAGCATCAGCCAGCGCGGGCTCTCGGGCAGGAAGCGGCGCAGGAACAGCACGATGACGGCGAGCAGCCCGCCGAGCACGAAGGCGGCGCGCCAGCCGAGTTCGAGGTCGAGCACCGTCGGCTGCAGCACCACCAGCGAGACCACCGCGGCCAGCGCCGCGCCCGCCCAGAAGCTGCCATTCACCGCCAGGTCCACCCGCCCGCGATAGCGCGCGGGCATCAATTCGTGGATGGCCGAATTCACCGCCGCGTATTCGCCGCCGATGCCCGCGCCGGTCAACATGCGGAAGAAGGCGAAGGACCAGAAATCCCAGGACAGGCCGGTGGCGACCGAGGCGAACATGTACAACAGGAGCGTGATGAAGAAGAGCCGTCGGCGCCCGAAGCGATCGGCCAGCCAGCCGAAGCCGAGCGCCCCCACGACCGCGCCCACCAGGTAGGCGGAGGCGGCGAGCCCCACCTGCGTCGCGCTCAGCCCCAGCGAGGGGCTTTCGCTGATCGCGGAGGCCAGGCTGCCGGCCAGCGTGACCTCCAGCCCATCCAGGATCCAGGTGATGCCGAGGGCGAGGATCACGCGCCAGTGAAACCGCGACCAGGGCAGGCGGTCGAGCCGCGCCGGCACATCGGTCTCGAACGTAGAGGCCGTCTCGGCGGGGCGGGCAACCCTGGGGGCTTCGCGCATGGTCCATCCTCCAACGGGTGCAACGCGCTCGGGACGGAACGGTTCCACCGGCGCTGGCACGGCACAAGCCCCATGGCCTTTCGCGCCGCGATGGGCAGAATGGCGCCAAGACTGAGCCCAAGGGCGACCCGAGGAAACGATGAGCGCAGCAAGCGACGACCGCACCGAATCCATCCGCATGATCCGTGACAGCGCCGGCGCCGTCGCGCCGCGCGGCGGCGACAGCAAGCGCGTGCGCGCGCTGCGCTTCACCTCGCCCGGCTTCTCGCGCGAGGTGTTCGGCGAAATGGGCGCGCTGGGCTGGATTGGCCTGGCGGTGCACGAGGATGCCGGCGGTGCGGGCCTCGGCCTGTCCGAGGCGGTGGCGCTGGCGGAGGAGATCGGTGCGGGCCTGGCACCGGAGCCGCTGGTGCCGGCGATGCTGTCGGCACGGCTGCTGGCGGCGGGCGATGATGCCGCGCTGCTGGGGGCGTTGCTGGCAGGCGAGAAGGTCGTGCTGACCGCCTGGCAGGAACGCGCCGATACGCTGGCCGTGCCCGGCACGCCGGATGCGCCGCGCGTTTTCATCCCGATGGCGGCGGGTGCGGACACCTTCCTGCTGCCGGTGCGCGAGGCGAACCGCATCGCGCTGCATGCGCTGCCCGCCGCCGGTGCCGACATCACGCTGGAGAAGGCGATGGATGGCGGCAACATCGGCACGCTGCGCGCCGACCTGTCGCGCGCCACGCGCGTCGCCGACGATGTCGGCGCCATCATCGAACAGGCGCTGGACGAGGCCGCGCTGGCGACATCGGGCCTGATGCTCGGCCTGATGGAACGCGCCTTCGACATGACGCTGGGCTATCTGCGCACGCGCCAGCAATTCGGGCGGATCATCGGCACCTTCCAGTCGCTGCAGCATCGCGCCGCCGATCTGAAGGTGCATATCGCGCTGACGCGCGCGGCGGTGGAATCCGCGGCCGCCGTGCTGGATGCCGGTGCGACCGGCGATGTGCGCCAGGCGGCGGTTTCCAAGGCCAAGCATCGTGCAGCGGAATCCGGGATGCTGGTGCTGCGCCAATGCATCCAGCTGCATGGCGGCATCGGCTACACCGACGAATACGATGTCGGGCTGTATCTGCGCCGCGGCATGGTCATCATGAACCAGTACGGGTCGGCCACGCTGCATCGCCGGCGATTCATGGCGCTCGCGCCGGAGGATGTGGAATGAGCGACGCCGCCAAAGTCCGCGAGGAGATGGACGGCAACGTCCTGATCCTCACCATCGACTACCCCTCGCGCAAGAACGCGATCGGCCCCGGCGTCCGACAGGCGCTGGAGGAAGCGATCGAGCGCGGGCATGACGACAAGGCGGTGCGCGCCATCGTCATCACCGGCGCGGGCGGCACCTTCTGCGCCGGCGGCGACATCTCCAACATGAATGTCGGCACCGCGCTGGATGGGCGCGACCGGATGCGCCGCACGCATCGCCTGGTGCGGCTGATGGCACGCGGGGCGAAGCCGCTGGTCGCCGCGGTGGAAGGCTGGGCGGCGGGTGCGGGCATGGCCGTGGCCTGCGCCTGCGACACCGTCGTCGCGGCGGAAGATGCGCGTTTCGTCGCCGGCTTCCACAAGATCGGCCTGATGTCCGACATGGGCCTGCCGTGGTTCCTGCCGCGCCGCGTGGGCGTCGGCCGTGCGCGCCGTATCCTGTTCTACCACGAGGTCACCGGCGCGGCCGAAGGCGAGCGCATCGGCCTGGTGGATTACGTCGCCCCCCCGGGCAAGGCGCTGGAGGTGGCGCTGGAGAAGGCGCGCTTCCTCGCCGCCGAGGCCTCCGGGCCGATCGCGCTGACCAAGAAGATCCTGTCCGAGGGCCTGGACGAAGCGCTGGCCGACGAGGCCACCTTCCAGGGCCTGCTGTTCACCACGCGCGATTTCCAGGAAGGCCGCGCGGCCTTCCTGGAAAAGCGCAAGCCGAATTTCGCCGGAGGCTGAACCGATGGTCGCCATCACCCCGAACGAACCGCAGGACCTCAACCTGCTGGACGACGAGACCTTCCGCACGCATGTCCGCCGCTGGATCGAGGCCAACTACCCGGCCGAGCTCCGCAACCCGCCCAAGCGCCTGCATTGGCACGACAACAAGCCCTGGTATTTCAAGCTGGCCGAGAAGGGCTGGCTGTGCCCCGGCTGGCCGCGGCAATTCGGCGGCCTGGGCCTGTCGCCGGCCAAGCAGATCATCTTCACCGAGGAGGTCGAGCGCCACGGCTGCGCGCGCACCAACGACCACGGCATCGTCATGGTCGGCCCGCTGCTGATCAACCACGGCACGACCGAGCAGCAGCAGGAATTCCTGCCGAAGATCCTGAGCGGCGAGCACGTCTGGTGCCAGGGCTATTCCGAACCCAATGCCGGGTCGGACCTCGCCGCGCTTCGCACGGAAGCGGTGCTGGATGGCGACACCTACATCGTCAATGGCCAGAAGACCTGGACCACGCTGGCGATGGACGCCAATTGGTGCTTCCTGCTGGTCCGCACCGACAAGAATGCGAAGAAGCAGGAGGGAATCTCCTTCCTGCTGGTGGACATGGCCACGCCGGGCATCACGGTGAAGCCGATCATCAACCTCGAATACCATGACGAGTTCTGCGAGGTGTTCTTCGACAATGTCCGCGTGCCGGCGCGCAACCTGGTGGGCACACCCAACCGCGGCTGGGACATGGCGAAGGCGCTGCTGTCCTTCGAACGCATCTACCTCGGCTCGCCGCGCCTGTCGGCCTATGCCTTCGCGCGGC
>LNFM01005596.1_pt1 | contig 21561 bp, 14 predicted proteins | sample 596031 | NCBI WGS metagenome assembly LNFM01 (sample SAMN04254537, study PRJNA301005) | activated carbon metagenome | isolation source: dual media filters at the Ann Arbor, Michigan drinking water treatment plant | place: USA: Ann Arbor
GAGTGACGGGGCTCGAACCCGCGACCTCCGGCGTGACAGGCCGGCGCTCTAACCAACTGAGCTACACCCGCTTAAAGCGGTGGAGGCGCACTAGAAGCGGCGCAAGATTCTGTCAACGAACTTTCTCGGTGAAATTCCCCAAGCGCCAAATTCTGACGGCGCTGACGTCAGCATCCACTACCAGAAACAGTTGATGAAGCAGACCGAATTTTACAAATTGTTACGCATTATCTCATATTATATTGTATTATAACATATAGTTAGGTTGGTTAACGACCACACGCTGGGTTAACCGTTTCTTGACATTGTGCTGGTATAAATACGGGCATGATAACTGACCAGACCATATTCCCGCGCGCAAATTTCGCCATCCGCCGACTACCCTTTGCGGCTGTCGCATGGGCAATGCTGACCGTAAGTTCCCCCGCCTTTGCGGCAGGCACGCTGGCCGGAACCGATATCGATAACATCGCCGAGGCGACATATGACACGCCATCGGGACCGGTAACGATCCAATCCAATCTCGTGCGCATCAAGGTCGACGAGTTGCTGGATGTGACCGTGGTCACCACCGATCCGGGTGACATCACGACCGCGCCTGGTGCTACCGGCAATGTACAAACATTCCGAATTACCAACACCGGCAATGGCGAAGAAGCCTTCCGCCTGACGGCAAACACCGGCATTGGCGGCGATGATTTCGATCCCACGCTGACGCAAATCGTACTCGATACTAATGGTAACGGTGTTTATGATCCCGGCGTTGACACGGTCTATGTCGCAGGATCGAATGATCCGCTGCTTCAGCCCGATCAAAGCATCATTGCCTTTGTCATTACCAGCACGCCTGTCACCGTTACCAACGGCAACCGAGGTACCACTGGATTAACCGCAGTTGCGGTGACCGGAAGCGGAGCGCCCGGCACCAGCTTTGTCGGCGCGGGCCAAGGCGGCGGAAACGCCGTTGTCGGCACCACGGGCGCCGACGCGGATGCCAACAGCTTTCTTGCTGTTCAGGCAGCATCGCTGGCGCTCGTCAAATCGGCGACGATCGTTGATCCTTTCGGTGGAAACCGCCCGGTACCAGGCGCCGTTATCACCTACAGTTTAGTAGCAACCGTTTCCGGGGCAGGAACGCTCAATAATCTCGTCCTTACTGACCCTATTCCCGTTGGCACTGCCTATCAGACTGGGTCGCTGACGCATGAGGCCGCATCGTTGACCGACGCCGCAGATGCCGACGCTGGCAACTTTAATGGCACTCGGATTAGCGTTGCAGCCGGCAATGTACCTGCCGGGCAGACCAGAACCATAACGTTCAGAACGGTTATCCAATGATGAAATCACTCATAACCGCAATAATTGCGTTGATGGTCGCAATGCTCGGGGTTTCGGCGCACGCCGCAACCCCGCTGCAGCTTTCAAGCAATGTCTTTGTTGAAAAGCAAGTCGTTCGCGCCGACGGCACCCGGACGGTTGTGCTCGAAAAGCCCAACTTGGTTTTGCCCGGTGATAATCTGGTGTTTGTGGTCAAATATCGCAACGTCGGCACGGCCACGGCCAATAATTTCGTCGTCACCAACCCGCTGCCGCAGGCGGTTGCTTTCAACGGCACATCCGACGGTACCGAAATTGTTTCGATCGATGGTGGATTAAAGTGGGGGGCGTTGAAAACGCTGCGCATGGCGAACACCGATGGCACTTCGCGCGCCGCACAGCGCGGCGATGTAACCCATATCAAATGGAACTTAAATCAACCGCTTACCGCAGGCGCGGAGGGCAAATTGATCTTTCGTGGAATCGTCAAATGATTTTCGCGGGACCGTCTCGATTGCGGCGGAGTGGGCGCAATCATTTAAGTAGTGCAACAGGAGTAGCAAGCATGACCAGTAAGCTAAAGCTTCTCAGCGCTTCGTCCGGATTTGGCTTGATGCTGGCTTTTGCGAGCCCTGCATATGCTCAGAATACCGACGCGAATACGCTGATTACCAATAACGTTACCGTCAACTATCAAGTCGGCGGTGTCGCGCAAACGCCAATCGCGGCGCAAGACAATTTTCGCGTCGACCGTAAGATTTTGTTCTCGGTAGCTGAAAAGACAGCAACGGGTACGACTACGGTAACTTCTGGCCAGCAGGACCAGATCACTGCCTTTACGATCGTTAACAGCTCGAACGATACCCTTGATTTCTCACTAGCCGCGACCAACACTGCAAACGGCACGACAATCGGCGGCGGACGTGGAACAGACAATATCGACGTCGCAAACTTCGAATATGCGATTGATACCAATGGTAACGGCATTCTCGACGGGGCAGAGGCATTTGTCGGGTCGTTGACGCTCAACGACATCCTTAAGGGTGGCACGGTCCATGTCTTGGTTCGCAGCGACATTCCGGTCAGCGCAAACGGTTCGGTTGCCGTTGTTCAGTTGGCTGCAACTGCATTGAACAGCAATGGCACGGCGATTACGGCTGTCACCGACGCCACGGCCAATACTGCCGATACGACAAGTGGCACGTTCCAGACGATCTTCGCAGAAGATCTGACGCCTCTACAAGGTAACGCATCGCGCAATGGCGTTTCGTGGGCATGGGATGACTACACTGTGTCAGCTCCAGTTTTGTCTGTTGCCAAAACGAGCCGTATTATCAGTGACGGTGTCAGTGTTACCAACCCCAAGGCTGTTCCAGGCGCGGTTGTTGAATACTGCATTTCCGTTGCAAACGGTGCAGGCGGAGCAACTGCGACATCCGTGGCCATTTCCGACCTTGTGCCGGTGAATACCACTTATGTTGCCGGCTCGATCCGCGTAAACGCAACTGTAACGACGCCGGGGCCGACGCAGACTTGCTCTGGCGGTACGGCAGTTACTGATGCAGCCGACGCAGATGCCGGTGAATTTGGCACACCTACAGCGAACACCGCTTATGGCGATTTGACCAACATTGCGGCAAGCACGGCAAACGCCATGATTTTCCGCGTTACGCTGAACTAAGAAAGAAAATGGGCGGCGCGCGGACCTTCCGCCGTCGCCTTTTTCGCTCATGAAGCCATTAACCAAGATAATAATAAAAAGCGCTGGTGTGCTTGCGGCAGGAACGCTCCTTCCTGTCGCAAGCCTACCTGCGTTTGCGCAAGGTGCGCCGCAAATAATCACCAATACAGCAATGGCCGAGTGGACCGTGGGCGGACAAACGCTATCGCGGCCGTCCAATACCGTTCAATTCTCAGTTGAAAGTGCGCCTGCGACACCGCCGGTACTATCGCTGTTTCGTTTTTCCAAGGGCCCTGGTGCATCGCCAGCAGAATTGCCGCCAACGATGTGCACTGGCAGCAATGGACCAACCCCTGTCACTTTCGGCGGGGTCTATTCCGGTCTGGATACCAATCCCGCCAGCATTTTGCCGGCTACAGCCATTCGCGCGGGCGAACCATTGGTCATTCAGGTCGATCATGCGGCAAAAAACATCAATCCTGGCGTGATTGATCAGTTTGATGTCGTGATAGCCACCCCCAATGGAGACAGGGAGCGTATTACGCTGACCGAATCTGCCGTTAACAGCGGCAGGTTTACCGGTTTCATCATGACAAAGGCAGCCCCCCCACCTCCGGTCATCGGCGATTGCGCACTTTCGGTGCGACCCGGTGACACTGTAGACGTCGAAATCGACGATTCCGGCACGGGAGTCGTCGTTGGGACGCAGCCGGTGGAGATACTGGTCGACCCGTTCGGGGTAAGTTTCGACAGCGGCGATGGCGCGCCGGTAGATGGCACCACGGTGACAATTGTGGATGCTACAACGGGGCAGCCTGCCACTGTTTTTGGCGACGACGGCGTCTCGGCTTTCCCCAGTACGCTTGTGACTGGGAGTACGGTAACCGACAGTAGCGGCAGAATTTATGCTTTTACTTCAGGGTTTTATCGTTTTCCATTTTTGCGACAGGGGACTTACAGGCTGATCGTGACGCCACCTGCCCCGTATAAATTTCCATCGGTGGCGACACCGGCCGAGCTGGCGCCTTTGATCAGGCCTGACGGCGGTCCGTTCACGATCGCTCCCGGGTCGTACGGAGGCACGATTACGCTTTTCGACCCGGCCCCTGTGAGGATAGACATCCCACTCGACCGGCCCGGCGGGGCTTTGAAGCTGAGCAAAGTGACCTCGACAGCTACGGCTATGCCCGGAGATGTTGTTCAGTACCGCGTCTCAGTGTCCAATCCCGACCGTATACGCAATTCTGGCCCAGTTACGGTGACTGACCGCCTGCCAGCGTCTATGCGCTTGCGCCAAAATAGCATTCGTTATCAGGGTGTTAGTATCATTCCCACGGTTACGGCCGATGGCAGCAGTTTCAGTGTTGCCCTGCCCCCATTGGCGGGCGGTGCTTCTGGCTTGCTCACTTATTTAGCCGAAGTTCGGCAGGACGCGCGCCCCGGCGATGCGATCAACCTTGCATCGGCAGCCGATAATCGCGGCACGTCCAGCGGTACCGTCGATGCCATCGTGCGCATCGTGCGCGACGGCATTAGCGAACGTTTCACGCTTGTTGGCAGGGTCACCGAAGGCGGATGCACGCTCGATCCGCGCAAAGCCAATGGCATTCAGGGCGTCCGCGTGATGCTTCAGGACGGCACCTACACCGTCACTGATGACGACGGCCGCTATCATTTCGAAGGATTGATCCCGGGTCTTCACGTGGTCCAGATCGACCCGGTCAGCTTCCCGCTCGACATGGCACCCATCGATTGCGCGAAGAACACGCGCAGCGCTGGTAATGAGATTTCCCGCTTTGTCGAAGGACGCGGCGGCAGCCTGAAACGCGCTGATTTCCGGGCAAAAACTATTCCGGCACGCGCGCCGATCAACAGCAATGCCAAGCCATTGCCGCCTGCGCCAACCGACGCTGACGCCGCTGGTGCAGAGCGAGACTGGACCGCTGGCCTGACACCCGGAGCCGGATTTGTCTTCCCGGAAACCGACTATAACCCGCGCGTCAAGGCGATCCGCATTGCCGTCAAGCATCGCCCGGACCAGAAGGTTCAGCTGTCGCTCAACGGCAAGCCTGTCAGCGCGCTGAACCTCGACGGTCTGAAGAAAAGCCCTGATGGCACCGTCTTTGTCAGTGTGTGGCGCGGCGTGGTCATCGAGGAAGGTAATAACCAGATTAGCGCCAAGATCGTCGATGCCGTCGAAAATGTGGTCGAAACGCTGGATCGCAATGTTTATTTCGCGCTGCCGCCGATCCAGGCGCAGTTCATCAAGGAACATTCGGTACTTGTCGCTGACGGTATCACCCGCCCGCGCATCGCGTTTCGCCTTACCGACCGGGCAGGCAAGCCGATCCAGCAGGGCGCAACCGGCGATTTCAGCGTCAATGCGCCCTACAGAGCAGCGCTGGACGCCGATGCGGAGCAAGCGAGCCAGTTGAGTGGTCTTGAGCGCGCCAGTGCCGTGTGGCGCGTCCACGACGACAATGGCCTTGCCTATGTCGAACTAGAGCCGACGACCGCGTCGGGCACCGTCGCGCTTAGCTTCAATTTCCAAAACGGCCAGACCAAGCGGGAACAGCGTATCGAAACCTGGCTCGATCCGGGCGATCGCCCTTGGACCGTGGTTGGTTTTGCCGCTGGCACTGTTGGCTTCAACAAGCTTTCCGAAGGCCTAGAGACTCTCGTCGATGACGACGACCAGTTGAACCTCGACGGCCGCATAGCGCTTTATGCCAAGGGCCGCGTGACCGGCAAATGGCTGATGACGATGTCCTATGACAGCGATAAGAAGGAAGATGAAACCCGCTTTGCTGGCGTCATCGACCCGCGCCGTTACTACACGATCTATGCCGACCGCACTGACCAGCGTTATGACGCGGCATCGGTTCGCCGCCTGTATTTGAAGCTTGAGCGTCCGCAATTCTACGCCTTGTTCGGCGACTATCAGACCGGCATCGACGAGCCAGAACTCGCGCGCTACCAGCGCTCGTTCAACGGCATCAAAGCCGAATATCGCAGTGATTCCATCCAGGCGACTGCGTTCGGTTCAGACACGCCATACCGCTATCGCCGCGAAGAAATCCAGGGCAACGGCTTGTCCGGCCCTTATGCATTGGCTGCACGCGACATCGTTGCAAACAGCGAGCGGATCACCATCGAGACACGCGACCGCCTGCGCGGTGACCGGATCATCGACAGCAAATCGCTGTTCCGCCATATCGATTATGACATCGATTATCTCGCTGGGACCTTGCGTTTTCGAGAGCCAATATTGTCACGCTCAAGCGGTCTCGACCCACAGTTCATCATCGCCGAATATGAAATCGACGGCGTTGGCCAGCGCGTTGCCAATGCAGGTGGCCGCGTGCGCTGGACCAGCAAGGACGGCAAGCTGCAAGTCGCTGCAACGGGCATCCATGACGAAAGCGACATCGCCAAAACCGATCTGCTCGGCGCTGACATCGTCTACCGTCCGGGCACTGGGACCGAGATCCGCGCGGAATTCGCCGGCTCCAGCGGTCAAGCCAAACGCAACAGCGGCGCGACGAGCGCAGGTGGTGCAACCGCATGGTTGGTCGAAGCCGAGCATCACGACGAAAAGTTCGACGTCCTTGCCTATGTCCGTGAGCAGCAGGCAGGCTTCGGTGTCGGTCAGCAAAACCGCGGCAATATCGGCACGCGAAAGTTCGGCGTCGATGGCCGGGTGCGCATCACCGAAAAGCTCTCGGCCTCGCTTATCGCCTATCAGGAAGAATTTTTCGGGCAAGACGCACGCCGCCGGGCCGCGCTTAGCGAGCTTGAATATACCGATGGCGACACGACGTTGCGCGCTGGTCTCACTTACGCAAACGACAAACTGGCGGACGGCACGACCAACACATCCACGCTCGCCAAGCTAGGCGCATCGCAGCGCTTTTTCGACAACAAGCTCGAACTGTCGGCACAGACCGAATTCGCGCTGGGCGATCAGGACGACAGCATCGACTTCCCTGCCCGCCACAACATCGCCGCGCGCTTCCAGGTCAAAAAAGACATTGCGCTGATCGCCGGATACGAGATCGCCAAGGGCGAGAATATCGACGCGCGCACAGCACGCATTGGTTTCGACGTCGCGCCTTGGTCGGGCGGTCGACTGCTCAGCAGCATCAACCGTCAGGATATCACAGAATTCGGCCCGCGTACATTTGCGGCATACGGCCTCGCGCAATCGTTCAAGATCAGCGAAAAATGGTCGGTCGACTTCACGCTGGACGGTAACGAGACGATTGGCGGCTTCGACCGCGCTGATTTGGTCAATCCCGACCAGCCAGTGGCCTCAGGTGGCTTCCTGGGCAGCGATGGCAGCCTGACTGAGGACTTTATGGCTGTTACTGCTGGAGCGACCTTCCACGGCGATCGCTGGAGCTGGACAGGCCGCGCAGAATATCGCGACGGCGAGATTACCGACCGTTATGGCATCACGACCGCTATCCTGCGCCAGATCGGCGAAGGACGCGCCGTAGGCGGCCTGCTCAGCTGGTTCCGCGCCAAGGAACAGGGCGGCGCAACCACGACGACCGCACAGGCCGAAATCAGCTGGGCCCACCGCCCGGCGGACAGCCAGTGGTCATTCCTCAACAAGACCGAATTTCGTTATGACGCCGTGCGCAATGCTGTTGCCGGCCTTCCCGGCCCGATTGGCGGCGCAGTTCTTGAAATCGATGGCGACGCCAAATCGCGCCGTGTCATCAACAGCTTGTCGGTAAATTACACGCCAATCGACGATGATGACGGTAATTTCATTGAGCGCGGCGAATATGCGTTGTTCTGGGGAACGCGCTACGCCACCGACCGCTTTGGCCGCGACGATGTCAAAGGCTGGAGCAACGTCGTTGGCGCTGATTTCAAGTTCGACCTGTCCGATGTTGCCGATATCGGCGCAGCCGGCACCGTGCGGATTGGCACCAACGGCAAGAACATTGCCTATTCGGGTGGACCAGTACTAACCGTGGCGCCGTTCAAGAATGCCAATATTTCATTGGGTTACAATATCGTCGGTTTCGAAGACCGTGACTTCGAAGAGGCGCGATACACCCGCTCCGGGCCGTTCGTGACCTTCAAGTTGAAGTTCGACCAGAATAGTCTCGCTGGCTTCAAGTTCTAAGCCGCGCAGCCCGCTTCCTTCCACGCCAGGGAAGGATAAGGGTCAGTCGGCAAAGAGCAGAACCGGGGTTTCTATGAGTTTTTTGAGTGCCTGCACGTAGGATGCAGCGTCCCACCCGTCCACGACGCGGTGATCGCAGCTGATCGACAAGTTCATAAGTTTGCGTGCCTCGATTGAATCGCCGACAAACATCGGCCGTTCAACGATCTTGTTAGGGCCGATTATAGCCACTTCAGGGCGGTTTATCACCGGCGTGGTGGCGACACCTCCCAGCGGGCCCAAAGATGTCACAGTGAGCGTTGATCCTGACAATTCCTCGCTTTTCGCGGTCCCGTTCCGCGCTGCATCGGCCAAACGGCCGATTTCCATCGCTAATTGCCAGATATTGCGGTCCTGAGCATCGCGAATGACAGGGACCATCAACCCAGCGTCCGTCTGCGTAGCCATGCCCAAGTGGACGGCGCCATAGCGCGTCACAACGCCCGATTCATCGTCAAAGCGCGCGTTTATCATCGGAAATTGCGGAACGCTCTTGCAGATCGCGACGATTAGCAGCGGCAGCATCGTAAGTTTTGGCTTTGAACCGCGATTTGCATTTAAATCCGTGCGCATTGCTTCGATTTGAGTGACGTCAATTTCTTCCACATAGGTGAAATGCGGAATGTGACGCTTCGATGCAGCCATATTGTCGGCAATGCGGCGGCGCATGCCGATGACCTTGATCGCCTCGTCTTCGCGTTTTGCGGATGCCGAAGCGCGGTAGCCTTGGCCTGATCCATAGCTCAAAAACGCATCGAGATCCGCATGGCGTACATGCCCGCCTGCCGTCTTGACGTCAGTCAAATCAACACCCAAATCCTTTGCACGAGCGCGAACGGCAGGCGATGCGGTAATCGTCGCGGGTGACTGAAGCGCAGGACTTTCCTGCATTTTGGGCACTTCAGCCTTAACAACTTCAAGCGTCGCCACAGGTTCAGGCGCTTGTGGCACTTCGTCGGCAACTGTTGCCGCGAGGACTGGTTCTGCGGACACCGCGGGTGTTGTGTGACTGACGTCACTGACGTCACCGACGTCACTCGCCGTTTCGATCTCCACCAGCATGGAACCAATGGCAATCACGTCGCCTGCCTCGCCTGCCACCTTCGTTACGATGCCCGACACCGGGCTTTCCATTTCGACCGTTGCCTTGTCGGTCATCATGTCGGCAAGCGGCTGGTCCTCTGTGATCATGTCGCCAACCTTGACGTGCCATGCCACGATTTCCGCCTCGGCTATGCCTTCGCCAATGTCAGGCAGGTTGAATGTAAATTTTGCCATCAGCTCGGGTCCTTCATAATCTTGTCAAACGCACGCGCAAGACGCACCGGTCCTGGGAAATAGGCCCATTCAAGGCTGTGCGGGTAAGGCGTGTCGAATCCGGTCACGCGTTCGATGGGCGCTTCGAGATGAAAGAAGCAGCGCTCCTGCACCTGCGCCGCGAGTTCGGCGCCAAAGCCACTGGTGCGCGTAGCTTCGTGGACAACCATGCAGCGCCCTGTTTTTTTTACCGACGCCTCAATGGTTTCGATGTCGAGCGGCAACAGGGTGCGAAGGTCGATGATCTCGGCATCGATGCCGTGTTCTTCGACTACCGCCTTCACCACATGTACCATCGTGCCGTACGTCAGGACGGTAACCGCCTGCCCTTCCCGAACGACCGAAGCTTTTCCGAGTTCAATCCGGTAATGCCCTTCAGGAACCGCACTACCTTCATGTTTCGACCAAGGCTCGACGGGGCGATCGTAATAGCCGGTAAATGGGCCGTTATAGATACGCTTGGGTTCGAAAAACACGACCGGGTCATTATCCTCGATTGCCGCGATCAGCAGGCCTTTCGCATCATATGGCGTCGCTGGAATGACAGTCTTGATTCCGCAAATATGCGTGAATAGGCTTTCGGGGCTCTGGCTGTGAGTTTGGCCGCCGAATATCCCGCCCCCAAACGGTGAGCGCACCGTCATCGGGCAGATAAAATCGCCTGCCGACCGGTAGCGCATCCGCGCAGCTTCGCTGACCAACTGGTCAAGCCCGGGATAGATATAATCGGCAAACTGGATTTCAGGAACTGGCCGCAGACCATAGGCGGCCATGCCGACGCCAACGCCAATGATACCACATTCGGTGATTGGCGTGTCGAACACCCTCGTCTTTCCGTGCTTTTTCTGCAAGCCCGCGGTCGCCCGGAACACGCCGCCGAAATAACCGACATCTTCGCCAAGCACGACAACTTCGGGGTCGCGCGTGAGCATGACGTCCATCGCGCTGTTAATGGCCTCGATCATGTTCATAGTTTTGGTTGGAGTGTCAGACATTATTGCGCCTTCCACTCTGAGCCGAACTTGTCGCGTTGCTCCTCAAGAACTTGCTCGCATTGCTCCTTTAAATGCCAGGGCATATCTTCAAAAACATCCTCGAACATAGTTTCGAACGAATGGTGGAGGCCGTGCCCCAATATGCCGTTTTTCTCGGCCTCTTTCTGGATTGCCTTCACTTCGTCGGACAATTCTGTCGCAAGCGCCAGATGGCGTTCTTCATCCCATTCACCAAGCGCAATGAGATGCGCTTTCAACCGATCGACGGGGTCGCCTAGCGGCCATTCGGCATATTCTTCCGCAGGGCGGTATGCATTGGGGTCGTCGGACGTCGAATGCCCCTCTCCGCGATAGGTGAAATATTCAATCAGCGTCGGGCCGTTATTGGTGCGCGCACGGTTGGCGGCCCATTCCATCGCCGCATATACCGCTAGAACATCGTTACCATCTACGCGTAAACCAGCGATGCCATAGCCTATCGCGCGCGCCGCGAAGGTCGTACGCTCACTTCCAGCAAAACCTGAAAAAGAAGAGATAGCCCATTGATTATTAACAACCTGAAAGATAACGGGCGCGTTGTAAACTGCGGCAAAGGTCAACGCGCTGTGGAAATCGCCTTCCGCCGTGGAACCGTCTCCGCACCAGACCGCAGCAATGCGCGTATCGCCGCGCGACGCAGATGCCATCGCCCAGCCCACGGCTTGCGGATATTGCGTTGTCAGGTTGCCAGAAACGCTGAAAAACCCATAATCCTTGGCCGAGTACATGATCGGCAACTGACGGCCCTTCAGCTTATCGCCGCGATTTGAATAGATCTGGTTCATCATCTCGATGAGCGGATAATCACGCGTAACTAGAATGCCTTGCTGGCGATAGCTTGGAAAACACATATCATCGCGTTGCAACGCCATCGTGGTAGCAACCGATGTTGCCTCTTCGCCATAGGACTTCATGTAAAAGCTGGTCTTGCCCTGCCGCTGCGCGCGAAACATGCGGTCGTCAAAGGCGCGCAATGTTAGCATTTTGCGCAGCATCAATCGAAGCTTGTCAGCATCGAGACCAGGATTCCAACTGCCTGTTGCCTCATTGTCATCGCCCAAGACCCGCACCAGTCCGTAAGCCAGATTGTGGATATCGGCGGGTATAACCGCCTCATCGGGACGTGCAATCACGTCCACGGGTGGCACAAAAACATCGCTGAAATCTGGCTTGTCACCGGGCCGGAACTTTGGCTCGGGCACATGCAGATGCAATGGCGCAAGATTATCCTTTGGGCGCTGCGCCATATTGCTCTCCTCACTCCTTGCGAGCCGTGTCCGACTCACGAACTTTATTGTCAGCGATTGTTATATTATTTCAACTAATCCCTTAGGTCAATATGACTGACCTAAATGCCCCTTACACCGCAACAGGCGCAGAAATATGAGCTTGAGGGGCATAATCGAGCACTTCGAAATCTTCGACTACGAAGTCGAAAATACTGCCCGGGGTGCGCAGAAGTTTCAATTTAGGCGCGCCCATGGGTATCCGCGCCAATTGTGCTTCAACCAGATCGACATGGTTGAGGTAGAGATGTACATCGCCGCCCTGCCAAATAAGTTCACCCGCCTGATATCCGCACACCGCCGCCAGCATCCGCGTAAGCAAAGCTGCGGAAAACGCATTGAAGGCAAAGCCTAGACCGAGGTCGCACGAACGCTGAAACAATATGCAGCTTAGAACGCCATCAGCGACATGAAACTGATAGGTTTTATGGCATGGCGGCAACGCCATCTGATCGAGCTCAGCTACGTTCCAGCCTTCGATAATATGCCGCCGTGAACCTGGGTTGTTTTTCAGGCTCTCGACCAGCGCACTGACCTGATCGATCCCCTTATCCGCACGCTGGTATAGCCCCTCGCCCACTGGCAGATAACGCGGCCAGTTCACCCATTGCGCGCCGTAAACCGGTCCCAAATCGCCCCATTTCGCAGCAAATTCAGCGCTATCGACAATCCGCGCCTCGAAATCCTCTTGCGAAATATCGCTGCCCGTTTCGCGCCGGTAACGGTCGAGCGGCCAGTCGGTCCAAATTCTGACTTTCTGCTGCAGCAGCGGGCGAATGTTGGTGTTGCCAGTGAGAAACCACAACATCTCGCGCGTGGCGGTCTTCCAGAACACACGCTTGGTGGTGAGCAACGGCACGGCATCATCGGCAAGCGAAAACCGCATTGTCGCGCCGAACAAGGCTTTGGTCCCCACGCCGGTGCGATCGCGCTGAACAATGCCCTCAGTCCATATCCGCCGCATCAGCGACAGATATTGCTCTTCATAATGCGGTGTTTCGCCCATGTTCCGGACGCTAAGCTGACCTAGTGATTCTGGCAACCACCCGGCGATTAACTATTGGCTTGAAAGGCCAAAGTGCGAGATTTATAGATCACGCGTGGCCCACCGGTAATTGCCTAGTGTGGGCGTGGGTCGGGAAATAGCTCAGCCTGGTAGAGCACTGCCTTCGGGAGGCAGGGGCCGGAGGTTCGAATCCTCTTTTCCCGACCAAATTGGGTTATTTATGGGTGATAGGCATGTTCCGTGTCGCACCGCATATTACTGGGGTAACATCATTTTTTCCCTTTGCGGTTTTTTCGCGCCGCATATTTGGCATCACGTTCCAGCTTGCGCTCTTCTTCCGTTTTCGAAGCTAAATTCGCTTCTGCTTCGGCACTTTTTTCAGCTTGTTCGCGCTTTTGCATTTTTTCAAGTTCGCGGGCTGCCAGCTTCTCTTCGCGCGCCTTCGCTTTGGCAGCTTCCCGGGCTTCAGCAGCTTGACGCCGAATAGCCAATTCCGCTTCGTCGACCGGAGGTTTTGCGCGCAGCTGCTCGAGTGCGGCTTGCTTTGCCTTTTTAGCTAATGTGGTACGCTCTTGAAACGATGGCTCTTTGTAGGACGACATAAGTGAACTATTTTCCGATTGATGTGATGTAGCCGCGTTGATGGGCCGTTATGCCCATAGAGGCATTGAGCTTTACTTTAAATGGCAAAGATTGATCGGGCAAATCTGAAACCCGAACCAGCATGTCGGAAAACGTCACGAACAAGCTCGGAACACACGGTCGCCTTCATCGTGACCATTTAGCGTTTGAGATGCTCTTCAATCTAAACATACTGCGGCTTTCAGCACGCGAGACGGTAGTTGCAAACGTTCTCTTAACCATTCCTTGAGGTTCTCTGGGTATCGCGAAGCTCATGCATGCGCGCATTGTCATTGTAGACGATCGATCGACCAACCTGCGCGTTTACGCGCAATATGTGGCGATGATGGGTCCGGAATTTTCCGCCAAATGTTTCCACAGCGCAGTGGAGGCTCTCAAATGGTTGGAAAATGAACCCGCCGACCTCCTGATTGTCGATTATCGAATGCCGGAAATGAACGGCGCGGCGTTTATCAGCAAAATACGCGCACGGACTGTGGGCGCGCATATACCGGCAATCATCATCACCGCACGCCAAGACCGAGAGTGCCGGATTAGCGCACTTGACGCAGGCGCGACAGATTTCCTGCAAAGCCCGGTGTCGCACATCGAGTTTCGTGACCGCGCGATCCTGCTGCTGGGACAGCATCAAAAGCAGCAAGCGTTGAAGCAATCCCTTGCCTCGCCACACAGTCCGCAAAATGAAGACGGGCATGAACGCGAAGGCAAGTCGATGCTTGAACAGATTATCGACACGACGCCGATCTTGATCAACGCAACCGACCGAAATGGAAAATTTCTTTTTCTGAATTCCTATCAAGCTGCACTTTTTGGACGTGATCCCGAGCAGTTGATTGGGCGTTCCATAGCCGAAATAATGGCCCCCGAGTTGGTTGAACGCGAAGTACGACGGAACAATGTCATTTTGGAAACCGGTATTTCCATACCAAACTATGAAGAAAAATTCGTCAGCGAAGGAATCGAGCTAACATTCCATTGCAACAAATCGCCTCTGCTCAACAAAGATAATCAGACGATTGGGATATTGACCACCGGTCTGGATATCACCGCGCGGAAGTTCGCCGAAGAACATCGCGCGCATCTGGCGCTACACGACATGCTCACCGGCCTGCCTAACCGCACCTTGCTCTCCGAGCGGATGCGGGTCGCCATTGAAAACTGCAATACTACCGGAAAAAATGCCGCGTTGCTGCTTCTGGATCTTGACCGGTTCAAGGTCATAAACGACACTCGTGGGCATCAAGCAGGCGACATTCTGCTCCGCCAGGTTGCCGAGCGTCTTAGCGCCGTTCTCGATGCAGATGGATTTGCTGCGCGGATCGGCGGCGACGAATTTGCTATCATCCTTACCAATCTCGACAATCAGGCCGATGTAGCGACCAGCTGCAGTCAAATCCTGAGCCGGATCGGCGAACCCTATTCGATAGGCGGCGTAGAACAGCTTATCGGCGCAAGCATCGGCATTGCGCTTATTCCGGAAGACGGAACCTCGGCGAACGAACTCCTACGTCTGGCTGACTTGGCGATGTATGAGGCGAAGTCTTCGGGACGAAACCGTTTCTGCTTTTTTTCACCACGCATGAACCAAGTCGCGCAGCTGAATGCCGGCGTCGAAAGCGACCTTCGAGAAGCGTTGAATCACGACCAGCTGTTTCTTGAATATCAGCCTATCGTGGATATCGCGACGGGTAATTATGTCGGTCTCGAAGCGCTATTAAGATGGCAACATCCGGTTCGAGGGCGGCTCGTCCCCATAGATTTTATTCGGGTCGCAAATGATTCCGGGCTCATTGGCCGCATCGGACAATGGGTTGTGGGCAAAGCATGTGCACAAATTGCCGAATGCGAAGCTGACGGCATCGTGCTCCCCCATATCGCAGTCAATGTTTCGCCAAAACAGTTCCAGTACAGCAATATGTGCACTGACATTCTGGAGCAGATCGCCCGATATGATATTGCGCCTGGTAAGCTAGCGATCGAAATCACCGAGGAGTTGCTGCTCGACCACAATCAGGAAGTGCACGAGCAACTTGAACGATTGCGCGATGGCGGCGTGGGTATTTCTATCGATGATTTCGGCACAGGCTATTCATCGTTGCAATATCTGCGAGACTTGCCGGCCACCCGCCTGAAGATTGACCAAACATTCATTTCGCGGATAGAAAATTCATCGGCTGACCGCGCAATCATCTCTACGATTGCGCATCTCGCGCACGCGCTTGACATGCGCGTAGTTGCGGAAGGCGTGGAGACCGAAGCCCAATTTGCCTTATTGCGTGCATCGGGCTGTGACGAGGTTCAAGGCTTTCTTTTAGGGCGGCCGATGTCGGTGACTGATTTGCGCCGACTGTTTGCCAACGGCGGCGCACGTTTCGAAATCGGTGCCAGATGATTACGTATCTGAAACGGCTTCGCGGGGACCTTAGCCCGGAACAGGAAATCTTACGAAATCGCCTCGTGATGGGTAGCGTGTCAGGCTTCGGCTGTTACTTTTTTGCCTTTGATGCGGTTATCTTTTCAGCATTTTTTGCATATCTATCGTTCAACGCGTGCCTTTACGCGATGCAAAAGCGGGAATTGTGGAAGCCCGAAGAAAGATGGTTTGCGGCCATTATTCTCGACGTCTTGATGGCCTTTGCGGTGATGCTGCGCGAGCCTGAGCACATGTCAATTTTTTACCCACTCGTCTTGTGGATGATTCTGGGAAATGGTTTCAGATACGGCGTAAAATGGTTGTTTGTCGCAGCATCTTTGTCGGCCGTCACCTTTGGCATCGTCGTAATGACGACTGCCTATTGGCAGCAGAATTTTTCTTTGGGCATGGCCCTCGCTCTGGCCCTGGTTGTCATTCCGGCTTATTGCTCCACGCTCATCCGTAAAATATCCCACGCTAAAGAGCAGGCTGAAATGGCGAGCAAGGCAAAAAGCTACTTTTTGGCCAGCGTCAGCCATGAACTGCGCACGCCGCTTAACGCAATCATCGGTTACGGCAACCATCTCCGCCAGTCCGACATGCCGCGAGGGCAAAAAGAAATGGTTGAAGCAAGCGTATTGGCGGGCGAGCATCTCCTCAACCTGATTGAACAGCTCATCGAGGTAGCAAAAACCGGCACGGGTTCGGCGCAGATCAAGACGTCTTCTTTCAGGCCAACCGAATTGATCAGCGAAATTCGCCATATCATGCAGGCACCCGTGCAGGATAAGGGTCTTTCCTTCTATCTCCAAGCTGAGCCGCTGAGCGACCGGATGATTGATGGCCCGACCGATGTTCTTCGCAACATATTGTTGAACCTGGTCGGAAATGCAGTAAAATTTACCGAGGCCGGCAATATCTCGATCAGCAGCGGATTTTGCACACACAAAGGCGAGGAACATATCTGGTTTGAAGTGAGCGATACTGGAATCGGTATCGCGGAAACAGCAATTGAGCGAATATTCCAGCCATTCCAGCAAGCTGATGACACCGTGCTGAACCGGTTCGGCGGAACCGGGCTTGGACTTGCGATATGCAAACAGTTGGTTGAGCAGGTCAACGGGCGAATCTTGGCTGAGAGCAAGCTTGGCCAAGGAAGCAAATTCCGGATCGAAGTTCCGGTAAAATCACTCGAACAATTACCCGATGATGCAAACGCGTCAGCCGATGTCGTAAACATAATTTCATTCGGCGACTTGCCACCCACACTATTGGCAAGCGCTCAATCGCAAGAAAATGTCATGTTGCGTCATATTCGTTGCGCCAGTGGCTGCGACCTTGTTCAGGCATTACATGGCATTGATCTGGATAAATACCAGATTGCGCTCATTTCGGAAGAGATGGCAAAAACTTTGGAGCCCGATGACGCAATATGGGGAATCTTTGCTGAGTCTGCCATCGCGCCAGTTTTGGTTTCGCAGGGCGGTGAAATAGAAGTTGGGGAAATCGCGCTGCGTGCGGCATTCGCCTCGATTTTGCCTCCTTCGGCCAATTTTGCAGAGTTGCGCAGTGCGATCCGGATCGGATGCTCGTTTTCAAAGCATCAAAAATCGCATGTAGACGAGGAGGTTCGCGCAGAGCCGCTTTATTGCTCCAGAAAAATTTTGGTGGCCGACGATAACCGGACCAACCGCAATGTTTTAGGCGCAATACTGGGCGCGGTGGGACATGTGGTAAAAATGGTTACCGACGGCGATGAAGCGCTTGATGCCCTTGAAAACGAGGAATTTGACGTCCTGCTGCTCGACATCAATATGCCACGGTTGAACGGTATTGATACGTGCACGATGTGGCGGCAGATTGAAGGCGGACGTCGCCATCTGCCGATTGTCGGGGTGACAGCTGATGCTACGGCAGAAACTGAACAACGGTGTAAAATTGCTGGTATGGACCTTCGTATAACCAAACCCGTTGATGCAAAGCTACTGCTGTCAACAATCGAACAGCTGTGCGGAACTGCCGCACTTGAAGACAAAGCTGTCAACAGCGCTACTGATCCTTTGGATGTTGTCGTACCAATTGTCCGACCGCAGTCTTCGATGACGGCGGCTATCGACCATGCCCAATTCCAATATCTCCAAAGCATCGGAGACGACGAATTTGTTCGTGGAATGGTCGAAGGCTTTTTGCAAGACGCTGAAGAAACACTTGCTCCTCTCCAACAGGCTGTGAACCAGCGTAAAGTTCAAGACTTCCGGTTCTATGCGCACGCAATAAAAAGTTCATGCAACAATATGGGCGCTAAAAATCTTGCGGAACTATGCGGCCATCTGGAAAAAATCACCGAAGCAGATTTTGATGATCATCGCTTTATCTACCTTGATAAAATCGAGACTGAACTCGCAAAAGTCATCGCGGCCCTTGATATCCTAGCTGATCGAAGTGTGGATCAGTTGCCCAAACAATCTGTCAGGTAACAGCTTTCAAGCTACGCTGGATCCGACGTTCCTGTGCATCAGCTAGGCGCTCCATCTTCCGGACATCTACTTCGGTCAAAGTCATAGCAGTCTCTGCCCAGATATTGGTTATCCGCAGCAATTCTTCCAGCTCGACCGGGCTTGAAACCCGGCGGGCCAAATAAACCGCGCGCTCCGCTGCGAAGCGAGAGCGTCCGCGTTGACAATAGTCGACAATCGCTGCTTCGCCCTGCCCGTCTTCAACCAGGATGTCCACGATACCGAGTTCGTACAGCTCTTCTGCGGTGTGGATTTTGCCATCGAGGATAAAGCTTTCTGCCATTTTGCGACCGACCCTGCGAATGAGGAAACTATATGCGCCCATGCCCGGGAACAGATTGAATATTATTTCCGGCAAACCCATCCGTGCGCTGCGTTCTGCAACAAGTATATCGAAAGCCAAAGCATGTTCAAACCCACCGCCCAAGGCATCGCCTTGCACCAGCGCCATTGTGATTATCGGCGCGCCAAATCCGTGCGAATTGGCATATTGCATGCGGACGCATGTTTCAGCGTAGCTGCGCATGGCCGCTAGATCACGCGTACGAATACATTCGGCAAAATGCCGCAAATCGCCGCCAAGATTATAGATCCCAGGCGTCTTTGATCCGCATACAAAATAGCGCAGATCTTCGGGACCGCCATTAGCCGGCATCGCATAGTTATTCGCGATCCAATCCTGAACCTGCTGTATTTCTGCACCAAGACTGTAGGTGTAACTCGGCCTGCCGGTCTGGTTCATGAAACACCAGAAAATCTGGTCTTCCTGATCATGCCGGACCGAGATTTCACGAAAATTTCGCCCAGTAATGGGCACGCCAAGCACACGTTCCTGTAACGCAAGAGTCGTTTTTTCAACAGCGCCATCAATGACGCGGGAGTGGAATGCCATAAAGCCCCCGATAAATCAGTGTATGGCCACCCCAACCACGTTGGATTGATAGCATAAAATACGGAATAACAACGCTAAAAATGGTAAAAGCCCATCTTTCTCTTCAAAGCTATCCTATAAGTATAGGAATTTTAACGTTAAAAGTTCATCAGGGCTGTTGAAGAGCAACGATTATCGGCGTCGTAAGCAACGGTACCAGCTGCAACGCATCCTTGAACAGCCTGCGGGCCGTTGAATCACCAACAACTACAACGTCATTTGCGAACACTTCGGGATCGCTGTAAATACCACGACGTATTGATTTAAGATTATAAAGCGCTGCCATTTTTTGACCGTTTACGGTCCGGAAAATAACAACGTCGTCCAATTTGGCGAACTCGGCAGTGCCTTTTGCGACAGCGACCGCGCGCATCAGCGTCATTTTTCCAATTACGGGGTATAATCCTGGCTCGCGAACCTGCCCATCGATCGTGATGACCTGGCTGACGGTTTCTTTCAAATTTACCGTGACTTGCGGATCACGCACATATTGCCCTCGCAACCGGCTCTCGATTTCTTCCTCAAGCTCTCCCGGTGTTTTACCCGCTGCTTCCAGGATTCCTGCAAGCGGAAACGAAATGCGGCCGCCCGCGTCGGTTTGCACTTCCTGCTTGCTCAATTCCTGAATTCCGAAAACATCGATCGTCAGTTTGTCGAATGGTCCAATCAAATAGGGACGGTTCTGTTCAAACAAGTCAAGCCTTGTAGGTTCGGGAAGTCCGTCGCTCTCAACGATCTTTACGTCCGATACACTGCCAGCGCCGCCCAGTTGCGAACCGCCGCACGAGGCCAGCGCAGTTGACAAAAACAGAAGCAAGAATTGGTTGCGCATAGGTCTTCCCATTATCGATTGTGAAAGCCTGCTAGCGAATGGGCGCAGGTAACGCCACCCCTTTTGATGACGGATAAAACGTTTGAAATGGCGGAGAGATAGGCCGCCAAACTATCATCCCGAAACGTCACGACGCATCCCCATAATCATCCGGTGATTACCCCTTTTGGATGATGATCGCCCGAAGTCACACCTTGCATTTTTCCGTTTAAATACATTGATGCGGTAGCATTTTGCTTGGGAAAAGCCCGTTTTTGTGGCGTTTTTTTACAACCGGCGGACATACCTACGGATAATTGCCAATTTATGTAACGCAATTATGTAACGCTATGTTTGCAAACCATTGCGTGACACTATCAGCCCTTGGGTCGGCTGGTCCCCGGAGCGGCGCGTCGATAACGGCGGCCGCTCCGGGCTGTTTTTCCAATGCCAACATCCTCATGCATCATTGCAATAGCCTTCCCCAGTGTCTAGTTCCATTACCTACAGCTATGAGCTTGTTCTTGGATATGGTGTATCACTGATCGGGTAAGCTAAGTAAAAACGTTTCAATCAAAAAAAACGGCCCCGAAGGGCCGGTATGAGTTCTAGGGAAAATCCCTTGGGTCGCACCAATTTTTTTGCCATCTCACAACAGTTCTTGCAACGACATTAACCAAACATTTACAGCTGAAAAGGAACTGTATTGTTTTGGGACATGTTGGTCACCGATTCCTATTTTTCGAGATGGGCAGGGCGTTGAATGACGCGCGGTACTAATCTGGGAGCACCATAGGGCAACTACAATGCATGGAAGCACGGCGGTCGGTCTACATACTTTTGCGAATGCAAAGTGGCTGAGCGACAGCTAGGGGATAACGTGAATACTGGTTTTTGCCGGGTTGGTTGGGATATGGTCGCTGGGCGGGTTTGCTTGGGCCGGCTTCGCCTATAGCTCCCTTACCTTTCTTATCACCGTGGGTTGGCTAGTCTGGCGAAAGAGCCACTTTCAAAACGTAATTCACAACAGCGAATAACATCCAGATGAAAATCTTTTATCGCTAGGACGGTCAAAAATGCTTCTGTCAAACACGCAACGATACATGTTGATCGGGATAACCGCCATAATAGCTGTTATGTTATATGCTCAAATTGACGGAGTGGGGCTAAAGGACTCACAGTGGATGATTGGCCTTGTGATTATCGCCACATTGCTGTTGTCGGCTTTTGCACCACGGAAAGAATGGGGTTCTAGCAATTTGTCTATCGGGGACCCATTAGGCTAACTAATGCCCGAAACGGAATTTTATATAATATTTTCAATGATAAATGGCGGAGAGATAGGGATTCGAACCCTAGGTACCGTCACCGGCACGCCGCATTTCGAGTGCGGTGCTTTCGACCACTCAGCCATCTCTCCGCATGTCA
>LNFM01006044.1_pt1 | contig 21561 bp, 20 predicted proteins | sample 596031 | NCBI WGS metagenome assembly LNFM01 (sample SAMN04254537, study PRJNA301005) | activated carbon metagenome | isolation source: dual media filters at the Ann Arbor, Michigan drinking water treatment plant | place: USA: Ann Arbor
TGCTGACGGCCTATTCGACGCCGGTGGCGCGGCTGGTCGATGCGCATTGCGATGTGGCGCTGGTCGGGGATTCGGTGGGGATGGTGATCCACGGCTTTCCATCGACGCTGGGTGTGACGCTGGAGATGATGATCCTGCATGGCCGCGCGGTGGTGCGCGGCTGCCAGAAGGCGATGCCGGTGATCGACATGCCGTTCGGCAGTTACGAGGAAAGCCCGCAGCAGGCATACCGCAATGCCGCGCGGTTGATGGCGGAAACCGGTGCCCCGGCGGTGAAGCTGGAGGGCGGGGTGCATATGGCCGAGACGATCGCCTTCCTGACGGCGCGGGGCGTGCCGGTGATGGCGCATGTCGGCCTGACGCCGCAGGCGGTGAACACGCTGGGCGGCTACAAGGTGGTGGGCCGCGACGGTGAGGCCGACAAGGTGATGGCCGACGCCAAGGCGATCGAGGCGGCGGGGGCGTTTTCGGTGGTGTTGGAAAAGGTGCCGGAGGGGCTGGCCGGGCGGATCACGGCGGCGCTGACGATCCCGACCATCGGGATCGGGGCGGGCAAGGCGTGCGACGGGCAGGTGCTGGTTGTGGACGACATGCTGGGCCTCTTCACCGATTTCCGGCCGAAGTTCGTCAAGCGCTATGCCGAGTTGGGCAAGGCGGCCGACGAGGCGATTGCGGCCTATGCCGCCGAGGTGCGGTCGGGCGCGTTTCCGGCGGCGGAGCATGGGTTTCCCGATGTGGCTCCGGTGAAGAAATGACGCCGATCATCCGGACGGTTGCCGAGCTGCGCGCCTTGTCGCGGGGCTGGAAGGCGGCGGGCGAAACGGTGGGCGTGGTGCCGACGATGGGGGCGCTGCACGAGGGGCATCTGAGCCTTGCGCGGCGGGCGCGGGTGGAGTGCGACCGGGTGGTGACGACGATCTTCGTCAACCCCAAGCAGTTCAACAACCCCGAGGACCTGAAGAAATACCCGCGCAGCGAAGAGGCGGATGCAGCACTTCTGGCTACGGTGCCGGTGGACGTGATCTTTGCCCCTCCGGTGGAGGAGGTCTATCCCGACGGCTTCATCACCACGGTGAGCATGACTGGCGTGGCGCAACCCCTGGAAGGCTACATGCGGCCCGGGCATTTCGACGGGGTGGCGACGGTGGTCACCAAGCTGTTCGGCATGAGCCTCGCGGACAAGGGCTATTTCGGCCAGAAGGACTGGCAGCAGTTGCAGGTGGTGTTGCGGCTGGTGCGCGACCTGAACGTGCCGGTGATGGTGGTCGGCTGCGAGACGATCCGCGATCCGGATGGGCTGGCGATGAGTTCGCGCAACGTGCGGCTGACGCCCGAGGGGCGGGCAAAGGCGCCGGTGCTTTATGCCGCGATCACCCGGGCCGCCGATGACATCCGCGCCGGTCACGCCGACCGCATGGCGATCCGCGGAGCGGGTTGAATATATCGAGTTGCGCGACGCCGAGACGCTGATGCCGTCGGACGACCCCGGCCGTGCGCGCAGGATGCTGGCTGCAGCCTGGATCGACGGCGTGCGGTTGATCGACAACATTCCGGTTTGATGGCCCTTTGCCCATAGCGCAAACGGGACTTGGCGGCTGTGGCAAAAGCGGCAAGACTGGCTTGCGACGGGCGCGCGAATTTCTTGCGCCCGAGTGATGTAATTGCCTGTAACATCCATATGTGATGCGGGCAGAGTTCAACGGAGAATCAGATGGCCGATTTCGAGACGCAGATCAAGGAAAGCCAGGCTCAGGTTGCGGAGGCGCAGGCCAAGATCAGCGCCATTACCGGCCGGATCGAGGCGGCGCGGTCGAAACTGGACCAAGGTGCTGTTCTGGACGTGGAAAACGCCACGCTGGACGACGTGAACAAGCACACCGACCTGATGAACGCCAACATCGCGGAACTGATCATGGGTCTCGATGACGTGACGGCGGGCTTTTCGGCGGAGTTTGCCGAGATGCGGTCGAAGACCGGGATGGAAAGCTTCATCGGCATCTTTTCATCGGCCAAGGCCGAATCGATGCGGCAGGAGCGGATGCGGGCGGCATCGGTTGACGACAAGCTGCAGGACCTGATTTCCAAGTCGGACGTGATCGTGAGGTTGCTGCAGGGCCAGCTTGACCTTTTGAACACCCAGAAGGGGCGCGTCGAGGCGAACCTGTCGTCCACCCTGACCGAACGTGAGGAGACGGTCGGCGCGCTGGAAGCATTGAAGGCGGAAGTGGCGGCGCTGGACCCGAAGATCATCGAGCTGGAGAACAAGATTTCGGTCGAGCAGGACGCGGCGGCGCGGACCAAGCTGGAGACGGAGCTGGCGAACCTGAACGCGAAGTACAACGCGATGGTGCAGGACGAACAGGTGAAACTGGCGAAATCACAGACGCTGGAGCGCTATATCGAGAAGGGCAAGACCTGGGTCGACAGCTTGCAGAACCAGGCGGCGACGCAGCTGGTGCTGATCAACAAGCTGCAGACGGACACCAAGCAGCGGGTGGTGCTGTATGATGCACTGACCTCCAGCTTGAAGACCGCCCAGCAGCAGGACGTGGCGCACCGGATCAACGAGATCGGGGTGAAGACCGACCAGGAAGCCCAGACCGCGATGGCGGCGATTGGCGCTGCGACGAACGACAAGATGGCCGACATGCTGGAGGCGCATGAAGGGCATATGGTGTTTGCGCGCGAGATCCTGGAGCAGAAGGCGAGGGCGGATGAGCGCTTTGCCCGCCGGTTTGCGACGATTGTCGAGAAGCACGACAAGAACGCGTATGGGGAATGACCTTTCGGAGCCAGCAGCGCGTTATGCTTTTGGCTGCAGGGGCCTTACTCCTCGTGACCTTCGCGATGGCGCTGCCACCTCTCATAGGGATCAGCGAAGTCGGTGGGGCCGGGGAGCGGAGCCTTTATGAGGCAATGGTCACGCTCCTCCTGTCCACCTTCGGCTTTGTTGTCTTTCGCAAGATAAGTCGCGAAAGCTGGCTGCGCTCACGGCATATGGCTTCGACGGTCCAGTCCAGCACGGGCGGCTTGATCAGGAGTCGTATTCTTGGGCCGTTCTTGAGGCGGTGGCTTCACGTCGATCAGTTCGGAAATGACCGCGATGCCTGACCCCACCGTCAAGGACCAGCTCACCTCGGACCATGCCGAGCTTTACGACACGCTGGTCGCGCGGCGCTATTTTGCCAAGTTCGACCGGATTACCGGGCATCTGGCCCGTGTGGCGGCGGAGATGGAGACCGAGGGGCGGCTGACGCGGACCGAGACGCGGGTGCTGGGGCGCTATCTGACCGCCGTTGCGACAACGTTTCGCGCGCTGAGCCACAAGTACCTGATGACGGGGCGGGGCGAGACCGCGCCCCGTCTGACCATCGACCGGCATGAAAGCGGGTTTCCGGTCGCGCAAGAGCTGATGACGATGGCGGTCGATGCCAGCCAGGCCGAGAAGCATCTGGCGGGGATGCCGTCGGAATCCGAGGTGAAGGATCGGATGGTGCGTCAGATCGTTGGCGACCTGACGATCCCCACGGCGCTGCAATTCGCGCTGTCGCAGCGGTTCTACTACGAGGCGTTGCAGGCCGGCGGCATTTTCTGGGCGCGCAACGACCCCGACGCGCAATGGATCGAGAACCGTGGCGAGCGGCGGCACTATCTGGTGCATTGGGCAGTCTGGGACAGCCAGATCAACCTGCCCGTCGTCTACCTGATGGATGTCGAGGATGCCGGCAAGCGCCCGCTGCCGAACGATGAATACCGCTGGCCGCAGGTGCAGGCGGCGCTGGTGGCGCAATCGATTGGCGGGCTGAAGCTGCTGACCATCGCCAGCGGCTTTGACAAGGATTTCGGCGATCTCTTCCCGGTGCGGCTGCGGCGGGTGATCCTTGGGCCGATGTATTCGGCCAGCTTTACCTTGCAGTCGGGGCCGATCTCGAAGGTGCTGGAGGATGCCAAGGCCCCGGAGGGCGAGGATTGGGCGCTGGTCTGGACATTGGAAGATCTGGTGTCGGAGCGCGAGGAACAGGTCAAGGACGGCTGGTTTTCGACTGAGGTGCGGCAGATCTACAAGCTGGACCCGCTGGTCGGTGCCGAGACCGGAACGACGCGGAGCGAGCGGATGATCATCGTGCCGGAGCGGCCCTATCAGGTGATGGTGGAGCAGAACCCGGCGGGGTTCCGGGACTTGCGGAAGTTCGTGGTGGGCGCTGGCGGGCGGATCATTCCGACGCGGTGAGCCTTCGGGCATCGGCCGGGGGCCAGCCCCCGGACCCCGGAGTATTTGAGAACAGATGAAAGGGTTGGCTGGTGAGCACGCGCGATACGATGGAACTGAAGGAAGAGACGATCCGGGCGCAGTATGAGGCGGCGCTGGGGATGGTCGTCGGCTTCGATCATGCGCCGCGGCTGGCGAAGCCTTTGGTGACGGCTGTGGTGGTGGAGCGGTCTCCGGGCATCGGGGCGCGGCCTGCGTTCCGATCCACCGTGCCGGGGATGGCGGCGCGGTCAACCGCGCGGCCGGGAGGCGTGCGGCTGGCCGAGCGGGTGGAGGGGCTGGGCGACGGTCTGGTCTCGCCGGTGCAGGCGGCGGTGCTGAATGCCGTGCGGCGCGGTCTGGCGATTGCGCTGGCGATGGGCGAGACGTTTTCGGCGCAGTCGGGGCTGGCGGAGTTGAAGCGGGCGAACCTTGAGGGCCGGGTGCCGGAGCCGCGGCGCGGGGAGTTCGGGGAGTTGCTTGCGGGCGAGGCGCTGGTGGTGCTGTTCACCCTCGGCAATGCGCTGGCCTATCTGATTGCGCCGCATGTGGGAACCTCGACCGTCGAGCTGGGTGAGGTTGAGGAGGTTCTGACGGATAATGCCCCCTTGGCGTTGCAGGGGGCGCTGTGGGAGCTGGATCAGGACATCGGCGCGCTGGCCACGGATGATGTGAAGCTGGTGGCGGTGGTGTCGGCGTTTGCCGAGGCCTTGATGAAGAAGGTGCAGATCCGGGCGGAAGCCAGTAGTTCTGGGGGGGCGCGGGTTTCGGTCTTCACGGGGGCGTCGTGGAAGGTGGAGGCGGATCAGCTGACCATTGCCGGGTTCAAGCCGGCGAAGGCGGCGAAGGGCGGAGTGATCGCCATGGCCTTCAAGAAACCGCATGAGGTGGTGGGCAACCACATCGCCAAGTATCAGTCCCTGCGGCTGGCGAAGATGCTGATGGCCTATGATTTCGAGCGGCGGCTGAACCCGTTTGCAGAGCTTGGGGGGTTCATCTTCACCTTCATGGGGGACGGCAAGCCCGGCACGGGCAAGACCACGCTGATCCAGATGATGGCGGGATTGCTGAACGATTACTGCAAGGTGGCGGGGTATCCGTTCCGGTATCAGAACTTCTCGATCGACCAGATCGACAGCTATCAGGGCAAGTCGGGGCAGAACGCCAAGGGATTCATCGACGCGGTGCTTGACCCCTCGGTGATCGGCTTCGGGACGATTGACGACATCGACCAGGTGGCGGGCAAGCGGGGGGACCGGCAGTCCAGCGCGGGCCAGCAGGAGGTGACGGCGGTCTTCATGCAGGCCTTTGCGGGCGCGGGGACGGTGGTGCGGGGGAACTGCACGTTCGGGATGTTCAGTAACTACCCGGAGAATGTGGACGACGCCCTGCGCCAACGCGCCGGGGCGCGGTTTTTGGTCGACGGGCCGCAAAGCCGGGAGGATTACATCGATATCCTGTCGCTCTTGCTGGGGAAGAACCATTCCATTCCCGTTGGCGACCACGAGTTGTTCGCGGCGCAGGAGATCAGGAAGGCCGTCGCCGCCAGCTTCGAAGGCCATTCGCGGCCGCATGAGGCGGGGTTGGTGACGGTGTGGGAGAAGGTGGCGAAGGACATTGGCCCCCTCGACACCATCGCCAAGATCGGCGCTTACCTGAAGGCGATCCAGCAGGCGGATGAGCGGTTCACCGGGCGGGCGATCAAGAACATCACCGACGCCGTGAAGGTGCGGGCGATGGATTTTGAACTGCCGGACGAGTGGATGGAGGAGCCGGACCTGTTCCTCTTCAAGCCCTATGACGAGAAGCTGGGGATGATCCGCGGGCTGATGACGCCGATCACGGTGGAGATGGTGATCCAGGAGGTGAACCGCTACGCCGACAGCGAGTTCCGCTATGCCGACAAGTCGGACGAGGTGGCCATTCAGGCGATGGTGCGGGACTTTGGCCGGACGGAAGAGGCGAAGCGGCGGTATCTGGAGGGGAAGGGGTGATGGCATATCCGTCCTGCCTCTCTCACCAGCCCTTCGGGGGAGGGGAGGCGCATGGACGGGTGGGCCGGCTGCCTGTGCCGGGTCGTTCGGTGCTCCCTCCCCCTTGTGGGGAGGGGTGGGGTGGGGGTCTTTTTGTGCGGGGCGCGAGTGATGAGTAATATCCACCCCATCACAAGGGCCAGGGCGCGGAAGTTGCGGGCGGAGATGACGCCACAGGAGCGGACGGTCTGGGCGAAGCTGAGGGAGCTGAACCGGATGCTGGGGACGCACTTTCGCAGGCAAGCGCCGATTGGCCCCTTCATCGCGGATTTCGTGGATTTGGGGCGGCGGTTGGTGATCGAGGTTGACGGTGATGGGCACGGCGGTGAGCGCGACCGGAAGCGGGATGAATGGTTTGGGCGGGAGGGGTTCCGTGTGCTGCGGGTTTGGAACACCGATGTCGGCCATAATATCGAGGGCGTGATGCAACTGGTGCTGGATGCGCTTGGGATTATGGGCAATGCCCCCCCACCCCAGCCCTCCCCCACGAGGGGGGAGGGAGGCGCTTCGCTTGCCAAGGCGTGCGGGACCATCCGTCCGGAAGGGAGTGTACTATGAAACGCCTCATCCAACGCGGCCTGATGTTCGGGAACCTGATCGAGGTCTCTTCTCCGGCCTTGATCGAACGCTACAACCGGGCGCTCAAGCATCTGTCGGGCAAGACCACTGCGCTCACCGATTTCCACATCGACCTCTCGGGCTATTCGCCGGAGATTGGCGATGAGTTGGGCGATGACCTCTACCTCAACCCGAACGGGGCGAACCGGCAGTTCATTTTGCTGACGACGGCGCAGAAGGATGCGCCGCTTCTGAACATCAAGTTCTCGACCTCGCGCGGGATACTCCAGCAGTTCATCGAGACCAACGAGGCGCAGTTGTTTGCGTTGACGGCGCGGGATGCGGTGGCGGGGGAGTTGCAGAATTCGGTCTATGCGGTCGACACGCCCGCAAAACTGTTCGAGATCCGGCAGATCACGGTGGAGGCGGATACCATCGGCGGGCATGTGGCGGATGCGGGCAAGCTTGCGGCGCTGATCACGCAGTTCCGGGCAGAGCCGGACGGCTGGCGCGACGATGTGCTGATTGCCGAGATGATCGGGCTGGCGAAAAAGACCGGCGACGTGACGCGGGTGCCGATCCACCTGCCGGCGATGACGTTCCAGCAGCCGAACTTCTGGACCAGCCATTTCGGCGGGGTCTACATCTTTCGCGACGTGCGGTTTCCGGCGGCGATTTCGACGCTGCCGTGGAAATCGCTGGGCGAAGTGCCGATTGCGCAGGTGATGGACCTCACGTTGCGCAATCAGGTGGCCGACTGGCTGGAGCGCAACAATCTGGTGGAGCCGATCGTGCAGGCGCGCGGCATGGATGCGGCGGCGGTGTTGCGCCAGAAGATGGATTTCGTGCTGGTCGAGGCGGCGGATGCCTTGGGCATCGAGATCGGCGATGCGCGGCGGACCGAGTTGCGCAAGGTGGCCTACCGGCTTGGGTCGTCGCTGCCGGAGGAGTTTCTGGGGTTGGCGGCGCTTTTGCGCTGGGTTGAAGGTGGCGGGCCCTGGCCGAAGATCACCAGCGAGCATCCGGCGTATTTCTATACGCTGCGCGGCAAGGCGGGGCGTGACCGCGATCTGGTGAACATGCTTTTGGCGGAACTGGCGCCGATGGACGTGCGGCAGATGTATATCGTCCACAAGGAGCTATTCTACGCCAGCTACGCGCGGTGGAGCGAGCGCAAGAAGACTTATGTGGCCGATTTCCTGGCGCGGGAGTATCAGGTGGACAGGGAAGGCGCACGGGCCGCGCTGTTCGGGCCGGAGCCTGCGATGGACGAGGCACAGCGGCCGCAGATGGTCGAGGGGCCGAAGCCCGCGCGTGATATCGTTGGGCCGTGGGGTGCCGTGGGCCGGAACTTGCGGGACGGGGGGCGAAGATGATCTTCGGGTGGCTGCGGCTGGCGTTCATCCTCTATGTCGGGCTGACCATCGCCTATTTCCTGACGGCGATCTATTCGCGGTCGGTCCGGCGGGAAAAGCTGGAAAAGGAGTGGGACACCGATCCCGCGCGCGAGGGGGTGGCGGAGGATGAACGCAGCGCCTTCATCGAAGCGGGAATGGTGCATTACGAGAAGGGGCTGAAAAAGCGGCTTCTGTGGCTTATCTATATCATTCCGACGATCGGCTTCGTCGCCACCATCTACTTTGTGAACTGGTACTGAAAGGAACGGCCATGTGGACCAAGATCAAATGGGGGCTGCGGATCGTCGCTGTCCTGATCATCGGGTTGTTCCTGCATTACACGCTGCCACAGCGCGACGTGGTGCACATCATCAACACCTACAACAAGAACACGCCGATCGGGGGGAACTGGATGTTCTACTCGATCGAGGATACCGGGACGGGGGTGGAAACCACCGCCACGATCCGCGACATCCGCTTTATCGACGCGGTCTATCCGGATGGCGACAACGTCATGGTCTACCGCAACGAGGACACCGGCTGGTTCTGGCCGCCGTATTTCAAATGGGATTCGAGCACGCTTCAGGCCGAGGCGCAGAACCTGAAGTCGGACAAGCTGAACCCGCAATGGGTGGCGATCACGCATTATGGCTGGCGGCTGCCGATCTTTTCGATCTTCCCGAACGCGGTCAGCGTCGCGCGGGTCGAAGGGCCGGACGTGACGCTGATCCCTTGGGTCAACATCCTCCTCCTGACGTTCCTGGCCTTCATCCTGTTCATGCTGCGCAAGATGTGGCTGCAGTTCCGCGAACGGATGGTCGATCCGGTACTGACCGATGCGGGCGAGGTCTGGGATTCGGCGGAAAACCGGACGGATGCGGCGCGCAAGCAGGCGCGGGGCTTCTTTGGCCGGATCGGGGCCTGGTTCAGGACCTGGACGCCCCGCAAGTAGGCGTCAGCTGGCGCGGCAATAAGGCCCGAGAGCGGAACCCGGGCGGTTGACCTTGCGTTGACCGGTAGCGGCACGGCACAGGCGTTGGCCGAACCGGAGGCCCAGCGTGGACATTGCCCTTCTCAAAACCTTTCTTGCCGTCAGTGAAACCGGCTCGTTCGTCGCCGCGTCAGAGCGGCTGCATGTCACGCAATCGGCCGTCAGCCTGCGGGTGCAGCGGCTCGAGGAGATGCTGGGGCAGCCCTTGTTCCTGCGCGCCAAGACCGGCACTGAGCTTACTCCGGGCGGGCGGGCGTTCCAGCCGCATGCGCTGGCCCTGTTGCAGACGTGGGAACGCGCGCGGCAGGATATCGCCTTGGCCGAAGACAGCGGCCGGACGCTGGTGGTTGGGGCCGAGGTGGCATTGTGGCCGCGCATCGGCTTTCGCTGGCTGGCCGGGTTGCTGGACGAATGCGGCGACCTGTCGCTGCGCTGCGAGACGGCGACGGCGGACGTGCTTGCGCGGTCGATCTCGGAAGGTGACATGCAGGTCTGCCTGACGCATGCGCCGGTTGCGGGTGCCGGTCTGGACGCAGAAAAGATCACTGACGACGTGCTCGTGCTGGTGGCGCCCTGGGCCGAGCCGACGCTTCACGACATGCCGGGGCGCTATGCGCTGATCGACTGGGGGCCGGAATTCATGGCCCTGCACGTCAAGCTTGCCGAACTGGCCGCGCCGGTGGTGACGCTGGACCGGGCCTTCCCGGCGGTGCCGTTCCTGCGCGCGCGGGGCTTGGCCGCCTATCTGCCGTTGGCGCTGTGCGAGGCGATGGTGGCGGCAGGCGAGTTGTCGGTGGTGCCTGATGCGCCACGCCTTTCCCAAGGGATCTGGGCGATCTGGCGCAAGAGCCTGGATGAGGGGCTTTTGACCGTTGCGCGAAGAACACTCCTTGCATGTTCGCGCGGGTCTGAATCGGAGCCCTGGCCCCTCGGATCCGGCGACGTGGCGCGCGCCAGCCATGCGCCGGCCCGGCAAGATCACCGCATTGCCGAACGGTTTCAATAGCTTGGTAGGGTGCCAACCGAGTCAAGATTGGTTCCATGAGTAATGCTGGCCACAGCCTCAAGTATTCCGAATTTTTGTTTCTCCCCCCCGCGCAATAAATCGGAAGCAAGGCATTGGGCGCACCGCTTGCGGGCCGCGCCGTCACAGTGAAAGGAAGAGTCATGTATAAAACTACTTTGCTTGCGACCGCGTCGGCCATTGGCCTGCTGCTGGCCGGAGCTGCCACGGCGCAGACGGAATTGACCGGGATCGATAGCCTGGACGATCGGCTGGACGATATCGAAGAGCGTGTTCAGGACGATTTCGAACGGTCGCAGGACGAACGTCGCTTTGGCAATCCGGAATTCCGTCCGGGCCTGTCGGGTTCGGCCTCGGTGGCCTATTCGGGCCAGACCGGCAACAGTGACAGCCAGGAATTCACCCTTGGCGCGCGCCTGCGCTTTGCACAGGGCAATTTCGTGCAGACGATCGGCACCGCGATCGAGTTCACCGACGACGAGGGAGTTTCGACGACGGAGGACGTGTTCGCAGTCTATGACGCGAACCTCTACTTCAACGACAGCTTCTACGGCTTTGTGCTGGGCCGTATCCAGAAGGACGGACTGGCGGAAGACGAGTTTCTTGCTGCCGACCCCGTTACAACAGACCCCGAAGATTTCGTGCGCCGTGACGCCTTCCTTGGCGTGGGTCCGGGCTTCCGCGTGGTGAACACCGACCAGATGACCTGGCGCGTTCAGGCGGGTGTCGGGGTGAGCTACCTCGAGTACGGCGACCTCAGCAGCGAAACCGAAGTCGGCTACATCGCATCGTCGCGGTTCTTCTATGCGTTCAACGAAAACACGTTCCTGACCAACGACACGGACGTGCTGAAGTCGGATTCCGCATTGCGGGTCAACAACGACCTTGGCGTGAACTTCAAGATGACCGACGCGTTCTCGACGCGGGTCAGCTACCTGACGGAATACAACGACAGCCGGGCAATCAAGACTGACAACAAGTTTGGCGTCGCACTCGTCTACGGGTTCTGAGGGTTTCAGACCAAGCTATAGACGACACAGCATTTTATGGTTCGGGGGCAGGGAAACCTGCCCCCTTTTTCGTATCAGCCGCGCAGGGTGCCGCCGGTGGCCTTGGTGACCTTTTCCACGATCCGGGCCGAGACCGCCTCGATCTCGGCTTCGGTCAAGGTCTTGTCTTTCGGTTGCAGGCGGACGGTCAGTGCGATGGATTTCCTGCCTGCGCCCATCTGGGCTTCGGCCTTTTCGCCGGTGAACTGGTCGAATACGCGCACGCTTTCGATCAGGGCCTTGTCGGCGCCAAGGGCTGCGTTCACCGCCGTCAACGCCTCGACCCGCGCATCGACGGTGAAGGCGAAGTCGCGGTCGACGGCCTGCAGGTCCGAGATCGTGAGCGCAGGGCGGGTGGGGGTTTTCACCTTGGGGTACGGCACGTTGGCGAAAAGGACGGTGAAGGCGACGGCAGGGCCTTTGACATCCATCTGCTGCAGGATGCGGGGATGCACCTCGCCGAAAGTGGCCATGACGTTCGGCCCAAGCCCGATCACGCCGGACCGGCCGGGGTGGAACCAAGCTGCTGCGGTGCGGGTGACCTGCGCGCGGGCCGGTGCGCCAAGGGCTGCAAGGATGGCTTCGGCATCGGCTTTGGCGTCATAGACATCGGCCAGCCGGCGCGAGCCGTGCGGATCGCGGCGGGCGGCCTGACCGATCAGAAGGCCGGCGGCCTGCAGATGCTGGTCGCCCGGCTCGCCGCCGTGGAAGGCGGGGCCGATCTCAAAGAGCGCAAGGTCCATGAAGCCGCGCGTCTGATTGCGGGCGGCGGCTTGCAGGAGGCCGGGCAGGAGGTCAGGGCGCAGGTGCGACATTTCCGACGAGATCGGGTTGTCGACGCGAACGGCATCGGCGCCACCGCCGAACAGCCGGGCAGAGGCTTCGTCGATGAAGCTGTAGGTGACGCATTCGTTGTAACCAAGGGCGGCCAGCGTGCGGCGGGTGGTACGCTCGCGCACCTGCAGCGGCGTCAGGATCGGCTTTGGCACGCCGGGCAGGCTGCGGGAGAGGGGCGCGCCCTTGAGTTTGGTCAGCGACGCGATGCGGGCGACTTCTTCCACCAGATCGGCCTCGCCCAGAATGTCTGGGCGCCATGTGGGCGGAGTCGCCATGTTGCCGTCAAGAGTGAAGCCGAGCGCCTCGAGCGTGGCGCGCTGGGTCGGTTCGGGGATGTCCATCCCGACGAGGCTGATAAGACGGGCGGGGTTCAGGCGGTAGGCACGAGTGGTGTTGATTGGCGCGCCGTCCTGCACGATTTCTGAAGCCTCGCCGCCGCAGAGGTCGAGGATCATCCGGGTGGCAGCTTCCAGGCCCGGCAGGGTGAAGGCGGGGTCGACGCCGCGTTCGAAACGGTAACGTGCGTCGGAGTTGATCTTCAGCGCGCGCCCCGTGGCGGCGATGGTGATCGGGTCCCACCAGGCGCTTTCGAGGAACACGTCGGTGGTGTCTGGCGTGCAGCCCGACGCCTCGCCACCCATGATGCCGGCAAGGGATTCGGGGCCGTGGTCGTCGGAAATGACCATCTGGCCCGCGGCGAGGGTATAGGTCTTGCCATCAAGCGCGAGGAGGGTCTCGCCGCCCGTGGCCGCGTGGACGCGCAGGCCGCCCTTCACCTTGGCGGCGTCAAAGACGTGCAGCGGGCGGTTCAGGCCGAAGGTGAAATAGTTGGTGATATCGACAAGCGCCGAGATCGGGCGCAGGCCGATGGCTTTGAGGCGGGCTTGCAGCCAATCGGGCGACGGGCCGTTCTTCACGCCGCGGATCAGGCGGCCGGCGAAATGGGGGCAGCCCTTGGCCTTGAGTGCGTCGTCGATGCGGACGGCGATGGGCGAGGGGAACTTGCCCGGCACCGGCTCGACCGGAAGCGGTTTCAGGGTGCCGATGCCGCGCGCGGCAAGGTCACGGGCAATGCCGCGCACGCCAAGCGCATCGGGGCGGTTGGGGGTAACCTTGATTTCCACCATCGGGTCGTTGAGCCCGCGCCAGTCGATGAAGCGCGTGCCAAGCGGGGCGTCGGCGGGCAGGTCGATGATACCGTCGTGATTGTCCGACAGCATCAGCTCGCGTTCCGAGCAAAGCATCCCGTTCGAATCGACGCCGCGAATGTTGCCGGGTTTAAGATCGACGCCGGTGCCGGGGACATGGGTGCCGACCGGGGCGAACACGCCGACAAGGCCGGTGCGGGCGTTCGGCGCACCACAGACGACCTGCACCTCTTCCATCCGGCCGCCGGGGCCGTCGGGGTAGGTTTCCACCCGGCAGAGGCGCAGGCGGTCGGCGTTGGGGTGTTGCACCGCCTCGATCACGCGGCAGATGCGGAAGGCGCCAAGTGCGCGGGCGGGGTCTTCGACGCCCTCGACCTCAAGGCCGAGGTCGGTCAGCGCCTCGGTGATCTGGTCGGTGGTGGCGGAGGTTTCGAGATGGTCCCGAAGCCAGGAAAGCGTGAATTTCATTGCGTGGTCCCCGAAAGCAGCCCGGCAAAGGGATTAGCGCACTGGGCGGCAAAGGGAAAGGGCGCGGCTGGACCGCCCAATACAGCCATAGGTTGAGACCGTGCAGAGATATGGAAACGGCTTGTCTACACGCAAAGGGGGACCAATCCATGGGATAGTATCCTATACTTAAGGAGTAGCGAGTCACCAAGTTTAGAGAATCGCCCCGTAGTGGGGTCACCTGATTAAAACGGCATTTCGCCGAAGAGCATTTTAGCTGCCAAAGGGTCCCGTACTTCGGTGCGGGACCCGTTTTTTTACCGTGAAAGCCAGGCGAGGGCGGTGAAGCCCGCCACCAGAATCGGCTGGTGCAGAAGATAGATCACCAGGCTGTGGCGTCCCGGAAAGGTGAGCCGGTGAAAGGCGGGGCTCGGGCTTTGCGCCAGGCGTTGCCAAAGGCCGGTCCGGCTGCCAAAGCGGCCGAGTGCGAGGCCGGCCAGAAACGGTGCGAACCATGGCAGAAGCGGGACATAGTCGGCCATGAACGGCCGGGTTTCGGCAAGGCCAAGCCAGATCAGCCAGAGGCTGTCGAAGGCGGGGCTGATCGCGAACCACGGTGCGGCGAAGGCCATTGCGGCGGCGGCAAGCGTGACGGATGCAGGCAAGCGCAGGAAGGCGAGGCCGATCAGGCTGCTGGCGGCAATGGCGTGCAGGATGCCGAACCAGATGAAGCCACCGGGCGTGACCCAGATGCTGGCGATGGAAACCAGCAGTGCTGCACCCGCCACCAGTGCAAAGCGCCGCCAGAAGGCGGGCCAACGCACCGCCTGCCCATGCGCCAGCCAGAGGCTGACACCGGCAAGGAACAGAAAACTGCCGGCGACGAGGCGGGCGAAGTAATACCAGAACGGTTCCTGCGTGGTGCCGGGCGCGGTGTGGCCGAACATCTGCAGATCGAAGACGAAGTGGAACACCACCATGCCGACGACGGCCAGCGTGCGGGCAAGATCAAGGGCGGCGATACGGGGCGCAGGTTGGGCGGTCATGGTGCGGCGAGCCTAGGACGGGACGCGCGGGCGCGCCAGCGGTGGCGTTCGCCCGCTTGCCGGCCCGGTTCGGTCAGAACATCTCCAGCAGGCGCTTGAGGTAATCCAGTTCCTCGCCGGGACGGGTCAGTTCGCCTGACCGCCGGCGGATCTCGTCGAGAAGATCCTGCGCGCGCTGGTTCGGGTCGTTCTGCACCATGTTCCGGTCCGAGCCGATGCGGGCGGAATCCTCGCCGGCCTCGCGCCCGAGGGGATCGCGGCCGTTCGGGTCGGCGCGGCCAAATTCCTCGCCACCCTGGCCATCGCGGTTTTCGCGCTGTTCTTCTGCCAGTGCCTCGCCAAACTCGCGCATGCCGTCGCGCAGAGATTGCAGGGCGTCGGCCTGACGGTCGAGCGCGCCGTCAAGGTCGCCTTCGCGCAGGGCATCTTCGGCCTCTTCCATCGCGCGGGCGGCATCGTCGAGCCTTTGGCGGCCGGCTTCGCCCTGTTCGGTGCCATCGCCGGGAAGCTGGCCGTTCTGCAACTGGTTCAGACGCTGGCGCAGGTCGCGCTGACGGTCGGTCAGGCTGCCTTCGTTCTGGGCCTGATCCTCGCCTTCGCCCTGACCTTCGCCGGGCTGGCCGTCCTGGCCCTGGCCGGGCTGGTCCTGCCCCGGTTGGTCGCCGTTTTCGCCCTGCTGTTCTTCGCCGGGCTGCTGGCCGCCCTCGCCTTCCTGCATGTCGCGGTAGGCGTCGTCGGACAGATCCTGCTGGTCGCGCAGGGTGTCGCCAAGATCACGCATCGCTTGCTGGCCGGGGCCACCCTGACCTTGGCCCTGACCGCCCTGACCCTGCACCACCTGCATGTTTTCCATCAGCTGGCGCAGCTGTTCCATCAGTTCGGCGGCTTCGGCGGTCTTGCCTTCTTCCATCAGGCGCTGCAGTTCGTCCATCATCTGCTGCAGCTGGTCAGCCGACATCATCTGACCTTCCATCATGCCCTGCTGCTGCTGGTCGCCGGGGTTGCGCTGGGCTTCTTCGGCCAGTTCTCGGGTGTATTCGTTCAGCGCCTGCTGCATTTCGCGCATCAGCTGTTCGATTTCCTCGGGCGAGGCACCGTTGCGGATGGCTTCGTCCAGACGGTCCTGCGCGCGCTGCAGGCGTTCGAGGGCAGAGTGCAGGTTGCCCTCCTCGACCATCAGCGAGATCTGCCAGAGTTCCTCGGCCACAGCGTCACGCTGTTCGGTGGTGAGGGCTGCCTTCTGGGCTTCCAGCGTGCGCATCAGGACGCGCAGGCGCAGGAAGGCGCGGTCGTGGCGGATGAAGCCTTCGGGCTTGTTGGTCACGGCCTTCAGGATCTGCGCGGCGCGGGGGGCGTTGACGCGGTTCCACAGGATGTCGCGGCGCATCTCGATCAAAGCGGCGGCGAGGGGGTCGAAAAAGCGCTTGCCGGGCAGGGTGACGGCGTAGGGTGCGGACTGGCCTTCCTGTCCGGCGGCATCGACGGCAGCAAAGACCATCGTCACGGGCAGGTTGGCGAAGACGTGCTTCGACAGGTCATCGATCAGGGTTTCGGCCATCTCGTCACGCTTGCCGGTCATCGGCATCGGCAGGTCGAGGGTGACGGCTTCGACCGGCTCTGGCTCCGCCGTCAGGCCATGGCGGCGGTCGAGCGCGGCGAGGTCGAGGCTGATGGTGACGCGCCCGGCGACGACGCCGTAATCGTCGGTCGCGGTGAAGCCCTGCTTGAAGCGGCCGTCCGCCTCGCGACCCATGTCGCCGGAGACAGTGATGGTCGGGCCAAGGTCGGGGCGCGCGGTGATCTGCCATTCGCGGCCCGAGGGGCCTTCGATCGCAAGGCGGCCCGATTGCGCGACGGTCAGATCGTGGACGCCCTGCATCCCGTCCGGCTGGGCGGCGGCAGGTTCGACGGCTTCGGGCGCAGGTGGCGGCGCGGCGGCGGCGATGGACTGTTCGACGGTCAGGCTGCCCTCGGCGCCGTAAAGGCGCAGTTGCACCCGTGTGCCGGTCGGCAGTTCCAGCGACGGGGCGGTGATGTCGTTGAGGTAGAGCGAGGGCCTGCCAGTATAGGCGGGCGGCTGCGCCCAGCCTTCCCATGTCGGGCCGGAGGGCATCGCCTCGGCGGCGCCGGGGGCAAGGCCCGCGACGGAGGTAACGCGCCAGAACGAGCCGAAGAGGACGGCCATGACGAAGGCGGTCAGCGCGACGTAGCGCAAGGAGAACGGGTCGCGCGACGACAGGCGGAGGTCGGGGCGCACGGGTTGCGCCAAGGCCGCGCGTTTCGCCATGCGGTCCTTGTGGGCCTGCCAGACAGCCAGAGAGGCGGGATCGTCGGTGCCGATGGCCTGCGTGTCGGTCAGGGCCGCGATCGGGCGGCCGGGCATGGTGGCATCCAGCCGGGCCAGCGCGTCAGCCTCAAGCGGGCGGTGGAACCGGCGCAGGCCTATGATGAGCAGGGCAATGGCAGCAAGCGCGATCACGGCACCGGCGATCTGCACCCAGAGAAGCGGGCCAAGATCCTGCACGCCGAAGGTCAGCGCCGCGACGGTGGCCAGCAACAGCGACCAGAGCGGCCAGAACGCGCGGGCCAACCGTTCCGCCCACAGCCCTACAAGCGTCAGCCGCATCGGCCAGACGAGGGATTTCAGCGGAGCCTGAGTGCCACGTTCGGCCATTACACCTGCCTTGGGGCGTGACGGGGTGTCACAACCACTCGGGGATGGTATCGCGATTGAGGATTTCGTCAAAGGTCGGACGCGCCCGAATGACGGCGAAGTGATCCCCGTGGACCAGAACCTCGGGAATGAGCGGCCTTGTGTTGTATTCCGAGGCCATCACCGCGCCGTAAGCCCCGGCCGAGCGGAAGGCGACCAGGTCGCCTTCGTGCAGGGGCGCAAGCGGGCGGGCCTTGGCGAAGGTGTCGCCGGTTTCGCAGACCGGGCCGACCACATCGAAAGGCTGCGCTTCGCTGGCGGGTCCGGGTTCGATCACCGGCACGATGTCGTGGTGCGCGCCGTACATCGATGGGCGGACAAGATCGTTCATCGCGGCGTCGAGGATCAGGAAATCCCGCCCCTCGCCCTCTTTCACATAGATCACCGAGGCGACGAGGAGGCCCGCGTTGCCCGAGATGAGGCGGCCCGGCTCGATCTCGATCTCGCAGCCGAGGTCACCCACGGTGCGCTTGATGAGGGCGCCGTAATCGGTGGGCAGGGGCGGCGCGGAGTTGGAACGTTCGTAGGGGATGCCGAGGCCACCGCCCAGGTCGAGCCGGGTGATCGTATGGCCTTCGGCGCGGAGCTGGCGGGTCAGGTCGGCTACCTTGAGGTAGGCCTGTTCGAAGGGTTCAAGGTCGGTCAGCTGGCTGCCGATGTGGACGTCGATGCCGATGATCTGCAGGCCGGGAAGGCGGGCGGCTTCGGCATAGACCTCGGACGCGCGGGCAATCGGGATGCCGAACTTGTTTTCCTTTTTCCCGGTCGCGATCTTTTCGTGCGTCTTGGCGTCGACGTCGGGGTTGACGCGGATGGTGATCGGCGCGGTCAATCCAAGGCTGGTTGCGACTTCGGATAGAGCCCGCAACTCCGGCTCGCTTTCGACGTTGAACTGGCGGATGCCGCCGGTCAGCGCGAGGCGCATTTCCTCGCGCGTCTTGCCGACGCCGGAAAACACGATGCGGTCGCCCGGAACGCCGGCGGCCCTGGCGCGGCGGTATTCGCCGCCCGAGACGACGTCCATCCCGGCACCAAGATCGCCCAGCGTCTTGAGAACCGCGATGTTCGACAGCGACTTGATGGCAAAGCACACCATGTGCGGCAGCGGGCTGAGCGCCTCGGTAAAGAGGTGGTAGTGCCGGGTCAGGGTGGCGGTGGAATAGACGTAGAAGGGCGTGCCGACAGTGGCGGCGATATCGGGGATCGCCACGTCCTCGGCATGGAGGATGCCGTTGCGGTAGAGGAAGTGGTCCATATAACGCCCCGGCTGACCCTGCCCTGCCGTCTTAGCAGATGGCCTGTCGGGCGCAATTCCGATCAGTCCGCGCCGCGTCTCGGTTGATCACGGTCAAGGCTTTGGCTGGTCTGCCGTGCAACGGTGCGCGGATCGTCACCAAGGGGAGTGAAAATGCCGTTTACCGTCGAGCAGTTCCTGAGCGTGTTCTCAACCTACAATCTGGCCGTCTGGCCGCTGCAGCTTGTCGCGTTGCTTGCAGGACTGGCCGTGATCGCCTTGCTCTTCCGGCCGGGTCGACACGGGTCGACCATCATCGCCGCAATCCTGAGTGCAATGTGGCTGGTGAATGGCATCGGCTATCACTGGACGTACTTCGCCGCGATCAATCCCGCGGCCCGAGTGTTCGCGGCGGTCTTCATGCTGGAAGCGATCATTCTTGCGGCGGCAGCCGGCACGCGCACGGGCCTGCGCTTTCAGGCCAGTCACAGTGCTGCTTCGATCTTCGGCCTGACCTGCGTCATCTACGCCCTCGTGCTTTACCCCTTGATCGGCTGGTTTGCGGGGCACCGCTATCCGGCGATCCCGATGTTTGGGATCGCACCCTGCCCGACAACCCTCTTTACGATCGGCGTGCTGCTGCAGGCGCAATGGCGAGAGGCGAAGTGGCTGGTGGTTATCCCGGGCGCCTGGGCCGGTCTTGGCGGCTCTGCCAGCTTTCTGCTGGGTGTGCCACAGGACTATGCCCTATTCGTTGCGCTGGCGGGTCTGGTCGTCCTGGCGCTTGGCCTCTGGCGGCGACCCGCGGCCGACTAGCTGCCGGATGGCAGAGGCTGCACCCGCCGCCCCGACCGCAGGTACAGATACAGCGGCAAACCGCAGCTGACCCCGATGCAGAAGGTTGCGGGGATGGCGACGAGGCCCAGCCAAGCCTTCCGCGCGGTGGTTTCCGCGATGATCCAGACGGTCAGCGCGATGGCGGCGATGGTCAGGTCCCAGGTCAGGCCGGTGGTCGAGGCGTTGACATACCAGGCGTCGATCAGGCCGGAAAGGCCGGTGCCGGTCTCGTTCATGTAGGTGACGAACCAGTACATCGGATGCACCGCTCCCCAGATGGCAAGCGCGACGTAGGTCAGGCGCAGGGGCGTCATTTCAGAACCACGCCGACCTGCGCCTCGCCGTCAATCGCGACGCCCGATTTCGCGGGCGGTTCCGGTGCGCCGTCGGCACCGCAGGCGGCAAGGGCGAGGAGGGCGGCAACAAGCACGGGTTTCATCGGGCTGACCTTCATGGCGAATAGCTGAAGCGGCCGCCACCAAGACCGCCGGACAGCGATGGCGAGATGGTCGCACCATTGGCGCCGATCGAGATGCCGGCGTTGAGGCGCGGGTCGGTGCAGGCGGCAAGAAGGAGGAGGGCGAGAAGGGCTGCGGGTTTCATCAGATGGCTCCGGGACGGGACGGGGCAGAGGTTAGGCGATGACTTCACGCCAGCGGGCAATCTGGGCGCGGACCTGATCGGGGGCGGTGCCGCCATAGGATGTGCGGCTGCGGACGGAATTTTCAACGCCCAGCACATCGAACACATCGGCGCGGATACCGGGGTGGACGGTTTGCATCTGCGCGAGCGTCAGGTCGGGCAGATCGACGCCCGCCTTTTCCGCCAGTGCCACCAGCGTGCCGGTCACATGGTGCGCGTCGCGGAACGGCAGGCCCAGTTCGCGCACCAGCCAGTCGGCAAGATCGGTTGCGGTGGAAAAGCCCGAGGCGGCGGCGGTTTTCAGGGTGTCGCGGTTGGCCGTCATGTCGGCCACCATCCCGGTCATCGCGGCAAGGCCCAGCATCAGCGTGTCGGCGGCGTCGAAGACCTGTTCCTTGTCCTCCTGCATGTCCTTGGAATAGGTCAGCGCGAGACCCTTCATGATGGTGAACAAGGCCACCGTTGCCCCCAGAATCCGCCCCAGTTTGGCGCGCAGAAGTTCGGCCGCGTCGGGGTTCTTCTTCTGCGGCATGATGCTGCTGCCGGTCGTCCAGCGGTCAGACAGGCGCACGAAGCGGAACTGGGCAGAGGACCAGATCACCAGTTCCTCGGCAAAGCGCGACAAGTGCATCGCGGTGATGCTGGAGGCGGCCAGAAACTCCAGCGCGAAATCGCGGTCTGACACAGAATCGAGGCTGTTCGCGGTGGGCCGGTCAAAGCCGAGGGCGGCGGCGGTCATGTGCCGGTCGATCGGGAACGAGGTTCCGGCAAGGGCGGCAGCGCCAAGCGGGCATTCGTTCATGCGGCGGCGAGCGTCGACGAAGCGAGAGCGGTCGCGGGCGAACATCTCGACATAGGCGAGCATATGGTGGCCCCAGGTGACGGGCTGCGCGGTTTGCAGGTGCGTGAAGCCCGGCATCACCCAATCGGCCCCGGCTTCGGCCTGCGCCAGAAAGGCGCGCATCAGGGCATCAAGCCCGGTGATCGCGGCATCGCATTGGTCGCGCACCCAGAGCCGGAAATCGACGGCGACCTGATCGTTGCGGCTGCGTGCGGTGTGCAGGCGGCCGGCGGGTTCTCCGATGATTTCCTTCAGCCGGGCTTCCACGTTCATGTGGATGTCTTCCAATTCGACCCGAAACGGGAAGTTTCCGGCCTCGATCTCTGACAACACCGTGAGAAGGCCTTTCCCGATCGCTTCGGCGTCCTTATTGGTCAGGATACCCGTGGCGGCCAGCATTGCCGCATGGGCACGGCTGCCCGCGATATCCTGCGCGTAGAGCCGCTGGTCGAAGCCGATGGAGGCGTTGATCGCCTGCATGATGGCATCCGGCCCAGCGGCGAAACGCCCGCCCC
>LNFM01005597.1_pt1 | contig 21556 bp, 18 predicted proteins | sample 596031 | NCBI WGS metagenome assembly LNFM01 (sample SAMN04254537, study PRJNA301005) | activated carbon metagenome | isolation source: dual media filters at the Ann Arbor, Michigan drinking water treatment plant | place: USA: Ann Arbor
CGCCGGTATCGAGAATGCCCTGTTCTACGCCGACAACACCCGCATGCTCTTCGGTGACGGCGCCAGCATGGTCAACCAGCTGGTGGCCGAGCTGAAGGCGCTGGACGGGGGGCACTGAGAAGCCGGGATTCGGGATTGGGCATTCGGGATTCGCGGGCGGGTCTGTGCTGATGCTGCGGCTGCCGCGGAACCTGGTCAGCCGGGAGCCGCCTCGAAAGGAAACGCCCTGGCCTTCGCCGGGGCGTTTTCGTTGGTCGTCCGGGCAGCCGCCGTCCCGTTGGCACCGGAAGGCAGCGCCTCAGGATTCGCTTTCGCTGGCGAGCCCGGGAGTCTGCAGCTGCTTGCTGGCCTGCCAGGCATGGAAGACGCGATCGATCGCTGCCGACTCCTTGCGCTGCCAGAAGTGGGTGGCGCGGGCGACGCCCTCGGCATGGCTCCAGCGCAGCTGCGAGCGCGTGGCGGCGTCGTACCACTGGATGGCGAGTTCGCGCTCGCCCTTCAGTTCGGCCAGCACCGCCATCGAGTAGGGCAGCCAGAATGGGCGACCGCCGTGCAGGTCGGCCGATGCCTGCCATGCGTCGGCCGCGGCCTCGTAGTCACCAAGATTGAGGTGGGCCCAGCCGCTGCTCCACAGCACGTGGCGAAGCAGGGCGCGACGCTGGCCTGCGTACTCGCGGGCCAGCGCCAGCGTGGCGCGGGCGTCCGCCGCTTCGCCGCGCAGTGCGTAGGCGTAGCCCAGTGCCGCCAGGCCGTCGGCACCGAGCTGGCCGCGCAGGGCATGACGACGCAGCGCATCGAAGCGCGCCCGGTCTTCGAGCTGGGCGACGCGCACGCGCGCCTGGTGATCGGCATCGATATAGGCGCCGGGCTCTGGACGACGCAGCTCGGCGGCACGGACGGGCGAAGCGAACAGGGTGAAGGCAAGTGTCAGGCTGGCGACAAGACGCATGAAGGGGCTCTCCAAGGCTGGCATTCAATTCAGCGTTCGAACGATACACCAGGCGCGCCGGCTGTCGTCCCGCGTGCTGCGCCTGCCTGACCCAGCGTGGTCACGGGTGTGACCGCTGGCGGCCTGGGGGCGCGCGCGCCAGAGCCGGATCGAAGCTCGATGCCAGGGCGCCGGAGGCCACCGCGCGCTCCACCCAGCCTGGTCTGCGGGCGCATCGTTCGCGCGCGCACGCTTCGATGGCGCGCATCGGCTTGCTATCCTCCCCGCCGCCCCTTGAGGGGCGTTCACGGGTCGTCCCTTCTGTGTCCAAGTCCGCGCTGCGTTCCTCGACTGTTTTGCGACTCGGCGTCTTTGGCCTGCTGTGCGTGCTCGCATTGGTGCTCGTGCTGGCGGCCCATCGGCACGGGCAATGGTCGACCGCCGACCGGCGTGCACTGATCGAAGCCGGCGAGACCCGGGTCCTGCGCGTGGACGCGCGCCAGCCCGGCGCAGGCCTGCAGCTCCAGCCCGGCGCGCTGCGTCCCGGCGAGTGGGGCTTCCTCGAATACGAGGCCGAGGGCCTGGGCCCGGCGCACGTGCTCATGTTGGTGATCGAGAGCGATACGGGACAGGAGCTGCGTCAGCTGCCGATGGGCCGGCATGTGCTGCCACTGTGGCGGTTCCGCGCGTGGAAAGGCGATGCCGCGGCCGGCCTGCCGTCGACGCCCAGGCTCAGCCTGTTCGTGCGTGCGGACGAGCGACTCGCCGTCGAAGATCTGCCGGCAGCAGAACTCCGGCTGCACGGCCTGGAACTGCAGTCGGGTGGGCTGTGGCCTGCGCTGCGATCGACGTTCTCGGAATGGTTCGCGCCACGTCCCTGGCTGCCCAGTTCGATCAACGGCGAAGGCAGCGCCTATGCGGGCCGCGGCGGGCCCTCGCTGCCGCTGTGGATCGCGCTGTGCGCCCTCGCAGGTCTGGCTTGCGCACCCGCGCCGCGCCGAGGCTGGGTGCTGCCCATCGTGCTCGGCGGATGGTGCTTTGTGCATCTTGCCCACTTGCATCAGCTCGGGCAGCGGAGCCTGCGGCTGGCGGGGCAGGCGGACCTCGCGACGCAGCCGCTGGTCGCCCACAGCATGGTCGCAGCGCTGACTCCGGAGGTGCGGCGCGTGCTGGCGGCGATGCCGGCCGCCGACAAACTGCTGCTGTGGACCGAGGACCCGCTGACGCGTGATGCCCTGCGCTTCGAGCTGGGGGCGCGTCCGGTCCTGCAGCTGCACCAGCTTGAGCAGCTGCAGCAACTGCCGGCCGACGCCGAGATCCTGCTGCTGGCGGTCGCCCCGGAGCAGCTGCCGCGAGGACGCGGGCCGGCCCGGCAGGTCCTGGGCGGCATACCGTTCGAAATGACCGAAATGGCCGCCAGCGCCCAGGCCCGTCTGATTCGACTGAGGCGCCTGCCATGACGGTGATCTGGGTGGTGCTCGCCACACTGCTGCCCGCTGCGTTCGGTGGCGCTGTGCTGGCGCTGCTGTCGGCGCGCCCGCGCGGACCCGCAGACTGGGTCTGGCTGGGCGCTGCGGGTTGGCTGCTGGCGATGCTCTCAATCGGGGCCATCCTGCCCCTGCTGCCGATCGCGCCGAGCTCGGCTCTTGCCTGGCTGGCGCCGATGCTGGCGGGACCAGCCGTACTTCTATCGGTGCTCGCACGGCGCCGCTGGGCGAGCGCAGCGGATGCTGCTGGTGGCGATGTGTCAATGGACAGCGGATTCCGGCGCTCGCGCTGGCTGCCCCTGCTCGCGCTCGCGCTGGCGATCCAGTTCGTTCTGATCCTGCACCAGGCGCTGTGGATGCCGAGCTATCCCTGGGACGCCTGGACGGTCTGGCTGCTGCGCGCCCGCGCCTGGCTCGAAGCCGATGCCTTCCTGCCCCTGCTTGGTCTGCAGGAGTGGTGGGCCGCTCAGGGTCCGGCACTGCCGACCATCGCGCCCGACTATCCCAATGCTGTACCCGGCATCGCCGTGTGGTTCGGCTCGGCGGCCGGTGGCTGGAACAGCGCGGCGGTGCATGCGGCCTGGCCGCTGGCCTGGCTGGCCGGCGCGCTCGCCATGTGGAGCGGCCTGCTGCGCGCCGGCGTGGGAAGTCGCGTTGCCGAACTGGGCTCTTTCGCCTGGGCCAGTCTGCCCATGCTGAGCGCGCATGTGGCGCTTGCCGGCTATGCCGACCTCTGGGTTGGGCTGTTGTTGATGTTGGCCGGGCTGTCCGCGCTGCAGCTCGGCCAGACCGCCCAGCGACGTGGAGCGCTGCTCGTCTTGGCGCTGTCGATCCTGCTGCTGCCGACGGTGAAGCTGGAAGGCTGGGTCTGGGCGGGTGTGGCGCTCTCGATCCTGTCGTTCGCACTGCTGCCGCGCAGGGGGCGGCGTATCGCTGTAGCACTGCTCGCCGCAGGCGCGCTGTTGGTCCTGCTGCTGCTCGTGCTGTGGCCGCTGCAGCTCACGCTGCCGGGCCTGGGCGAGCTGCGGATCGGCAGTGGCGCGCTGGTGCTTGGCCCGATAAAGGCGCAGTTCCACCCGCAGAACGTGCTGCCCGAACTGCTGTGGACCCTGTTCGTGCTGCCGCACTGGCATCTGCTGTGGCTGCTGCTGCCGGTGCTGCTCGCGCTGGGCTGGCGGTGCGGCGCGCGGCTGAACGGGCTGCCGGCGGGGGCGGCCGGACTGGCGCTGGGCGCACTGCTGGGTCTTGTGTTCCTGGTGCTGGTGTTCGGCTTCAGCCAGCATGCGCAGTGGCTGCGCGATCTCACCAGCATCAACCGCCTGCTGCTGCATTGGCTGCCGCTGCCCCTGCTGCTGGCGGCCTGGCTCTGGCGTGAGTCGGGAGTGCCCGGTGCGGTTCCGGCCAAGGACGACGAAGCAAGCGCGTAAGCGGTTGACTTGTCGTGAGGCGGTACGGACCTGCGCCGGACCGCCGACTTGAAAAATTCCCCGGAAGGGAGTCTTTCAACAATCTGTTAGTCGCGCAGCACCTCGCCGTACAGCGCTTCGAGCTGCTCCGCGCAGCGGCGGATGTCGAACTCGCGCTCGAAGCGCCGACGGCCGGCCGCGCCCAGCCGCAGGCGCAACGGTGGATCGTCAGCCAGGCGTGCCAGTGCCCCAGCCAGGGCTTCGACATCGCCGGGCGGCACCTGCAGCGCAGTCTCGCCCTCGGCCACGACATGGTTGACGCCTGAACCTGGAATGCGGCTCGCCACCACGGCGCGGCTCGCCCGCATGGCCTCCAGCAGCACCAGTCCGAAGGACTCGGCGCGGTCCAGCGAGGGCAGGCAGAACACGTCGCAGTCGGCATAGGCCTGGGCCAGCGCGGCATCGTCGACGCGGCCGAGCAGGCGCAGGCGCTCGCCGAGTCCAAGCTCGGCCGCGAGCGCGCGCAGACCCGCTTCGCCTTCGCCGCTGCCGACCAGGCTCAGCTCGGCCTGCGGCACCCGCGCCAGCGCGCGCAGCAGCACCTCGAAGCCCTTGTAGTAGGTCAGCCGTCCCACGGCGAGCACGCGCAGCAGGCCATTGCCCGGCATCCGGTGCGGCAGGCGCGGCGAGCTGTCGGGCATGCCCAGCGGAATCACCCGGCAGCGCGCGCGGAAGTCCTGCAGCACTTCGCTCGATTCCAGGTAGTGCGGTGTCGACAGCACCACCGCGCGGCTGCGCCGCAGCAGTGCGCGTTCGGGTAGGCCGTAGATCCGCCGCAGCGCGCGGATGCCGGCATGCGGCATGTCGCGCGGCACGTCGGCCTGCCACTGCAGCACCCAGGGCAGGCGGCGTGCGGCCGGCAGCGCCAGCGCGCTGAAGGCCGACAGATTGGGCACGTGCAGGTGCAGGAGATGCGGTCGATGTTCGCGGATCGCCCGCGCCAGCGCCGCCGGAAAGCCCGGGCTGAGCGGCACGAACATCGCCTCGCCCAGCACTGGCACCGGGTAAAGCGGCACCTGCAGCGGCGAGCTGGCGCCGCTGCGCGCGCGATGGAACACCGCTGCGGGCGCCAGACCGCGCTCGGCCTGGGCGCGGATCAGGTCGTCGAGGAAGCGCTCCATGCCGCCGGGATGCGGCGGCAGGTACTTGCCGACGTGGAGGACGCGCAGGTTCATGGCTGCCGCGGCGGGCGTGTCGCCGGCCGCGTCCGGATCATTGTTCGGCATCGGCCGGGCGCTGCGCATCGTCCTGCACGTCCACGGGCCTGCGCCCGTAAAGCTCCACTTCGAGCAGGGCGATGCGCTGGGTCAGGCGCCGCAGCCGGCGCTCCTGGCCCGAGGCTTCGACGTCCGCCGCCAGCGCTTTGAGAGTGAGCGCGACAAGGCCGATCAGGGCGACCAGCATCGGTGGGTAGGACACCCCGAGGCGCAGACCGATCCAATCGGTGAGGCCGGGCAGCAGCGCGCCGACGAAGGCTAGAACCGCAAGCAGCATCCAGCCGGCAGCGCGGCGCCCGTGCAACTCGCCCTTGCGGACCAGCACCAGCACGCCGAGCGACAGCACCAGGCCAAGCGCGAACGTGGTGATGGCGAGGGTCATGGCGCCACGTCCTGCCCGCGCCACAGCGGGCGCGGCGATGCCAGGCAGAGCACCGTGGTTTGCAGCATGTAGCCGAGCACTTTCCACCACGACGAGAAGACGTGCGACTTGCCGCGCAGGCGCTCGCGCATCGGCGCGGGGGCCTCGCGGAGGCGCAGGTTGGCGCGCTGCAGGTGAAGCAGCACGCCGAGATCCTGGTAGTCGAGCAGCGAGGCCCTCGCCTCGGCGGCGGCGCGCATGGCCCGCGGCCCGTAGATGCGCATGCCCGAGGTGAGGTCTTCGAGGCCGAGGCCGGTCAGCAGCCGGAACCAGCGGGCGGCGAGTCGTCGAGCCGGGCTGAGGCGCTCGGGAAAGGTTCCGATCACGAGATCCGCATGGCTGTCATGCAGGCGTGCCAGCATGCACGCAAAATGTCGCGGATCATGCTGGCCATCCGCATCAAGACAGAAAACGAAGTCATAGCCGTGGCGCAGCGCATGCCGCAGACCGGCCTGGGTGGCCATCCAGGCGCCGGAGCGCAGCGGCAGCTCCATCACCAGTGCGCCCGCGGCCCGCGCGCGCTCGGCGGTGTCGTCATCACTCGCATCCGAGATCACCAGCACATCCGCGTCGACAGCTGCGCGCGCGCTGACAATGACTTCTTGTATAGTCGCGCCCTCGTTGAAGGCCGGCATCACCATCAGGATGCGCGGCTGCAGCGGCAAGTCATGTTCATGTGCTTTCATGGCGGCGCGCATGATAGCGCAGTGGCATCGTGGGCCTGGGGGAGGCTCGTCATCGCGCTGGCGACGTATGTTCGCGTGGCGTACGGATCAGGTTCTCCTCGACGGGTTGCTGCGAATGCTGGGTCATCTGCGTGCCATGCTGTTCTCCATATGGCGGTTCCGCTACTTCATCGGCGCCAGCGTGGCGCGCGAATTCCGCGCACGCTATGCCAGGTCCAGCCTCGGCGCGCTGTGGGTGGTGTTCCCGGCGCTGGCGCAGATCACCATCTTCACGCTCGTGTTCTCGAACCTGATGCGCCCTTCGCTGCAGGGCATGGAGGGCGACCGCTATGCGTACAGCATCTACCTGTGCGCCGGCGTCATCAGCTGGACCCTGTTCTCCGAGCTGGTCACCCGCATGTGCAACGTGTTCATCGAGCATGCGCAGGTGATCCGCAAGACCAGCGTGCCGCGGGTGACCTTCCCCCTGATCTGCATCAGCACGGCCCTGGTCAACTTCGCCGTGCTCGTCGGCCTGTTCCTCGCTTTTCTGGGCTTGGTCGGACGCTTCCCCGGGCTGGAGCTGCTGTACCTGCTGCCCGTGCTGCTCGTCCTGCTGCTGCTGGCGACATCGCTCGGCCTGCTGCTCGGCACGGTGAACGTCTTCCTGCGTGATGTCGGCCATCTGGTAGGCGTGGTGATCCAGTTCGCCTTCTGGCTCACGCCGATCGTCTATGTGCTTGAGGTCCTGCCGGAGTCGCTGCAGCCGCTGGCCAAGCTCAATCCGATGTGGCCGGTCGTCAGCGCCTTCCAGGATGTCTTCGTCTGGCAGCGCGCACCGGACTGGGTGGCACTGTCGTGGGTGCTGCTGATGAGCCTGCTGGTGCTGGCGCTGGCGGTGATGAGCTTCCATCGCAGCGCCGGCGACATGGCGGACGAGCTGTGACCGCGCCGGTCCTCAGCGTGCAGGGCCTTGGCAAGGCCTACCGCCGTTATCCGAGCGCAGGCGCGCGGGTGGCGGATCTCCTGCTGCCCTGGGGCGCCCCGCGCTGCAGCAGCCGCTGGGTCCTGCGGAATGTCTCCTTCGACGTCCGCGAGGGCGAGGCGGTGGGCATCCTCGGCTACAACGGCGCTGGCAAGAGCACCCTGCTCAAGCTGATCGCCGGCGTGGCCCGGCCCAGCGAGGGCCGCGTCGAGGTGCGTGGCGAGATCGCCGCGCTGCTGGAGCTGGGCATGGGTTTCCACCCGGAGTTCAGCGGCCGTGACAACGTCCGGATGGCCGCGCACATTCTCGGCCTGCAAGCGGACGAGATCGAGCGCAGGATGCAGGAGATCGAGGACTTCGCCGAGATCGGCGACTACATCGACCAGCCGGTGCGCACCTATTCGAGCGGCATGCAGGTGCGCCTTGCGTTCAGCGTGGCGACCTGCGTGCGGCCGTCGATCCTGATCGTCGACGAGGCGCTTTCGGTGGGCGATGCCTACTTCCAGCACAAGAGCTTTGCGCGCATCCGCCAGTTCCGCGAAGCCGGGACGACCCTGTTGTTCGTGTCGCACAGCGCCGGCGCGGTGAAGACGCTGTGCGACCGCGCCATCCTGCTCGACGCGGGCGGCGTCGTGCGTGATGGCGAGCCGTCTTCCGTTCTGGATTACTACAACGCGATCATCGCCCGCCGCGAAGCCGAGGCCGAGATCCAGCAGGCCGAGGGTGTTTCCGGCCGCACGGTGACGCGCTCGGGAGGGCAACAGGCGCGAATCGTGTCGGTCGAGCTCTTGGACGCGCGCGGCGAGAGCGTGCGCGCGCTGATCGCGGGCGCACCCGCCAGCATCCGGGTCGGGATCGAGGCCAACCAGGCGCTGGACTCTCCCACGGTCGGCATCCTGCTGCGCGATTCGCTGGGCAACGACGTATTCGGCACCAATACCTTCCACCATGGGGTGAGGACAGGCGCGCTGGCGGCGGGCGAGCGGCGCACGGTCGAGTTCCGTTTCCCGGCGCTGTCGGTGGGACAGGGTACCTACAGCATCTCCGCGGCTCTGCATCAGGGTGACGTGCACACCGCGGGCAACCACGACTGGTGGGACCAGGCCCTGGTCTTCCAGTCGATCCGTGGACAGACGCCGTTCTCGATCGGGGTGTGTGCCCTCGCGCCCGAGGTCTGTGTCGCGCCGCTGAGCTGAGCGCCAGGGGCGCTGGCGGGTACGGGCACTGCGGTCCGTTGTTGTTGATGTGTTGACAGGCGACTTTATGGATATTCCTTCTGCTTCCTTCGATGTCGAGCGCGTCATGGAACGTGTGCATGCCGAGCTCGGCCGGCGCCGCCAGATGCGGGCCGAGCAGGCCTCCGCTGCCGAAGCGCAGCGTGCCGACGCCGTGCTTTCGGGGCGCGGCGGCCGTATCGTGATCAATGATCTGCTGGTCTTCCATGATCGCGAGTTCATTCAACGTGCCTACTTGGCGTTGCTCGGTCGCTACCCTGACAGCGATGGCGAGCGCACCTTCCTGACCCGCCTGCGTGACGGCCGCCTGACCAAGGCGGAGGTCCTCGGCCGTCTGCGTTTTTCGCCGGAGGGTCGCGGCCGCCGCGTGCGGGTTGCGGGCCTGCTGCCAGCGTTCGCGCTGCAGAGTCTGTTTCGCCTGCCCCTGATCGGCTTTGTCCTGAGCTGGATCAACTGGTGCCTGCGGCTGCCGGTAATGGTGCGCAACTTCCAGACGATGGAAGCGCACAGCCACGCCATCCATGCTGGCCTGCGCCAACAGCTGGAGATGCAGGCCGAGGAGATCGAGCGGCTGCGCGCCACGGTGCGCGAGCAGGGTGCGCGCGAGCGTGGTCCCGCCGTGGCCGGCGAGCCAGTGACAGACGCAAGCTTCGCCGCGCTGCGGGCAGACTTCGAACGTCAGCTGCGCGCGTTGTCGGCGCAGTTCATCGAGCTGCGAGCCACGCGGGAGCAGGACCTTGCCAGCGCAGGCCAGCTCGATCAGCACCACAGCGCCCGGCTGGATGCCACGTGCCGGGAGCTGGCGGCCACGATCGACGTGCGCGGCGCGACGCTGGATGCCCGTCTTGCCGGGCAGGGGGCTGCGCTGGAGCAGCTGCAGGCGGAGCGGGAGGCGCTTGCGGCACGGGTTGCCTGTCTGTCTTCCGCGCTCGGTGAAGAACAGGCGCTCGCTGCGGTCGGCGAGGGCGGAATGCTGGCGCAGGTCATGCAGCTCCAGGGGCGGCTTGATCATCTGCTCGGTCCGGGCGGTGCACTCGAGGAACGTGCCACCCGCGTCGAACTCGCAGGTGCCCTGGATGCGGCGATCCAGCCGCTGCAGGCGCGCATCCTGCGTCTGCAGGAGGGCGCCGAGGCGCTCGCTGCGGATTCCGCGCTGACGCTGCTGCGCCAGCAGCTTCACCGCGACGGGCAGGAACGCGACTTGCTCGACGCGTTCTACCTCGCCTTCGAGAATCGCTTCCGCGGCAGCCGTGAGCTGGTCAAGCAGCGAGCGGCCCACTACCTGCCGATCATCGTGGCCTGCGATGCCGGCAGCGAGGGGGCGCCGATCCTCGATATCGGCTGCGGCCGCGGCGAATGGCTGGAGTTGCTGGCCGAGCAGGGCCGGCGCGCGATCGGGATCGATCTCAACGCGCGCATGCTCGAGGAGTGCCGCAGCCGCGGTCTGGAGGTGCAGGCCGCCGAGGCCTCCGCCCATCTGGCTGCGCTTCCTGCGGACAGCCTCGGCGCGATCACCGCCATCCATGTGGTCGAACATCTGCGCTTCGCCGAGCTGGTGCAGCTCGTCGACCTCTGCCTCCGTGCCCTGCGGCCAGGCGGCGTGCTGATTCTGGAGACGCCGAACCCGGAGAATCTGCAGGTGGGCGCCTGCAACTTCTACATGGATCCCACCCACGGCAATCCGCTGCCGCCGCTGCTGCTGGAATACCTGCTGCAGTCGCGCGGTTTAGTACGCTGCGAAATCCATCGCCTCAGCGAAAACCGCGGCGACAGCGCGCCGCTGGCGCCGCTGTCTGCTGTGGCGGCGGTTGACCCGGAACTCCGCGGGCACGTCAACGCAGTGGTGGCGACGCTGAATCCACTCCTGCACGCGGCGCCCGACTATGCCGTTGTCGCCTACAAGGCCTGAGCCAATGCGCGTCGTGATGAACGTCGATGCGATCGTGCCGCCGCTGACCGGCATTGGCCGCTACGCGCTCGAACTGGCGCGTGGACTGCAGGCCAGCAACGCGCTGGAGGATCTGCGCTTCTTTTCCGCCTACCGCTTCCTGCCGCGCCCCGATGCGGTGCTGCAAGCCAATACCTCGCTGGCCTGGGCGCGCCGCCGCGTGCCGGCCAAGTCGCTGGCCATGCGCGGCTACTTCTGGCTGCGCCAGCGCGCTTTCGACCTGCAGGCACGACGCAGCTGTCGTGGCTATGTGCTGCACAGCCCGAACTATCTGCTGATGCAGCATGCGGGGCCCAGCGTGGCGACGGTTCACGATTTTTCCTGGCTGCATTTCCCCGAGCACCATCCGCGCGAGCGCATCGAGCTGATGCGGCGCGAGATGCCGCGGACCGTCGAGCGCGCGACCTGCCTGATCACCGACAGCGCGTTCGTGAAGGGCGAGGCCGTGCAACTGCTGGGCGTGCCCGAGTCGCGCGTGCATGCCGTGCCGCTCGGCGTCGATCCAGCATTTCACCCGCGCAGCCCAGAGGCGCTGCAGGCAGCGCTCGCCGGCCATGGCCTGATGCCTGGTGGCTATCTGCTGTGCGTGGCGACTCTGGAGCCGCGCAAGAATCTTCCGCGCCTGCTGCGCGCCTTCGGCCGGCTGCCGGCCGCGCTCCGGCAGCGCTATCCCCTGGTGCTGGTGGGAGTGCGCGGCTGGCATACGCAGGCGCTTGAGGCGGAGGTCGCGCCGCTGGAGCAGCGCGGCGAGGTGCGTCGCCTCGGCTATGTCGCGGAAGCCGATCTGCCCCTGCTCTACGCCGGCGCGCATGCCTTCGCCTTTCCTTCGCTGCACGAGGGCTTCGGCCTGCCGCCGCTGGAGGCCATGGCCAGCGGCGTGCCCGTGCTGGCCTCGAACGCGTCCTGCCTGCCCGAAGTGCTGGGCGATGCCGCCCTGCTGGTCGATCCGCTGGACGAAGACGCCATCAGGGCTGGGCTGGCGCAGCTGATCGAGGATGCCGACTGGCGCGGGCAGGCGCGGGTGCGCGGTCTGGCACAGGCCGCCGGCTACACCTGGGCGCGCTGCGTGGCCGAAACCCTGGATGTCTATCGCAAGGCGATGCACGCATGAAGACACTGCTGGTCACCGGCGCCTCCGGCTTCGTCGGCACCTGGGCAACGCGCCTGTTTGCCGAACATCCGCAGTGGGGCTTCCGGCCGCTGGCCCTGCCGCCCGTGGATCTGCGCGATGCCGATGCGGTCGTGGCTGCGCTCGCCGGGCAGCTGCCTGATGCGGTGCTGCATCTCGCCGCGCAGAGTTTCGTGCCGCGCTCGTTCGAGGCACCGGTCGAGACCTTCGAGATCAACCTGCTCGGCACCCTCAACCTGCTGCAGGCCCTGCAGCAGCGCGGCTTCACTGGCCGCTTCCTGTACGTCAGCTCGGGCGATGTCTACGGCCGCGTGCCGGAGGCGGAGCTGCCGGTCGGCCCGGGACGCGTGCCCGAGCCGCGCAGCCCCTATGCGGTGAGCAAGATCGCCGCCGAGCAGCTGTGCCTGCAGTGCTGGCGCAGTGAGAACCTCGATGCGCTGGTTGCGCGGCCGTTCAACCATATCGGCCCGGGCCAGGACCCGCGCTTCGTGGTGCCGTCCCTCGCGCAGCAGCTGCGCGCGATCGCAGCGGCTCGCCAGCCGCCGGTGATCGAGGCCGGTGACATCGACACCACCCGCGACTTCCTCGACGTGCGCGACGTTGTTGCTGCCTACGCCTCCTTGCTGCGGGCGGGTCGGGCGGGGCAGATCTACACCATCGGCTCCGGCGTCGAGCGGCGCGTGCGCGACCTGCTCGACCTCATGTGCGCGCAGCTCGGCATCCGGGTGGAGGTGCGGCAGGACCCTGCGCGGATGCGCCCTGCCGAGCAGCGGCGCATGGTCGCCGACGCCTCGCTCCTCAAGGAACACACCGGCTGGTCGCCGGCTTTCAGCATCGAACACACCCTGCGCGACATCCTTCAATCGACGGAACCTTCCCCATGAACACATCTGCCCTCATCACCGGCATCACCGGCCAGGATGGCGCCTACCTCTCTCAGCTGCTGCTGCAGAAGGGCTACCAGGTCTATGGAATCCTCGCGCGCCGCAGCTCCGACACCCTGTGGCGGCTGCGCGAGCTGGGCATCGAGCACGAGGTCCGTCTGATCGACGGCGACCTCACCGACCTGTCGTCGCTGATCCGCGCGCTGGAGACCAGCCGAGCGACCGAGGTCTACAACCTCGGCGCGCAGAGCTTCGTCGGCAGCTCCTGGCAGCAGCCGCTGCTGACCGCGCAGGTGGACGGCGTGGGCGCGCTGAACGTCCTGGAGGCCGTGCGCATCGTCAACACGGCAGCGCGCTTCTACCAGGCCTCGACCAGCGAGATGTTCGGCCTGATCCAGGCCGAGATGCAGGATGAGACCACGCCCTTCTATCCGCGCAGCCCGTATGGCGTGGCCAAGCTGATGGCCCACTGGGCGACGGTCAACTACCGCGAGAGCCACGGCATGCATGCCTCCAGCGGCATCCTGTTCAACCACGAGTCGCCGCTGCGCGGCATCGAGTTCGTGACCCGCAAGGTCACCGACGGCGTGGCGCGCATCAAGCTCGGCATGGCCGACGAACTGCGCCTGGGCAATATCGACGCCAAGCGCGACTGGGGCTTTGCCGGCGACTATGTCGAGGCCATGTGGCTGATGACCCAGCAGGCCGAAGCGGACGACTACGTGGTCGCCACCGGCCAGACCACCACGGTGCGCGACATGTGCGCCATCGCTTTTGGCCATGTCGGGCTGGACATGAACGACTACATCCGGATCGACGAGCGCTACATGCGCCCCGCCGAGGTCGACGTCCTGCTGGGCAACCCGGCCAAGGCCAAGGCCAAGCTGGGCTGGACGCCGAAGACCTCGCTGCAGCAGCTGATCACGATGATGGTCGAGGCCGACCTGCGTCGGCTCTCGCGCTGAGACCGGGCAAGGGCCGTCCATGAAGCTCGCCGTTGACCTGCAGGCCTGCCTGACCGACTCCCGCGAGCGCGGCATCGGGCGCTACGCGCTGGGACTGGTGACGGCGCTGCATGCGCTGCGCTCGCCGGAGTTCGAGCTTTCGCTCCTGCTGGACTCGGCGCGGCCCGAACGCCTCGGTGAGCTGCGCCGGCGCCTGCGCGGGGCGGGCGTGGATGCTCCCAGCCACTGCTACAGCTACCCCACGTTCGAAGGCTTCACCGAGGCCTTCGCGCCGCTCGCGGACTGCGGTGCCCTGCTGAAGGCGCGGTTCGCCGAGGCCAGCGGTGCGGATGTGCTGCTGGTGGGCAGCTGTTTCGAGGTGGGCGATCGCTTCGCCACCGGCTACGCGCTCGCGGCACTGCCCGACCTGCCCAAGGCGGTGATCGCCTATGACCTGATCCCGCTGCTGTTTCCCGAGCGCTACCTGCCGCCGGGCCAGTTCATTTCGGAGTGGTACCGCAGGCGCCTGGAAGCGTTCCGCGGCTTCGATCTGTACCTCGCGATCTCGCAGTCCACGCGCGACGACCTGATTGCCCTGCTGGGCATCGCGCCCGAGCGCATCGAAGTCATCGATGCCGGGATCGACCCGCAGTTCTTTGCGGCGGCGGGGCGCGGCCTGGCCGCGGCCGAGCTGGCGGCGCTGGGCATCCAGCGGCCGTTCGTGCTGACGGTGGGCAATGCCGACTGGCGCAAGAACTGCCTCGGCGCGCTCGAGGCCTTCGCGCGCCTGCCCGCGGCCGTGCGCGGCCAGCACCAGCTGGTGTTCACCCGAGTCGGGGCCGACGTGCAGGAAGCCCTGGACGGCAGCTTGAAGCACCTGCGCGAGTCGGTGCTGATCCTCGGCAGTGTTGACGAAAAGACCCTTGTCGACCTCTATGCCAGCTGCCGGGTGTTCTTCTTCCCCTCGCTCTACGAAGGCTTCGGTCTGCCGGTGCTGGAAGCGATGGCGGCAGGCGCGCCAGTGCTGTGCGCGTCGCGCGGCGCCCTGCCTGAGGTCGTGCACCGGCCCGAATGCCTGTTCGATCCGGACGACCTTGCCGGAGCGGCGGCGCGCCTGCAGAAGGCGCTGATGGACGAGCCTTTTCGCGCGCTGCTGCTGGCCGGTGCGCGTGAACGCGCGGCTGCGTACGGGTGGGAGCGCAGCGCACGCAGGGCCCTGTCGGCGCTGCAGCGGCTGCAGCCCGGCCCGGCCCGCGCGGAAACGCGTGCTGCATGGACGCCGTCCGAAGCCGAGGTGGCGGTGTTCGCCGACGCCCTCGAAGCCGCGGATCCGGAGATCGAGCACGCGCTGCGGCAGGGCCTGCGAGCGATCGCGGTGCGCGGCCGGCGGCGGGTGCTGCTGGACATCACCGAGGTGGTGCGCCAGGACGCCCGCAGCGGGATCCAGCGGGTGGTTCGCAACTACTGCGCCAGCCTCGCCCAGCTCGCGTGCTCGCAGCCCGGGTTCGAGCTCGTGCCCTTCATCTGGCAGGCCGACGAGATCGTCTCCGCCTACCGCTACGTCAGGACCAGACTGGGGGTGGATATCGAGGGCGTCGACGGTGTCGTCGAAGCGCAGTGTGGTGATCTCGCCCTGATGCTCGACTCGTCCTGGTGGTCGCCCGAACGCTTCGATGTCTTCCATGCGCAGGTCAAGGCCGCCGGCGGCGAAGTGGTATGGATGGTCTACGACCTGGTGCCGATCAATACACCGCAGCTCTGCGATCCGGTGATGCCGCCGGTGTTCCGCACTTGGCTGCAGCACGTGGCCGACAGGGCCGATGGCTGCGTCTGCATCTCGGCGGCGACGGAAGCCGACCTGCAGGGGTACTTCAACACCTGCCTCGGGCAGGGCCAGGCCCACCCCTGGACGCGCGTCGTTCACCTCGGCAGCGACTTCGACACCGGTTCGGGTGAACCTGCCAGCGAGGATGTGCGCGGCCTGATCGAGTGCCTGCAGCCGTCGGGCTACTGCGTCGCCCTCAGCACGATCGAGCCGCGCAAGGACTATCCCACCGTATTGGCGGCCTTCGAACAGCTGTGGGCGGAGGGCAGCGAGCTGGCGCTGGTGATCATCGGCAAGCAGGGTTGGAACGTCGACGCGTTCTGCGAGCGCCTGCGCAGCCATCCGGAGCACGGACGCCGCCTGCACTGGCTGGATCGCGCCGGTGATGGCGATGTGCGCACGCTGCTGAGCGGCGCGCGCTGCCTGATCCAGGCCTCGCTGGCCGAAGGCTTCGGGCTGGCGGTGGTCGAAGCCGGCTGCCTCGGCCTGCCGCTGCTGCTCAGCGACATCGACGTGTTCCGCGAGGTCGCCGGTGACGAGGCCAGTTATTTTCCGACCGGTGACGCAGCGGCACTGGCCGGGCTGCTGCGCACGGCCGGCGCCAGCGGTGTGTGGCGGTGCCCCGAAGGCATCCGCACGCTGTCCTGGGCGGCCTCAGCGGAAGAGCTGCTGGCGTGTCTGCTCGGCATCCAGCCCGGTGGTGAGCAAGCGCCGCGCAGTGAGCGAGCGACAGTGCGATCCGCCGCAGGCCCGTAACGCCTCAGTACGAAGCCATCGTGCGCGGCGCGGCTGCGCGGTGGTCGAACGAGTCGAGTTATGCGCCTGATCCGCGAAGCACGCATCGAGCCTCGCCTCGCTGACCAGCAGGCGTGCCGGCAGCGGCCGGTGCACCCGCGCCAAGTCGGCCCAGAGCATCTGGCTCAGCGCGACGCGACCGTGGCCTCCAGGTTGCGGCACTCCAGCGCGGAGGACAGGTGCAGCATCAGGCCGAGCATGCGCGGGTCGGCGCCCGGTGCGCGCGTCACCGCGGGCGGATGCAGCTCGACCCGCGTCGCGCCTGCCGGCACCCGCAGCAACACCTCGCTGGCGAGGTCCGTCTGCAGCGCGAAGGTGTGGCTGGAAGCACGTCCTTCCACCCGCCAGCGTGCCTCGCCGGCTTGCAGCGCCGACAACCGCAGCGACAGCTCGCAGTCGGTGTCGCCCGGTGCGATGCGCAGGCGGGCGACGCCCTGCGACCAGCGCCAGCGGCGGCCGTCTGGACTCTGCTCCAGCGGATACCAGCCGTGCTCCACGGCTACGGCGCGCGCCGCGGCTGGCGCCCCGCGCGTCGCCAGCAGGGCGAACTGGCTGCCGTCGCTGGCCTCCAGTCGCTGCCATCCACGCTGTTGAAGCAGCGCCACCTGAGCCTGGATCTCCCGGCTCTGCCCCGCGGTGTCCACCACCACGGCGGCGAAGCCCAGCCGCTCGAGGCTGTCTGCGAAGGCATCCGGCGCGAGTGCGGCCGTCTGCTGCAGCCACTCGGCCTCTGGGCGTCCGCGCATCGCGCCATGGGTGAAGTGCAGCCGCGGCGCATGCAGGGGATTGCGGAACTGCCGGTAGTCGCCGAGCGCCGAGCCCGCCTCGGGGTAGGCGATGACCGGCAGCTGGAACACCCTGGCGGCAGGAGGCAGGGCCTGTTCAAGTGAGGCGCCGAACTGGGCATCGGCGCGGTAGTTGGCAGCGATCGCCGCGCGTTCGCGGATGGATTCAGCACGCGTGCGCGGCACCTGGTCGAGCGCGACCAGGGCAACGAGGATCATCGCAAGCACGACCTGGATGCCGCCACGCCTGCCCCGTACCAGGTGCTGCAGAACCAGACAGGCCAGCAGGATGGCCAGCAGTGCCAGCAGCGGCGAGATTCGATTGACGGCGCGAATCTGCGGCGTGACCGCGATCGCGAACAAGCTGGCCAATCCGCCGGTGGTAGCGAACACGAACAGGAAGGCGAGGAGCCGTGCCAGCGGATGCGCCAGCGGTGACAGCGCGGCGGCCAGCCGCGGCACCGCCAGCATCAAGGCGGCCAGTGCCAGCCCCGTGGTGCCGAGCAGGCCCACGCCCGCCGTCGCGTTCTCGTTGACGTTCGGCGCGCCCGCGTCATAGGCGCGGCGCACGCGTCCCAGGACTTCGATCGGATGACTCGCGTTCGGCAACACCAGCTGGGTCAGACGCAGCCCGTAGATCTCCGACTCCGAGAAGTGGCGCTGGGCGACGCTGGGATTGGCGCCGGCCTCGGCCTTGAACTGCACGGAGGGCAGCAGCTGTGCCAGTACGCCGGCGCTGATCAGCGCACACACCAGCAGGCTGCGCAGCAGCGGCTGCACGCGCTGCTGTTCCACCGCCGCACACAGCCCAGCGAAGCCGATGAGCAGGCAGCCGAAGAAGGCGTAGTAGACCCCCGTGCTGGCGCACCACAGCGCCGCCAGAACCAGCAGGCCCCGGCGCAGCCACGGCCGCGACGCCAGCGAACCGGTGCTGCCGCTGGCTTCCAGCGCCAGCCACAGCGCAACGGCAAGGCTGGAATAGTTGGTGTAGAACAGATGCGGCTGGCGCAGGAAGTGAAAGGGCAGCAGGGTGAACGCGACCGCCGCCAGCACTGCCCAGGCCGGCTGCAGCCCGACACGCCTCGCCAGCGCATAGCCCGCGAGGCAGGTTGCCAGCACGCCGAACAGGTAGAACAGATTGAAGCCGAGTCCGAAGGAGTCGCCGACCGAGAACGTCGAGGCCAGGGCCAGATGGGTGAAGTCGGCGTTGGGGAAATCGTAATGCTGGGTGCCGAAGGGCGTGCCTGCGGCGTCGATGGCGCCGACGCCGCCAGCAAGGGAGAAGTGCCGGATCAGATAGCCGTACTGCAGGCTGTCGCCCGAGTAGTGCAGGGGGATGTCCAGCGCCTCACGATCGAGGGCCAGCGTGTAGGTGCAGATCGCGAGGCAGGTCAGCAGCGCGACCGCCAGCGCCAGCACATCCCGCAGGCGAGCTGCGCCAAGCGCGCGATTCACTGCTTCTTCTCGATCATGTAGAGGGGTTTCTGCTTGACCTCGTCCAGGATCCGCCAGAGGTACTCGCCGATGATGCCGAGCATCATCATGATCACGCCGCCGATCAGCAGCAGCACGATCATCAGCGGCGCCCAGCCTGAAAAGGGCGTCATGCCGAACGCCCAGGCCAGCACGATTACTGCGGCGTAGAGGGCGCCGAGCACCGCGGTCAGGGCGCCACACAGGGACATGATGCGGATCGGCAGGTAGGAACCGTCCAGCAGGAAGTCGAAGAACAGCTTCAGCTTCTTGCCGAAGGTGTACTGCGATTTGCCGACCTTGCGGGCGCGTCGCGTGTAGGGCAGGAAGGTGGTGCGCCGCCCGGCCCAGAGGATGTCGCCCTGGAAGAAGCGGTTGCGGCCACGGTAGGACAGGAAGTCGTCGAGGGCGGTGCGACCCATCAGGACAAAGTCAAAGCCGCCCTGGGGGATGCTCTTGTTGGATGCGCGCAGCGCGGCATAGGCCAGCTTCGAGAACAGCTGGGCACCGAGCGCGTCCTCGCGGTCGCTGCGGTGGGCGATGACGATCTCCGAGCCGGTCTCCCATGCGCGGACCATGTCGACGGTGAGTTCCGCCGGGTCCTGCTGGTCGGCCGACATGCAGATGCTGGCCTCGCCGGTGCAGTGCTGGAATCCTGCGATCAGGGCCGGTACCTGGCCAAAGTTGCGGGTGAAGCGCAGCAGCCGGACGCGGCTGTCTGCCGCCGCGGCGGCCTGCATTTCCTCCCACGAGGCGTCCCGCGAGCCGTCATCGACCAGCACGATCTCGTAGCTGTGCATCGACAGCTCGGCATCGAACAGCGTGCGGATCGCCTCGCAGCTCGCCTGGATGGATCCGGCGTTGTTGTACACCGGGAGAACATAGGAGATGGTCGCCATGGCGTGTGCTGCTCAGAGTTCGCCGATGCAGCGGCAGACGTGGTCGATCTGGGCATCGCTCAGATCGAGGAAGAACGGCAGGCCGAGGATGCGCGCGCCGATGTCGGTCGCCACCGACAGTGGGTCTGCCTTGGCGCAGTCCCGCAGGGCCGGATGCAGCGACAGGTCGGGGCAGTACCATCGCCGGGTCTGGATGCCCTGCGACGCCAGTCGCGCCGCCGTTTCGGCAGCCGACCGCCCGGCTGGCAGCAGCACTGGCAGCAGCGGGTACACGCCGTCGGGGGCCTTGCGCTGGAAGCCGAGGCGCGGACTGACCTCGCGCAGGCGCTCCATGTAGCGGGCGTGCAGAAATCGGCGCCGCTCCTGCACCTCGGCCCACTGCTCGAACGCGGCCAGGCCCACCGCGGCGTGGTATTCGCTCAGCTTGCCGTTGGTGCCGGGCTCGTCCAGCTGGGCGATGCGAGTGTCGATGCCGAAGTTGGCGAGCTTGCGTATGCGGGCTATGCGCTCAGGCGTGCGCGACACCACCGCGCCGCCTTCGCCGATGCCGAAGGACTTGGTCGCGTGGAAGCTGAAGACCACATCCGCATGCTGTCCCACGGCCTGGTTGCCGAAGGCGCCGGCCGCGTCGATGAGCACCGGCACGCCATGGCGCTGCACCAGCGCATCCCAGCCGGCGGGACCGTGGGCGAAGCCGAAGGTAGCGACGGTCAGCACGGCATCGATGCGCTGGCTCTGCAGCAGCGATTCGGCGTGCGCCGGCGTCAGCACCCAGGTATCGGCGTCGACGTCGGCGAGCACTGGCTGCAGGCCGGCGCGCAGTACCGCGGTGGCGGTGGCCACGAAGGTGATCGCCGGCAGCAGCACGCGCGCGCCGGGCTTCAGCGACAAGGCCTGCAGGGCCAGCTCCAGACCCACGGTGCAGTTGGACACCGTGCTGACGTTGGCTGGTGAGAGGCCGGCGCCGAGTTCCGCCGCGATACGCGCCTCGAAGCGGGCGTTGAGCGGGCCGTAGTTCGTGTACATCCGGTTGGCGTCGATTTCCTGCAGGAAAGGCAGGATCCGCGCGGCGGTGGGCATTTGTGGAACGAGCAGGGGAATAGTGTTCATGGGCGATGGCGGGAGAATGAGTAGTACTTGTGGAGAACGAAGGTGGCCAGGGTCGAGGCGACCAGGAAGCCACCCTGTGCCAGCACAGGTTCCCAGCCGAACGCTCTTACCGAGAGCGGCATGAGCACCAGATTGGCGAGAAAGATCGAGGTGTTGCTGAGGCAGAAGCGTCCGAACTGGGTCATCGAGCCGGCGGCGGGCCGGAACACCAGCAGCCGCTGCGTGAAGTAGGAGTGCGGCAGCGCCAGGCAGTAGGCGAGGGTGATGGTGGCTTCGGGCGGCAGGCGCTGCCCCAGCAGCAGGTGCATGCCGATGAAGATCGCATAGCCTACTGCAGTGTTCCACCCGCCAACGATCAGGAACCGGATCTTTTCGCTGCGCAGAAGCGCGCGCAGCGTGTTCATCGGTGCTCGTCAGGGCGGCGCAGCGGGCGTGCCGGATTGCCGACCCAGGTGCCGGCATCGTTGATGTCGCCCACTACCACGGCGCCCATGCCGATGCAGGCGCCTGCGGCGACGCGCACGCGTTCTCGCACGCAGGCGTGGGTGCCGAGGTAGACCCCGGCGCCCAGCTCGCAGTTGCCGCTGAGGCTGACTCCGGGGGCAGTGGTGACGAAATCGCCAAGCACGCAGTCGTGGCCGACGTTGGTGGCGCGATTGAGCTGGACCTGGTCGCCGACACGGATGTCGCAGGTCAGGATCGAGCCGGCGGCAATGGTCACTCCGACTCCAATCTCGACGCGCTTCATCGGCGGCACGGACGGATGGACGAAGGTGGGGTAGGGCATGTCAACGGGCAGGCGTGCGTGCAGTCGTCGGCGGCTGGCAGGATCGCCCAGCGCCAGCACCAGCTCCCATCGGGAAGGTTCGAGCCGGGACAGCGGCAGCACCGGCAGACCGGCCACGTCCCGCGCCGTCCAGACTTCGTCCGATTCGAAGAAGGCCGCGGGCGCCGGCACGCCACAGTGCTCGATCAGCCACTGGATCTCGCGTCCGCAGCCTCCCGCACCGACGATTCCGAGCTGGCGACGATGTCCCGACATGTGGCTGCCGTCAGCCCTGGGTACGCCCGTAGACGTCTTCGAAGCGCACGATGTCGTCCTCGCCCAGGTAGCTGCCCGACTGCACTTCGATCAGCTCCAGTGGCAGCTTGCCGGGGTTCTCAAGGCGGTGCACCACGCCCAGCGGGATGTAGGTGCTCTGGTTTTCGGTGAGCAGCAGGGTCTCCTGGCCTCGTGTCACCCGCGCCGTGCCGCTGACCACGATCCAGTGCTCGGCGCGGTGGTGGTGCATCTGCAGGCTCAGGCTGGCCCCCGGCTTGACGGTGATGCGCTTGACCTGGAAGCGTTCGCCGGAATCCA
>LNFM01009221.1_pt1 | contig 21550 bp, 22 predicted proteins | sample 596031 | NCBI WGS metagenome assembly LNFM01 (sample SAMN04254537, study PRJNA301005) | activated carbon metagenome | isolation source: dual media filters at the Ann Arbor, Michigan drinking water treatment plant | place: USA: Ann Arbor
CTTCCCTTTCCCGATTGCTGGAGAATGAAGGGTTTGAAAAAAAAGAGTTTGATGATGTTGCCGATGTGTATGTGATCAACACTTGTTCGGTTACCGACAATGCTGATAAAGAATGCCGCCAGATCGTTCGCCGGATTCAAAGAAAAGCACCGGAAAGTTTGGTAGTGATAACCGGTTGCTACGCACAATTAAAACCAAAAGAAATTTCCGAAATACCGGGAGTAAACCTGGTTTTGGGGGCTGCAGAGAAATTCAACATCGCCCAACATATCCGTGAATTAGCCAAAGGCGATTCTGCAAAAATTTGCAGTTGTGATATTGAAGAAGTATCGGGTTTTCATGCTTCCTGGTCGGTGAATGACCGTACAAGAACTTTTTTGAAAGTACAGGATGGATGCGATTATAATTGTTCCTTCTGTACCATACCAATGGCCAGAGGAAAAAGCAGAAGTGATAGTATAGAAAATGTAGTGAAGCAGGCAAATGAATTAGCTAAGAATGGTGTTAAGGAAATTGTGTTGACGGGAATAAATCTTGGCGATTTTGGAAAAGGACCTGATGGTGCTGGTGTTACAATAGGTATGAGCAGTCGGGAAGAAAATTTCTTTGAGCTTATTAATGAATTAGACAAAGTAGAAGGTATTCAGCGTTATCGCATCTCCTCCATTGAACCGAATTTGTTGACAAATGAAATAATTGAATTTGTTGCAAACAGCGACAAGTTTATGCCGCACTTTCATATTCCCTTGCAAAGTGGAAGTAATAAAACATTGGGTGCTATGCGTCGACGCTACAAAAGAGAATTGTATGCAGAAAGAGTAGCGTTAATAAAAACATTGATGCCGCATTGTGCTATTGGAGTTGATGTGATAGTTGGCTTTCCCGGGGAAACAGAAGAAGATTTTAAAGAAACATTCGACTTTTTGCATTCGTTGGATATTTCTTACCTGCATGTGTTTACTTATTCAGAAAGAGATAATACTCATGCATTGACATTAGGCCCTGTTGTTCCTGTTAATATCCGCAACGAACGTAATAAAACCCTTCGCAATCTTTCTTACATGAAGATGCAATACTTTACCGAACAACATACCGGGCAAACCCGAAAAGTATTGTTCGAAAAGAATGGCAAGAACGACATGATGGATGGCTACACGGATAATTATATTAAAATCTCTACCCCATTTAGAAATGAATGGGCGAATGAGATTGTGGAGTGGAAAATATAAGGAATGTTAGCTCAGTTGGTTTAGAGCATCACGTCGACAACGTGAGGGTCACTGGTTCGAGCCCAGTACGTTCCACAAATCTGTCTAATAACTTTCTTTTTGCTCCCGGTGCAACTTTCCTACATTTAGATTGTCATTTATTAGAGATGCAGAAATACCAGGTAACAATACAGTTTGAAATAACCGATGATTTTATGGACTTGGTGCCAGCACATCGTACGTATATCAACCTTCTAATCAATAACACCACTATTGATCATTATGCGGTAAGCATGGAAACACAACGTTCCTGGATCACTTTAAATGCGGCAAGTAAAAAAGAAGTAGAAAAAATTTTAAAAAAATCTCCGCTGTTTAAATTCTGGACTTTTGAAATTGATGAGTTGTTTGTTTTAGATGGTCAACATTACAGACTGCCGGAAGTAAATCCTAATTAACAGGCTCTCATTCATTATTCACCACTGACCTTTCACTTCTCTGCCCACTTTGGTTTCTTCTTCATCACTTTCATATACACCGGACAAGTTTCGCTATGCGCCCCTGGCAAATAACCAGCACTCATTAAAAATTCGTTTACAATTTCACCACCGGTAAAACGAAAAGTTTGTTTAAATAGTTTTACCCAATCTTCTTTTGTTTTAGGATGATGCTTGTCTAACCAATTTTTGAAAGAACCATTTTCCTTTTGAATGGTTTTAATTGTTTTTGCATTATGTATGGCTGCTTCAATTTTTAAGCGGTTGCGGATGATGCCCGCATCCTGCATCAGCTTTTCTTTTTTCTTGTCGGTATAACTGGCTACTTTATCAATATTAAAATCATCAAAAGCTTTGAAGAAATTATCTTCCTTTTTCAGGATCGTTTCCCAACTTAGGCCGGCCTGGTTTATTTCGAGCACTAATCTTGCAAACAGCAGGTTATCATCGTCAATCGGGAAGCCATATTCCTTGTCGTGATAATCCCGGTGAACGGTGTCTTTTCCCTTATTTAAAACAAATTCACAATAAGTACTTGCCATACAATCAATTTGCGCCGAAAATAGATGAAAAATATTTTGTCTGAAAACTGCTACACCCCTATCTTTGCCGTCCCGAAAAAGGGAGTTTAGCTCAGCTGGTTCAGAGCCGAACCCGTCAACTCCCACTAAAGACCTCAAATTGGGGTCTTTTTTTATTTAGACGTAAAACTGCATTGTACAAGTTATAGCAAATAATTTTACTTTTGCTACCAGATGCCTTTTCCAAAAAACGATACACTTACTGACATCAGCGAAGAAACCGATGTTCTTACTGCCGAAGATGAAGGCTGTAATCTCATTGTGTGGAATGATGATGTAAATACTTTTGAATGGGTTATAGATACCCTCATGGAAGTTTGCGGTCATTCCCATGAACAGGCAGAACAATGCTCCTACTTTATTCACTATAAAGGCAAGTATGCAGTGAAAAATGGCTCCTACGATGATTTGAAGCCGCAATGCGATGCTATTACTGACCGAGGCATTAATGCTACTGTTGAAGTTGTTGCCGGCTAATAATTACTTTCTAATCTATCACTTTAGAGAATGGTAAATCAAATGGGCTTTGTTAAGCAATGCCATAGCTTGAAAAATAAAATTCCCCCAAGCTTTATACCCGGTTAAAAAATAATACTAGTAAAGAGATTAAAAGCTGTAAAAAATTATCCCCCGGTAGGACCAGCAGGACCCGTTGGGCCGGGATTTACAGGACCAGTTGGTATCTCCCCTGGTTCAGGAACATCCTTGCCGCAACTGATTGATAAAATGGAAAGAGTAAGCAACAAGCATAAAACGATTCCAATCTTTTTCATACAAGAAATATTATAGTCCCCTAAAAGTAATTTTTTTTCTGAAGTTTAGAAAATATTAATCTTACCACTTATTTACAACCCAGCAAATCATTAAGTTGGGTACATCCTTTACCACCAATGCCACTTTTTGCACTTGATAAAGAATTAGTATTTCCCCCGGTTCAGTTGGCTGAACCCGATGGACTCTTGGCAATGGGTGGCGATCTGTCAACAGAACGGCTCCTGCTTGCTTACAGGCAGGGAATATTTCCCTGGTATGAAGGAGATACTATTTTATGGTGGTGTCCCGATCCCCGATTTGTTTTATTTCCCGGTGAATTGAAAATAAATAAAACAACAAAAGCGCTGTTGAAAAGAAATGAAAATGGCTTTGAGTTCACCACCAACAAAGCATTTGCGCAAGTAATCAACAATTGTAAAGAAACAATACGACCCGGACAGGAAGGCACCTGGATTACGGATGAAGTAGAAAAAGCATATACCCGTTTACATCAATTGGGCCATGCACATAGTGCGGAAGTTTGGAGCAATGGGGAATTAGTTGGTGGGCTATATGGCATCATTCTCGGTAAAGTATTTTTTGGAGAAAGTATGTTTAGCAAAGTAAGCAATGCCTCCCGGTACGCTTTTATACAGTTTGTTCAGCAATTACAGGAAAAAGGAATTGAATTAATAGATTGCCAGGTGTACACGGAGTATTTGGAAAGTATGGGGGCCAGAATGATCGAAAGAAAAGAGTTCAGCAGCCTTTTAAAAAGATTGATTTAACTATTTTATCATTTTTTCTTTTCCCGTATATAAAATGTTTCCCGAAAATTACAGGCATTGCGGTGGCAACTATCACTCCCTTGCTCATGTTCACAATAGGCAAAGCATTGTGCACAGGCAGCATATACTATCAAATCATTTTTTGAAAAATCAATGACAGGCAACGAATCAATAAGGTGTTCTTTCATCCATTTGTACTGCCATTGAAAATAATCGCCGGGTAAATCATATTTTTTCAAAGAATCCTGTGTATAAACATACCGCCAAAAGAGTTTTCGATAGATAGAATCGGATGATATAATATATACCCTGCTTTTCTGCCTGTAGTTGTAGGTTTCTTCCCAATCAAAATTCGGATTGTAATCTCTATCGGGCATATGTATTGGCTTACCCAATTCTTGTGGAATACTTTTATAGTAAGCTATATCCCATTCTCTACGTTGAGCTTCTGAAAATAATGGCGCCATCAGCAAAAGAAAAAGCACCTGCTTCATAAATGGTTTTAGCAACAGATGCTTATAATTAAAAAATTACATATCAGTTAGAATCTTGTTCCAAGATAATGCGGCAACATTGCACGCCAGGTATTCCAGTCATGCGGCCAATCCTGTCCCCACACATCTAACTCATACCAAATGCCTTTATCGTATAAAACTTTAGCAAATTTTCCACTGTAAGTATATGAATGTGTTTGCTTTGGCGTATTTGTTCAAGTATGTTGTGGTCCGTAAGGTTTTGCATATAATGCCAGGGACTGTTGAAGTAAGCATCGTCATCAAAATAACCTTTGGTGTATTCTGACAGATCGTACACTCCGCTCATTGCAATTACGCCATTTATCAGGTCGGGACGTTTCAAAAATAAATTCATGCTATGTAAAGCGCCGAAAGATGCACCACAGGTAATAATGGGAGTTTCATTGCTGGTATTCGTTTTAATAAAAGGAATTACTTCATTAAAAACATAACTATTCCATTGCTGCTGACGCATGGATTTATGTTTTGGCTCCATTTCATTATTCAACCAGCTTTCATTATTAATACTATCGATAGAAAACACTCTCACTTTTCCGGCATCAATAAACGGAGCCAAATGATCCATTAGCTGAAACCTTTCATACTCTAAGTAATCGGCGGCGGCAGTAGGTACCAGCAATAATGCAAAGCCGTAATCCCCATAAGCTGCAATCGGCATTTCTTTACCAAGTGATGGACTGTACCAGGAGGCTAGTTCTTTTTTCATTCGTCAGATTTTGGTTTATTGAAGCCCTACGGGCAATTTTTTACGAATATAATTTTAAAAACCAAAGCCGGAAACTTCATTTTATATTGACTTGTTATTCAATTCCCGACATCCAAAAAAATAAATTAGTAAAAATCCTTGGTACTTTGACTAGGTAATACTACTTTAGTTTTTCAGTATTTTTACTGTTAATTGGTTTTACTACTGAATTAAATGCACTGTTTCAAATTGCTCTATATATAAAAACTTGTTTATTTCTCAATTTGTGGTTGCATTTCCATCCTGTTTAAACCAAAATATTGTAAATCCTTTTTCTGTTGCAAACCTTTCTTACAATAATTAGTTGTTGCGGTATATAAAACCTGGTTAAGTCAAATTAGTAAAGCTGTGGAAATGAGAAAAGAGCAGATCCGTATTATCCTTGTGGATGATCATAAGTTAGTGCGCCAGTCCTGGAGGCTGACTGTGAAAATGGTACGACTGCAATAGAACAGGCACAAAAACTTTCGCCTGATATTATTCTTGTTGATATTAATATGTCGCCAGATAATGGTTTTATAATTACAGAAAAACTGGTGCAGATGATTCCCACTTTGAAAATTATTGGGCTATCTGCCAATAACCAGCCCAAATATGCATCCCGGATGATGGAGCTCGGAGCAAGAGGATATTTAACTAAAACGTCTTCCCTGGAAGAAATCAATCATGGCATTAATGAAGTAAATGAAGGCCGCTTTTATATTTGCAACGAGATCAAAAAACATTTACCTCCTTCTGAATAATTACCAAATTCGAATAAAATCCTCCTCTACCACCTTGCTTTTCGCCGTCTACACAAAACAAGGTAAATTTGCCGCCCTAACGGGTTCTTATAAACATTGTTCGGCTTTCGCAAAATGCTCATCTGTGTTACTACAGTACAAGTGTGCGACGCAAGGAACGATGATAGTAGTACTGATGTTGGCAACATAAATTTATTACCTGCAATGGAATTATCGAAAAACTTTGAACATAGCGCTGCGGAACAGAAATGGTATCAGCATTGGCTTGATAAAAATTATTTTCATAGTGAACCTGATGCCCGTGAACCGTACACCATCGTTATTCCACCTCCGAATGTAACGGGTGTGCTGCACATGGGGCATTGCCTTAATAATACGATACAGGACATCTTGATTCGCCGTGCAAGAATGCAGGGAAAAAATGCTTGTTGGGTACCTGGTACCGACCATGCATCCATTGCTACTGAAGCAAAAGTGGTACAAATGCTGCGGGAGAAAGGAATTGCGAAATCATCATTAAGCCGTGAAGACTTTTTGAAATATGCATGGGAGTGGAAAGAAAAATATGGTGGCATAATTTTACAACAGCTGAAAAAATTAGGATGCAGTTTGGATTGGGAAAGAACGGCTTTTACGATGGATGATGATTACTATAAAAGTGTAATCAAAGTTTTTATTGATTTGTATGAGAAAGGAATTATTTATCGTGGACTGAGAATGGTGAATTGGGATCCTGTAAGTAAAACGGCATTGAGTGATGAAGAAGTTATTTTTAAGGATATTGATTCAAAATTATTTTTTGTAAAATATCTCTTGGCAGATGATGCTACTCAATTTATAACGGTTGCTACTACCAGGCCGGAAACTATTTTAGGTGATGTTGCCATTTGTGTAAACCCAACAGATGAACGGTATGCTTCATGGGTGGGCAAAGAAGTTATTGTTCCTATCATTAACAGAAAGATACCCATTATTGCTGATGAATATGTGGATGCTGAGTTTGGAACAGGTGCTTTGAAAATTACTCCGGCTCATGATAAGAATGATAATGAGTTGGGAAGAAAACATAACCTGAAATCTTTAAATACATTAGATGCAGAAGGAAAATTTACAGCAGATGAATTAGGTAATGACAATCCATCTGACTTAGTACTTTCTTACAATGGTGTTGATAGATTTGAATTGCGAAAGAAGATCACAACTGATATTGAAGCAGTAGGCTTGATAGCAAAAATTGAAGACTATAAAGGTCAAGTTGGTACCAGTGAAAGAACCGGAGCTATTATTGAGTCACGATTAAGTTTGCAGTGGTTCATGAACATGAAAGAATTTCTTCAACGAAATCCTGAAACATTATCTGCCGTAATGAGTGATGAAATTACTTTTCATCCGGAAAAAACAAAGAATACCTATAGTCATTGGTTGAATAATATTAAGGATTGGTGTATCAGTCGTCAGCTTTGGTGGGGCCAGCAAATACCCGCTTGGTACGATGCAGAAGGAAGATTTGTTGTAGCAGAAACCGAGGAGAAAGCAAAAGAAATTTTCAATGTTAAATATTCAATTAGCAATGCTCAATTAACGCAAGATGAAGATTGCTTAGACACCTGGTTCTCCTCTTGGTTGTGGCCAATGGAAGTATTTAAAGGCATCAGTAATCCAGGGAATAAAGATGCTGATTACTATTATCCCGGCACTACGTTGGTAACGGGACAGGATATTATTTTCTTCTGGGTGGCCAGAATGATAATGGCCGGTTTAGAGTATAAAAAAGAGATACCATTCAAAGATGTGTACTTCACAGGAATGGTGAGGGATAAACAAGGAAGAAAAATGAGTAAGCAATTGGGCAACTCTCCCGACTTATTGGAAATGATTGAAAAAGATGGTGCCGATGCTGTTCGATTTGGTGTAATGTTCTCATCGCCGGCCGGGAATGATTTGATGTGGGATCAATCGGGCAATGAGCAAGGAAAATTCTTCATTAATAAAATGTGGAATGCGTTGAAATTAGTCAGGAGTTGGGAGTCGAGAGTCGGTAGTCAGGCCATTCCAAATGATTTTGCCATTAATTGGTTTGAGAACAGATTGGCGCAGGTAAGATTAGAATTGGATGAACAGTTTAAAGATTTCCGATTGAGCGAATCGTTAAAAACAATTTACTCATTGATATGGGATGATTTCTGTAGCTGGTATCTGGAATGGGTGAAGCCCGGCTTTGAACAGCCGATTGATAAAGCGGTGTATGAGAAAACAGTTGGTTTCTTTGAAGAGTTAATGCAATTGCTGCATCCGTTTATGCCATTTATTACAGAAGATATTTATCACCAGTTGAAAGAAAGGAATGATGATTTGACGGTGAAAAAATATGAGACAAAAAAACCTGTTGATGCTTCTATAATTGCAAATGCAGGATTACTAAAAGAAGTGATTACTGCTATTCGTGATGCGAGGATAAAAAATCAGTTGAAGCCAAAGGATACTATCAAACTTCATGTGCTTACCGATAGCAACGAAACGTATAGATCCATTGAAAACATTTTGCTAAAGCAGGTAAATGCTGAATCTTGCTCTTATACAGCAACAACCGTTACAAATAGTATTACAGTTGTAGTACAAAAAGATAAATTCTTTATTGAAACCACCACGGTGCTAGATACTTCTGCTCAAAAACAACAATTACAAAAAGACCTTGACTACCTGAAAGGGTTTTTAGTTTCCGTAGAAAAGAAATTAGGCAATGAAAAATTTGTGCAAAATGCAAAAGCTGAAGTACTGGAAAGTGAAAGAAAGAAAAAAGCGGATGCAGAGGAAAAAATTAGGGTGATTGAAGAAAGCCTGGCTATTTTATAAGTTGCCAGCAATGAGTTTCGAGCATTGAGACTTAAAGTCACCTATTATTTGTGGCTTATTTGAAGCTATTAATTTGAACGACCCAACTTAGAACTCTTAACTATCTGGGTATAATATTCACCGGCACAATAAACTCAAAAATGCTTGAGCCTTTCGGGTTTCTGCCAATAGGGTCTCTATCCTGCAAAATGCTAAAGCGGAATCCAAAAGTTAAGGGATATTGATTCCACCATTTAGTATCTACAAAAAACTCTGCTCCTATGCTGCGGAAATCCAGTGTATTTTTTTTATCATTAGAAAACAATCGCTGAAAATCATAAAACAGGTTGGCACGGAAACGCTGCACGTACAAAATATTTCCAAAGCCCCAATCGGGATAAAATAATGGCAAATGATAATTCACGGACAAGCCCAGCATCCTCGAGCCTGCATTGGTGCGATAAAAATCATTAAAGCCCCTTGCATTGGGAAAGCGGCTGCTGAATAAAGCAAGGCTGGTATCCCGCTGCTGCAGTGCTCCTGTTACAATTATATTATGTGTAGATAAAAATCCGGGCACATACACAGAAGCTGTTCCAATAAACTGGTAACCTTCGTAAAAGCTAATAGCATGACGATGATTGGCAGAAACAGAATAGGCCAATCTGGGGTAAATATGTTGTTCAGCTCTTTGCACCTGCTGGGTGTATGAAAAAAGATGTAACAAATAACTGAAAGAGGTAGTGCCTAATGAATCCTTATAAAAATCTTTATTAAATTCATTCCGAAGCACATAAAAACTACCCGCATTAAAATTTCTAAATGTTTGACCCTTTGTTTTGCTTAGCGGAACAGTCAAACCGATACGGGTATCTAATTGGTTCCATTGACGAATCTTATTGCCAATTGGTGTTTCCCGATTAAAAGTCATTTCAGTTCCAACATTCAAATAAGGAAACCACCCGGCGTAAACAGCATTCAATCCAACACTGCTTAGCTTTTCATTTTGATTATAGGAGTAAAATAATTCTGTTTCCAATGTATTGAGAACATTTTGTCCATATAATGAGTAAGTTAAAATCGGGTCTGAGTAGTATGGTCTCCAGCTGTGGAAGTTTAAAAGCCTGCTACCTTTACTATAATTGCTAACCTGGAAATTTCGTTCAGGTAAATTAACTGGCAACATCTCACTGCTTTTCCCGGATTCAAACACGGGAAATTTTTCCCTTATTTGCTCAGTCGCTGCAGCACTTAACTCATTCCAAATAATATCTTTTTCATTTAGTTGTTTTAACTGATATCCTTCTGCCGTAAATACAGACCATGTTACTTTTCCATTCCCGGCATTCACATAATAATTTCCCAGGGGGCCGTTACTGATCTTATATATTTTTTTATCGCTCAGCCGCAAAGCAAATACATCATCATTACCCCCATAGCTGGCAGTAAAATAAACAACTCCATTACTTACACAAGGGTACCCAACCACATTGAAAGAAGGATTGGTAAGACGAACCGTATTTCCGGTAGCGATCTCTGCAGTAGCTAATGCAGTTGTACCATCTTTTAGCCGAACGGCGGTTACCAGGTTATTATCGTCAATGAACTTTGGATCGGTAAACAAGTTAATTTCAGCAGAGCGAATAGATTGCAATACCTGTCCATTTGATGCATCCAAGATATGCAACTCACTTTTCCCATCAGCAGCTACTTGTACAGCTGCTACTTTTGAACCATCTGCAGAAATATCCGGTGTAAAGTATTTTGATTTTTTGGTTAATGTTTTTTTCTGTCCAGTAGTTATATCCAGCATTTTAATTACACTATAATCTCTCCAACCCCACCTTGCATCATTTTCATATGCTGCATAAACGATCATTCCATTCCTGTAAGAGAATTGTTCATCAATAGAAAAATCTCTCATTTTCAATTTATGTTCGCCTGTTTTATCTTTCAAATAAAATGCAGGCCGATGCCGGTAGGTTGTTTTTAAATAGATCAAGGAATCTTCTCCGGCATTGTAAGGAAAATAATAGTTAGTGATATAACTTTTTTTAACGGGGAAAACAAACTCATCTCGGGATACAGAAACCCGTTCCGTTTTTTTCTGGTAAAATTCAAATGCCTCTTTCAAAAATGTTTTGTACTCAATACCTGCATGTGCTTTTATAGCCGCTTGAAAAGGGTAGATCAATCCTTTATAAGCACTAGCATCTTTTGTTACTTTCGTCCAGAAATCAGCGCCGTATTTTTCTCTTCCATAATTAACTAATAAATAACCGAGCTTATAGTGATCAGGAACATAATCTTTCAATGAACCATTCCGCAACTTCATCCAGGAATATTTTTTTCCTGCCTGCCAAATAGATGGATAGGCATTTAGAAATAATGGTAACCTACCTCTCCCCTGTTTACTCATTATGGTTTCATTATACACTGCATCGCCTTCATAAAACCAATCAGGAATAGCGGCATTGATGGCTAATGCATATCCATCCTCTCCAAAAAGCACTTTCATTGCTTTGCTCAGCCCATTATTAAAATTATTGAACTGCTGTACATGGCGATACTCATGCAACGCTAACTGATCGCCCCATGATACAGTTCCCTGGTCAAAATTGTTTAGTGCCGGTGTCAGGTAAAATTCACTCCGGTAAGGGCCTAATCCAACATATCCATTCGCAACAACGGTTTGATGTTGTAATACAATATTTACTTTTTTTAATTGACTCCCCAGGGAAGAAGAGCCGATACCCGGCGTTGATTTTGAAGCGAGATAATGTACAATTGAAGCCACCCGGTTAGCCTGGCTATCTAACCCCGCAGGAAAAATTATTCTTGCTGAATCTGTATTGATCTGTTTCCATTTTTGGGCAGGTGGCGTTCCTCCAAACTGTTGCGACCTGATGCTGCTGCTAATAACCAATAAAGAACCAATTAAAACAAGCCTTCGCATGGTGGGTGTTATTTTGATGGAAGTTACGCAGGAATGTGAAATAATAGATTGCTTGACCTGCCTCTTTTGCAATAACTATTAACTTTGCAGCATGGCAGAAGATTTACAAATTATAGTGGGCAATAAAGCCGACCAATATCTATCATTAATTCCGCAAATAAAAGGGCTGCTAGAAGGCGAGCCAGATTTGATTGCAAACCTGGCAAATGTTGTAGCCGCATTAAAAGAACAGTTTGGATGGTTTTGGGTAGGCTTTTATCTTGTTAAACCCTCTACTGCAGATAGTAGTAGAGAATTAGTATTAGCTCCGTTTCAGGGACCTGTAGCCTGCACCCGTATAAAAAAAGGAAGAGGTGTTTGTGGCAGCAGTTGGGCCGAAGCAAAAACTATCATCGTTCCCGATGTAGAAAAATTTCCGGGGCATATTGCCTGCAGCAGTTTGTCCAAATCAGAAATTGTTGTGCCTGTTATCAAAAATAATGAAGTAGTAGCGGTCTTGGATGTTGATAGCGATGAGTACGATCAATTTGACAGTACCGATCAGCAATATCTTGAAGAAATTGTGAACCTGATCACATTTTAAAATGCAGCAAACGATTTCCATTATTGTTACAGGAAAAGTGCAGGGTGTATTTTTTCGTCAAAGCACTAAAGAAAAAGCAATAGCATTAGGTTTAACGGGGAAAGTAATGAACCAGCCTGACGGAACAGTGCAAATAGTTGCCGCCGGCAGTTCGGAATCATTAGATTTACTAATCGCCTGGTGCAAGCAAGGTCCGCCGAAAGCAATTGTAAAATTGGTTACTGTTGAAACAGTTCCCTTACAGGTTTTTGAAAAGTTCATTATTGAACAGGTTTAGAAATTTTACGCCTAACTTTTAGTGTGTTGCATGCAGGTAAGCAATTACTAACAATGCCAGGTGACATAAAACCAGCAGCAATTTACTAAGCATCCATAACTTTGAATGATGCTTTCTCAATTTCTTCACTCTCTCCTTATGAAAGCGATGGATATGTGCTGTCTCATCCATGGTAGGTGTATGTGACTTTCCTGCTGCGCCATGTGGTTTTTTATCCTGGTGAATCGGTGCTGCTTTCATGGGAGTTTCAGTGCTGCTTTTAGCTGGCTTATCAGTACCATTATTATCAGTTATAGCTGCGGCTTTAACAGCATTTTCTTTTGCTATTATACTTACAGGTCTTGCTAAAAAGAAGGCCAGGAATGTTGCGGTTAAGATGAAATATCGTGTCATAATAAATTGTTTTATGACTCAAATTTTCATCTATCAATGCCCCGAAAACAAGGTAGTAACTGCGTAAAAATCAAGTGCCGTAGTTGAACTGGTAAACCACCTTAACAACTGCGTATGAATGCCTTATTAGCGGCAATGCGTATAACTACGTATTCTAGGTAGTATCTACGCAATCTGGCTGCCGGGACTTTGAAAGTTCGTTGGAGGAGTTTACATTTAGTGAAGAATTAATCCTGCATTTGGAAACTACACGCCACTATTTCTAACCACCAAAAACTTGCATTATGGCTAACGAAAAAAAGTATTCTCATTACATGGCATTCTTATTAAGGCCTCTTCTGCTTTGCTTGTTCATTGTTATGGCTTGTAAAGATGAAAAGTCTAGCAACAATAAAGAGCCAACATTGGCTAATACTGCAGAGAAAACAGAAGTTGCAGGTACTGGCATTGAATCTTTTGATGGCAATTTTACCTATCTCACTATAAAGAAAGATGACTTAAAAAAGCTATTTGAAACTAAACCCTATATTCAAAAAATTGTATTCAAATTCCAGTTTGAATCCCCAGTACGATATCCTTCTTTGGTTGGATATGGAGCAACATCAGTAAGAAAGTTTAAAGACGTAAATCCATTTGTTACATTAAATAGAACTTCCTTTAAAGTTGAACTAAAAGGAGAATTATTCTTTGGCAACCTGGAAATGAGTAAAGCTGAATACGACGAGCTATTTAAACCAGGCAGTGGACATGAAAATTCTACTTACCTAATTTTTAGTCCTAAAATTTCTTCTCAATTTAAAGGCAATGTGATTTTTGGATTGTCGTGGGACAAAGGCAAAGAATTAACCGAGGCCAATTTAAAAACGTTGAATTTTGATGAAGAAGAACTAAACCCATCACCACCTGCAAAACCAGAAGGTTCAGAAGAACCTTAATAGTGATTATTGAATACAAATTTCTCAGCCTGCCACGGAAAATTTTTCCCTGGCAGGTCTTTAAATAAAACAATATGCAAAATCAAATCACCCTTTTATCTCAGAAATTCAGTTTCGACAAACTGACAAGCCAGTTCCCATCATCTGGCAGCCCTTTTAAGAAGATTTTTTTTCAAAGCGAGTTACGATCATTAGAAGGAGGCACTGCAATATTTGCTGTAATCGCTTATCCGGCATGGAAAGCCACCTTAGGCAAATGGGTGGTAGGCACCAAGATAGATGGAGAAGATATTGGCGGAAGTAGCCCAATTCCATTTTCAGCACCACTTGCTTTTGCCAATAACGAATTATTATTTGCTACCAAGTCTGATAAGAAAGTAAAAAAGAAAAGTAAAAAAAAGAAAGACTGCAAAAAAGATAACCCGGGCTTAAATTTTCGAAAACTTGTAAGAGAAGTTTTCCGAGATTCTGAACTGGCTAAGAAAAGTTATTTCACATTTACACCTGGCATTTCCAAGAATCCACATATTGAATTTGATGTAACATTAGATGCTGGTGGTATAACTGCAAATGCCATGGCTAACCCCTGCCCTCCTGCTAAACCTGCCGAATCTGAAGCTTAGGTAAAAGGTATGAACAACGTTTTACAACAACTGCTTGACTGTTCAGAAATGTGGGCCTTATTTATCCCACTTTTCTATATGGTAAGGGGCTCTAAAAAAATCTCTTATCTAAAACCGGTTCGTATTTATGTGTATACGGCATTAGCCATAAGTGTATTCATCATATTGATTGCAAAGAGAAATCAATGGTTTGGACTTCCAACAGATACAAATCCTGATTGGCTTGGAAGCAATAATTTTCTTTATAATTTACATTCGGCAATCAGGTTTATATTTTTTTGTTGGTTTTTTATTCTATTAGATCAAAAACTGTTTGATACGATTAAGAAAACCATTCCAATTTTATTTTTAATTTGTTTCCTGATAAACTTCATCTTTTTTGAAGACTTCTTTAGCTTCTGGAGTTTTAGCGGACGATTATTATCAATAGAAGCAACTATACTATTATTTTATTGCTTGCTTTATTATATGCATATGTTGAATGACGATGAAAGTTCTTTTAGAAAATCACCTTCATTTTGGGTTGTTACCGGTTTAAGCATCTATGTGGTAATAAACGTTCCTATTTTCCTTTTTTACATAGCGCTATACAAGCAATTCGAAGATTTTACTGTTGGAATTTGGGATATACACAACATATCTTATATAATTTTTTGTATTTTTTTAGGTAAAGCATTTTATGAATCCAGGAAGTGATATACGATTTATTGTTATTATAGCAATCGCATTAATGCTTTTGCTATTTGCCAGCTTTCTGGTTGCATTGATCTTTAATCAACGGAAAAAATTAAAGTATCAACGTTCGATGGAAAAACTTCGGGAACAACAACAAAACCAACTTATTGAAGCCGCAGTACGCAGCGAAGAAACGGAGCGGCACCGAATTGCCGAAACGCTACATGATGAAGTAGGTGCTATCCTGTCTTCTGCCAAATTACATTTATTGGGAATTAAAACAGTTAGCCTGGACGACAGGGATAAAGGTCTGCATGATAAAGGCAGCGAACTATTAAATGATGTAATCCAAAAAGTAAGAGGCATTTCCCATAACCTTCACTCCAATATTTTAAAAGAGTTTGGATTGAACGAAGCTATCAGGCATTTTATTAAAAAAATTACACAGGGCACTATCATTAATGCTACTACTGCGCTGGATGATAGCTACCAAACTATAAATGCCGATAATGATATCAGCATATACAGGATGGTACAGGAATTAGTGAATAATATTCTGAAATATGCTGATGCCAGTGAGATTATTATCAGTTCCACCTACAAAAACAATGAACTGGATCTTGTTATTTTCCATAATGGAGAGGGGCTTACACAGGAACAGTTTGAAAAACTTCGTTATGATAAAGAAGGATTAGGCCTAAAAAATATACAGAACCGTGTTATCTTGCTGAAGGGAAACATACACTTTACACATGGCGAAGAAGGGTATCGAATCAATATTCATGTGCCAGTAAAACCCACCGAAGAATGAGCAAAATAAAAATAGCTATCGCTGATGATTATAAGATCTTTCGGGACGGACTGAAAGTCGGCCTTTCTTCAGATGAAAATCTGGAAGTGATGCTGGAAGCCGACAATGGTGAAGACTTACTAAAGGCATTGGAAACAAACACTGCTGATGTTATTCTAATGGATTTGAAAATGCCTATTATGGATGGCATGGAAGCTACTAAAGCTGTAAGAAAAAAATATCCGACTATAAAAGTATTGGTAGTGACGATGTATGAGGATGATAAATTTATTATTCATATGATGGAAAATGGAGCGAATGGTTATTTATTAAAAAATGCCGAACCCGATGAAATAATAAAATCTATTTATGCGGTGCATGAAAACGGCTATTATTTTAATGACCTTGTTAATAAGGCACTATTGAAAAAATTAGTGCTGAAGAATAATCTTAAACCTTCCTTTAATCAGAATGTGGAATTAACAGAAAGAGAACTGGAAGTACTCAAATTGATTTGCGAAGAAAAAACAGCGGCTGAAATAGGCAAAGAAATTTTCTTAAGTCCCCGTTCGGTAGAAGGCATCCGCCAACGTTTGATAGAAAAAGTAGGCGTTCGTAATTCAGCAGGATTGGTAATGTTTGCTGTAAAAGGTGGTCTGGTAGATTGATCCTATTTTTTTAGATTATCCAGCATATCCTTCGTCATAGCTGCCAGATCATAATCTTCTTTCCAACCCCAATCATTTCTTGCTACTGTATCATCAATACTTTGCGGCCATCCATCAGCAATGGCTTGCCGGTAATCTGGTTTATAGGAAATAGTGAAATCAGGAATATGTTGTTGAATGGCAGCCGCAATTTCTTTGGGGGAAAAACTCATACCTGATACATTATACGATGTACGGATCTTTATTTTTTCCGCCGGTGTTTCCATCAATTCAATGGTAGCTTTAATGGCATCCGGCATATACATCATCGGCAAATAGGTGTCTTCCTTCAAAAAGCATTCGTATTTTTTTTCTTCTAGTGCTTCATGAAAAATTTCTACTGCATAGTCAGTTGTTCCTCCACCGGGGGCTGACTTATAAGAGATCAAACCGGGATAACGAAGACTTCTTACATCAACTCCAAAACGTTGGTTGTAATAGTTACACCAAAACTCCCCTGCATATTTACTGATTCCATATACAGTGGCTGGTTCTATTACTGTTTGTTGCGGACAATTCTGCTTGGGTGATGTAGGGCCAAACACGGCAATGGACGAGGGCCAATATACTTTATGTAATTTTTCCTCTCTTGCAATGTCCAGCACATTCAGCAAGCCGGTCATATTTAAATTCCAGGCCAGGTTGGGATTCTTTTCTCCGGTAGCAGAAAGAATCGCAGCCAATAAATATATCTGTGTGATGTTTTGCCGTATCACCTGCACATGCAACATTTCTTTATTCATTACATCCAAACTAACATAAGGGCCAGTACCTTCCAATAAAGGATTTTGTTCCCGTAAGTCAGAAGCTATTACATTGCCATTGCCATAGATCTGGCGCAAAGCCATTGTAAGTTCCACTCCTATTTGTCCAGAGGCACCAATTACGAGAATTTTTTCCTTTACCATATTGGGTTTATTGAATTACAAATGTAAGGGCTTAAACTATTTCTACGGCTTGCTGGCTGTAACTTGTGTCTTGCTCCTTCCATCTTATCTTTGCCGTATGGAAAATTACTTGAAAGAGCTATTCGCCAATCAAACGTATGATGAGAATAATTTCTTCCTGATGGCCGGGCCCTGTGTGGTTGAAAGTGAAGAATTGATAATGAGTATAGCCGAAAAAGTTTCTGGCATCTGTAAAAATCTGGGCATCCCTTATATTTTTAAAGCGTCGTATAGAAAAGCAAACCGTACCAGTGGTACATCTTTCACTGGCTTGGGAGACGAAGTAGCTATGAAAATGCTGCAAAACACTCGTAAGAAATTTTCTCTTCCAATTGTTACTGATATTCATTCTCCCGAGGAGGCCGCCAAAGCTGCTGAGTTTGTAGATGTATTGCAAATCCCCGCATTCCTTTGTCGCCAGACAGATTTATTAGTTGCCGCCGCAGCCACAGGAAAAATTGTGAATGTAAAAAAAGGACAATTTGTAAGTGGCGAAGCCATGAAATTTGCAGTTGATAAAATCAAGAAAGCTGGTAATGATAAAGTGATGCTGACGGAAAGAGGAACCACGTTTGGCTACCAGGATCTGGTAGTTGATTATAGAAACATCCCTGCGATGAAGGCGTATGCTGTACCGGTAGTGATGGATGTAACTCATGCCTTGCAACAACCCAATCAAACAAGCGGTGTTACAGGTGGCAATCCACAACTCATCGGAACTATTGCCAAAGCAGCTATTGCAACAGGTGCTGATGGATTATTTATTGAAACGCATCCAAATCCATCTAAAGCTTTAAGCGATGGAGCTAATATGTTGCAGTTGGACTTGCTGGAAGAATTGCTGGAACAATTAATAAAAATAAGGAAGGCGGTTATCTGATTTATTTATTGAGGAGATTTTATACGCCAGCTACATAATATCTCGAAGCATGAGAATATTTTTAATTATAGTGGCTTTTTTAACTGTAACGGTTGATTTATTTTCTCAGATAAGTTTTAACGAATCAATTTCCAAAGCTGATAGCTTATCAGTAGAATTATTCTGGAATACTTTTCGTTCTTCAATTCAGCAGAAAAATAAACAAAAACTAGCCAGTTTATTTCAATTCCCTTTTTACTGCCACCAATGCCTCGACTATGTTCAAGCGAATGATTCTTACGATGCCACAGTCAAAGTTTCAAAAAAATTATTTCTTGACTCAGTATATAAATTATTTTTCGACATCCCAACTTTAAATGAATTGACTAAAAACATTTGCTCAGACACAATGATTTTTCACAGAATTAGTGATAGCAAAGTCAAATCTGGATGGATGTTTTCTTACGCCATAATATCACCCTCAAAAGAATATGAAGGTGTTCAGGGTTTTATCTATCTCAAAAAGCGAAAAGGTAAATTTATAATTGATGGCTTAGATACAGTGCCGTGAGAATTAAACTTTCACCTAGAGCTACCAAAATTATTTGCCGCTGGCACATTAACATTCAATTTTGCGTAAGTGGAAGCGGCGAATAAATTCTCATCATCAGTACTATCTTCTATTTAAATAGGTTGACAGCCCATCAACAAAAAATGGATTCCCATTCGGAAATCCATTCACTATCTTAAATATTATTGCTCCTTATCTTAAATCTATCTCTTCAACTCCCGGATATTTTGTTTTATCAAATGTAAATTGTGTATCTGCTAAAGGCGTATTGGTTTTCATTGTGCTAACGGTATACGTATAACGGTTACCGGCATTTTCCAGCACTTTGGTACTGTAAATTGTTTTAGCCGTTTTATCTACCTGAACATATACTTTATGGAAAGGTTTACTTTTATCAAGCGGAGTCATTTCAATTTCCTGAACTGTTTTAGTTCCCACTTTCTTTTCACCATTTAAGATGTAACGAAAATCCTTATCGTAGAAATTGGTAAATAATTTTTGCGGAGTGATCATGCCACTTGAGGCATCCAATTTACTGATGGTTACTTCATTGGCAGCCTTATCATAATTCCAGATGGTGGTACCATTGCAGAAAATTTCCTGGCCACTAAAGCTCACCCGGTATTTCGTTCCCTTCATGAGGATTGTACCTGTTTTAGTAGAAAGGGCTTTGCCGGAAGCATTTTCAACTTTGTATGAGAACCCTGCCTGAACACTGGTAAAGGTTTTGAATTTGGCGCTAACGCCATCTAAAATAGCTTTTGCGGCTGCATCGCTTGCTTGGGCAAGTGCGAACATTGAAACAGCAATCATAGGGACTAATAGGTACAATTTCTTCATCGTTATTGTTTTGTGTGGCGGCTTTTTACAGCGGCGCAAAGATAATTGAATTACTGAAATACTACTTGAGGCAATCACCATACCGGGTTGCATTTGTATTTTTTTCTTAACAACCCGGTAACGGATTATAATCTAACCTAATGCGTCCAAATGTTGTTGTAATTCCATTTCGGTTTTAATGAGCACATCCCTGGCTTTACTGCCTTGGTTAGGGCCTACAATACCAGCGGCTTCTAATTGATCCATCAACCGGCCAGCCCTGTTATAGCCGAGTTTCATCCGGCGTTGCAAAAGCGAAGTTGAACCCACTTGATTCTGTACGATGAGTCTTGCAGCATCTTCAAATAATGAATCTCTGTCTTGCATATCGAAATCCTTTCCCTCCAGTTCTTTCTCATCAATATATTCCGGCAATAAGAATGCTTGTGGATAACCTCGTTGGTCCCCAATATATTCAACAATTTGTTCCACTTCAGGTGTGTCAACAAATGCACATTGCAAACGGGTGACTTCCCCATTATGGGAAATCAGCATATCTCCTTTCCCGATCAATTGCTCAGCTCCGCCAGTATCTAAAATGGTTCTGGAATCAATTTTAGAAGAAACCTTAAATGCAATACGGGCCGGGAAATTGGCTTTAATGGTACCGGTAATAATATTAACCGAAGGTCGCTGTGTAGCAATAATAAGATGGATACCAATTGCTCTGGCCAACTGTGCTAAACGGGCAATCGGCATTTCTACTTCTTTACCCGCCGTCATAATTAAATCAGCAAACTCATCAATAACTAATACAATAAATGGTAAATATTGATGCCCCTTTTGCGGATTTAATTTTCGTTTGGTAAACTTCTCGTTGTACTCTTTAATATTTCTTGCCCCAGCTTCTTTCAATAAATCGTAGCGGTTGTCCATTTCAATACACAATGCATTGAGGGTATGTACTACTTTTTTAGTGTCTGTAATAATTGCATCTTCTTCTCCCGGTAACTTGGCCAAAAAATGTTTTTCTATCTGGCGATAAATACTCAACTCTACTTTCTTTGGATCAATCAACACAAATTTCATTTGTGATGGATGCTTCTTATATAACAGTGAAACAAGAATAGCATTCAACCCAACAGATTTACCTTGTCCTGTAGCACCCGCCATCAATAAGTGCGGCATACTTGCCAGATCAACAATGAAATTTTCGTTGTCAATCTTTTTACCAATGGCTATAGGCAAACTGAAATTGTTATTCTGAAATTTCTCGGATGCCAGCAATGTTTTCATACTCACCACCGTCTTCCTCACATTCGGTACTTCAATACCAATGGTTCCCTTACCGGGTATAGGTGCGATGATACGAATGCCTAACGCAGCAAGGCTTAACGCAATATCATCTTCCAGGTTTTTAATTTTGGAAATACGAACACCGGCAGCGGGTACAATTTCATAGAGTGTGACTGTTGGCCCAACCGTGGCACTTATTTTTTGTATCTCGATAGAATAATTGCGGAGGGTACTGATAATTTGATTCTTGTTATTTTCTAATTCACCAGCATCCTGAATAATTTTTTCACTGCCGTGAGTTTCCAATAACGTCAGCGTTGGATATTTATAATCCCGCAGATCCAATGTTGGCTCATATGGAGGTAGATTCTCTACCACTGAAGCCGCTTCTTCTTCTGCAACAATATCAGGAACTACTTTTATTTCAAGTTCCAGG
>LNFM01005600.1_pt1 | contig 21548 bp, 20 predicted proteins | sample 596031 | NCBI WGS metagenome assembly LNFM01 (sample SAMN04254537, study PRJNA301005) | activated carbon metagenome | isolation source: dual media filters at the Ann Arbor, Michigan drinking water treatment plant | place: USA: Ann Arbor
CGCCTTGCCGAGATGGCGGAATTGGTAGACGCACCAGGTTCAGGTCCTGGCGGTGGCAACACCGTGGAGGTTCGAGTCCTCTTCTCGGCACCAGCTCGAAGTCCTCGTTCCCGCTTCCCGCGGGAACTTCCCGCAGTACCCTGTCCCGGCTCTTTCCGGGCTGCGCATCGCCGCATTGAAGCGGACGTGCGCGCCACGGACAGCTACGACGCGATCTCAGTCGAACGGATGTCGCATGACGATCGTCTCGTCGCGATCCGGTCCGGTGGAGATGACGTCGATCGGTACACCGCACACCTCTTCGATCCGCTTGAGATAACGACGAGCGCCCTCAGGCAACTGGCTGAATTCGCGCACCCCTACCGTACTCGTCTGCCAGCCGGGGATGTCTTCGTAGATCGGTTCGCACTGTTCCAGGCGCTCTGCACCCACCGGCAAAATGTCGCTGGTTTCATCGCCCATCCGATAGGCGGTCGAGAGCCGCAAGGTTTCGACGCCGTCGAGCACGTCGAGCTTGGTCACGCAAAGCCCGGATACGCCGTTGAGCTGAATCGAGCGTTTCAACGCAGCGGCATCGAACCAACCGACCCGGCGCGCCCGTCCCGTCGTCGACCCGAATTCGTTGCCCCGGTTTGCCAGATGGCGACCGATGGCGTCGTCGAGCTCGGTCGGGAACGGCCCCGAACCGACACGCGTCGTGTACGCCTTCGTGATGCCCAGAACGTAGTGGAGGGCCTGGGGCCCGATCCCTGCCCCGGCAGATGCAGCCCCCGCCAGGCAGTTGCTGGATGTGACATACGGATACGTGCCGTGATCGACATCGAGCAGTGTCCCTTGCGCGCCCTCGAAGAGCAGGTTGTGACCCGCTCGATTGGCTTCGTAAAGCATGCGGGGTACGTCGGCGATCAGCGGCCGGATGCGCTCCGCGTGACTCATGGCGTCGTCGAGGGTCTTGTGAAAGTCGACAATGTCCGCGCTGAAATAGTTCTTCAGCATGAAGTTGTGATAGTCGAGCACTTCCCCGAGCTTTGCAGCGAACCGCTCGCGGGCGAGCAGATCCTGTACGCGGATCGCACGCCGCGCAACCTTGTCTTCGTAGGCCGGGCCGATGCCGCGACCGGTCGTACCGATCTTGCCGGCGCCCTTTGCGGCCTCGCGGGCGCGGTCGAGCGCCACGTGATACGGAAGAATGAGCGGGCACGCTTCGCTGATGCGAAGCCGTGAGCATACGTCGACACCAGCCGCTTCCAGTGTCGCGATTTCCTCCATCAGGTCCGGCGGCGAGAGCACGACGCCGTTGCCGATGTAGCATTCGACATCCGGACGCAGGATGCCCGAGGGGATCAGATGCAGCACCGTCTTGCGGCCCCCGATCACCAGGGTATGTCCCGCATTGTGGCCCCCCTGGAATCGTACGACCCCTTGGGCGCGATCGGTAAGCCAGTCGACGATCTTTCCCTTGCCCTCGTCACCCCACTGGGTGCCGATCACTACCACGTTCTTTCCCATCTCGGGATCCTCTTCAAATCGGAGCGTCCGGCCGCGTAACCTGGGCGGGGACTTGCTCAAACCCGGACCCGGCGATTGCCGCCGAGCGCTCTAAGCGATTCCGGCTACGCGAGCTTCTTTACGACCCACTGCCCCGCGTTGCGGACAATTGCATGACTGCAACGCAGTTCGGCGCGGTGTGCTGCGTGTCCTGGCAGTTCGTTGACGACGATATCGCCGCGCGAGCGCAGTCTGCGCACGAGCCGCGCCAGTGCCTCGTCGCCCTTCGAGGGAGCAAGAATACGCCGATCCTTCGAATCCGGAATCAACCCGGCAAGATCCCGCAGATCCAGACTGAAGCCCGTCGCCGGCCGGGCACGACCAAATGCGATGCCGACCTCGTCATATCGGCCGCCGCGTGCCACGGCACCGGCCCAGCCAGGCGCATACGCAGCGAATACGACGCCGCTGTGATAGCGATAGCCTCGCAGCTCGCTCAGGTCGAAGCGGATCGCATGGGCAAGATCCGAAGTGGCACGCGCGAGCCGCCGTAGCATCCTGATCGCGGCGTCGATCTCCGGCAGTCGAGGCAGGCGTCGAGATGCCTCGCGCAATACGGCCTCGTCGCCGTAGAGTTGAGGCAAGAGCAAGAACGCGGCTCGCACCGCCGCCGGCACTTCGCGGGTGAGGCTGCGCAGTTCCGGCATGTCCTTGCGTTGCAGTGCTTCGAAAAGTCGCTGTTCGGGCTGGCCACGGATGCCGCTGCGAGCGACCAGTGCACGCAGTATACCGACGTGGCCGAGGTCGATCTGGGGACGCGCCACGCCTGCCGCACGCAGCGCCTCGAGCATCAGGCGCTGCACCTCGATATCGCTTTCCGGACCGGCATGGCCGAAGAGTTCGGCACCGATCTGCATCGATTCCCGATTGCGGTTCTCCGAGGCGGGCAACGTATGCAAGACCGGCCCGGCATAGCACAAGCGCGCGACACCCTTGCGGTTGAGCATGTGTGCGTCGATGCGTGCTGCCTGCGGCGTGATGTCCGCGCGCACGCCAAGTGTGCGACCGCTCAGCTGATCGACCAGCTTGAACGTGCGCAAATCGAGATCGCCGCCGGTGCCGGTCAACAGCGAATCGAGGTACTCGATCAGCGGTGGAACGACATACTCGTAGCCATGCGACGCGAACAGATCCAGGATCGTTCTGCGCAGACGTTCCACTCGGGCGGCCTCGGCCGGGAGCACATCGTCGATGTATTCTGGCAACGACCAGCGCGGATTCATGACTCGACCTTCATCGACGTTCGACTCGCGCAGACAGAGCGCGGCGCGCTTCTGCGCCACCGATCCCGGGCTTATCGAGCACGTTCACGCTCATTTGACGAGATACAACAGCAGCACGCCGGCGACCATCGAACTCAAACCGACGAATCGGATCTGGCCGTCGCTCATTTCGGTCATGCGCCGAAATGCCTCGCGCCAAAGCGCGGGAACGAGAAATGGCAGAATGCCTTCGATGACGAGCACGAGGGCAATCGCCGTGAGCAAAGTCTTGGACATCGCGTTGCCTACAGCGAGCGACGATGCGGCCGGAGGGGTCGCCGCTACTTGGAGGGCCTTCCCGGATTCTTCAGGTACTTGAAGAAGTCGGAACTCGGATCGAGTACGAGCATGTCGCTGCGGTTGCGCAGGCTGGCTCGGTAGGCTTCGAGGCTACGGTAGTACGAATAGAACTCCGGACTTTGCTCGTAAGCCCGGGCATAGGTCGCCGAGGCCTTCGCATCGCCCTCACCCTTGATGCGTTGAGCCTCGCTGTAGGCCTCTGCAATGATCACTTCGCGTTGGCGATCGGCGTCGGCGCGAATCTTTTCGGACTCTGCCGATCCGGTCGAACGAAGCTCATTCGCGACGCGCTTGCGCTCGGCTTCCATGCGTCTATAGACGGATTCGCTCACTTCCTGCGGCAGATCGACACGCTTGAGCCGGACATCGAGCACTTGTACGCCGATCTTGCTGGCATCTTCATTCGCCCGCTCGCGCATGAGGTCCATGATCTTGTCCCGCTCGCCCGAGACGACGTCGTGGACCGTGCGATTACCGAACTCGTCCCGCAAGCTCGAATTGATGGTCTGCGCAAGGCGCGTCTGCGCACGCATTTCATCGCCGCCGACGCTGATGTAGTACTGGCGGACATCGACGATGCGCCACTTCACGAACAGATCGACCAGCACGTTCTTCTTCTCGGACGTGATGAATCGCTCCGGCTCTGCCGTGTCCAGCGTGAGAATACGCGTGTCGAAATAGCGTACGTTGTCGAGGATGGGCACCTTGAAATAGAGCCCAGCGTCGGTTTTTATGTCCACGATTTCGCCCAGCCGGAAGACAATGGCATTCTGGCGTTGGTCGACGACGAACAAGGAAAGGCCGGCAATGACTGCCACGGCGACCAGTGCAGTGACGATCGCTCCCAATTTCGCGCGCATCAACGTGCCTCCCTTTCGCGTGAGCGGAAGGCTTCGCGCGAACGCTGAACCTGATTCTGTGCAGGGTCGGTCGTCCCGTCGCTGCGCGCCGGCGGTATCGGCTGCGCCCCCGACTGCGCCGCCCCCTGGATCAACTTGTCGAGCGGCAGGTATAACAGGTTGCTGCCCGATTTCTGATCGATGATGATCTTGCTGGTATTTTCGAGCACCTGCTGCATGGTATCGAGATACATACGCTCACGTGTGACGCCTGGCGCCTTCTGATATTCAGTGAGAACCTGCTGGAATCGCGACGATTCACCTTCGGCATTGGCCACGACCCGTTGCCGGTACCCGTTGGCTTCCTCGAGCAGACGGGCAGCCGCGCCCTTGGCCTTGGGAATGACGTCGTTCGCGTAGGCCTGCCCCTCGTTCTTCGCGCGCTCGCGATCTTGACCGGCCTTCACTGCATCGTCGAACGCTGCCTGCACCTGCTCCGGCGGCTGCGCGTTCTGCATGGTGACCCGGCTGATCTGAATGCCGGTCTTGTACCGATCCAGAATATCCTGGGCGAGCTTGGTGGCTTGCGCTGCGACCTGCTCTCGCCCCTCGTAGAGCACGAAATCCATCTTGCTCTTGCCGACGATCTCGCGGATGGCGGTTTCCGCGGCCTGAAGGACCGAGTCGTCGGTGTTGCGGTTGTTGAAAAGAAAGTCCTCGGGACTCTTGAGGATGTACTGCACCGCAAACTGAATATCGATGATGTTCTCGTCGTCCGTGAGCATGAGGGATTCCTTCAGCACCTTGCTCTTGACGTTGTTCCGGTAGCCGACCTCCACCGTGCGCACCTGGGAGAGGTTGACGATTTCGACCGACTCGATCGGATAGGGCAAGTGCCAGCGAGGACCGGGCTGCGTGGTTTCGTGAAACTTGCCGAAGCGCAGGACGACACCGCGATTGCTGGCATCGACGATGTAGAAGCCGCTCGCAATCCAGATCAGGAATACGAGCAGGATGAGCAGCCAGGCGCCGCCGCTGCCTAGCTTGGGGCCGCCGCCTCCGTCGACTCGATTCGGTGGTTGATTGCCGCCCTTGCGACCGAACAATCCGTTCAATTTCGAATTGAGGTTGCGCAACAGCTCGTCGAGGTCTGGGGGGCCTTCGTTGTTGCCACGCTTGCCCCATTGAGGATCATTCAGCGACATGCTCGGGAATCTAGGTTAGGTCTCGAATTTTAGTGGGCTGCAATCAGGGCCGGCCGCGGCTGTTCTGCTGGCTGGCCGTGTTCCCGGATGGCAGTGCGGATGGATTCGAGCCCTCGCCGCTCGCGCGCGCTCACCCAAATCCGAGAAATAGTACCACATTCATCCACGACTACAGCCGGCTCGCCGCCGCTGATGTCGATCTTGTTGAAGATCAGTACCTGCGGGATTTCGCCGGCACCGATCTCCTGCAATACCTTGTCCACCTCAATGATCTGCTGATCATGGTCGGCGTGCCCGGCATCGACGACATGCAGCAGAAGATCCGCACGCACAGTCTCCTCCAGCGTCGCCCGAAAGGCCGCCACCAGGGTATGGGGAAGTCGCCGGATGAATCCTACCGTGTCGGAGACAACGGCCTGCACCCCGTCGCCGACGTGGATACGTCGGGTGGTCGTATCCAGCGTGGCAAACAGCTTGTCCGCGGCGTAGGAGGACGCCTGCGTCAGCGCATTGAACAGCGTGGATTTGCCTGCGTTCGTATAGCCGACCAGCGATACGTTCAGGACCGCTGCCTTTTCCCGCGCGCGCCGCTGCACGTGGCGCTGCGAACGAACGCGATCGAGCTTGTCCTTGAGCACCTTCATTCGGTGACCGATCAGACGCCGGTCGGTCTCGAGCTGGGTTTCGCCCGGACCGCGCAGGCCGATGCCGCCCTTCTGGCGCTCCAGGTGGCTCCATCCGTGTTTCAAGCGAGTGGCCAAGTGCTGGAGCTGTGCCAATTCCACCTGCAGTTTGCCTTCGTGACTGCGCGCGCGCTGAGCAAAGATATCGAGGATGAGGCTCGTGCGGTCCACCACGCGACGCTGGAAACGGTTCTCGAGGTTGCGCTGCTGCGCAGGGGCGAGATCGTGGTTGAAAACGACGATGTCGGCACCGAGTTCGGAGGCGAGTCTTTCGATCTCGTCGACCTTGCCGGAGCCGGCGAAGAACGCTGGATCCGGCCTTTCGCGTCGACCGCCGACCATTCCGAGCTCTTCGACCCCTGCGCTCGAGGAGAGCTGCCGCAATTCGTCTACGCTTTCGGAATGATCGGACTCGCCGAAATCAAGACCGACCAGGATGGCGCGATGACCGTGCTGCGGACGCTCCAGCATCAGCTTTCTTGGGCGTGCTCTGCCTGCAGGTTGACCGGGCGCGACGGAACGACCGTGGAAATCGCGTGCTTGTAGACCATCTGGGTGACCGTATTGCGCAGGAGGACCACGTATTGATCGAACGACTCGATCTGCCCCTGGAGCTTGATGCCGTTGACCAGATAAATCGAGACCGGCACGTGCTCCTTACGCAATGCGTTGAGGAATGGGTCTTGTAGTAATTGGCCTTTTCCGCTCATTTTGACTCCATTCTTAGTCGGATCCCCAAGCTGGGAATGTACGCGAAATTCGCTGTGAATACCATCGATCAAGACCCGAAGTACCGTGCAATAAAGCGCCCAGAACTGCGAATCGATGGCGTCCGGACTACAGCGCAGATGTCGTCTGATTTGCGACACGCACCTTTGTTGAGAACCTCGTTCCGCGCATCAGTTCCATACGCACGATGCGTTGCCGCAAGACGCTTGCCCGGCGACGACGCGTATACGTGCGTCATCGCGACAGAGCCTTCTCGGTCGGAACTCAACGGCGACGTGGTCGGCCAGCGCTCGAAACGTAAGGATTATCGGCTTGACGGTACTCGATCCGTAGCGGAGTGCCATGCAGTTTGAAAAGTGCCCGCACCCTCCCCTCGAGATACCTTCGATAGCTCTCCGGGAGATTCCCGACGCCGGAGCCATGCGCGACGACGATGGGCGGATTGCTGCCGCCCTGGTGGGCGTAGCGCAGCTTGGGTCGAGTCAAGCCTTTGCGCGGTGGCGGATAGGCTTCGATGGCGTCGCGAATCGCCCGCGTGAGCTTTGGCGTGGACATCTTGAGGAATGCAGCGCGATATGCCTCGTCGACGGAGCGCATCAGAGCATCCAGGCCTTGGGAATCCTTGGCCGAAACGAAATGGAAGCGAGCGAATCCCAAAAAGCCGAGACGCCGTTCGATATCCGACTTCAGCAGCCCTCGCTGTGAGGAGTCGAGCAAGTCGCACTTGTTGATGGCGACCACCGTCGCCCTGCCCGCCTCGATCACATAACCGGCGATGTTTGCATCCTGGTCACTCACGCCTTCCGTGCCGTCGATCACGAGAACGGCGACGTTTGCCTCCTCGATCGAATGCAGTGCGCGGATCACCGAAAACTTCTCGACTGCCTCCGAGACCCGGGCTCGGCGCCGCAATCCCGCCGTATCGATCAACTGATAGTCTCGGCCCCGATGCGTGAACTCGACGGTGATGCTGTCGCGCGTGGTGCCCGGGATCGGTGAAGTGATGACACGGTCCTGCCCCAGCAGTGCGTTGACCAGCGTCGACTTGCCGGCGTTCGGGCGTCCGACGATCGCTATTCGTGGTCGATCGCCCTCCTCCGCAGGCGCCGGCTCGTCGGTTGGCAACTTCTCCAGCATCGCTTCGACGAGCGCTGCGATACCATCGCCGTGCGCAGAGGAAATCGCCCACGGCGCCCCGAGACCCAGTTCGTGAAATTCGGCCGATGCTACGGCACGATCCATCCCCTCGGCCTTGTTGACGGCAAGCCATACCGTTCGACCGCTCTCGCGCAGCAGTTGCGCCACGTTGCGATCATGCGGATTGAGGCCTTCGCGTGCATCGACCAGGAAGATCACCGCATCGGATTCGGCAACAGCGAGCAGCGTCTGACGCGCCATAGACTGCACGACCGCCTCGGCCGCGGACGGTTCGAATCCTCCCGTATCGACCACGAGGAACGGACGATCACCCATGCGGCCACGGCCATAGTGCCGGTCCCGCGTTACGCCGGGGGTGTCCGCGACGATCGCGTTGCGGCTACGGGTCAGCCGATTGAATAGCGTCGACTTCCCGACATTGGGACGTCCGACCAGAACGATGGTGGGCAGCATGCCGGGTTACCTTGAGGGTCGATACGCAGTCGGGACAACCAGGCCCGTCAACGCAGTGAAATGCTGAAAAGCCCACCGTTGCGCGTCAGGACCAGGAGGGCATCGCGCGCTGCTACAGGGGGGAGGTGGATCGCGCTGCCGTCGGTTGCAACACGTCCGGCGAGTGCGCCATCGCTGCGGTTGAGCAGATGCACGTAGCCCTGAAAATCTGCGACGGCAATGTGGTTCCCGATCACAGCAGCCCCGGTGACGTATCGGCCTGCCAGTCGTTCCTGCTTCCAGATGCTTGCGCCCGTGTTGCGGTCGAACGCGTGAACAGACCCTTTGTCGTCGGTGGCGTAAACATAGCGTGGATCGGCGGCCAGCGGTGCAACGCTCGAAAAATCGCGGACCCAGAGCTGCGTCCCGTTCGTTGCGTCGAAGCACCCGGCGCGTCCCTGGTAGGCCACGGCACACACGACACGTCCCTCCACCAGTGGCGCTCCGACGATATCCGTCATGCGTTCGAGTTCAGTCGATCCGCGCGGGTTCGCTACCGTCGCCTCCCAGGCCAAGGTCCCCGAATTGACGATCAGGGCACCGATTTTTCCTCCGGGGAACCCTGTGAAGACTCCCCCGTTCACCGCCGTAATGCCAGCCGGGCTGCGTACGGTGAGTGCGGGCAACGCGCGTTGATAGACCCAACGGCGTCGGCCATCGACCGTCGCAAGTCCGCTGATGCGTCCGTCCCCACCCTTTACCACGACGAAATCTTCAAAGATCGAGGGGGAACTCAGTACTTCCCCGGAAACCGTGGTCTTCCACGCGACCTGCCCCGCATCATCGACTGCGACGACTTCTCCGCGCGAGGTGCCGATGACGGCCAACCGGCCGTCGGCCCCCGGGCCTGCCGAGGCTCGAACCCCGGTGGCTGCGCGCCAAATCTGTTTGCCGGATGCAAGCTCCAGCTTCGAAACTTCACCCGCGGCATTTGCCGCATACACGAAGCCGTTACGAACGACTGGTCCGAACGCGAAACGATCGCCGGCTCCGACGTTGGCTTGCCAGGCGATGCGTGCCTCCACTGTTGGCGTGAAGGTAGTCAGTTCGGTGGGCTTTTGTACGGGCTCGCTACCGAACCAACGATCGTAGTAGCTGCCCACGGTCGAGCATGCGCCAAGAACGAGGGCGAGCGACGCCGCGCAGGCAATCCGCAATCTCATCGCGTGCTACCCAGAGCATCGATCTTGATCTGAATGAGGTTGCGGTAGGGACTGCGAGCATCCGTCTTTTCCAGAGCTGCCTGATAAGCTGCCCGAGCCTCGGCGGTCGATCCTTTCGCTACGAACACGTCGCCGCGCAAGTCTGCGATCAGGTTCGCCATGGGGTCTTCGGGCTTTGCATCGAGCAGCTTCAGAGCGTCGTCGAAATTCTTCTGATCGAGCAGCACCCCCGCAAGGCGGATCCGTGCCAGGGACTTCATGTCCTCGTCGCGTGCGTGATCGACCACCCACTGCAGACTTTCTTTCGCGCTCGCGAGATCGCCCGCGTCGAAATTCAGGCGCGCGGCGGTCAGCGACGCAAGCGCTGCATAGCCGGTGCGCGGGTGTTCTGCCACCAACGCTTTCGCCGCAGCATCGACTGCCTTGCGCTCGCCTTTCTCGGCCTGCTTGAGCAGCGCCGAATACCCCGCGGAGGCAGCGTTCGATTGCCGCTCCTGGTACCAGAGCCAACCCTGGTACCCGGCAATCGCCGCGAGCGCGAGTGCGAGCCCAGCCAGACATAGGGCCCCATACTGCTTCCACCAGGCCTTCAGTTCAGACAGTTGTTCCTGCTCTTCGAGATCGTAGTAAGCCATCGAGAAACTCGCTTAGGTGTGTACCAGCAGTGTAAACGTATACGCGAACGACGAGATGCTAACCGGAATCAGCGACCGACCAACCCCGCAACTTCGGCGACATCGACGAGCGTCTGTGCCGAAGTTTCGCGAAGCGGTTTGAGACTGACCTGGCCAGCGGCCACTTCGTCGTCGCCGACGATGACGGCGAACCTCGCGCCCGATCCATCCGCCTTGCGCATCTGGGATTTGAAGTTGCCACCGCCACAGTGCATCAGGACGTCGAGTCCGTGCTCCCGCAGACGTTCGCAGACATCCCAGGCGAACGTGGCTGCGGCCTCGCCCTGATGCACGACATAGATATCCGGAGCGCGTGCCGGAATCACGGCCTTTTCGACTTCCAGCAAGGCCAGCAGACGCTCGATTCCCAAGGCAAAACCGCAAGCAGGTGACGGTTTGCCGCCGAGCTGCTCGACGAGCCCGTCGTAGCGACCGCCTGCGCATACGGCGGCCTGGGCGCCCAGTTTCGACGTGATCCACTCGAACACCGTACGATTGTAGTAGTCGAGCCCCCGCACGAGGCGCGGGTTGATCGCGAACGAAACGTTCGATCGCCGCAGCATTGATTGCACGAGTTCGAAATGCCGAAGCGATCCTTCGTCGAGGTCATCGACCAGCTTCGGCGCAGCATCGATCAGCGGCTGCATTGCAGGATTCTTGCTGTCGAGTACGCGCAGCGGATTACTGTGCATCCTCCGCCGTGCGTCTTCATCGAGTGCATCGATGTGTCGCTCGAGATACGCGACCAGCCGAGCGCGGTAGCGCAGGCGTGCCTCGGGGTCGCCGAGGGTGTTGATCTGAAGCTGGACGTCGGAGATGCCGAGCTGACGCCATAACCGGGCGCACATCACAATGATTTCGGCATCGATGTCGGGGCCTGGAAAGCCGAGTGCCTCGACGCCGATCTGGTTGAACTGGCGATAGCGCCCCTTCTGGGGCCGTTCGTGCCGAAACATCGGTCCCATGTAAAACAGCCTTTGCGGACCGGAATAGAGCAAATTGTGCTCGAGTACCGCACGCACGCACGAGGCCGTACCTTCGGGGCGCAGCGTCAGACTTTCACCGTTGAGGCGGTCGGTGAAGGTGTACATCTCCTTCTCGACGATATCGGTCACTTCGCCGATGGAGCGGACGAACAGGTCCGTCCGCTCCAGGAGCGGCATCCGTATTGGGCGATAGCCGTACTGACGCAGGCAGGCAATGACCGAAGTTTCCAGGAACTCCCAGGCATCACCCTCGACGGGGAGCACGTCGTTCATGCCGCGGATGGCTGTAATGGATGGACTGCTCATAACCGATCAAGATGCATTAAATGGGGTTTCGAACGGATCACAGAACGCCACCGCTGCCCGCGGTGACACTTCTCGGCGAAGGTCAGGCTCCTTGCGCCGTCGGTGACGATGGCGCAGTCTCGGAACGCGCGTACCGACGCTGGACGTAACCGTCGACGAGCGCTTGAAACTCTTCGGCAATGCGCTCGCCCTTCAAGGTGACTGTCTTCTCGCCGTCCACGAAGACGGGGGCTACGGGGTTCTCGCCGGAACCTGGCAGGCTAATGCCGATGTTCGCGTGCTTGCTCTCGCCTGGACCGTTCACCACGCACCCCATGACCGCGACCTGCATGTTTTCGACGCCCGGATAGTTCTCTCGCCATACAGGCATCTGGGTGCGCAAATAGGTTTGAATCCGGTCAGCGAGTTCCTGAAAGAACGTACTGCTCGTGCGGCCGCACCCCGGACACGCGATTACGAGCGGGGTGAAAGCGCGCAGCCCCATCGTCTGCAGGATTTCCTGGGCGACGATGACTTCGCGAGTGCGGTCGCCGCCCGGCTCGGGCGTGAGCGAAATTCGTATGGTATCGCCGATTCCCTCCTGGAGGAGAATGGACAATGCGGCCGTCGAAGCCACGATGGCCTTCGATCCCATGCCCGCTTCGGTCAAACCGAGGTGCAATGGATAGTCGCAGCGTCGCGCAAGCTCGCGGTAAACCGCGATCAGTTCCTGAACGCTGCTGACTTTCGCCGAAAGCACGATCGAATCGGCCGGCAAGCCCCACTGGATGGCGCGTTCCGCACTGTCCAGTGCCGAAACGATGAGAGCCTCGCGTATGACCGCAGCGGCCTCAAGCGGCTGCGGCAGGGCGGCATTCTCGTCCATCATGCGCCGTGCGAGGGCCGGATCGAGACTGCCCCAATTGACGCCGATCCGCACCGGCTTAGCGTAGCGGCAAGCCGCTTCGATCATTTGTGAAAACTGTTCGTCGCGCTTGCGGCCTTGTCCGACGTTGCCGGGATTGATGCGGTACTTCGCAAGCGCCATCGCGCACTCGGGCACCTGCGCGAGCAGCTTGTGGCCGTTGAAGTGAAAGTCTCCCACGATCGGTACGTTGCAGCCTTGCGCCGATAGCCGCTCGGAGATGACAGGTACCGCTCGGGCAGCTTCAAGCGTATTCACCGTCACGCGCACGATCTCGGAGCCTGCCCGGGCCAGGGCGAGCACTTGTTCGGTCGTGGCCGGGACGTCCGCCGTATCGGTGTTAGTCATGGACTGGACGACGATTGGTGCGTCCGCGCCGATGGCCACGCCACCCACGACGGTTCGGCGCGACTTGCGCCGATGTGCTGGGCCAAAACGCATGCTCGGGAACCTATTCCAGGGTAAAACGCGCGATGTTGCGCGAAGCGCGTGCCGTCACGTCGACGGGCTGCCGATTATAGGTGATTCGTACGCCTGAAGCGTTGCCGATGACCAGCTCCAAAGGGGGGGCAACATCGATGTTCTGCTCAGTGCCTGCCGCCCCGGTACCGGAGAAGAGCACCTTGCCGCTCCTGTCGCGGACCTCGAACCAGGACTCGCCCACGAACTGGATGTGAAGGCGCGATGTGCCCGGCGTCGGTTGCGCCGGATCCGCTGCGCCGCTGCCCGAAGGCGCTTCGCCGGGCAGTGCACCCTTTTCGGGCGCAGTCGCTGGCTCGCCTACCCGTTCCGGCGCTAGAGGAACCGGTTCGGATGTGGTGCTCGGTACGATCGTCGGAGGTTCTGACGCAGTGGACTTCTTTGGCGCGCCACCCACGGCAGGCACCGTTGATTCGACGGCGGGGCGATTGCGCCAGTATTCGTACGCAGCTGCACCGAGCACTACAGCCAACAGCACGAGAAAGATTGCGAGCCAGAGGCGTGCGCGCCCCGATCTTGAATCGGGCATCGCACCTTCGTAATGCTGTTCCCTCAGTGGCATATCCGCGCTCAGTGCGGACTCCAGCGACTGCAGCAAGGGTGCCGGATCAAGGTTGAGCAATCGAGCGTAGTTTTTTATGAACCCGCGTACGAACACCGGCCCCGGCAACTCCTCGTACCGATCCGCTTCGATGGCCACGAGCTGTCGAAGCGATATGCGCATCTGCCCTGCCACATCGGTCTGGGTCAAGCCCGCTGCCTCCCTGGCGGCTGCCAGGACGGAACCGGGCGTCCGATCCGCGGGCCGAGCGAGGTCGGACGGCTCAGTCATTCGTACTGCCTGTCCGCGAGCGCTCGGGCTTCCCTCGATTTTGGAAAATTCCTGCGCAGTTGCAGCCCGTAACTGGCTTCGCCCTCACGATTGCCGAGGGACCGCTCGATGCGAAGCGCGAGCCAAAGCGCTTCTGCATCGAAGGGCGCGCCGATACGCACCATCTCCTGAAGCAGTTCGCGAGCCTGCCCGGTGAGTCCGCGTCGGAAAGTCATGTCGGCGAGGTGATAGAGCGCCACCGGATTGCGTGGCTGGAACTCGCGTGCGCGCTCGAAGTGCCGCATCGCGGCGGCCTCGTTGCCTTGCTCACGCAGGCAAATTCCTGCGTTCGTATGTGCCTTGTCCGGCGTTTGGTAAAGCGGATTCTTCAGAGCGATGTCGAAATGCTTCATCGCGGCATCGAAGCGCTTGCGCTGACACAGAAACCACCCGTAGTTATTGTTGGCCTCCGAGTCGAGCGCATTGATGCGCAATGCACGTTCGAAACTCTGCTCGGCGAGAGCATCCTCGCGCAATTCCATGTAGACCAGCGCCAACATGTTGTGCGCGGGACCGTAGTCCGGATCAGCCTGCATGGCCTCGTGCAGCGCCTCGATGGCGACCTTGAAGTTGCGCAGTTCATAATATCCCGCGCCGAGCTGGGTGTGCAGCTCCGCCCGCGTACGCGCGTCGGCCTTTTGCGGGGATACCGGCGCCTCGGGCGTGAAGGACGGCTTCACGGGCTCGCCAGCGCATCCCACGAGCCCAAGCAAGCTCATGCCGAACAGTGTCGACCCCAACTTCATGCGGCGGATCATGGCGCCACCGCCGCTGCGCGACGCTGTTGGCGCCGCGTCTTATCCAGGACTTCACCGGCGAGTTGACCACAGGCTGCGTCGATTTCGTCGCCACGGGTCCTGCGTATGGTCGCGACGAGCGATGCCCGCATCAGGATGTCGCGGAAACGTAGCACAGCATCCCGCGAGGAGCGTTCGAAGCCGCTGTCCGCGAACGGGTTGAACGGGATCAGATTGACCTTGCAGGGAACGTCCCGCAACCGGGCGACGAGTTCCTTGGCGTGCTCGGGACGATCATTGACATCCTTGAGCAGGATGTACTCGAATGTCACGAAATCTCGCGGCGCCTTGTCGAGGTAGCGCACGCAGGCGGCCAACAGGTCGTCGATCGGCCATTTCTTGTTGATCGGTACGAGGCGGTCACGCAAGGCGTCGTTGGGCGCGTGCAGCGATACCGCCAGCGCCACCGGGCAGGCGTCGCGCAGCCGGTCGATACCCGTGACGAGGCCGGCCGTGCTGACAGTCACCTTCCGGCGCGACAGCCCGTAGGCCCGATCGTCGACCATCAGCCGCAGGGCGGCGACCACGTTGTCGAAGTTTGCGAGCGGTTCGCCCATCCCCATCATGACGACGTTCGTCACGCCGCGCCGATCGGTATGGGCAGGCAACCCTTGCTCCTCTGCCAACCGGTGATTCACCCACCAGAGCTGGCCGATGATCTCGGCCGTGGACAGATTGCGATTGAAGCCCTGCCGACCGGTCGAACAGAAAGCGCATTCGAGCGCACATCCCGCCTGCGAGGAAATGCAAAGGGTGCGCCGATCGGACTCGGGGATAAGCACGGTCTCGACGGCATTGCCGGCACCGACGTCGAGCAACCACTTGCGCGTGCCGTCGACGGAAATCGAATCCTTCCGAACGGCAGGCAGCTCGATTATCGCCTCGGTACGAAGCCTGGCCCGCAGCGTCTTGGCGATATCCGTCATTGCGTCGATATCGCGCTCACCGAATTGATGCACCCAGCGTAGCAGTTGCCGGGCGCGAAACGGCTTTTCGCCCCATTCGGCGAACAGGCCTTCGAGACCCGCGGGATCGAAATCGAGCAGATTGCGCATCAGCGAGAGTGAATCTCCAATGTGGGAAAGAAGAAAGCGACTTCGACAGCGGCGGTTTCAGGAGAATCGGAGCCGTGAACGGCGTTGGCGTCGATGCTGTCGGCAAAATCGGCACGGATCGTGCCTTTGTCGGCTTTCTTGGGATCGGTTGCGCCCATCAACTCGCGATTCTTCGCGATTGCGTTGTCGCCCTCCAGGGCCTGCACCATGATCGGCCCGGAAATCATGAAGTCGACGAGATCCTTGAAGAAGGGACGCGCCCGATGGACACCGTAGAATGCCTCGGCTTCGGCGCGCGACAACTGGCGCATTTGTGCCGCAACGATCTTCAACCCGTTTTTCTCAAAGCGAGCGTAGATCTCGCCAATGACGTTCTTGGCCACCGCGTCGGGCTTGATGATCGATAGCGTACGTTCGACTGCCATTACAGCTCTCCAGAATTTAATTAACAGGAAACACGAAATATAACAGGATAAGGCATTGATAAGCAGGCTTTTCCGATTGCGCCAGCGCTAAGTCGCGTGAGGCACGCAGGTGAACTCCCAACCGGCTTCGCCCGCGGCGGCGACAAACTCGGATGCAACTCCGACCCCGGGTACCCACACAAGTTGCTCGCCGCAGAATAGAAGCGGCATGATCTCGCGCTGCCACGGTGCCACGGCATGTTCCTGCAGCAGATTCTTCAGGGTACGCCGCGGCCCGGTCGCGCGCAGCCGGATCGATTCGCCCCCGACACGTCGTCGCAGCGTGACTCGGTCGGAAGCAAGCCGGGCGACGCTGACGCCGCTCCCCCGCGCACGCCGGGCGAGGAGTACCGAACCGTCCGGCAGCGTCTGCACCGCGCTGCCTTCCCACGCAACGCAAGCCCAGGCCGCAACGGGGCCGGGGCGCACATCGATCATCAGGCAACCTCGGTAACGGTGCACGACGGTTCGAACGAGCTCGATCGACGGCGACCGATCCGAACGGGCACCCAGCAACTGACGCAACACCTCGCTCGTGGTTTCGGTGGACATCGGCGGTTCTCCCCGAGCTTCGAGCGCAAAGCGCAAACACTGCGTCGCCCGGGATCGATCCAGGGCGCTCAGCTTGACCAAGTCGATTCCGGCGTCGACGCTCACCTGCTTCAGATCCTCGCTTGCGATCGCCCGCAGCAGTGCGTCGGCATCGGCCAGATGGCTCGCCGCTCGCGCGAGATTGGCCCGGCAAGCCGGAAAGCGCTTCGACAGCAACGGCAGGACCTCATTGCGCAGGAAATTCCGTGCGTAACGGTCGCTCGCGTTGCTTTCGTCCTCGATCCAGCGCAGCCGTCGTGATCTCGCATAGCGCTCGATTTCGGCTCTTGCCACCGTGAGCAGAGGACGAAGCAGAATCTGCCGCCCCGGCCCTTGGTCGACCCCGTCTTCCCTCATGCGGCGGACCGGCCGCATTGCCGAGAGTCCGTGCACACCTGCCCCGCGCAACAGCCGAAGCAGTACGGTCTCCGCCTGATCGTCCCGATTGTGGGCCAGGAGCACAACGGACCCGCCCAGACGTTGCAGCACGCGATAGCGCGCGATTCGTGCCTCTTCTTCGACGTTGGCGCCGCCTCCTCCCACCGCGACGCGCACGGCTTCGAAGGGAATGCGTCGACGCCCGCAATGCGCACGGCAGAACGCTTGCCACACGCCGGCGTTCGCACTCAGTCCATGATTGACGTGCAGGGCGGTCACCCGAATCTCCATGCTCCACGCGATGCGTCGCATCACGTCCAGGAGCACGATCGAATCCACGCCGCCGCTCAGTCCGATCGTCAGCGTGTCGCCAGCGACGACGTGACGCCTTACCTCGCGTTCCACGACTGCCGCAAGCGCGCTCGGCGAGCGGTCAGCGACGCGCGGTTTCCTTGTACTTGCCATAGGCCATGAGGCGCTGATATCGAACTTCGAGTCGCTTGTCTTCGCTGAGTTTGCCAAGGTCACGGCGGGCCTCGGTCAAGGCGCGCCGCAAATTCTGCAGCATCTGTTCGGGATCGCGATGGGCGCCGCCCAACGGTTCCGGCACGATCCGGTCGATGAGACCGAGCGTCTTCAGGCGAGCCGCAGTGATCCCCAGCGTTTCGGCGGCATCGGCAGCCCGATCGGCGCTCTTCCAGAGTATCGATGCGCAGCCTTCGGGCGAAATCACCGAGTAGGTCGCATACTGGAGCATCATCAACATATCTCCGACAGCGATGGCGAGCGCACCGCCGGAGCCACCCTCTCCGATGACGGTGCAGATGACCGGAACCCGCAGACCCGCCATCTCGAAGAGATTGCGCCCAATGGCCTCGGATTGACCTCTTTCCTCGGCGCCGATGCCCGGATATGCCCCCGGCGTATCGACGAAGGTGTAGATCGGCAATCCGAACTTGTCCGCGAGCTTCATCAGTCGCAGCGCCTTGCGATAGCCTTCAGGACGCGGCATCCCGAAATTGCGCAGCAGCTTCTCCTTCGTGTCGCGGCCCTTCTGGTGACCGATGACGACGCAGCTCTCGCCGTTGAGCTTTGCGAGCCCGCCGACGATCGCGTTGTCGTCGGCAAAGGCCCGGTCACCGTGCAGTTCTTCGAAGTCTTCGAAAATTCCGTGGAGGTAGTCGAGCGTGTAGGGCCGCTGCGGGTGGCGTGCAACCAGGGCCACCTGCCATGAACTCAGCTTGGCATAGATGTCCTTGGTCAGCGTGTTGCTCTTCTTTTGCAGCCGGGAGATCTCCTCTGAGATGTCCACGGCGGAATCGTCCTGTACGAATCGAAGCTCTTCGATCTTCGCTTCCAGATCGGCGATGGGCTGTTCGAAATCTAGGAATGTTGTCTTCAAAGGCTTGGGCCCGGGTCGAAACAGGCGCAATGATAAGCGATGCAGGTCGACCCAGCCTCAGCGAGACGAAATCGCTCCAGAATCAGCCCCCCACGATCCCGAAGAAGCGTTTGATCTCGGCCAGAATCTCTTCGCTCATTCGCGGGGCACCGTTGCGACCGGAAGGTCGCGACGAAAGGTCTCGATGCTTTGCGTCGAGATTGTTCTGGCGCTGCGCGAGGATGCGCGCCATGCGCTCTGCAAGCTCGGGACGCTTTAGGAGAATCTCCTCGAATGCTGCCTTGCGCAGTCGGTAGCACTCGCACCCCGACCGTGCCACCACGGTGGCGTGCCTGGGCTCCCCGGTCAGCAACCCCATCTCGCCGAAGACCGTCGGCGCATCGAGTTGCGCCACCTCATGGCGCCGGCCCGAGTCGTCGTCGAGGGCCACCGTGGCCGTCCCTTCCGCCAGTACGTAGAGCCAATGGGCCACTGCACCCTGGCGCGTGATGAGATCACCAGCCGCAAACGGTGCCGGTTCGAGTCGTGATGCAACTCGCCGGCGTTCCTCGTCGGTCAGCTCCTTGAACAGATCGATGGACCGCACGGCATCCAGGCGACGGCGGATCTCGCGCTCCGCGACTTCGTCGGCGTGCACCTTGTCCTCCGTGACGAGATGCACCTGGCCTTCCGGCACGGCGATGCGCATCCCGGCGCGCTGCAGGGCGGCAAGGACGTGCTCGCGCACAGCGGAATCGGTGGGGTCGTCCCGCTCGATATTCGTCAGCCAGTAGCGCACGGCATAGCGCGCGTAACCGCGATCGAACTCCATCAGCACGCAGTTCGCCGCCGGCTCGGCGGCGACGTTCGCGATCGTCGCGGACTTCAGGGCTGCCTCGATGACCGAGACGACGCGGGCAGGAACGGCCGACAGCGGAACATCGAACCAGACCCAGCGTCGCAGTTGAACCGGGTGTCCCGAACGTCGACCGAGCACCACGACCTTGCTGCGTACCATATGGCTGTTCGGCACGATGACCGTCTCCCAGTTCCGGGTTTCGATCGACACCGAACGCCAGCGGATATCGACGACACGCCCGGCGACATCGTCCACGCGTATCCAGTCGCCGATCTCGAATCCGCTGTCGAGCTCCAACGCCAGGCCGCCCAGGATGTTGCCGAGCGTATCCTGGACCGAGAATGCGACGATCGCCGTGATGACGGCGGAAGTCGCGACGATCCCGCTCAGATCCAGTCCTGCGAGACGCATTCTGACCAGGCCCCACACCACATAGGCGGCCATGACGACCAGATCCTCGAGGATCCGCGGAGGACTGAAACGCGCCAGAGGCAGCACGACGCGGAACAGGAACTGTCCCGTGAGGCGGATCGAGGCAAGCCCAGCCAGTATCAGACTCGCCTCGCGCAGGAAGTCGGCAGCCACCTCGATGTCCCGCCCCCGCAGAAGCTGCGCCAACAGCACGCCGAATCCGCCGAGCAAGGCGAGTCCTAGGGTATTGCGCAGCGACTTCCGATCATCGGGCCGGCGTACGTACAGTATGCCAGCCATCAGAAGCGCCATGCTTCCGAGCAGTGTTGCGACGGTATGCAACGAGGTTTCGTCCGACATCGTCGGTGCTGCCGCTATCTCGGCCTGAAGCCGCATTGGGCTACGCTAGCACTGCCGCTCGGCAGGCGGATTGCTCTAGATCAGTGGGCGCGCGCCTAGATTGTGACGGCGTCACATGTACAATTTCTGCTCGACAACGCACCGTCGCTTGACGTCGATATCCGTAGGGTTCGGATGTCGTCGCCCCTCACAGCCCATCCAACCAGGCGTCCCCATGACAGCGATCCCGCCCACGCCCCATCCGTTCCTCTCGAAGCTCGAAGCGAGCCTGCCGCCGGGGACCGTGATCACCGATCCCAAAGACATGGAGGCCTACGTGGTCGATTGGCGCGGCCGCGAGCGCGGGGCCGCGCTCGCGGTCATCCGCCCCGCCAATACGCAGGAAGTCGCCACGGCCGTCGCTGCTTGTTCGGTCGCGGGGATCGCAATCGTGCCTCAAGGAGGCAATACCGGACAATGCGCTGCTGCCGTACCGTCGGCTGCCGGCGACCAGGTGGTTCTCTCGCTCGGACGCATGAACCGCATCCGCGATCTCGATCCACGCAACAACACCATGACCGTCGACGCGGGTTGCATACTCGCGAATCTGCAGGATGCGGCGGCGTCCGTGGATCGCCTGTTTCCGCTCAGTCTCGGTGCACAGGGGAGTTGTCAGATCGGCGGCAACTTGTCCACGAACGCCGGCGGCACGGCGGTGCTCCGGTATGGGAACACGCGCGACATGGTCCTCGGACTGGAAGTCGTCCTGGCGGACGGTACGATCTGGAACGGCTTGCGAGCGCTGCGCAAGGACAATACGGGCTACGACCTGAAGCAGATCTTCCTCGGCGCCGAAGGCACGCTGGGCATCATTACCGGCGCCGTGCTCAAGCTCTATCCAAGACCGAAGGCGAATGCCACCGCCTTGATCGCCGTACCCGAACCACGCGCAGCAGTCGCGCTCCTGAACCGATTTCGCGAGCGTTGCGGCGACCGTCTGACCGGCTGCGAACTCATCTCGCGCAATTGCTTCGACATCCTGTTCAGGCACATGGAGCGGTTCCGCGATCCCTTCCCCATGCGCCACGACTGGTACGTCCTCTGCGAGATCAACGATACCGATCCGTCCGCGGATCTGCAGTCCGTCATGGCATCCGCGCTCGAGGCTGCTGCAACCGAGGGGATTGTTCTCGACGCGATCATTGCAAACTCCCAGGCCCAGGCCGACACGCTCTGGGCGATGCGCGAGGAAATTCCGGAGGCCAATCGGCGCGAGACACCTTGGGTGCGCCATGATGTTTCCGTCCCGGTCACCCGCATCCCCGAACTGATCGAGCAAGGCTCGGCGGCAATGCGGGGAATCGTCGACGACTTGCGCATCGTTGCATTCGGCCACATCGGGGACGGCAACATCCACTTCAATGCTGCGGCGGCGGATCGTGCCGACGCAGAAACGGTGATCGAAAAACACGAAGCCATCTACGCCGCAGTGCACGGACTCGTGATGGAACTCGGCGGAAGCTTCAGCGCCGAGCATGGCATCGGTCTCGTGAAAGTACACGAGATGGCTTTGTACAAGTCTGCCGTCGAGTTGAATCTCATGAGGCGCATCAAGCAGGCGCTCGACCCCCATGCGCTGCTCAATCCCGGGAAGGTGCTGCCAGGCGTTTAGT
>LNFM01005601.1_pt1 | contig 21547 bp, 20 predicted proteins | sample 596031 | NCBI WGS metagenome assembly LNFM01 (sample SAMN04254537, study PRJNA301005) | activated carbon metagenome | isolation source: dual media filters at the Ann Arbor, Michigan drinking water treatment plant | place: USA: Ann Arbor
CAATCCTGAAGAGTCCCCGGCCTCCTGACCGTTAGTCTCACACATGAAAAAGCCGTCCCGGGGCCGGCTTTTTCATGTGTGCGGGACGATCAACGGAAGCCTGCGCGGTCCAGCATCTGCTGCACCTTGACCGAGTTCTTGCCAACCACGCTGATCGGGACGGTCTCGCTCTTGAAGCTGTTGCCGCCCATGGCCTGCAGGGCCGGGTTGTCCAGCTTCACGCCCCTGGCCGCCGGCCATTCATTGTTGCCATTGGCGAAATGCTCCTGCGCCTGGGCGCTGGCCAGGTATTCGAGGAATTTGACCGCGTTGGCGGGGTTCTTTGCATGCTTGGCGACGGCGCCGCCAGCGATGTTCACGTGCGTGCCCCAGCTGGACTGGTTGGGGAAGACCACGCCGATGCGCTCGACCACCGCCTGGTCCTCGGGCTTGCTGGAGCGCATCAGTCGCGCCAGGTAATAGCTGTTGGTCACGGCCACGGCGCATTCGCCTGAGGCCACGGCGCGGATCTGGTCCGTGTCGCCGCCCTTAGGCGCGCGTGCCATGTTGTCCACCATGCCCTTGAGCCAGGTCTCGGTCTTTGCTTCGCCCAGGTGCTCGTAGACCGAGCCGAAGAGCGAGAGGTTGTAGGGATGCGAGCCGGAGCGGATGCACAGGCGACCCTTGTTCCTGGCGTCCCCCAGTTCCTCGTAGGTGTCGACGTCTTCGCGCTTGACCTTGACCTTGTCGTACACGATGACACGGGCGCGTGTCGAGAAGCCGTACCAGGCCGAGGCGCCCTCGGCATTGGCCGCACCACGCAACTGGGCCGGAATGGCGGCGTCCAGGGTCGCCGATTTGACCGGCTGGAACAGGCCTTCGGCTTCACCACGCCACAGACGGGCGGCGTCCACCAGCAAAATCACGTCGGCCGGGGAGGCGGCCCCTTCGGCGCGCAGGCGCGCCAGAATGCCGGCATCATCGGCGTCCACGCGCTGGATGCGGATGCCGGTGTTGCGGCTGAACTGGCTGTAGAGGGCCTCGTCGCTCGGGTAATGGCGGGCGGAATAGATGTTGACGACCTGCTCCTGGGCCAGGGCCGGGGCGCCGGTCAGCAGGGCAAAGACAGAGAGGGTGAAAATTCGCATGAACATGATGTCTTGGGCTTGGAGCAAAATTCGGAACCTAGATGATATACAAAATGCAAATCATTCTCAATAACTTAATCGAGCTGAAGGGATATTGGGGCCGGTCCCTGCTGTGGCCGGTCCTGTGCTTCGTGCTGGCGGGCTGCGCCCTTGCGCCGCCGGCACCGGGGCCTGACCCGTCCGCGCCAGTCGAACTCAAGCGTGCTCCGCGTGTCGGCCTGGCCCTGGGGGGCGGGGCGGCGCGTGGCTTCGCCCATGTGGGCGTGATCCAGGTGCTGGAAGAGGCCGGCATCCGGCCCGACCTGGTGGCGGGTACCTCGGCTGGGAGCATGGTGGCGGCGCTCTACGCGAGCGGACGCAATGGCAGCCAGTTGCAACGCATCGCCGAGACCATGGACGAGGCCACCTTCACCGACTGGACACTGCCACTGTTCAGCCGGGGCATGTTGCGCGGGGACGCCCTGGCCCGCTACGTTTACCAGCAGGTGGGGGGGCGCCGCATCGAGGATCTCCCCATGCCGCTGGGCATCCTTGCGACCGATCTGCAAAGCGGCCAGGGGGTGCTGTTCGAACGCGGCGACATCGCCACGGCAGTGCGGGCATCGAGCGCCGTACCCGGCCTGTTCCAGCCGGTGAGCATCACCGGACGGGAGTATGTGGATGGCGGCCTGGTGGCGCCGGTACCGGTGCGCCAGGCCCGCAAGATGGGCGCGGAGCTGGTGATTGCCGTGGATATCTCGCAGCAGCCCGAGGCCAATGCGCCCGGTGATGTGTTCCAGATCCTGTTGCAGACCTTCAGCATCATGAGCAAGAGCATCAACAGCCTGGAACTGCTCGGCAGCAATCTGGTGGTGGTGCGTCCGGCGCTCAATGGTGTGTCGGGTGCGGACTTCGCCGCGCGCAACCGCGCCATCCAGGCCGGACGGGCAGCCATGCAGCAGGCCCTGCCGCAACTGCGCCAAGCCATCGAGGCGGGGATGCGCCCGGTGAGTCCGTCGAAATGAAATAAAAAAAAGCCCCGTCAGGGACGGGGCTTTGAAGGGATCCCTGAACCTGATGGTTACGAAAGGACCCGAGGAGACAAGCAGTTGAAAAACAAAAAAGATTCTGTTTTTCGATGAGTGAATTATGTCAGGGTTTTCCCTTGTTGTGAAGACGGGGCGAGAAAATCCGTTGATTCGGCTTTGCCCCGCCCTGAGGATCAGCGCTTTTTGGTGCTGGTCTTGGTGGCTTCGACGGCCGTGGCGGTCGCTGCCTTGAAGTTGGACTCTGCCAGGGCGGCGGCCTGCTTGGCCGATTTCTGGGCGGTTTCCAGCACGTTGTGGGCGGCAGACATGGCGCTCTTCATCAGGGCGACGGCGGTTTCGGAACCAGCCGGGGCGTTCTGGGCCGTGCTGTCGATCACGTCCAGAAACTTCTTCTGGGCTTCAGCGATCTGGGCTTCGAAGGTCTTGCCGAATTCAGCGGTGGTCACCGTGGCGATGTCATAGATTTCACGGCTGTAGCTGGCGGCCTTCTCGCTCAGGGGCTGCAGCAGGCCGGATTGCAGGGCCAGCGCTTCTTGCGGGTCCTTGGCATTCAGCACGGTCTGGGCCTGGCTGGCGGACTCGGCCAGCAGGGCGCGGGAGGCGGCCAGATTCAGTTCAACCAGCTTTTCCACGCCCTCGAAGGCTTTGCCGGTCAGACCAAAAAGGGTTTCAACGTTGGCCTTGTTGGCGGCCAGGATTTGTTCAACGGTCAGCATAGAAAACTCCTTGAGGGATGGGTTGATTGAGAACCACGTTTGCTGCATTGCAGCATGAGACCAATTTTAGGCCCCCTCATCCCGAATGCAAGAGGTTTTTGCTGCTTTGCAGCAATCTAGGCCTGACACCCTAGAAACCCGGCGGAGCCGGGTGGGCGCCATGGCGGCAGGGGCAGCGCCCGAAAAGCCGGGGCCGGGGGCTGGCAAAATCAGGTTCAGCATGAATAACCCCACCGAGAAACCACGGCCGCTTCCGCGCAGCGCCTACCGGGTGTTTCGCCCCATCACGACGCGCTGGATGGACAACGATGTGTATGGCCACGTCAACAACGTCGTCTATTACAGCTGGTTTGACACCGCCGTCAACGCCTGGCTGATCGAGCAGGGCGTGCTGGACATCCACGGTGGCGACACCATCGGCCTGGTGATCGAGACCCAGTGCAACTACTTTGCCTCGCTGGCTTTCCCCCAGACGGTGGAGGCCGGCATACGCGTGGCGCGGCTGGGTCATTCCAGTGTGCGTTACGAGGTCGGTCTGTATGCCCAGGGCGAGGAATTCGCGGCCGCGCAGGGGCATTTCGTGCATGTCTACGTGGACCGGTTGTCCCGCCGGCCGGCTCACCTTGCCGCGCCCCTGCGGGCCCTGCTTGAAACCCTGATCTGAACGCCATGACCGTAGACGAAGCCATCCAGACGCGCATGTCCGTGCGTGCCTATACGCCGCAGGCCGTGGCGTCTGAAACCATCCAGGACATCCTGCAACTGGCCAGCCGCGCGCCCTCGGGCACCAACACCCAGCCCTGGAAGGTCTACGTGCTGCGGGGCGCCAGCCGCGACAGCCTGGTGCAGCAGGTGTGCGCGGCACACGATGCGCTGCGGGCCGATCCGGCGCTGGCCGCCGAGTACCGCGAGGCATACGATTACTACCCTGAGAAATGGGTCAGCCCCTACATCGACCGCCGGCGCGAGAATGGCTGGGGCCTCTACGGCCTGCTGGGCATCGGCAAGGGCGACAAGGACAGCATGCACGCCCAGCACCAGCGCAACTTCCGCTTTTTCGACGCGCCGGTGGGCCTGATGTTCACGCTGGATCGCGTCATGGGGCGTGGCTCCCTGGTGGATTACGGCATGTTCCTGCAGAACATCATGCTGGCGGCGCGTGCGCGCGGCCTGCACACCTGCCCGCAGGCGGCCTGGAACGGTTTTACGAAGATCATCCTGCCGCACATCGGTGCGGGTCCCGACGAGATGCTGGTCTGCGGCATGGCGCTGGGGTATGCCGACGCGTCTGCCGTCGTCAACAGCTTTCATACGCCGCGTGTGCCGGCCGAACAATTCACCCACTGGCTGGAATAACAAGAGTCACGACAATGAAAAGATACCGTTGGGGCCTGGCCCTGGGATGGCTGGCCCTGTGCCCCGGCATGGCGATGGCGGCCGAATTCGACGGCAGCCAGCTCTCTGCCGTCTGGGGCGTGCCCTTTGCCGGCATCCTGCTGTCCATTGCCGTCATGCCGCTGCTGGCGCCGACCTTCTGGCACCATCATTTCGGCAAGGTGGCGGCGGCCTGGTCCCTGGCCTTTCTGATGCCTTTTGCGCTGGCCTTTGGTTTTGGCACGGCGCTGGTGAACTTTGTCCACGCCCTGCTGGCCGAGTACATCCCCTTCATCATCCTGCTGACGGCGCTGTTCACGGTGGCCGGCGGCATCCATATCCGCGGCAACCTGCACGGCAGCCCGGGCCTGAACACGGCCATCCTGGCGATCGGGGCGGTGCTGGCCAGCTTCATGGGCACCACCGGGGCCTCGATGCTGATGATCCGCCCGCTGATCCGCGCCAACGACAACCGCAGGCACAAGGCGCATGTGGTGGTGTTCTTCATCTTCATCGTCTCCAACGCCGGCGGCTCGCTGACGCCGCTGGGTGACCCGCCCCTGTTCCTGGGTTTCCTCAAGGGGGTGGACTTCTTCTGGACCCTGAGCCACATCTTCCCGGAAACCCTGTTCCTGGTGGGCGTGCTGCTGGCACTGTTCTATGCCATGGACAGCTGGTACTACCACCGGCGCGAGGAGATCCTGCCGGTCGATCCCACGCCCGACAGCAAGCGCATCGGTTTCGATGGGGCAAGCAACTTCTGGCTGCTGGGGGTCATCGTCGGCCTCGTGCTGCTCAGCGGTTTCTGGAAGTCGGGCATCGTCTTCGACATCCTGGGTACCGAGGTCGGCCTGCCGGGGCTGGTGCGCGATGTCGGCCTGCTCATCGTCACGCTGGTCTCGTTGAAGATCACGCCGCTGGATGCGCACGTCAACAACCAGTTCTCCTGGGCCCCGATGCAGGAGGTGGCCAAGCTGTTTGCCGGTATCTTCCTGACCATCATTCCCGTGATCGCCATGCTCAAGGCTGGCGTGAACGGCCCTTTCGGCGCCGTGGTGGCCGCAGTGACGCGCCCGGACGGCTCGCCCGATCCCGCCATGTACTTCTGGGCGGCCGGCGCCTTGAGTTCCTTCCTGGACAACGCGCCGACCTACCTGGTGTTCTTCAACACTGCGGGTGGCGACCCGGCGATCCTCATGACCACGCTGGCACCGACCCTGGCCGCCATCTCGGCGGGGGCGGTGTTCATGGGGGCCAACACCTACATCGGCAACGCGCCCAATCTGATGGTCAAGGCCATTGCCGAGGACCGCGGCGTGAAGATGCCGAGTTTCTTTGGTTACATGATCTGGTCGGGCGCCATCCTGCTGCCCCTTTTCGTCGTCATGACCTTCATCTGGTTCCGTTAATTGAAAGCCTCTGCCATGATCAAACCCCGCATCCTCGTCACCCGTGCCGTCTTTCCAGAAACCATTGCGCACCTGTCGCAGCATTTCGACGTCGAGTCCAATCAGGCTGATGAGGCCTGGACCGGCGCCCAGCTGATCGAGAAGCTGCGCGACAAGGATGGCGCTTTCACCACGGGCAGCGTGCGCATCGACACCGAGGTGCTGGCCGCCTGTCCGAAGCTCAGGATCTGCGCCAACATGGCGGTGGGTTACAACAACTTCGACATCGACGCCATGACGGCGCACGGTGTGCTGGGCACCAACACGCCCGACGTGCTGACCGAGACCACGGCCGACTTCGGCTTTGCCCTGATGATGGCCACGGCCCGCCGCATCACCGAGAGCGAGATCTACCTGCGCGAAGGCAAATGGACCAAATGGAGCTACGACATGTTCGCGGGCTCCGACATCCATGGCACCACGCTGGGCATCCTGGGCATGGGGCGCATCGGCCAGGGTATTGCCCGCCGCGGGGCGCATGGCTTTGGCATGAATGTGATCTACCACAACCGCTCGCGTCTCGATGCGGCGCCCGAAGCCGAATGCAAGGCGCGTTACGTTAGCAAGGAAGAGCTGTTGAAGACGGCGGACCACCTGGTGCTGGTGCTGCCCTACTCGACGGCCTCGCACCATGCCATCGGCGCGGCCGAGCTGGCGCAGATGAAACCCACCGCAACACTGGTCAACATCGCGCGTGGCGGCATCGTCGACGATGCGGCGCTGGCGCAGGCGCTGCGCGACAAGCGCATCGCCGCGGCCGGCCTGGACGTGTTCGAGGGCGAACCCAAGGTACATCCTGATCTGCTGACCGTGCCCAACGTGGTGCTGACGCCGCACATCGCCAGCTCCAGCGTGCCCACACGCAAGGCCATGGCCAAGCTGGCAGCCGACAATCTGATCGAGTTCTTCAGCAAGGGCAAGGGCCTGACGCCCCTGAACCCCCAGGTTCTGAAGGCCTGAGTCAGCCCGGGGCTGCCCTGGCCTTGCGGAATTGCAGGCCGGCTTGGCGCGTGACCTCACCCAGCAACTGCTCGTTGGCTTGCACATCGCGCAGCCAGCGCGCATCGTTGAGTCCGCGCTCGGTGCTGTTGCGCAGCAGCTCCAGCGCGGCACCCGAGCCCGGTGTGATGGCGTAGGGCTGCACCCGGTCCAGTGTGGCCAGGATGTGCTCCTTGAGCGGCAGGTGGGTGCCGCTGGCCGGGTCGACATAGACCGCGTCGAGCCCGAAGCGGCAGGCCTGGAAACGGTTGTAGGTGTAGACGAGGTAATCGTCCTCCACCGGTTCGAACGGGGCCTCCTTCAGGAACCAGGCGGCCAGCGCCTGCACATAACCCGCCAGGGCGGCGGCGCGCTCGATGGAGAGCGGTGTGTCGAAGACACGGATCTCGATGGTGCCGTACTCCGGCTTGGGCCGGATGTCCCAGTAGAAGTCCTTCATGCTGCGGACCACACCGGTGCGTGTCATCTTGTCGAAGTAGGCGTTGAAGTCGTCCCAGTTCAGCACGAAGGGGGCACGCCCCGACAGCGGGAAGGCGAACACCGAGTTCAGCCGTGCCGAATCAAAGGCCGTGTCGTGCCCCTGCACGTAGGGCGAGGAGGCCGACAGGGCAATGAAGTGCGGGATGTAACGCGACATGCGGTGCAGCATGAGCAGGGCGCTGTCGGCGTCCGGACAACCCACGTGCACGTGCTGGCCGAAGATGGTGAACTGCTTGGACAGGTAACCGTAGAGCTCGGACAGCTGGCGGAAGCGCGGCTTGTCGTAGATGCGCCGCTCGTGCCACTGCTGGAAAGGGTGGGTGCCGCCGCCGACTACGGCGATATTGAGCTTGTCCGCGCATTGCACCAGCGCGTCGCGGATCTGGCCCAGCTCCTCCTGCACGTGGGAGGGCGAGTGGCAAATGCCGGTGGAGATCTCGATCATGCTCGAGGTCATCTCCGGCACCACGCTGCCGGGCAGCTTGCGCTTGGCCATCAGGCGCAGCATGTCGTCGGCATAGGGGGCGAGGTCGTAGTCGTGGGTGTTGACGAGCTGCAGTTCCAGCTCCACGCCCAGCGTCAGGGCCTCGGAATGGTTGAAGGCTTCAAGCGGCATCGGTATTCTCTCCCTCGGGTTTGACGCGTCGGATGGCCGGCGGGCGTCCGGCTTCGCCGGCGCGCTGCAGGGCCAGCATGGCCATGAGCGCACCCAGCACTTCCATGAACAGGATCAGCGGCATGGCGATGGCGGCCACCGGCTGCCCGATGGCGGGCGCAAATTCGGCAAACTGCGAGACCAGCAACAGGGCCACGGCCGACAGGGGCCACAAGGCTCCGGCCGTCCACAGGGCCTGCTTCGGGCTGGCCCCGCTGCCAAAACCCGCCAGGGCGATGGCGCCCAGTTTGGCCAGGGCGCGCGCCAGCACCAGGGCGGCGATCAGGCTCCAGGCTTCCCAGTTCCAGGGGGCCTGGGCCGCGGCCATGGAGACCAACACGAACATCAGGATGGTCAGGATGGCCGAAGCCGTGCCGAACTGGCGTGGCCAGGACCAGGGGCGGGGGTGCAGGGTCTTGAGCAGTACCCCGGCCAGCAGGGCGGCCAGGGGTGCGGAGCCACCGAAGTGCGCTGCCAGGGCTGTGCCGGCGACGATCAGCGAGAGCTGCAGCACGGCGGTGTTCTCGCTGGTCGGACTCATGAGCTGCAGCGCCTTGCGCAGGGCGTAGGCCAGCAAGGCACCGACCAGCACCGACGCCACGACCAGCAGGATCACCGGGTAGATGGCATCGGCCAGCGTGGCTTCCGAGCGGCCCAGCAGGCGTGCCATGACACCCCCCAGGGCCAGCACGTAAAAGGTGTTGAGGGCCGCCAGGGTGATGACGCGGTCGGTCACCGGGCCGCTGGCGCGCAAATCGCTGGCCACCCGCATCAGCACGGTCGGCGAGGTGGCGACCATCAGCAGTGCCAGCGGGACATGCAGGGCGCCGTCCACACCGAACAGCTTCAGTACCCACCAGGCCGCCAGGTAGGTGGCCAGGGCTTCGCCCAGGCTCTGGGCCAGCAGCATGGGGTTGTGGCGCAACCAGCGCAGTGACAGCCGCCCACCGGCCTCGAACAGCACGATGGACAGGCCAAGCTCCACCATGAACTGCGCGATACCGTCCAGCGGCCAGCTGGCCGTGGTGTAGCCGGAGAAACCAGCCAGGGCGCCCACGGCCGAATAACCCAGCACCTTGGGCAGGCCCAGGTAACGCTGCAGCAGGTGGCCGGCGGCAGCGGCCAGGGCCAGCAGCAGGGCCCACTGCACGGTGGGCAGACCGGCCGAGGGTTTGATCCACTCGGACCAGTTGAGCATCAGATCGATCATCGTGTCTCCTAGACAGTAGGGGCCGCTCTTCGCCCGGCACAGGCAGGGCGGCGGCCCGGGATCAGAGCGAGGCCAGTGGCGACTTGGCGGCCGTGTGGTCCGCCTGCATCGCCCCCAGCAGCAGGTCGAGGTCGGCGTTCATGCGTTTGAGCACGCGTGGGGGCAGGGTCTGCAGGGCCTGGGGCAGCACACCGATGTAGTGCTGTCCCTGCAGGCGCTGCAGCACTTTCTCGCCGGCAGGCAGCAGGCTCAGGTGCAGTACGCGGGCGTCCTGGCCGCTGCGCGAGCCGCTGGCCAGCTTGCGGTCGACCAGGGTCTTGACCAGGTTGCTGGCGGTGGACTGGTGGATGTCCATGGCCTGCGCCAGTTCGCTGATGCGCAGCCCCGGGCGCTCACGCAGCAGGCTCAGGGCGCGCAGCTGCGCGGCACCGGTGCCCGTGATCTTCTCCACCCGGCTGAAATGCGTGCGCACGGTCGCAAAGATCTGCCGGAAACGCCGCAGGGATTCGACCGCCGGATCCTCGCGGGTCTCAGGCGCCGGCTTTTTCGTGCGGGGGCTGGCTGCCGCTTGAGCGGCGGGGGAACGGACGGCCTTCATGCCGCTGATTATATTTGTACAAATGTAATCACGGCTTTTGTCCCTGCGGGGTGCGGGCCTTCATGACCCCCTCGCATGAATCACAATAGCGGCCTGGAGGAAAACGGTGTGAACCCTGTTGTGGTGTGGGCCCTGCTGGCGCTGGGCGTCTTGAATCTGGTGCTGCTGCTGGCGCTCGTATTGCGACGCGAGGACACGAAGTCGGCGCAGGCTGGCGAGTTGCTGCGCGCCGAACTGCAGGCTGGCAGCGAAAGGCTGGCGCGCGACCTGCGCCAGGAGATCAGCGACTCGGCCCGCAGCAGCCGGCTGGAGCTGACGCAGAACCTTGCCACCTTTCAGCAGACCCTGGTGCAGCAGGGGGCCGAGGCCACCCGCACGCAGAACACGCAGATCGATGCCTTCGGCCAGCAACTCGCCCTGTTGCAGAGGACCCTCTCCGACACGCTGACGCTGCAGCTCTCCAACCTGAGCGAGTCCAACGCACGTCGCATGTCCGAGGTGCGCGCCACGCTGGAGGCGCAGCTGGCCCAGCTGCAGCAGACCAATATTGCCAAGCTCGACGAGATGCGCGCCACGGTGGACGAGAAATTGCAGACCACCTTGCACGCGCGCCTGGGCGAGAGCTTCAAGCAGGTGGCCGAAAGGCTGGAACAGGTGCACAAGGGCCTGGGCGAGATGCAGACCCTGGCCGCCGGCGTCGGCGACCTCAAGCACCTGCTGACCAACGTGAAGACCCGTGGCATGTTCGGCGAGGCCCAGCTGGCCGGCCTGCTGGAGCAGGTCTTTGTGCCCGACCAGTACGCCGCACAGATTGCCACGCGCCCGGGCAGCAAGAACGTGGTGGACTTTGCCATCAAGCTGCCGGGCAAGTCCGACGACGGCTCGCCGCTGTGGCTGCCGATCGATGCCAAGTTTCCGAACGAGGACTACGAGCGCCTGCTCGATGCGCAGCAGCGCGCCGACGGGCTGGCCGCGGAAGCCGCCGCCAAGGGGCTGGAGGCGCGCATCCGGCTCGAGGCCAAGTCGATAGCCGAGAAGTACATCGAACCGCCCTACACCACGGATTTCGCCATCCTCTTCCTGCCCACCGAGGGCCTGTACGCCGAGGTGCTGCGCCGGCCGGGCCTGATGGAGTCCCTGCAGCGTGAGCACCGCATCACGCTGGCGGGTCCCACCACGCTGCTGGCCATGCTCAGCTCGCTGCAGATGGGGTTTCGCACGCTCGCGCTGGAAAAACGTTCCAGCGAGGTCTGGCAGGTGCTGGGCGCGGTCAAAACCGAGTTCGGCAAGTTCGGCGATGTGCTGGCCAAGGTCAAGTCGCAGACCGAGACCGTGCTCAACACCCTGAACAGCGCCGAGACGCGCAGCCGCGCCATGGGGCGCGCGCTGCGTCAGGTCGAGGCCTTGCCGGAAGCGCAGGCGCAGGCCCTGCTGCCCGTGGACAAAGAGGCTGACGAAGGGTGACCGCAACAGCGGGGGCGTCCCCTGGCCACCAGCTGGCGCGCCTGATTGCCGGCCACATCTGCCTGCACGCCTGCATGGCGGGCCTGCGCATGGCGGCACCCTTGCTGGCGCTCAAGCAGGGCTACAGCGCGATGGCGGTGGGCGTGCTGATGGCCCTGTTCGCCCTGACCCAGGTCTTCCTGGCCCTGCCCGCGGGGCGTTATGCCGACCGCCATGGCCTGCGCCGGCCCATCGCCTTCAGCGTGATCGCCGCGACGGCGGGCACGGCGCTCGCCGCCCTGTTTCCCGTGTTTCCCATGCTGTGCCTGGCGGCGCTGCTCAGCGGCGGCGCCACCGGGGCGGCATCGATTGCGCTGCAGCGCCACGTGGGCAGCGCGGCGCGTGACGCCACCGAGCTCAAGCAGATGTTCAGCTGGCTGTCCATCGGGCCGGCCACCTCCAACTTCCTCGGTCCCCTGGCCGCCGGCCTGCTGATCGACCACGCCGGCGTCTGGCTGGGTGGCGAGGCGGGCGACCTGAATGGCTACCGCATCGCTTTCCTGCTGATGGCCTTGCTGCCGCTGCTGACCTGGTGGTGGGTGCGGCACACGCCGGACCTGCCATCGGCGGCCAGCCATGCCGAGCAGGGCAAACGCCGGGCCTGGGACCTGCTGCGCGACCCCATGATGCGCCGCCTGCTGCTGGTGAACTGGTTCCTCTCGTCCTGCTGGGATGTGCATACCTTCGTGTTGCCGGTGCTGGGCCACGAGCGCGGCTACAGCGCCTCGACCATCGGCATGCTGCTGGGCTCGTTTGCACTCGCCGCCACCCTGGTGCGCCTGGCCATGCCCTGGCTGGCCGAACATCTGCGCGAGTGGCTGGTCATCAGCGGCGCCATGCTGGCCACGGCCGTGCTGTTTGGCATCTACCCCTTCATGCCCAATGCGCTGGGCATGGGCGTGTGCTCGGTGCTGCTGGGCCTGGTGCTGGGGTCGGTGCAGCCCATGATCATGAGCACCCTGCACCAGATCACGCCGGCCGACCGCCATGGCGAGGCCCTGGGCCTGCGCCTGATGTCGCTCAATGGCTCCAGCGTGGCCATGCCGCTGCTTTTCGGCAGCATCGGGGCCGTGGTCGGCGTGTCCATCGTGTTCTGGGTGGTGGGCGCCGTGGTGGGTCTGGGCAGCCACAGCGCCTGGAAGCTGAGGGCCCCCTCACAGCCGCGCGCTGTGTAAGCCGGGCCCCCAAGACGGACGCGCCCAGGGGCGCTCCGTTGGAGATTCAGGGCGCCCGGGCCGTCTCCAGCCGGTAGAAGGACTGGATGACTTCCCAAGCATCTTCCGGCGTATCAACGAAGCTGAACAGCTTGGTGTCCGCGGACGAGATCACGCCTTCCTCGATCAGCAGGTCGAAGTTGATCAGCCGTTTCCAGAAGCTGCTGCCATGGAGCACCACGGGCACCGGCTCGGACTTGCCGGTCTGCACCAGCGTGAGGATCTCGAACAGTTCATCGAGCGTGCCGAAGCCGCCGGGAAAGGCCACCAGCGCCTTGGCACGCATCATGAAGTGCATCTTGCGCAGCGCGAAGTAGTGGAACTTGAAACACAGGCTGGGCGAGATGTAGGGATTGCCCGACTGCTCATGCGGCAGGGCGATGTTCAGGCCCACGTTGAGCGCGCCGGCATCAAACGCGCCACGGTTGGCCGCCTCCATGATGCCCGGGCCGCCGCCGGTGCAGATGTAGAGGCGCTCGCTCTGGGACAGGTGCCGGCTGTGCTCGGCAACCAGGCGGCCGAACTGGCGGGCCTGGTCGTAGCGCTGGGCATTGCGCATGTCGCGTTCGGCGCCCTGCAGGGCCGCGGCGTCCCCGCTGGCGCGTGCAGCGTCCAGCCGGGCCTGCGCCGTCTCGGGTGAGGGAAAGCGTGCGCTGCCGAAGACCACGATGGTGTTGGTCACGCCCTGTTCCTGCTGTTCCAGGTCGGGTTTGAGCATCTCCAGCTGAAAGCGGATGCCGCGTGTTTCACGGCGCAACAGGAATTCCGGGTCGGCAAAGGCGAGGCGGTAGGCATCGGCCTGCAGGGGAATGCCTGCGTCGGCGTGGGCCTTCAGGTCGGCCCAGGCATCGGCCAGGGTGCGGTTGCTGAGATCGGGTGTGTTCTTCATGGAAGTCTTACTCGCTGGTGAGGGTGGCCGCCATGGCGCTGGCCATGCTCACGGCATTGCTGGGGTGGGCGATGCAGTCGGTGCTCCAGACCTGGCGAATGCCGGCGTTCCACAGCAGGGCTCCGGCATCGCCGGCAAAAAGGGCATGCGTGACCGCCACGTCGACCGAGGCCGCACCGGCGGCCAGCAGGCCGCGCGCGGCCTGGGCCAGGGTGTGGCCGCTGCTGGCGACGTCGTCGAGCAGCACGATGGCACGGCCGCGCACGTCCAGCTCGGGCAGGGCGATCTCGACATGGCGGTCACCATGGCGCACCTTGTGGCAGACGGCGTGCGCGAAGCCATGGCGTACCGCGGCTTGCGCCACCCATTGCGCCGCCTCTTCGTCGGGGCCAACCAGCAGGGCGCCGGGGCGCTCCCGCGCGATCAGGTCGGCCAGCAGCGGGGCGCCGCTGAGCACCACGGTGCGTCGCACCGGCACGGCCTCTTCAAGCGTGGCCACGCGGTGCAGGTGCGGGTCCACTGTGATGACGGCATCGAACAGGTCGGCCAGGAAACGGCCCACGATGCGCTGGCTCACGGCTTCGCCGGGCGTGAAAGCGATGTCCTGGCGCATATAGGCCAGGTAGGGGGCGACCAGCGTCAGTTGCGTGGCGCCCAGCGTGCGCGCCGTCTGCGCGGCGAGCAGCAACTCGACCAGCTTTTCATTGGGCTGGGCCAGCGAGCGCAGCAGCACCACGTGCGCTGGCAGCGCGGCCGGCAGGCGCAGCTTGAATTCGCCATCGGGGAAGCGGTGACGTGCAATGCAGGCATGGGGGATGCCGGCCGCGGCCGCAATGCGCGCGGCGCTCTCGGTCTCGTCTTCAAAGTGCAGCAGCAGGGCGGGACGCATCTTCAGAACTCCACAAACACGTGCGGCACGTCCTCGGCCCGGCCGATGCGGTAGCCGCTGGAACGCGTGCAGGCCTGGCGTGCGAATTCCAGATCCGCCGGGTAGCTGGCGTGCACGCGGTAGAGCACGTCGCCGTCCTGCACCTCGTCGCCCAGTTTGCGCAGCAGGTCGACGCCGGCTTCTTTCACTTTCGGTGCGCCGGCAAAGCGCGCGATGCGCGCCAGTTGCAGGTTGTCGATGCCGCTGACCACGCCAGCGCCATGCGCGCGGATCTCGAAGCTGAGCCGGCCCAGCGGGGGATGGCTGGGGTCGAAGTGCCGGCTGCCCTGGGCTTCGATGAGGTCGTTCATCTTCTTGAGGGCGCGGCCCGAGTCGAGGATGTCGCGCGCGATGGAAAAACCGTCGCCGCCGCGCACATCGGGGTCGGCCTCCAGCATGCGCCCGGCCAGGCGCAGCGCCTTCTGGCGCAGGTCCATGGGCGCGTGCGGGTCGTTCTCGAGCACGCGCATCACGTCGCGGGCCTCCAGCACCGGGCCGATGCCATAGCCGATGGGCTGGCGGCCGTCGGTGATGACCACGTCGAGCGAGAGTTTCATGCGCCGCGCCACGTACTCGAAGAGGCGGCGCAGGCGCTGCGCCTCGGGCATGGAACGTACCTTGGCGGTGGGGCCGATGGGGATGTCCAGCACCAGGTGGCTGGAGCCGGCGGCGATCTTCTTGGACAGGATGGAGGCCACCATCTGCCCCGGCGAGTCCAGCGCCAGCGGCCGCTCGACCGAGATCAGCACGTCGTCGGCCGGCGAGAGGTTGGCGGTACCGCCCCAGGCCAGGCAGCCGCGGTGCTGGTGCACGATCCGCTGCAGCTGTTCGACCGGCAGCTCCACCTCGGCCAGCACCTCCATGGTGTCGGCGGTGCCGGCCGGCGAGGTGATGGCGCGTGAGGAGGTCTTGGGGCAGAGCATGCCGTGGGCTGCCACGATGGGCACCACCAGCATGGAGGTGCGGTTGCCCGGGATGCCGCCGATGCAATGCTTGTCCACGACCAGCGGCTCCTGCCAGTCGAGCCGGCGGCCGGCCTCGACCATGGCCTCGGTCAGGAACAGCACCTCCTCGCGGTCGAGCTCGTCGCGATTGGCGGCGACGACGAAGGCCGTGAGTTCGATCTTGGAGTAGTGGTGCTCGGTGATGTCCCGCACGATGGCGCGGAAGTCGTTCTGTGTCAGGCGCTCGCCGGCCAGTTTGCGGTGCAGGGCGCCCATGGATTCGGGGGGCTCAGCCTGGGCGACCGCCACGGTGTGACCGTTCTCCACGGCGAGTTGTTCGAACGCGGCCTTGGACAGGCCGAGCTCGCCGCAAGACACGATGGACGCGTCGTCGACCACGTTGAGCGTGGCCAGGATGCTGTGGCCGTTGCTGCGCACCTCGACCTTGGACAGGGCCTTGAAGCCCTCGGCGCGGTAGACCTCGCAGTCGCGGTGCATGTAGGCCACGTTCTCGTGGTAGGTGTCGATCAGCACGCGGCGCAGGGCCAGGCGCGACGGCTCGCCACCGGTGCCCGGGCCGATCGCGGTGGTCGTGGTCTCAGCTTCGTTCATGCGGATAGCCTACACCGAATCCGGTGCCGGAAAAACAAAAGGCTCCCGAGGGAGCCTTGTGAGGTCAGAGGCAAGAAGACTCAGACGCGCTTGCGGTATTCGCCGGTGCGGGTGTCGATTTCGACCTTGTCGCCCTGGCTCACGAACAGCGGCACGGGCACTTCGAAACCGGTGGCGATTTTGGCCGGCTTGAGCACCTTGCCCGAGGTGTCGCCCTTGACGGCGGGTTCGGTCCAGGTGATTTCACGCACGACGTTGGTGGGCAGTTCGACCGAGATGGCCTTGCCGTCGTAGAACACCACTTCGACCGCCATGCCGTCTTCCAGGAAGTTCAGGGCGTCGCCCATGTTCTCGGCTTCGACTTCGTACTGGTTGTAGTCGGCGTCCATGCAGACGTACATCGGGTCAGCGAAGTAGGAGTAGGTGCAGTCCTTCTTGTCCAGGATGACCTGGTCCATCTTGTCGTCGGCCTTGAACACGACTTCGGTGCCGAAGTTGGCGATCAGGCTCTTGAGCTTCATGCGCACGGTGGCGGAATTGCGGCCACCACGGCTGTATTCGGTCTTGAGCACGACCATCGGGTCCTTGCCGTGCATGATGACGTTGCCGGCGCGAATTTCCTGAGCGATCTTCATAGTGTTTCCGTAGTGCTGATTCGGTTGGCCGCTGGTTGCCCCGAGTAAACCGGTGTTCGTGCGGCAGGGAAGGGGAATCCGTCAGGTCGAGCCGAGGCGGTTTCCGCAAAGCCTTGAATTTTAACGTTTTTTCAGGGCGATGGGCGTCAGTTGCGGCTGCGTGCCACAAATTCAAGCAGGCGGCCCAGCAGGTCGGACTGCGCCAGCAGGCGCTTGCGGGTCTGCGCCAGGGCCCCGGTCCAGTCCGGCAGGTCCAGCGCCGGCAGGGCGTCGGTGTTCAGGCCGTTCCAGGTCCGGTGCAGGGCGCGCAGCGTGGGGGGCGCCTCGATCTCCGCCAGCAAGGCTTCGAGCTTGCTGTGGTGGGCGTCATCGTGTTGCGGGTAGATCTGCCAGACGAAGGGCTGGCCGGCCCACAGGGCGCGCACCAGCGAGTCCTCGCCGCGCACGAAATTCAGCTCGCAGGCCCACAGCAAGTGGTCGTAGTCGTCCTGCGGGAGGTAGGGCAGGTAGTGCAGCGCGAGCCCGGGGGGCAGGGCGCAGGCCTGCACTGCGGCCGTGGCCCGGCCGGCGGTCACCAGCAGTTGTACGGGCCGGGGCTGACGGGCCAGCGTTTGCAGCAGGCTGGGCAGGGCGGTGGGCTCGTAGCAGAACAGCGAGACCCGCTGCGCGTGCGGCAGCGCCGGGATGCCCTGCCGTGCCAACCAGGCTTCGCGGTCGAAGCTTGCCTGGCGCTGCAGCAGCCCGGGCTCGCGCAGCAGGCCGCCGGTGCCTTCGGTGAAGCCCGGGTAGAAAAAATGTTTGGTCAGCCCCCGCCCTGCGCCGGCCATTACCGGGGAGGGCAGGCCGTGGCTGCGTTCCACGTAGTCTTCGGCGGACAGGTATTCGAGGTTGATCCAGGCCGCCGGCTGGCCGTCTGCCGCACGCCAGGCCACATAGCGCGCCACGAAGGCGTCCGGAATGTCGCAGCCGAAGGCCTCGATCAGCACATCGCCCGGGGCCAGCTCACCCGGGGCCAGCGCGTCCGGCCAGGCGAGCACCTCCACGCCGGGACAGCCCTGGGGTGCCATCCAGCCCAGGGCGCTGGCATCGTCCACCCACAGGCGCACGGCCTGGCCATGGCCGGCGAGCTGGCGCGCCAGCCGCCAGCACACGCCGATGTCGCCGTAGTTGTCGATAACTTTGCAGAAAATGTCCCAGCGTCGGGCTGATCTCATGCCGGGATTGTCCACAATACGGTCCATGCAGAACGAACCGACCGGCGAGCCCGCACCGCAAGCCCAGGAGACGCACAGCACGGAGCTGCTTGCGCAGGTGGCCGCCCTGCCGTCGCTGCCCGGCGTCTACCGCTACTTCGATGCCGAGGGCGGACTGCTCTACGTGGGCAAGGCGCGCAACCTGAAGAAGCGCGTGGCCAACTACTTCCAGAAAAGCCACGACGGCACGCGCATCGGCCACATGGTGGGCAAGATCGTGCGCCTGGAGACCACGGTGGTGCGTTCCGAGGCCGAGGCCCTGCTGCTCGAAAACAACCTGATCAAGACGCAGCACCCGCGCTACAACATCCTGTTCCGCGACGACAAGAGTTACCCCTATCTCAAGATCACCGTGGCCAGCCCCGCCGAAGGCCAAGCTGCCGTGCCAAGCGCGGCAGCCTGGCCGCGCGTGGCCTATTACCGCGGTGCGGTGGAAAAGAAGCACCACTATTTCGGTCCCTACCCGAGTGCCTGGGCCGTGAAGGAAGGCATCCTGCTGCTGCAGAAGGTGTTCCGCCTGCGCACCTGCGAGGACACGGTGTTTGCCAACCGCACCCGTCCCTGTCTGCTGTACCAGATCAAGCGCTGTTCCGGCCCCTGCGTGGGACTGGTGAGCTCCGAGGACTATGCGCAGGACGTGGCGCACGCGGAAGGCTTTCTGCGCGGCGAGACACAGCAGGTGCTGCACCAGCTGGAGGGCCGCATGCAGCTGCATGCCGAGCGGCTGGAGTTCGAGCAGGCCGCCGAGCTGCGCGACCAGGTAGCGGCGCTGTCCAATGTACTGCACCAGCAGAGCATGGACAACGTGGACGACCGCGACGTGGACATCCTGGCCGTCAAGGTGCAGGGCGGTCGCGCCTGCGTGAACCTGGCCATGGTGCGCGGCGGCCGCCACTTGGGCGACCGCGCCTATTTTCCCGTGCACGTGGAGGATGCCGCCCTGCTGGCCAGCGAGGACGACAGCGCCGCCGTGCCGGTCGAGGTGCAGGTGCTCGAAGCTTTCATCGCCCAGCACTATGTGGAGGTGCCGGCCGTGCCCACGCTGATCACCAGCGAGCCGGTCAGCAAGGGCCTGATCGAGGCCCTGTCTGAGCAGACCGGCATCCGGATCCGGGCCGTGCACCAGCCGCGCGAGCTGCGTCGCAGCTGGCTCGAGATGGCGCAGACCAATGCCGCCCTGCAGCTGGCGCGCTTGCTGGCCGAGGAAGGCTCGCAGCAGGCGCGCACGCGCGCCCTGGCCGAGGCGCTGGCCCTGCCGCAGGACAGCCTGGACGCCTTGCGCATCGAATGCTTCGACATCTCGCACACCGCAGGTGAGTCCACCCAGGCTTCCTGCGTGGTGTTCCATCACCACAAGATGCAGAACAGCGAGTACCGGCGCTACAAGATCGACGGCATCACGCCGGGCGACGATTACGCCGCCATGCGCCAGGTGCTCACGCGCCGTTACGCCCGCCTGGCCCAGGCACTGCGTGAAGGCGGCGAAGGCGAGGGCGGCATGGCCACCGAGGGCACCGACCGCCTGCCTGATCTGGTGCTGGTCGACGGCGGCAAGGGCCAGGTGGCGATGGCGCGCGAGGTCTTCGAACAGCTGGGCCTGGACCTGGGGCTCATCGTCGGCGTGGAAAAGGGCGAAGGCCGCAAGGTCGGCCTGGAGGAGCTGGTGTTTGCCGACGGGCGCGAGAAGGTCTATCTGGGCAAGGACTCGGCCGCGCTGATGCTGGTGGCGCAGATCCGCGACGAGGCGCACCGCTTTGCCATCACCGGCATGCGCGCCGCGCGTGCCAAGGTGCGCACCGGCGGCAGCAAGATCGAGGAGATCCCCGGTGTCGGTCCCAAGCGGCGCGCCAGGCTGCTGCAGCGTTTTGGCGGTGCGCGCGGCGTGGCGTCTGCCAGTGTCGAGGACCTGGCCTCGGTGGACGGCATTTCGCACGAACTGGCCGAGGCCATCTACCGCGCCCTGCACTGAAGGGCCGGGCAACTGCGGGCGGACCTGCGGGCCATGCCACAATCAGGCCCATGTTTTTCACCATCCCCACCCTCATGACTTGGACGCGCATCGTCGCGATTCCCCTGATCGTGGGGGTGTTCTACCTGCCAATTGAGCCTGCCACGCGCAACCTGATCGCCACGGTGATGTTCGTGGTGTTCGCCCTGACCGACTGGCTCGACGGTTATCTCGCGCGCAAGCTCAACCAGACTTCCTCCTTCGGCGCTTTCCTCGATCCGGTGGCCGACAAGTTCCTCGTCTGCGCCAGCCTGCTGGTGCTGGTGCACCTGCAACGCGCCGATGTCTTCGTGGCGCTCATCATCATCGGCCGCGAGATCGCCATCTCGGCCTTGCGCGAGTGGATGGCACAGATCGGCGCCTCGCGCAGTGTGGCCGTGCACATGCTGGGCAAGGTCAAGACCACGGTGCAGATGGTGGCCATTCCCTTCCTGCTGTTCGACGGCACGCTGTTCGGCCTGATCGACACCCATCTGTGGGGTACCGGCCTCATCTGGATCTCCGCTGTGCTCACGGTCTGGTCCATGGTCTATTACCTGCAGAAAGCGCTGCCGGAAATCCGTGCCCGTGTGAAATGAAGTCTGCACGCGATGAGTCACCGCAGCGACAGTGAAGCCCTGTTGCGGGCCATGCCGCTGGTCTTCGTGCTGATCTGGAGCACGGGTTTCATCGTGGCGCGTTACGGCATGCCCCATGCGCCACCGCTGGGTTTCCTGTCCTGGCGCTACGTGCTGTCCATCCTCTGTTTCCTGCCCTGGATCCTGCTGGCCCGTGTGGCCTGGCCCGCCACGCGCGGGCAGTGGCTGCATCTGTCGGTGTCGGGCGTGCTCATGCATGCAGGGTATCTGGGAGGCGTGTGGGCGGCGGTGAAGGCCGGCATGGGCTCGGGCCTGGTGGCCCTGGTCGTCGGCCTGCAGCCCGTGCTCACTGCCATCTGGCTGTCGGCGCGCGGCTCCGCGGTCACGCGGCGCCAGTGGGCAGGCCTGATGTTGGGTTTCGTCGGGCTGGCGCTGGTGGTGGCACGCAAGTTCGGGCAGGGCGGTGAGGCCGACCTGCTCAATCTCTCGCTGGCCGTGCTGGCCCTGCTGAGCATCACCACCGGCACGCTGTACCAGAAACATTTTGTTGCGCCGTGCGATGTGCGCAGCGCCAACGCCGTGCAACTCATCGCGGCGCTCGTGGTGACGCTGCCGCTGGCCCTGTTCGAGACCGAACCCCTGCGCTGGACGGCGACCACAGGCGGCATGAACTGGGAGCTGGTGGCCGCCATGGCCTGGTCGGTGCTGGGGTTGACGCTCGGCGGGAGTTCGCTTCTTTACCTCTTGATACAGCGCGGCGCGGCCACCAGCGTGACCAGCCTGCTGTACCTGGTTCCTCCAACCACGGCCCTGATGGCCTGGCTGCTGTTTGCCGAGCCGATCACCCTGCTGACCATCACCGGTACGGTGCTCACCGCGGTGGGCGTCAGTCTGGTGGTGCGGCCGGCGCGCTGATGGCGCGCGCAGCACTTGCTTGGGTGAGCAACAACCAATTCCGTCGCTCTCAGGCTTTTCATTCCGGTGAAAAGTCGCAAGGGGTGGATGGAAATTTTTTATTTGTGAAACACCGAGGGCGGCCGCATGAAAAATACGTCTAGAATTTGCCCCCGCGCTGTTGTAATGCCGCATGCCATGTTGACACGGGTAGCATCCCTCGCTCTAATCGCATGCAGCAGTGCAAACTGCAGGCCCAGCCACCCGAGTCCGGTGTACCCGACTGGACCGGCAAGCCAAAATTTCTGACAAGACACACTGACCAACGCAGTTTCCATACAAGGGGATATTTGTGAACAAAACCGAACTGATCGAGCACATCGCAAAGCATGCCGACATTTCCAAGGCCGCCGCTACCCGCGCACTGGAGTCCACCATTGGTGCCGTCAAGACC
>LNFM01005602.1_pt1 | contig 21543 bp, 18 predicted proteins | sample 596031 | NCBI WGS metagenome assembly LNFM01 (sample SAMN04254537, study PRJNA301005) | activated carbon metagenome | isolation source: dual media filters at the Ann Arbor, Michigan drinking water treatment plant | place: USA: Ann Arbor
TGGCCTGCGGCGTCTCAGTTCTGATTTTGCCGAGCACATAGCCGGACGCGCCGATTTGCTGGAAATACATGTCGCGGGCAAAATCATAGCCGCCGGGCCGCAATGGCGTAAGCGGCGGCGACAAATGCGCCTTGAAGGCGACGTAATCCCCGACCGCCGGCGCGGTGCCCTTGCGCACCGAGACACGGACGCGCTCCGGTTTCTCGTTGATGCGCGCGGCATCGAAACTGTGAACGCGCACGACGATGCGGTCGCTCTTCTCGCGCTCCTCGCGGGTTTCGACAAAGCCTGAGACCTGCGCCGTCCATGTCGCGGTTTGCAGCACCGGATGCGCGATGCGCAACGTGTGCAGCGTGACGAGGCAGAACCCTGTCGCCAAAGCGGCAAAGCCGAGCGCCAGCGGAAAGCCAAAGGGCCGCCGCCGCGCGGCAACGGCGAGAGCGATGGCTCCCAAAGCGAAGGCACAGGCCGCCCACCAGGCCGGCTCGCGCTCGGCGGTGAAATACAGCGCGATGCCGCAGCCGAACGCCACCGGCAGCCAGGGCAGCAGCCGGCCGGGCGCGGTATCGGCGGCCAGCCATTTCGACAGCGCGCCGCGCCAGCGGCTGGCCTGTTCGGCAAAGCCGTCCGGCAGCCACACCGCGGCGCGGCGCGCACCGTCGATGCCGGCGGCCCAGGCCTTCGCGCGCATTCTTGATGGGTCCGCCACGCCACGCCCCAACGCGGATACAACCACAAGTAAGCTTATTGAGTTGTATGGTTGTAGCTAGGGGAACGGATGTGAACGCCAATCCGTCATCCTGAGGTGCGAGCGCAGCGAGCCTCGAAGGATGAACGGCCAATGCGCGGCAAAGCCCGGGCCGTCGCCCTTCGAGGCGCGCCACACGGCGCGCACCTCAGGGTGACGGAGTTACCCCGCCGCCCTACCCCTTCGCCACATCCTTGGCGTAGGTGTCGCGCAGCCCGATGGTGCGGTTGAACACCAGTTTGCCCGGTGCGGAATCGCGGTCGAGACAGAAATAGCCCTGGCGCTCGAACTGCACCGGCACCTCGACCTTGGCCTCGGCCAGCGACGGCTCCAGCCGCGCATCGGTCAAAACCTCGAGCGACTGCGGATTGATCTGCGACGCGAACGTGTCTGGATCGGCGCTCGGGTTCGGATCGTTGAACAGCAGATTGTAAATCCGCACTTCGGCTGGGATCGCATGCGCGGCCGACACCCAGTGAATGGTCGCCTTGACCTTGCGGCCGTCCGGCGAATTGCCGCCTTTGCTGGCCGGGTCATAGGTGCAGCGCAATTCGACGACCTCACCAGCGGCGTTCTTCACGACATCCTTGCAGGTGACGAAATAGGCGTAGCGCAAGCGCACCTCGCGGCCCGGCGCCATGCGGAAGAACTTTTTCTCCGGCACTTCCATGAAGTCGTCGCGCTCGATGAAAAGTTCGCGCGTGAATTTGATCTTGCGCGAACCTGCCGCTTCATCTTCCGGATGATTGACGGCTTCCAGTTCCTCGCCCTCGCCTTCCGGATAATTCTCGATGACGACCTTGATCGGCTTTAACACCGCCATGCGCCGCCATGCCGACTTGTTGAGCGCTTCGCGCACCGAAAAATCGAGCGCGCCGAGATCGACCTGGCTGTTGGCCTTGGCGACGCCGATGCGCTTGACGAAATCGCGGATCGCTTCCGGCGGCACGCCGCGGCGGCGCAAGCCCGCGATCGTCGGCATGCGCGGGTCGTCCCAGCCGCTGACATAATTGCCTTTGACCAGCCCGGTGAGCACGCGCTTCGACAGCAACGTGTGCGTCAGGTTGAGCCGCGCCATTTCATACTGACGCGGCTTCGACGGCACGCTCAAATTGGCGATGAACCAGTCGTAGAGCGGCCGGTGATCCTCGAATTCGAGCGTGCAGATCGAATGCGTGATGCCTTCGATGGCGTCGGACTGGCCGTGCGCGAAGTCGTAGCTCGGATAGATTTTCCACGCCGTGCCGGTGCGCGGATGCGAGGCATCGACGATGCGATACAGCACCGGATCGCGCAGATTGATGTTGCCCGACGCCATGTCGATCTTGGCGCGCAGCACGCACGTACCAGCGGCGAACTTTCCATCCTTCATCGCCGCGAACAGCGTGAGATTTTCCTCAACCGAGCGGTCGCGGAACGGCGAGTTCTTGCCGGGCTCGGTCAAGGTGCCGCGAGCGGCCCGCATCTCGTCCGGGCTCTGGTCGTCCACGTAAGCCAGACCCTTTTCGATCAGCTCGACCGCCCAGCCGTAAAGCCGGTCGAAATAGTCGGAGGCAAACTTGACCTCGCCGGCCCATCTGAAGCCGAGCCAGGTGACGTCGCGCTCGATGGCGTCGATGAATTCCTGCTCTTCCTTGGCCGGGTTGGTGTCGTCGAAGCGCAAATTGCAGCGGCCGGCGAATTCCTCGGCGATGCCGAAATTCAGGCAGATCGACTTCGCGTGTCCGATGTGCAAATAGCCGTTCGGTTCCGGCGGAAAGCGGGTGACTACCTGTTTGATGCGTCCGGCGGCAAGGTCGCTTGCCACGATCTCGCGGATGAAATCCCGCGGGGGTTCCACAGCGGCCGCACCGGCCTTTGTCGTATCGTCGCTCATGCTTCTCGAACCTGGTGGTTGGGCGAGCCCAAAGTCTCCCCACCCAATGACGTGCCCCTCGCCCCCCTGTCAAATGCGCTGTTATCTTCCGCCGCAACTGTGGTACAGGCCCGGCAATGAGCAGACCCGTCGTCACCCGATTTGCCCCTTCCCCGACCGGCTTCCTCCATATTGGCGGCGGGCGGACGGCTCTGTTCAACTGGCTTTACGCCCGGCATTTCGGCGGCAAGATGCTGCTGCGGATCGAAGACACCGACCGCGAGCGCTCCACCGAAGCCGCCATTGCCGCCATTATCGACGGTCTGAAATGGCTCGGTCTCAATTGGGACGGTGAGATCGTCTATCAATTCACCCGCGCCGCGCGGCACCGCGAGGTCGCCGAGCAATTGCTGGCCGACGGCAAGGCCTACCGCTGCTACGCCAGCCCTGAGGAACTCACCGCCATGCGCGAGGCGGCGCGCAAGGAGGGCCGCGCCAGGCTCTATGACGGCCGCTGGCGCGACCGCGACCCGTCAGAAGCCCCGGCCGGCGTCAAGCCGGTGATTCGCCTCAAGGCGCCGCTGACCGGCGAGACCGTGATCGAGGATCAGGTGCAGGGCCGCGTCGTCTGGCAGAATACCGATCTCGACGATCTGGTGCTGCTGCGCTCCGACGGCAACCCGACCTATATGCTGGCCGTCGTCGTCGATGACCACGACATGGACGTGACCCACATCATCCGCGGCGACGACCACCTGACCAACGGCGCGCGCCAGAAACAGATCTACGAGGCGATGGGTTGGGACGTGCCGGTCATGGCGCACATCCCTTTGATCCACGGCCCGGACGGCGCCAAACTGTCCAAGCGCCACGGCGCGCTCGGCATCGAGGCCTATCGCGCCATGGGCTATCTGCCGGCGGCGATGCGCAATTATCTGGTGCGGCTCGGCTGGGCGCATGGCGACCAGGAGACATTTTCGACCGAGGAAATGATCGCTGCCTTCGACCTGCCGGCGATCGGCCGCGCGCCGGCCCGTCTCGATCTCGCCAAGCTCGATAATCTCAACGGCCATTACATTCGCGGCACGGACGACGCCGAACTCATCGCCATCCTCGAAGACCTGCTGCCGCACATCGCCGGCGGCGACGAGCTGGCCGGCAAACTGACGCCCGCCCTGCGCGCCAAATTGCTGGCCGCTATGCCGGGCTTGAAGGAGCGCGCCAAGACTTTGATCGAGCTGTTCGAGGCCTCGCGTTTTCTGTGGGCGAGCCGGCCGCTGGAGATCAGCGCCGCGGCCATGGTGTTGCTGACGCCCGAGGCCAAGGCAGTGATCGCCGCGCTGCTGCCCGACCTCGAAGCCATTACTGACTGGAACGCGGCCGCGGTCGAGGCCGTGGTGCGCAACTTCGCCGAGCGCACCAACGTGAAGCTCGGCGCGGTCGCCCAGCCGTTGCGCGCAGCGCTGACCGGCAAGACCACCTCGCCGCCGATCTTCGACGTGCTGGCAGTGCTTGGCCGCGACGATAGCCTGGGCCGGCTGCGCGACCAGGCCGCCGCCTAGCCGGCCGCTTTGGGCCTGACGATTTTCCCGGAAAGTTTACGTAACCCAAACCTTGGCAGGCTACAGCCATGCCTATATAGCGAGCAGACCTAGATTCCGCTCTATCTTGCAGCGCACACAAGGATGGGCTACCCAAAATAAGGCTGGAAGCCCCGATCGCCACCACCCCGGCATCGCGCTTTCCGCCCGCATTTCGCTAGCGCCGCCCGCTGCCAATCCCGAGGGCCCAAACATGGACGCCAAGACCGCCGCCAAAGCGACCGGCACGATTACCGTCGGCAACAAGAACTGGGAGTTCCCGGTCTACAAGGGCTCGATCGGGCCGGACGTGCTGGACATCGCCAAGCTCTACGGTGAGAGCGGCCTGTTCACTTACGATCCGGGCTTCACCTCGACGGCAAGCTGCGAGTCCAAGATCACCTATATCGACGGCGATGAGGGCGTGCTGCTCTATCGCGGTTATCCGATCGAGCAACTCGCCGAACACGGCGACTTCCTCGAGACCTGTTACCTCTTGCTGTACGGCGAACTGCCGACGCCGTCGCAGAAAGCCGACTTCGATTACCGCGTCACGCGCCACACGATGGTGCACGAGCAGATGAGCCGCTTCTTTCAGGGCTTCCGCCGCGACGCGCATCCGATGGCGGTCATGACCGGTTCGATCGGCGCGCTGTCGGCGTTCTATCACGACTCCACCGACATCGCCGATCCGACGCAGCGCATGATCGCGTCGCTGCGCATGATCGCCAAGGTGCCGACACTTGCCGCCATGGCTTACAAATATTCGATCGGCCAGCCCTTCGTCTATCCGAAGAACGATCTCGATTACGCCGCCAACTTCCTGCACATGTGCTACGCGGTGCCGACCGAAGACTACAAGGTGAACCCGGTGCTGGCGCGCGCCATGGACCGCATCTTCATTCTGCATGCCGACCACGAGCAGAACGCCTCGACCTCGACGGTGCGGCTGGCCGGTTCGTCCGGCGCCAACCCGTTCGCCTGCATCGCCGCCGGCTGCGCCTGTCTGTGGGGCCCCGCGCATGGCGGCGCCAATGAAGCGGCGCTCAACATGCTCGCCGAAATCGGCTCGGTCGACCGCATTCCGGAATTCGTCAAGCGCGCCAAGGACAAGAACGACAGCTACCGGCTGATGGGCTTCGGCCACCGCGTTTACAAGAATTACGATCCGCGCGCCAAGATCATGCAGAAGACCTGCCATGAAGTGCTGGCCGAACTCGGCATCAAGGACGATCCGCTGCTCGACGTGGCAATGGAACTGGAGCGCATCGCGCTGTCCGACGAGTATTTCATCGAGAAGAAGCTGTACCCGAACATCGATTTCTATTCGGGCATCACGCTCAAGGCGATGGGCTTCCCGACCACGATGTTCACCGTGCTGTTCGCGGTCGCGCGCACCGTCGGCTGGATCGCGCAGTGGAAGGAAATGATCGAGGACCCGAAGCAGAAAATCGGCCGTCCGCGCCAGCTTTACACCGGCGCGACCCCACGGGATTACACGCCGATTTCGCGAAGGAAGTAGGGTTGCGACCTATCGATAGGCAAAAGGGCGGCTCATCGGGCCGCCCTTTTTGTTGAGCTGTCATTCCGGGATGGCCCGTAGGGCCAGATCCGGAATCCAGAAAAGACCGGTGCTAACCGTCTGGATTCCGGGTTCGCACCTGCGGTGCGCCCCGGAATGACGGCTACCCAATCCCCACCGCCGTGCCCTGCTCCGCCGACCGCAACAGCGCCTCGATCAGTCTCATCACCTTGAGCGACTCCCGTCCGCTGACCAATGGCTCGCGCTTGTTGTCGATGGCGTCGAGGAAATCGACAATCAGCGCCTTGTGCGCGTCGTTCGAGAACGCCATCGGATCGGCGCCGCCGCTCTTGGACACTTCGCCTTCGTGGTGCACATGGCGGCCGTCGCGGTAATAAATATCGAGCGTTTCGGCGACCAAGGCCGCGGTGCCTTTCTCGAAAGCTATTTCGATGCGCTCGGGGAAACCGGGATAGGCCGTCGTCGTGGCATCGATCGCGCCGACCGCGCCGTTCTCGAATTCGATGCCGCCGGCGACCATGTCCTCGGTGTCGATCGTGCGCTGGGGCGAGGTCCCAGCAAAGGCCGTCACCTTGGCGATCGGCCGGGTTAGGCTCTGGAACAGATCGAGCGTATGGATCGCCTGCGTGATCAAGACGCCGCCGCCGTCGCGTGCCTTCATGCCGCGGCCCGGTTGCGCGAAGTATTCCGGCGTGCGCCACCAGCGGATCGAGGCCGAAGCGGAGACCAGCGCGCCCAACTCGCCGCTTTGAATAACGCCGCGCAGTTTACGCGAGGCATCGCGGAAGCGGTGCTGCAACATGATGGCGAAGGTCTTGCCGGCCTTTTCCATCGCCTCGACCGCCTTGGCGGCGCGCTCGACCGACACGTCGGTCGGCTTTTCCAAGAGCACATGCTTGCCAGCCTTGGCGCATTGCTCGACCAGTTCGAGATGCGTGGTCGGCGGCGTCAGCAGCAGCACCGCGTCGATACTGCGGTCGGACAGCATCGCGTCGAGCGTATCGACAACCGGGTGCTTGTTGGCGGCGGCGAAAGCCTTCCGCCGTTCGGCGCTCGGCGTGAAGCAGGCCGCGATTTCGACGCGCTCCGGCAATTCCTCGAGGCTCTTGAGATGCGGCTTGAGCGCCATGCCGAGGCCGACGATGCCGATGCGATGCTTGCTCATGGCCGCTTCCTCATGACGTAACAATCCCGTTGCGCTTTGCGCGCTATCCGGGCGGCTCGGTTGCGCCGTCAGGCGTGGCCGTTCGATTTGGATTTCAGTTTGGGAGCATTGGCGCCGTCATAGGCCCATTGCACGTAAGCGCCGGCCCAGGTGAAGCCGCCGCCGAAAGCCGCCAGCAGCAGCCTGTTACCGGCTTTCAGTTGCGGCTCGTAGTCCCACAGGCACAAGGGGATCGTCGCGTTGGTGGTGTTGCCGTATTTGTGGATGGTCACCATGACCTTGTCCATCGGCAGCTTCATCTTCTCGGCGGTCGATTCGATGATGCGCTTGTTGGCCTGGTGCGGCACCAGCCAGTCGATCATGTCGCCGCGCAGATTGTTGCGTGACAGGATTTCACCGGACACTTCCGCCATCTTGGCGATGGCGAATTTGTAAACCGCCGCGCCCTCCTGATGCACGTAATGCTGACGCAGCGCGACGCTTTCGGCCGATGCCGGAATGCGGCTGCCGCCGGCCTTCTGGTGCAGATGCACCCAGCCCGCCCCATCCGAGCGCACCAGCGAATCGATGATGCCGAAGCCGGTCGTGCTGGGCTCAAGCAGCACGGCGCCCGCGCCGTCGCCGAACAGCACGCAAGTGGCGCGGTCGGTGTAGTCGATGATCGACGACATCTTGTCGGCGCCGACGACGATGACCTTGCGCGCGCTGCCATTGGCGATGAACTGCGAGGCGATGTTGAGCGAATAGAGAAAACCGGAACAGGCCGCCTGCACGTCGAACGAACCGATGTCCTTGATGCCGACCATGTCGCAGATCAGGTTGGCGGTGGACGGAAACTGCATGTCCGGCGTGGTCGTGGCGCAGATCAGAAGGTCGATCTCGCTTGGGTTCGTGCCCGTTTTTTGCAGCAGGCCGCGCACGGCCTCGGCCGCCATATGTGAGGTGCCGAGCCCCTCGCCTTTGAGGATGTGCCGTTCCTTGATACCGGTGCGTTCGGTGATCCAGGCATCGGTGGTATCGACCAGCCGCGCCAGATCCGCATTGGTCAAAAGGTCCGGCGGCACATAGCCGTGGACGGCAGTAATCGATGCGCGGGCGGGAACGGGCAAAGGGGATAATTCCAGGGTTCAGTCATTGATGACGGCAGGCCGGCCGCCGGAAGGGCAAAATACGCTTTCGGCGGCGGTGGCGCCACACCTTCACGCCGCGCTTGGTTAAATGCCCCCGGAACTTTGCAGAACAAGGGCCGCCGCATGGTCACTGGGCGCGGTACCACCTATGTCCATAATCCGGTCCAGACGGTCGAAGGCCTCAACTTGCAGGCGGCGCTCCGGCGTATCGGAAAACAAAGGTATCAAGGCACCGCAGAGCGCCCCCGGCGTGCATTGGTATTGAAGGAATTGCGGCACGACGTTCTGGCCGACCACCAGATTGGCCAGAATGTAGCTCTGCACGTTGATCAGCAGGCGGCCCACCATTTCCTCCGGCCAGGACACCTTGTAGGCCGCGACCATCGGCACCCCGGCCAAGGCCAGTTCCAGCGTCGAGGTGCCGGATTTGGTCAGCGCCGCGCGCGCTTGACGGAACGACCGGTGTTTCTCGGCGGTATCGGTGACGATCCGCACCGGCACCGGCCATGAGGCGACCGCCGCGCGCACCGCGCCCTCCAGCCGCGGCACCGCGGGCACCACGACCTCGAGCGCGCCAACACAGGCGGCGACATGCCCCAAAGTCGCGCCGAACACCTCCGCCATGCGGCGGATCTCGCCGCCGCGGCTGCCCGGCATCACCAGCAGCAGCGGCGGATCGCTGAGACGGCGTCGCGCCTCCCCGGCATCCGGACGCAGGTCGTGAACACGCTCGGCCAAAGGATGGCCGACGAAATCGGTCGGCGGCCCGCCGAGCCGTTGCATCGCCGCCGGCTCGAACGGCAGCAGCGCCAGCACGCGATCGACGTAAGACCGCATGGCGCGGGCACGCCACGGCCGCCACGCCCAGACCGACGGGCAGACGTAATCGACGATGCGGATGTGTGGCGCGCGCGCCCGCACCTTGCGCGCGACGCGATGGGTGAATTCAGGGCTATCGATAATCACGAGGACATCTGGATCGGCAGCAATGACGGCTTCGGCTACTTCGCCGATGCGCCTGAGAATGCGCGGCAGGCTCGACAGGATGGCGCCGAAGCCGATGATGGCGAGGTCGCCGAGCGGAAACAGGCTCGGCACGCCCTCCGCCGCCATATGCGACCCACCGACACCGGAGAGACGCACGTCCGGACGGGCGCGGCGCAGCGCCGCGATCAAGGCGGCGCCCAGGCGGTCGCCGGATTCCTCGCCGGCGACGAGAAATATATGCGGCCCCTGCGGCGCAGCCGTCGTCATGACGCAACGCCAATGACGAAAATTCCGGCGCGGTCGGCGGCCACAACAAGCGGCTCCGGCTCGGCAACAACGGCCGCTCCGGCGGTTACGGCTATGCCGCCGAGGCCGGCAGAAGCGACGCCCTCAACCGTGCGCGGCCCGATCGACGGTAGATCGAAACGCCGGTCCTGATCCGGCTTCACCGCCTTGACCAGCACACCCTTGCCGGGCGCGGTGCGCAAGCGGCCGCTGGCGCGCATCCCGGCGACGCGTTTAAGCATTTCATCAGTGCCTTCGGCGGCCTCGACCGCGACGATATGTTTGTCGGCAACGACGACCGCCTGGCCGATATCGAAGCGGCCGGTGGCCCGCAGATAATCGAGCCCAAGCATTATATCCTCGCGCGCGGCATCGGATGGCGATACGCGGCCGAGTTGACCTTCGGGCATCAGGATTTCCGGCGCCACTTCATGTGCGCCCAGCAAACGAAAACCGTATTCCTCGATCCAGGCGCCGACCCGGCTGAGCAAGTGATCGTCGCCGCCACGATAGGCGGCGAAAGCGCGCGGCAGCGCCAGCACAGTGCGCCAGTCCGGCCGCACGCTCCAGACCGAAGGCCGCACCAAGGAGCCGATAAACACCAGGTCCCGGCAGCCTTCGGCGCGGGCGACTTTGAGGAACCTGCCGACCTGACCGATGCGCAGCCAGTGATGTTCGCGCCCGGCAAAGCCATCCGGCGCTGCCGCGCCGATCAAAGGAAACAGAATGACGCGGCGGCCGCGCCGGGCGACATGATCGGCGACCGCAAGCGGCAGGCTGCCGCCGCCGCACACCAGCGCGAGCGGGCTATCGCCGCCGGCATCCGGCGCGGCAGTCGCAAGGCCGGTCATGCGTCGGTATCCGCCTCGGCGCGATTGATCGCCATGGTGAAAGGCCGCTTCCCGGCACGGATGAATTCAAAGATGCTGCCGACCAGCGCGTTCGACGCATGCGCCGCCGCGACTTTATCGATGCGGGCGCGAAAGGCGCCCTCGCCAAAGAACAACTCACGATAGGCGTCGCGCACGCCGTGAATTTCCGCCTTGGACAGGCCGCGCCGGCGCATGCCGACGACATTGAGCCCGACGAGAAAGGCCAGCGGGCCCTGCGCCATGCCGAACGGAATGACGTCGGCGCGCACGCCGCTCATGCCGACGATCATCGCGCCCTCGCCGATACGCACAAACTGGCGCACCGCGACATTGCCGCCAAACACGACCTTGTCGCCGACGCTGACATGGCCGCCGAGCATCGTGTTGTTAGCGAAGACGACATTGTTGCCGACCGTGCAATCGTGGCCGATATGCGTGCCGACCATCAGGAAGCAGTTGTTGCCGACCGACGTGAGGCCGTGATCGTCTTCGGTGCCGGTATTCATCGTCACGTTTTCGCGGATGTCGCAGTCGGCGCCGACGGTCAGCCGCGTCGGGCCGCCGCGATAGCTGAACGACTGCGGCGGCGAACCGAGCGACGCGAATGGATGAATGACGGTGCGCGGTCCGATCGTCGTGTGGCCGGTGACATTGACATGGGCGAGTAGCCGGCAATTGTCGCCGAGGACGACGTTCGCCCCGATGGTGCAATAGGGGCCGATCTGCGCGCCCTGCCCGATGACCGCGCCCTGCTCGATCCGCGCCGTTGGATCGATGCGGGTCTCGGATTTCGTCTCGGCTTTGGCCTCGGCCATCGTGCCGCTCATCGGTCGGAAATCATGGCGCCGAGATCGGCTTCGGCGACAACGACGCCGTTCACCTTGGCTTGCCCATGATACCACCACATGTTCTTGCGCCGCGCGGTGCGCGTCATGTGAAACTCGACGGTGTCGCCGGGCACAACGGGCTTACGAAACTTGCATTTGTCGATGGTGAGAAAGAACACCGATTTGGGCTGGCTCGACGAGGTCGCGGCGATGCACAGGACGCCGGCGGTCTGCGCCATGCCTTCGATCAACAGCACGCCGGGAAAAATCGGGTTGCCGGGGAAATGGCCCTGAAACTGCGGCTCGTTGATCGTGACGTTCTTGATGCCGATGCCGAATTCGTCGCCGCGAATGTCGATGACACGATCGACCAGCAGGAACGGGTAGCGATGCGGCAGCATCTGCATCACCACGCCGATATCGGCGGCTTCCAGTGTTTTAACGGCTTCATCCATGGGCTTGTATCTCACTCGTCGGCCGCGGATGCGGCGCCGTCCTTTGCGCGGGCCAGCCGCTCGATGGCCATGATCTCGCGGAACCACTGCTTGACCGGCTTGGCCGGCGTGCCGCCCCAGCGCGCGCCCGCCGGCACATTGCCGTTGACGTTGCTGATCGCCGCGATCTGCGCGCCTTCGCCGACCGTGACGTCGTTGTTGATGCCGACGCGCGCGCCGAGAACGACGAAATCCTCCAGCGTCGAACTGCCGGATATACCGGTGTGCGCCACGACGATGCAGTGGCGGCCGATGCTGACATTGTGGCCGACCTGCACCAGATTGTCGATCTTGGTGCCCTCGCCGATCACGGTGTCGCGGATGCCGCCGCGGTCGATCGCGGTGCCGGCGCCGATTTCGACATCGTCCTGGATAATGACCCGGCCGACCTGCGGCACCTTGAGATGGCCGCCGCCGCTCATGACGAAGCCGAAGCCGTCCTGACCGATCTTGCAGCCCGGATGAATGATGACGCGGTCGCCGACCAGCGCATTGGTCAGCACCGCGCCGGAGCCGATCGAACAATCGCGGCCGATGCGCACATCGGTGCCGATGACCGCCGCGGCGCCAATGACCGTGCCGCTGCCGATTTCCGCGCGCGGGCCGATGACCGCGCCAGGCTCGACGGTGACGCCGTTCTCGAGCCGCGCGGTGGCATCGATATGGGCGCCGGCCACGCTGCCTGCCGGCGCCAGCGACGACGGGCGCAGCGACTGCGGAAACAGCGCGCGCGCCACGTTCACGAAAGCGCGGAACGGCTCGCGTACGACCAGGGCCGCCACCCGTGGCGGCAGGTCCTTGGCCAAAGCCGCGCTGGTCAGACAGACGCCGGCATGCGTCTTGCCGGCCGCAATGCTGAAGCGTTTGTTGTCGAAGAAAGCGATGTCGGAGGGAGACGCGCGATCGAGCGGCGCGACATTGACGATATGACGCGCGCGCACCGTCCCTTGCGGGGCGGTGGCGCCTGTCAGTGCGACGATCTCGTCAAGCGAGAGACCGCGCGTGTCGCGTAGAAATACCGGCTCGCTCATTCCGCAAGTGCCGCTCCGCCCAAAGCAGCGGCGATCAAAACTTCGTGCCGCCGCCGAACCGGAAGATCTGCGTCCGGTCGCACACCTGACCGCCGCCCGGCGCACTCGCGCAGTACTTCTTGAGCGGATAAGCGACATCGAAACGCAGCGGTCCAAGCGGCGAATCCCAGATCAGGCCCATGCCGACCGACGCACGGATCATGCTCGCATCGCCAAGACCGACATTGAGGGTTTCCGGGGGGCCGACGTATCCAGGCTGCTGGAACTGGCTAGGCCCTTTATAAGCCCAGACCGATCCGGCATCGGCGAAGGTCGCAAACTTGATGCCGATTTCCTTGGGCAGGAAGTACAGGGGCGTCTGGAACTCGACGCTGGTGCCCCAGTACATGGTGCCGCCGAGCGCGTCATTGGTCGTGCCCGAGGTCAGATCGCGCGGACCGAGGCCGGCGGCGGCGAAGCCACGCACCAGGTTCGGGCCCATCTGGAAATGATCCAGCATACGCAGGTCCCTGCCACCCCAGCCCGCGACATTGCCGCCTTGCAGCTTGATGACGCCGATCACATCGGGCAGCACTTCGTAGTAGTTGCGGACTTCCGCGGTCGTGCGGATGAAGTTCACGTCGCCACCGACGCCGGCGAAGTCCTGGCTCAGGGTCGCGATAAGGCCGCTGGTCGGCGTCTTCATGTTGTCGAGCGTGTTGTAGTTCAGCGTATAGCCGAGCATCGACACCACGACCGGACCGGCGGCCAGTTCCTTGCGGATCGGCATTGCGGCCGGCTGACAGTTTGGCCCTGTCGGATAACAGTTGTTATAGTTCGACAGGCCGATTTCCTGGCGGTACAGCGAGTAACGCGGCGCCAGCGACAGTTCTTCGGTCAGCCCGAGGCCGAGACGCAGATTGCCGCCATACGACTTGGTGTCATAGGACACGGTCGATGAGGCCATGTTCTGCTTGGCAAACAGGTCGATGCCGCCGGCCATGCGATAACCTAGAAAATAGGGCTCGACGAAAGACAGTTCGAAACCGCGCGTGCGCTGACCGAAGGTCACCGCCGCCTTGGCATACTGGCCGCGGCCCATCAGGTTGCGGTCGGAGATGCTGGCTTCGGCGATGAAGCCGTCGGCGGTCGAATAGCCGCCGGCGATGGAGAACTCGCCGGTCGCCTTCTCTTCGAGATCGACGTTGACGACAACGCGGTCCGGCGCAGAGCCGGGCTCGTTGGTGATCTTGACCGTCTTGAAATAATCGAGGTTCTTCAACCGACGCTCGGCGCGGTCGATCAGTGCGCGATTGTAGGCGTCGCCTTCGCTGAGATCGAACTCGCGGCGGATGACATAATCGCGGGTGCGCATGTTGCCGCGAATATTGATGCGCTCGATATAGGCGCGCTGCCCTTCATCGACGACGAAGGCGATATTGATGGTGCGAGTTTCGGCATTGCGGTCGCCGCGCGGCCGCACGCTGGCGAAGGCATAGCCGCGCTTGGCGGCCTCGACCGTCATCGCCTCGACGCTCTTTTCGAGCAGGTCGGCGTTATAGACATTGCCCTGGCTCAGCTTGAGGCTGCCGCGCAAGGTGCCCGGATCGATCGCCTTGACGTTCGACACCACATCGACGGTGCCGACGCGGTACTGATTGCCTTCATCGATGGTGAAGGTAATGATGAAACCCTTCTTGGCCGGGTCGTATTCGCCGACCGCCGACACGATGCGGACATCGGCATAGCCGTGCTTGAGATAGAAACGGCGCAACAGGTCGCGATCGGCCTCGACGCGATCCGGATCGTATATGTCGGTCGTCTGCAGGAAGCTGAGCAGGTTGCTTTCGGACGTCTTGACGACTTCCTTGAGGCGGCCATGCGAGAAAGCGCGGTTGCCGACGAATTTGAGATCCTTGACGCCGGTCTTCTCGCCTTCCTTGATCTCGAAGATCAGATCGACGCGGTTGTTCGGCAATTCGATGATCTTAGGCTCGACGGAGACGTCGAAGCGGCCGCTGCGCTGATAGATTTCCAGGATGCGCTGCACGTCGGCCTGCACGGTCGGCTTGGACAAAGTGCCGCGCGGCTTCGACTGCACTTCGACCTTGAGCTGATCGTCCTTGGCCTTCTTGTTGCCTTCGAAGGCGACGCGGTTCAGCACCGGATTTTCCACCACGGTGACGACGAGGCGGCCGCCGGCATTGTTGATGCGGACGTCGGAAAACAGGCCGGTCGCGTAAAGCGCCTTCAAGCCTTCGTCGATTTCGTTGGGACCGAGACGGCCGCCGGGGCCGGGCCGGAAATAGGAGCGCACCGTCTCCGCTTCGACGCGGCGGTTGCCTTCGACCACGATCGAGCCAGCCGACTGCGCCATCGCCGCGCCCGTCGAGGCGACAGTCGCAACGCCGGAGCCGACCGCGATACCACCGAGGACAGCAAAGCTAAGGGCAAGTCCCCGAACCACCCGCACACAAAGTCTCATGCGCTACGCGCCCTTTATCCTTGCGGCGAGAGCCGCTTCCTTACGGGCAAGACCGTTTGTACGGCCCCGACCGCTTCCTGACGGCCCAAAGGCCGCTGCGCACCCGACTCTCGGGCAACATTGGCCTGCTTTGTACAGCGTTTTCGTCGCACTGCAAACTAAACCGCCGGACCAAGTTTCCCTTTCCCCTCATAAAGTTGCCCATAGGCAACGATCCCGGGAACCTCACGAGGAAGCCAGATGCAGGATGTCATTAAAGGTTGCAAAAATCATCAACATTACGACGATGGCCAACCCGATGCGGAAGCCATACTCCTGAGCCCGCTCCGACAGCGGACGGCCCCGCGCCGCCTCGATCGCATAGAACATAAGGTGACCGCCGTCGAGCAGGGGGATCGGAAACAGGTTCAAAAGACCGATGGAGACCGAAAGTACGGCTGTCAGATGCAACAGAGCGGTGAATCCGGCGGTGGCCACCTGCCCCGACACCTGGGCGATCCGAATCGGGCCGCCGAGCTGGTCGGCGGCTTCGCGGCCGGCGAAGATGCCGCCGATATAGGAAATGGTGCGGTCGACCACGAACCAGGTTTCCTTGGCGCCGGCGACGACGGCCGTCACCGGGCCCATTTTTTCGGTTTTGATGTCGCCGGCCGCCATCGAGCGGCTGATGCCGAGTACGCCCAGTTTGTGGACGTTGCCGAAATTGTCCTTCAACTCGCGCATCTGCGGCACGGCCTTGAGCGGCACGGTGACGCCGCCGCGTTCGACTTCGACGTTCAGCGTCTCGCCGGCGCTGATGCTGACGATGCGCTGCATCTCGGAGAAGCTGTCGATCCGGGTGCCGTTGATGGTGAGCACCAGGTCGCCGGGCTTGAAGCCGGCGGCCTGGGCGGCGCTGCCGTCCTGAATGGCATCGACCCGCGCGGTGGTCGATTGCTTGCCGGAAACCATAAAAATGGCGGCGAAAATGACAATCGCGAGGATGAAATTGGCGATCGGCCCGGCCGCGACCACGGCGGCGCGCTTGCCGACCGGCTTGTGGATGAAACTGTCGTTGCGTTCGGTCTCGCTCATGGCGGCCGCTCCGGCGTGATCGGGCACGCTGGCGGCATTGTCGTCGCCGAAGAACTTCACATAGCCGCCGAGCGGAATGGCCGACAGCTTCCAGCGGGTGCCGTGCTTGTCATTGAAGCCGACGATTTCCGGGCCGAAACCGAGCGAGAACACCAGCACCTTGATGCCGCACCAGCGCGCAATCAGGAAGTGGCCGAGTTCATGGAAGAACACCACGACGGTCAGCACAAACAGAAACGGCACGATATAGCCGACCGCGCCGCCGCCGAAGGCGCTCAAGCTCCCCATGATATCCGAAACCATAATATCCTCGTCCTTAAAGTCCTCAGGCCCCAATCGGCCGCCATCAATAATAGCGAAAGGTTACTAGGATGCCTTTACGGCATTATTGAGCAAGAGGCCCCTTGAGGTCATTGGCCAGGCTTCTCGCAATATGGTCAACGGCCAAGGCCGCGTCGATACTGGCCGGGTCGGCCAAAAGACCGCGGGCCTCGGCCGCCTCCAGCGTCTTTTCGACCAGAGCGGCAATGGCCGGGAATGAGATGCGGCCGGCGATGAATTCGCCGACCGCGACCTCGTCGGCGGCGTTCAGCACCGTCGGCGCAGCGCCGCCCGTTACCATCGCCTCGCGGGCCAGCCGCAAGGCGGGAAAGCGGGCGAGATCGGCGTCCTCGAAGGTCAGTTCGCGCAAACCCGCCAGATCGAGGCGCGGCGCCGGGCCGTCGATGCGCTCCGGCCAGGCCAGGCAATGCGCAATCGGCACCCGCATGTCCGGCGGCCCGAGTTGGGCGACCACCGAGCCGTCGCGGAATTCGACCAGGCCGTGCACAACCGATTGCGGATGCACCAGTACGTCGATTTCGTCCGGCGCAAGCGCGAACAGATGATGCGCTTCGATCAATTCCAAACCCTTGTTCATCAGGCTGGCGGAATCGATGGTGACTTTCGGGCCCATCGACCAATTCGGATGGCGCAGCGCCTGCTCCGGCGTTGCTTGCTTGATAGCTTCGAGCGTCCAGGTGCGAAACGGCCCGCCTGATGCGGTGAGGATGACACGGCGAACGTCTTCACGACGTCCCGCGCCCATCGCCTGAAACAGCGCGTTGTGTTCACTATCAACGGGCAAGACCGTCGCGCCGGAGTTATGAGCGGCGGTCATGAACAAGGCCCCGGCGCAAACCAGGCACTCCTTGTTGGCGAGCGCGACGGTCGCGCCGCGTTCGATCGCCGCCATGGTCGGCTTCAACCCGACCGCGCCGGCAATCGCCGCCATGACCCAGTCGGCCGGCGCTTGCGCGGCCTCGATCAAGGCCGCTTCACCGGCTGCCGCCTCGATACCGCTGCCGGCCAGCGCGTCTTTCAGCGCACCGTAACAATCCGGGTCGGCGACGACGGCGATACGCGCGCCGACGTCGCGCGCGACCTGCGCCAGCGCCGTGACATTGCGGCCGGAGGCCACCGCCTCGACGCGAAACCGCGAAGGATTGCGCTTGATCAGATCGACCGTTGAGGCGCCGATCGAGCCGGTGGCGCCAAGGATCGTCACGCTGCGCGGCGCGCTCACCATATCAGGAGGCCGCGCGCGGCATCGTCAAAGTCCCCGCGCCAAACGCCGATGACGCTGGCCGCCAAGGCCGCCGCCCAGAAGCCGTCGAGCCGGTCCATGACGCCGCCATGGCCGGGAATGAGCTGGCTGGAATCCTTGACGTTGAATTTGCGCTTGATGAACGATTCAAAAAGATCGCCGGCCTGCGCGCAGACCGACAGCAGCAACGCAACACATGCAATGGTCACGATGCTGAACGTGCCGAACGCGCGCGCGACCAGCACGGCGACGATCATCGCGCCCAAAGTGCCGGCCATCGCACCCGACCAGGTTTTCTTCGGGCTGACCGCGGGCATCAGTTTCGGCCCGCCAATGGCGCGGCCGCCGAAATAGCCGAAAATGTCGGTCGACCAGACGATAGCGAACAGCAAGACGACCGCCAGCAGCCCGAATGAAGCGTCGGCGCGCAGCGCGACCGGCGCGGCAAACAACGCCGCCGCATAAGGAACGCCGAAGGCGATCCACACCGCGCCCTTCACCAGACGCATCCACTCCCACAGCACGGCAATCGCCGCCGCCGCCCAGAACAATGCGAATGGCCAGCCGCCAAAATAAGCGGTGCCCAGCGCTGCCGGAATCATCACAGCTGCCGACGCGATCCGCAGCGTCAGATTGCTGACTTTTGACGGCGGTGCAGTGGGCTCCGGTTCTGCCACGCGCTTCAAGACCCGGTTTTGGCGGTTAGCCCGCCAAAGCGGCGCTCGCGCTGCTGATACTCGCGGATCGCGCTTTCAAGAGCGGCACGATCGAAGTCCGGCCAATTGGTGGGGACGAAAACCAGTTCGCTATAGGCGGACTGCCACAACAGGAAATTGGACAGCCGCTGCTCGCCGCTGGTGCGGATGATGAGATCGGGGTCCGGCAGATCGGCGGTGTCGAGAAATCCACCGAGTATCTCGACCGTGATATCTTCCGGCTTCAGCCGCCCTTGCGCCACCGCCTCGGCGGCCTGCCGCGCGGCGCGCGCGATCTCCTGGCGCGCGCCATAATTGAAGGCGACGACGAGCGTCAGCCCGGTATTGTCCTTGGTGAGTTCTTCCGCTTCGATCAGCAGGCGGCCGATATCGGCCTCCAACCCTGCCCGTTCGCCAATGATGCGCACGCGCACGCCGCTCTTGTGCAGTTCGGCAAGATCGTTGCGGATGAAGCGGCGCAGCAATCCCATCAACTCGCCGACTTCGGCGGCGGGGCGCGACCAGTTCTCCGAGCTGAACGAGAAGACCGTGATGACCTTGACGCCCATCTCGCCGGCGGCGCGGATCGTGCGGCGCAAGGCTTCGACGCCGCGCCGGTGTCCTTCGGCGCGCGGCAGTCCGCGCGCTGCCGCCCAGCGTCCGTTGCCATCCATGATGATGGCGACGTGACGCGGCACAGCGGGCATCGACAAGGTGTCGGAGGGCTTTGCGCCGGAAGATTTGGCGTTCTGCGGCAGTTCGGCCTCGGACATTGGGCTCGACCTCAAACGGTGAGGATCTCCTTTTCCTTTGTCCCGAGCAGCGCATCGATTTCGGCAATGCCGGCGTCGGTCGCTTTTTGAATCTCGGCGGTGAAGCGCTCGATCTCGTCCTTGCCGTGATCCTTTTCCAGTTTCTTGAGCGCGTCCATGGCGTCGCGGCGCACATGGCGCACGGCGACGCGGGCGTTCTCGGCGTATTTATGCGCCAGCTTGACCAGTTCCTTGCGGCGTTCCTGATTGAGTTCGGGAATGCGCAGACGAATGGTCTGCCCGTCGGTCGCCGGCGACAGGCCAAGATTGGAATCGACGATGCCCTTTTCGACGGCTTTTACCAGCGACTTGTCCCAGACATTGACCGCGATCATGCGCGGCTCAGGGATGGTGACGCTGGCGCATTGCACGAGCGGCATCATCGCGCCATAGGCATCGACCATGACCGGATCGAGCAGATGCGCCGAAGCGCGCCCGGTGCGCAGGCCCGACAATTCGCCCTTGAGCGCGGTCGAGGCGCCGGCCATGCGGCGCTTGATGTCATTGATGTCGTGTGTTGCGTTTGCCATGACGATCCCCCAACAAATTAACCGCCGACTTTAAAGCCGCGCGGCCGGATTACCCGACGATCGTGGTGCGGCCCTGGCCGCGCAGAACCGTCTCGATGGCGTTCTTGCCCGCGATCGAGAACACGATGATAGGCGTCCGATTCTCCCTCGCAAGGGCGAAGGCGGCGCCGTCCATCACCCGCAGGTCCTTTTCGATCGCCTCCTGATGGCCGAGGCGCTCGTAGCGCACAGCCTTCGGGTCTTTCTTCGGGTCGGCGGTGTAGACCCCGTCCACATTGGTCGCCTTGAGCACCGCCTGGCATTCCAGTTCGGCGGCGCGCAGCACGGCGGTGGTGTCGGTCGTAAAGAACGGATTGCCGGTTCCGGCGGCCAGGAGGACGACACGCCCTTTCGCCAGATTCTTCAAAGCGCGCTTGCGGTTATAGGTTTCGCAGACCGAGGTCATGGCGAGCGCCGAGAGCGTGCGGGCCTCGCGGCCCTGCCGCTCGATGGCTGCTTCCAGCACCAGGCAGTTCATCACGGTGGCGAGCATGCCCATCGTGTCACCGACGGGGCGCGGCACGCCGCGCGAAGAAACTTCGACGCCGCGGAAGATGTTGCCGCCGCCGACCACGACGCCGAGTTCGACGCCGAGCTTGGCAGTCGCGGCGAGATCGGCGGCGATGCGTTCGACGGTTTCCTGGTCGATGCCGAAGGGCTTGTCGCCATTGAGCGCCTCGCCCGACAGCTTGACGATGACGCGCTTGTAAATTGGATCAGTCATGAAGTGGCGACCTTAAAATTTATCGGCACATCGTCGCGTCGCAAATCGAAACCGGCGCCCTCTTGGGCGCCGGCTATTTCAAGCGATCAGCTCTGGCCGGCCGCCGCGGCGACTTCGGCGGCGAAATCGGATTCCTGCTTCTCGATGCCTTCGCCGAGACCGAAGCGGACATAGCCAGTGATCTTGATCGGACCGCCGACCTTGCCTTCGGCTTCCTTGACCGCCTGCGCCACGGACTTCTTGCCGCTATCGTCGAAGATGAATGGCTGCTCGAGGAAGGTCTGCTCCTTGTAGAAAGTCTTGAGACCGGACTCGACGATCTTCTCGATCATCGCCTCGGGCTTGCCCTGCTGCCGGAACTTGTCGGCGAGCACGTCCTTCTCGCGCTTGATGATGTCGGCCGAGACGCCCGACGCATCGAGCGCGATCGGCTTCGACGAGGCGACATGCATGGCGAGCTGGCGGCCGAGCGCCGTCAGCTCATCGACATTGCCGGTCGATTCGAGAGCGACCAGAACGCCGATCTTGCCGAGACCGTCGCTCACCGCATTGTGGATGTAGCTGCCGATGGCGCCCTTGGACACTTCAAGCATGTCGGCGCGGCGCAGCGACATGTTCTCGCCGATCTTGGCAATGGTGTCGTTGATGGCGGCTTCAAGCGTGATGTCGCCAACCTTGGCGGCCTTCATCGCTTCGATGTCGGTGCCGGCATCGAAAGCGACATTGGCCGCCATCTTGACCAGGCCCTGGAACATGTCGTTGCGGGCGACGAAATCGGTTTCCGAATTCAGTTCGACGACGACGGCCTTGGGGCCGCGCACGACGAGGCCGATCAAGCCTTCGGCGGCGACGCGGCCGGCCTTCTTGGCGGCTTTCGACAGGCCCTTCTTGCGCAGCCAATCCTGCGCGGCTTCCATTTCGCCGCCGGTTTCGCTGAGTGCGGCCTTGCAATCCATCATGCCTGCGCCGGTCGACTCGCGCAGTTCCTTGACCATTTGTGCGGTGATCTGTGCCATCTCGAAAATTCCTTCAACGGCTCGCGACCGGCCGGGCCGGCGCGTCGTTTTATCAGATTGAAAGTGACCGGCGCCCGCGTGTCGTTG
>LNFM01005603.1_pt1 | contig 21541 bp, 18 predicted proteins | sample 596031 | NCBI WGS metagenome assembly LNFM01 (sample SAMN04254537, study PRJNA301005) | activated carbon metagenome | isolation source: dual media filters at the Ann Arbor, Michigan drinking water treatment plant | place: USA: Ann Arbor
CAGCCCACGGTGGTCGCGGGCGCGCTGCAGGACGATGAAATCGTGCGCCGTGAAGTTTTTGGCCCGGTGGTATCGGTTACCCGCTTCAAGGATTCCGATGATGCCATCGCCTGGGCCAACGATTCCGATTACGGACTGGCATCTTCGGTATGGACCAAAGACGTGAGCAGGGCGATGAAAGTGGCGGCGCGGTTGGAGTACGGCTGCACCTGGATCAACACCCACTTCATGCTCGCCAACGAAATGCCGCATGGAGGCCTGAAATCCTCCGGCTATGGCAAGGACATGTCGATGTACGGGCTTGAGGACTACACGGTGACCCGGCACGTGATGGTGAACTTCGGCTGAGGCAAGACGTCCCCCTCTCCCTGGCCGGACAAGGGCACATTCACATGCACCCGTAGGGGTGTGAAGCGGAGCAGAGGGCGCAGAGAGGGGGGTATGCTATCTTCCCGCCATGCAACAGATGACAAGCACCCAGCTCTACCTGCGCCTGCTCCGCCACGTCAAACCGTACTGGGGTGTGTTCGCGCTTTCGATTCTCGGCATGATCATCAGCGCCGCCACCGAGGTGGCGCTGCCGGCCGCAGTCAAGCCCTTTCTCGATGGCACCTTCGTCGACAAAGACCCATTCCTGATCAAATGGGTGCCGGTGCTGCTGATATTGATTTTCGTGTTTCGCGGGATCGGCCACTTCATCGGCACCTACGCTAGCGCCTGGGTCGGCAACAAGGTGGTGATGGACCTTCGCGACATCATGTTTCGCCGGATGCTGGCCCTGCCGATGGGCTATTTCCACGACAACACCACCGGCAATCTGATTTCGCGCTTTACCTATGACGTCGCCCAGGTCACCGCCGCGGCCACCAACGTGGTTACGGTCATGGTGAAGGATTCACTGACCATAATCGGGTTGCTGGCCTTCTTGATTTATGTCGACTGGAAACTGACCCTGATCTCTCTGATCATGATTCCGCCGATCGCGGTGGTGGTGCGCTACATCAACGTCCGCCTGCGCAACATGAGCCGTGAAACCCAGCACGCCATGGGCGACATCACCCAGGTGCTGCAGGAAACCGTCGAATGCAACAAGGTGGTGAAGATATTCGGCGGCCAAGAGTACGAAGCCCGGCGTTTCGGCGACACCAGCAACCGGCTGCGCCGCTTCATGATGAAACAGACTGCCGCGGCGGCGGCCAATGTGCCAATCGTGCAGCTGCTGGCCGCCCTGGCGGTCGCGATCGTGGTGTACTACGCCACCATCCAGGCGCAGTCGAACACCATCACCGTCGGGACCTTCGTATCCTTTCTAGCCGCCATGCTGATGTTGACCGCACCGCTGAAGCGGCTTACCGGCGTGGCAGAACATCTGCAGCGCGGTTTGGCCGCCGCGGAGAGCGTATTCGCATTGATCGACGAGAAGCCTGAGCTTGACCAGGGCAAAGTCGAACTGGCGCGCGCGCGCGGCGACATCCGCTTCGACAACGTCAGCTTCCGCTATCCTGCCGCCGACAGGCCGGCACTGAGCAATGTCAGTCTTGATATTCGCGCCGGCGAAACCATCGCCCTGGTCGGGTCCAGCGGCGGCGGCAAGACCACCTTCGTCAACATGGTGCCGCGCTTCTACCACCCGCACTCCGGCCGCATCACCCTGGATGGCCACGATCTCGAAACGCTGTCGCTCGCCAGCCTGCGTCGCAACATCGCATTGGTGAGTCAGGAAGTCGCACTGTTCAACGATACCGTCGCCGCCAACATTGCCTATGGCCTGTCTGCAGGCGCCAGCCGTGAAGCGATCGAGCGCGCGGTGGAAGCCGCGCATGCCACCGATTTCATCCGCACCATGCCCAAGGGCCTGGACACCCTGATCGGAGAGAACGGCGTACGGCTCTCGGGCGGCCAGCGTCAGCGCCTCGCGATCGCTCGCACAGTGCTGAAGGACGCGCCGATCCTGATACTGGACGAAGCCACCTCGGCGCTGGACTCGGAGTCGGAGAAACATGTGCAGGCGGCACTGGAAGAATTGATGCGCGGGCGCACCACCATCGTCATTGCCCACCGCTTGTCCACCATCGAGAAAGCCGACCGGATCGTGGTGCTGGACCAGGGCGGCATCGCCGAGATCGGCTCGCACGCAGAATTGCTGAGCAAGGGCGGTATCTACGCGCGTTTGCACGGCATCCAGTATTCGCTGAGCGCCGGCGCGGTCGCCTGAACCCGCAAGTTGCCGGTTGCGCCGGGAGTTCGCTTCGAAGAGCGGAGACCGGTAGTGATGACAGCGTCGGGAAAGCGGGGTCTAATCGTGGCTGGATCGGTCGGTCGCGCCGGATTGTTCATGTTCTGGGAGGGGATATGAATCTGCATCGCAAAGTCGTGGTCGCAGCGCTGCTTGGCGCATTCGTTATGTGCGGCATCGCGCCAGTGCATGCCGCCAAGGCCAAGTACACCATGGTGATCAGCCACCTCGGGCCTGAAGATCTCACCAATAACGAAATGCATCCGTCGATGAAGCACTTCGAATCCATGGTCGAGGCCCGAACCGGTGGCGAGATCGATGTGCAGGTGTTCGGCAACGGCCAGCTCGGCTCCGAAGTCGAGACCGCCCGGCAGGCGCAGGCGGGGCGCACTGTTCAGGCCACATTGATTTCATCGGGAGCGATGTCGGCGTTCTTTCCCGCCTACCAGATCGTCACTTCGCCTTTCCTGTTTCCCAACTATCGCGTCGCCCGCGCCTACTTCGACGGCGATTGGCATGCCGACTTCATGCGTGGCGCGCTGAAGGCCGGCGGCCTGCGCTACCTGGGCACGCTCGATGACGGCGGCGGTTTCGTTGCCTTCACCAACAACAAGCGCCTGATCCGCACCGTAGCCGACATCAAAGGTCTGAAAATACGGGTCGAGGAAAACCCGGCCCATGTCGCCACCATGAAGGCGCTCGGCGCCTCGGCCACGCCGTTGCCCTGGGGCGAAGTTCTGACTGCGCTCGGCACCGGGCTTGCCGACGGCCAGTTCAACGCGCCCGGCATCAGCCTGGCGTTCAAGCTCTGGGAGGTAAACCAGTTCACCACCTGGAGCGGCCATGTGTACAACACCATTTCCTGGATGATGAGCGACAAGTGGTTCCAGACGCTGCCGGCAAAGCACAGGCAGATCATAATCGACGCAGCGCGCGAGACCACCGAGATCTCTCACGGCATTGCCGTGCTGGCGGCGATCGCGGGATGGGATGCCTCATGCAAGAAGTTCAAGCAATGCCATATCCTCACGCAGGATGAGCGCGCCAAAATGGCGGCGGTGGCGCGGCCAGCCTGGAAGCAGTGGGTGACCAAGGACTTCGGTATCGATGCCAGGCTGGTCGATCAACTCTGGGCAGAAGTCACCCGCATCGAGAAAGAGGTCAACGGCCTCGACATGAAGCGCTACGGGCAGTAGGCATGCCGTTGCCGAAAAGCGTCGCACGGAAGGCGCCGAGAACCCGCCCGCTAGTCTGTGATATGCGCACGGCTCTGAAGAATCTCAGCGACCAGGTCAATCGGCTGACCATCGCTTTCTGCGTCACCTGTGTCCTGGCGATGCTGTCGATCTCGTTCATCGGCTTCTTCTACATGATCGTCACCGGAGCGGCATTGAGCTGGACCTATTCACTGGCGCGGCTGTTCATTCCCTGGATCGGCATGCTCAGCATTACCGTCGCGTTCAAAGGTGGCGAGCACGTCGCCATGAGCATGCTGGTGCGCCAGTTACCAATTGGCCTCGCGCTGGCGCTGCGTTACGCAAGCCTTGCACTGATCGCGCTGTTCGCGCTGCTGCTGATCTGGTTTGGCTGGGATTTCTTCATGTCCTCCAGGCAGGTCTACATGGTCTCCGATCAGATCCAGATCCACGGCAGATGGGTGGCGGCATGCGTGCCGGTTGCCGGCCTGATCCTGCTGGTGCATCTGTCGAGCGGTCTGGCCCTTCTTGAGCCGCTGGATCCGGAGCGAACTGCGGCCTCACTCGCGGCCTCGGCTGAAAACACGACCAACCGATGACTGCTGCGCTCCTGGTTTTTGCGCTGGTGTTGCTGATCGGCGCGCCGATCGCGCTGGTTATGGTGTTCTCCGGCCTGGCCGGCGCCGTGTCCCTGGGCGGGACCGACTTCCTCGAAATCATCGCCGACCGGATGTTCTCCGGCGTAAGCGGCTTCCTGCTTATGGCAATCCCATATTTCATCTTCACCGCCGAACTGATGAATCGCGCGGGCCTGACCCAGCGCCTGATCGATTTCAATAACGCAGTATTGGGCAAGGTTCGTGGCGCCCTGAGCCACGTCAACATCACCACCAGCGTATTCTTTGCCGGGCTGACCGGCGCGGCGATCACCGACACCGTGGCCATCGGCAAACTGCTGATCCCTGCGATGAAAAAGGAAGGCTATCCGGCGGCCTATGCCGCCGCCGTTACAGCGTGCTCGTCGGTTATTGGCCCGATCATCCCGCCAAGCGTGGTGATGGTGGTATATGCCACGATTCTCTATGACGTCTCGGTAATTTCATTGTTCATTGCCGGGATCGTGCCGGGCCTGCTGCTGGCCGGGTCGCTTCTTGTAGTGAGCTTCTATCTGTCATGGCGCCACAAGTTTCCGGTGCATGGCCAGGCCGGACTCGGGCTGGCGCTGCGCACCTTTTTGCCGACGCTGCCGGCCCTGCTGGTGCCGGTGATCATCCTCGGCGGCATCCTCGGCGGTCTCAGCACCGTGACCGAGGCCTCCGCGTTTGCCGCGGTCTACGCCATTGCCATCGGCATGCTGCTCTACCGCTCGCTGAAGTGGCGCGACGTGCTAGAGGCTCTGGTGACGACCGTGCGGCTGTCGGGCGTGGTTTTTTTCCTGCTTGGCGCATCAACCGTGCTCGGCTGGTTCGTTACCCGCTCCGGTATCACCCGCGAGGCGGCGGAGCTGATCGCCGGGTTCAGCACCGATCCGCTGGTGCAGATATTCATGGTCAATATACTGTTGCTGGTGGTTGGCACCTTGATCGATGTGCTGCCGGCGCTGGTGATCGTGGCGCCGGTACTGGTGCCGGCGATGACGCAGCTTGGTTTCGATCCGCTGCATTTCGCCATGGTGATGATCCTGACGTTGAACGTTGGCAACATCACGCCGCCAGTGGGCATGACCCTGATGACCGCGGCGCAAATTGCCGGCGTCAGCTATGAAAGTGCGATCCGCGCCTCGCTGCCGTTCTACTTCAGCTTCATCGCGGTGATCGTGATGGTTTCGGTGTGGCCGCAGATGGTGCTGTGGCTACCGCGACTGCTGAACTGAACGCGTGCACGCGCCACCAGGCACCACGGGCTTAACTTCCCGCGCCGCCGCCGTCCGTACCTGGAACGATGTGCGGATGGGTGCCCTATTGCTTATGTTGCTTTCTCTGTTCGCTGGGCCGCACGCGGCGGCAGACGCTTCGGAAGCCACTGAAAGCAGCGTTTGCGGCTGGTTAAAGGAGCCGCTCGTTTTCTGGCTCTGGAGCCGTGCCGCCGGCAGTCCGGACCCGCAGGCCGCGCGCCGGGTTTCGAACGCCGAAGCGGTGATCCACCGGACCAGGGATGGCCGACTGCTGGGTGGCTACAAAATCAAAGCCGCCGCCAGCGATGGCGTCGTCCGTGGGTCGATGCTGGTTGCGCAGGGCAATGCGATGTTGGCCGACCAACTTCTTTCCAGCCTGTCGCTGTTCTCGACGGCAGGCATCGACACCTGGATATTCGACTACCGGGGATACGGTAGTTCTACGGGGAGGCCGCGCCTGAAGGCGATCCTGGAAGACTATGTTGAACTCTACCAGCGGGTGTTTGCGGATGTCACAGGCAAGCGCCTTTTGTACGGGATATCGTTCGGCGGCATTGTCCAGCTCAACCTTGTCGGAACCGGTGTCGCTGTCGACCGTGTGGTCATCGACTCTACTCCCAGCCGCGTTTCGCCACTCGGTTGCCCGGTAAGATACGATCCGGTCGAGAATCTTCCCCGGGATAGTTCGCGGCTGCTTTTCGTTGGCGGGCATCGCGATACTGTTGTCCCGCTGCACGATTCCCGCGAGATGTTCGATCTCGCAAGGAAATACGGAGCGCGGATCGACGTGCGGAAGGAGTTCGCCCATCCATTTATGGATGCCGACTCCGCCATTCATCAGGAGCGCCTTGGGCTGATCCGAGCCTTCTTCGCGGGACCGGTGCTACAACCTGCGGATGTCGCGCGGAAGCAGAACGGGCCAGAATATCCGGAGTGATCAAGTTACCGTCTACCCGCTAAGCGATGTGCATCGGTGCGGCCAAACCAGAGTTATCAATGGCATCGTGAACACTCGTCGCCTGTGAACACCAAACAACACGGCTACATCGGCTTTCTTGCATCCCGCTGGTGGGGCGAAGTTCCGTTCGAAAGGTTGTTCTGGTTCGACATGCTGGTGGTCGGGACACTGGTCAATCTGGCAGCAGCGGCGCTGTCCCTGATTCTGTTTGGACTTGATGCACCGGCCGCAGCGGCAATCGCCGTGTTCTTCTCACCGCTTCCCTACAATCTGTTCCTGTTCGCCGTAGTCTGGCGTGCCGCCGGGCGTGCCCAATCAAGTTGGGCCCTCGCACGGCTTGGGGCGGTTGCCTGGTTGGTTTTTGCGACTCTGATCTGACGGATCCGGTGCAAACGGTGCACCGGCACGGGGACCCGTACCCCCAATAACTTGGGACTCAATGAAACCACCTCGAAGTCCAGCTTGACAGTCACCAACCGGTGACATATAAAGTTACCGATTGGTGACTTAGGTCGGTAGATCGCAATGGCAGCCAGTAGTCCGTTGGGTCGGGATCGCGAGCAAACCCGGCAGTCCCTGATCTTCGCCGTAGGTCGGGTACTGGCCCAGGACGGGTTCCTGGGGCTCGGTATCAATGCCATTGCCCGTGCGGCCGATGTCGACAAGGTACTGATTTATCGCTATTTCGACGGGTTGCCGAAGTTGTTGAAGGCCTACGCTGAGAGCGCGGACCTCTGGCCGTCGGTCGAGGAAGTGCTGGGCCCGGACCAGGCCGCCCTGCGCGCACTGCCGCTTCCTGATCGTACCGCGACCATCGTGGTGAGCTTGCTCGAGGCACTGCGCAAGCGGCCGCAAACTATCGAGATCCTGGCCTGGGAGGCAGTGCAGCAGAACGCGCTGACCGAAAGCCTGGCCGAAATCCGCGAGCAATGGAGCCGCGGAGTGATTGCACGCATGCTTCCGGATTCGGTAAAGGACGAGGAAGATCTTCTTGCGCTGGCGAGCCTTCTGGTCGGCGGCTTTCAGTACCTCCTGATCCGCTCGCGCAATACCAGGGTGTACGGCGGAATCGCACTGAATACCGAGGAGGGATGGCGCCGCATCCGTAACGCCGCATTGCGGGCGTTTCAGATTCAACCGACACGTGCGTGAGCAGCTGCCGAATCCGGCGGCGTTCAGTCAAGCACGACGCACCCACCAGTGAGAATTATGGATACCCGGATAGACTTGTGGAGAAAGCTGGAATATGTCGCAGTTCGTGCTTTTGCTATCGTTGGCATTGCGGCCGCTGCGTTATTCGCTGGCGGTCTGGCATCCGACCCCCGAGCCTTTGACCGAACCCGCGGCGGCTACGAACCGCCCTATACCGGGTACACCGGTACGCCAACCGACTGGAGCGTTGCCGATATTACCCCCTCTGGCATGGCATACCGCGGCCGCACCCTCAACGTTCTGGTGGACTGCACCACCGCCATGATCAGCTTCCAGTGGTTCGGACTTGAGAAGCCATTCCGGGAATTCTCGCCGCGCGCGCTGGTCGTACACAAGTCCCGGGAGGCCTGCCGCGAGCGCGGATTCGAGCCGCAGTTCTGATCCTGCCGTTCCCGTGGAACGCTCGGGTAGACTGGTCATCTGATCAAGGCAAACCTGATTCGGCCATGGATCCTCCATCGGCTTACGATGTCGGCCTGGTGGCCCTGGTCCGAACCGCGGGCCTGCCGATCTGTCTGACAACTCCCTGGCGCATTTAACGACTTCGCTTGCGAGGCATGGCCATCCGCAGGTAACGCAGTAAAGAGGCACAGATCATGAACCTTCGTATCGCTGCACCATTGGTACTCTTGTTGGCACTCGCCAGCGCGCCCGTGCACGCCGAAGCGCCGCGCACGCTGATGTGGGTAGACCTGGTTCCCAAGCCGACTGCGTCGGATAATCCTTTTTCGAAACTGACCCGCGAGCAACTGTTCGCGCTAGGCGACATCGCCACCGTGCGCGACCGTATCGCCAGTGGAGACAAGAACGTCTCGCCGCTGGAACGCGCCGGCGCGGAAGATTCCGCCAGCCGGCTCGAGCGCGCGGGTGTGGACGTTGACGGACTGCTGGCCAGGCGCAAGGAAATGTCCGACAACAAGCGGGCGCTGACGACGGCGGTGAATCCGGCACTGGATGGCCAGATGGTACGGGTTCCCGGTTATATGCTGCCGCTGGAATTTTCAGGGAAATCGGTATCGGAGTTTCTTTTGGTGCCCTGGGTCGGCGCCTGCATCCATACACCGCCGCCGCCGCCAAATCAGATCGTCCACGTCAAGACCAACAAGCCTTTCGTATCGGAAGGATTGTTTATGCCGGTCTGGATCACCGGGCGGCTGTCCGCCACTTCCACAAAGAAATCGCTATACCTGATCGACGGCGAGTCGGATATCGACATCGGCTACGCCATGGAGGCGACCCAGGTCGAGCCCTACAAGCAATAGGGCCGGGAAGTCCCTTCGGGACTGCGGTTACCGGAACGCCGGAAACGCCGATGCGGACAAGGTGCCCTGAGGTCCGGCGATATGTTCGTGCGGCGCGGGCTTGTTCATGACGGTGCGCACCCGCAGGCCGTCGACGCCGTCTTCCTGCACGTCAACCCGCACCGCCAGCACCGCCCTGAACTTGAGTTCGGGCCGGTACCAGATGGTCATGGTGCTGGTCTCGCCGACTTCGGTGACCCTGGCGACGATGTAGGCAGTTTGCAGTTGCATCCAGGACTTCTTGAGCGTGGCGAACGAAGTCGTGATCATCGGCTCGCCGTCTATTTCGATGGTTACCGAGGTGTTGTCGTCGCTGCCACCATGCTTCACGATTTCGGCGGCGCTGAACCAGCCGGCGCCGAGGATCTGGACCGCCGCCTTCTCGCCCGCCGGCGTTCCACCGACCTCGCGCTCGACGCTCACCGCTTCTCCGCGAACATCGCCCTCGACGCAGGCCAGCGCAACCGCTGCGCTCGCCCAAAAGGCGGCGGCAATTGCCAGAACCAGCGGGCGACGCGCGGCGCAGGCTTTTGCTGGATCGCGGATAGTGAACATATATTGCTAAGTCTAGCATCAGGACCGACACTCCGCTGGCCTGACCTCGATTCAACGCGCATTGGGCATTCCCGAAATTGCCGCGAACAACCCGAGACCGATGAACAGGCCTCCAGTCAGGTAGCGGCCGCAACGGCGGAAGCCGCGGGCGCGCAACAGTGCCGGCGCTACGGTACCGGCCGCCATCGCATAACCGGTATCGGTAACCGCGGCAATGGCGACGAAAATAGCGCCCAGTGTGATGCCTTGGAGTGCCGCCGGCGCATCCGCGGCCATGAACTGCGGCAGGAATGCAGCCAAGAACAGCGCGGTCTTGGGGTTCAGCAGGGCGACAAGGAAACCGTCCCGGACGATTCGTCCCAGCGCCGCGGGTGTAGCGATAGCGCCGGGCCCGCCCTGCGGCGCGCGAAGTGCCTGTAACCCGAGATAGATAAGATACAGGGCGCCAGCGTACTTCACGACCAGAAAGGCGGTCGACGAAGCGGCCAACACGATCGCCAGTCCAAGCGCCGCGCCGATGGCATTGCCGAGATTGCCGAGTGCAACGCCCGCGACCGAAGCCAGGCCGTAGCGCCGGCCCTGCAGCAGGCTGCGGCTGACAATGTACAAAACCCCCGGACCCGGCGTGACCGCCAGCACCAGGCTGGCGAGCAGGAAAGCCGACAACAAAGGCCAGGCGGGCAACAAGGCGTGCATCGCAGTCACTTCCGGGGCGGGCTCGATCAAAGGCCGATCAGTGCGCCTTTTCCCAGTTGGGTCCGCAACCGATGTCCACCACCAGCGGCACGTCGAGCTTCGCCACACCGTTCATCAGCATCGGCAACTCCGATTTCACCAGCGCCAGTTCCCCTTCCGGCACTTCCAGGACCAGTTCGTCATGCACTTGCATGATCAGCCGGCTTTGCACGCCCGAAGAGCTGATCCAGTTGTGGACCGCAATCATCGCCAGCTTGATCAGGTCCGCCGCCGTTCCCTGCATCGGCGCATTGATTGCGGCACGCTCTGCGCCCTGGCGCCGGGCGCCGTTGCTGCCGCGAATTTCCGGCAGGTAGAGCCGGCGGCCGAACACGGTTTCGACATAGCCGAGCGCCTTTGCCGATTCGCGGGTCCGGTCCATATAGTCTTTTACCCCCGGATAGCGCTGGAAATAGCGCTCCATGTACTGCTGGGCCGCGCCGCGTTCAATGTTGAGTTGCGAGGCCAGGCCGAAGGCCGACATGCCGTAGATTAGTCCGAAGTTGATCACCTTGGCGTAGCGCCGCTGTTCGCTGCTGACCGCGGCCGATTCCACGCCGAAAATCTCCGCGGCGGTATGGCGATGCACGTCCTCGCCTGCGGCGAAGGCGCTCAGCAGCCCCTTGTCCTGCGACAGGTGGGCCATGATCCGCAGTTCGATCTGCGAATAGTCCGCCGAAACAATTACATTGTCTTTGTCGGCGACAAAAGCTTCGCGGATGCGTCGGCCTTCGGCGGTGCGTACCGGAATATTCTGCAAGTTCGGCTCGTTGCTCGACAGCCTTCCGGTAACCGCCACCGCCTGGCCGTAATTGGTGTGCACCCGGCCGGTAGCGGGGTTCACCATCCTCGGCAGTTTGTCGGTGTAGGTGGATTTGAGTTTCGCCAGCCCGCGGTACTCAAGGATGAACTTCGGCAGCGGGTGATCGAGTGCCAGCTCCTGCAGTACGTCCTCGTCGGTGGACGGCTGCCCGCCGGGCGTCTTCTTCTTCACCGGCAAGCCTTTGCGTTCGAACAGGATCTCCTGCAGTTGCTTGGGCGAATTCAGATTGAAAGGCTGGCCGGCTTCCTGGTGCACCCGGTTTTCCAGCGCGATCATTTTTTCGCCAAGCTCGCGGCTCTGCTGCTCCAGCAACTGCGCGTCGAGCAGCACGCCGTTGCGCTCCATGGTAAACAGTACCTCCAGCACCGGCATCTCAATGTCACGATAAACCTTCGCCAGCTTCGGGTCCTGTTCTATGCGCGGATGCAGCGCCTGATGCAGCCGCAGTGTGATGTCGGCATCTTCGGCGGCATATTCGGTGGCCCGCTCCACCGCCACCTGCTCGAAGCCGATCCGGTTCGCGCCCTTGCCGGTGACGTCGTCGTAGCTGATGGTCTGCACGCTCAAATGGCGGTTGGCGAGGCTGTCCATGTCGTGCGGAAGATGGCTTTCCAGCACGTAGGACTGCAGCAGGGTGTCGTGTTCGATGCCCGCCAGAATCACGCCGTGATTGGCCAAAATGTGTTTGTCGTACTTCAGGTTCTGTCCGACTTTGCGCTGCTTCGGGCTTTGCATCCAAGGCCCGAGCACTTCCAGAACGTGCTGCGTTGAAAGCTGCGCCGGCGCACCGGCATAGTTGTGCCCGACCGGGATGTAGCCTGCGTAGTCCGGTTCGACCGAGAGCGAAATGCCGACCAACTGTGCGGTCATCGGATCCAGGCCGGTAGTTTCGGTGTCGATGGAAGTCAGTTCCGCGTTCTCGACCCGGGACAGCCAGGCGCGCAACTGGTCCTCGGTGAGGACGGTCTCGTAGTTCCTCGACTCCGAGGGGTGACGGGTGAGGGGCGAGGGGCGAGGGGGGACCGAACCCGTTTTCTCTTGTTCCTCGTTCCTCGCCCCTCGTTCCTCAAGCTCGCGCTTCCAGGTCTTGAATTCCAATCGATCGAAAAGCTCGGCGAGTTTCCCCTGGTCCTGCGGCTTTGGTTCCAGGTCTTCGAGCGCGACCGGCAGATCCACGTCGCATTTGATGGTGAGCAATTTGCGCGCGGTGGGCAGCCATTCCCTCGCCTTGCGCAGGTTCTCGCCAACCACCCCGGAAATTTCATCGGCGTGGGCGACGATCTGATCCAGGGAGCCGTACTGGCCGAGCCATTTCACCGCGGTCTTCGGCCCGACCTTTTCCACGCCGGGCACGTTATCGACGCTGTCACCTACCAAGGTGAGGTAATCCACCATCTGCGCGGCCTTGACGCCGAACTTTTTCTCTACGCCCTCTTCGTCCAGGTTCTCGTTGGACATGGTATTGACCAGTCTCACCGAGGGATTCACCAGCTGGGTGATATCCTTGTCGCCAGTGGAAATCACAGTGCGCGCGCCCAGTTGCTCCGCCTGCTTTGCCAGGGTGCCGATGACGTCGTCGGCCTCCACCCCGTCGATCATCAGCAGCGGCCAACCCATGGCGCGGATGCTTTGGTGCAAAGGTTCGATCTGCTGCACCAGGTCGTCCGGCATCGGCGGCCGATTGGCCTTGTATTGCGGATACCAGTCGTCCCGGAAGGTCTTGCCTTTTGCGTCGAATACGCAAGCGATATAATCCGCGGCTGTTTCCTTGCGTAGCCGGCGCAGCATGTTGATCACGCCGTAAACGGCGCCGGTTGGTTCGCCGTGCTTGTTGCGCAGGTCGGGAAGCGCATGAAATGCGCGATACAGATAGGAAGAGCCGTCGACCAGCAGAAGCGTTTTCATCGATGATCAGCGCGGACAAGACAGCATGAGCGAAAAGCAGAAGGTACCGGTTCCGCTCGCCCCCGAACTGGTCGAGAAAACCTGGTCGGCGCGCGAGTCCTGGCGGGTGTTCGGGATTATGGCAGAATTCGTCGAAGCGACCGAACGCCTCGCCCACATTCGCCCCGCGGTCAGCATCTTCGGCAGCGCCCGCACACCACCCGATCATCCCTACTATCGTCTCACCGAAGACATTGCCCGCCAGCTGTCCGACGCCGGCTTCAGCGTCATATCCGGCGGCGGACCCGGCGTGATGGAAGCTGCCAACAAGGGCGCCTATGCCGGACGCTCGCTTTCCGTCGGACTGAACATTCAACTTCCGCACGAACAAGCATCCAACCATTATCAGGACGTCAGCCAGACCTTCCGTTATTTTTTCGCGCGCAAGGTGATGTTCGTGAAATTCGCCTCCGCGTACGTGGTGATGCCCGGCGGCTTCGGCACCATGGACGAGTTGATGGAGGCGCTGACCCTGGTGCAGACAAAGAAAATACGTCGTATCCCGATCATCCTGGTGCAGCAGTCCTACTGGCGCGGTCTGGTGGACTGGATTCGCGACCGCATGGTGTCCGAGAAGATGATCGATCCGACCGATCTGGATCTGATCAGACTGATCGACGATCCGAAGGAAGTCGTTAATGCGATTTTCGATTACTACGAAAAGCGCGGATTCGAGCCTTCCGCAGCCGAGCGCGAAGCGCAACTGAACCTCTAGAAGCCCCCAAGATGTCCGTTTTCACCACTGTCACGCCCGAGCAGCTTTCCGCCTGGCTCAAGAATTATTCGATCGGCGTACTCACCGATCTGCAGGGTATTCTCTCCGGGATCGAGAACACCAATTATTTTGTCACCACTACCCATGGCCGCTTCGTCCTGACGCTGTTCGAAAAGCTCACCAGCAGGGAGCTGCCGTTCTACGTCAACCTGATGGCGCATTTATCCAGCCACGGCCTGCCCTGCCCGAAGCCGATCGCCAACCTGCAGAACGAACTGCTGGGCGAGCTCAACGGCAAGCCGGCGACCATCGTCACCTGCCTGGCGGGCCAGCCGGTTGTGGAACCGACGCCGGCACAGTGCGCGCGCGTTGGCGAAGTGCTGGCCGACATGCACCTGGCCGGCCGCACCTACAAGGGCCACCTGGACAACCTGCGCGGCGCGACGTGGTGGGCCGCCTGCGCGCCGGACATTTACCCGTTCCTCGGCGCCGAGGACGCAGCATTGCTGCGATCGGAGATCGAGTTCCAGGCGCAGCAGGACCGCAAGGGTCTGCCGCGCGGCGTGGTGCATGCCGACTTGTTCCGGGACAACGTCCTGTTCGACAGCGACAAGGTCGGCGGCTTTATCGATTTCTATTTTGCCTGCGTCGACGATTTCATCTACGACGTGGCGATCACCGTGAACGACTGGTGCACCGATGTCGGCGCCGCGCTGGACCCGCTGCGTACCGAAGCGCTGCTCAAGGCCTACATGTCGGTGCGGCCATTCACCGAACAGGAACGCGATGCCTTGCCCTGGATGCTGCGCGCCGGGGCGCTGCGGTTCTGGGTCTCGCGGTTGTACGATTTCCACCTGCCGCGGCCGGGCGAACTGACGCATGCGCACGACCCGGGACGGTTCCGGCGCATCCTGCTCAACCACCGCGCCATGCCGCAGCGGCAGCAGCGCCTCGCCTAGCCGGGAGATTCGATTGATCATGCGAAACGTGCCGGCCGAGCGCGGCTGGGTCTGGGTGACCGCCGCCTTCGGACTGTTCCGCCGGAACTTGTTGATCTGGACGGCGCTGAACCTTGTGCTCCTGCTGATCGGCGCCGGCCTGCTGATGTTGCCGGTGATCGGGACCTATGTGCTGTACCTGCTCACACCGGTTTTTCTCGCCGGCATTGTCTCCGCTGCGCACGACCTGGAGTCCGGCAAGGACATCGAGATTGCGCACCTGTTCCATGGATTCCGACGCAATTCCACCCAACTGGTGACGGTCGGCGGCGTCTATCTGGTCGGGCAGGTGTTGATTTCGGGCGTGATGCTTACGGTTGGCGGTCCGGAGTTTCAGCAGATGGTGGCCACCGGCATGGCCGATGTCGACGCGACCCGTCTCACGCCCGAGGTGCTCAGCCGCATTACCATGGCAATGCTGGTGGGGATGGCGCTGTTCGTGCCGCTGGCCATGGCAATCTGGTTCGCGCCGGCGCTGGTGTTGCTCGGCAACCAGCCGGGATTCCGGGCCATGGTGTTCAGCGTGATGGCATGTTTGCGCAACGTCCTGCCGTTCCTGATCTATTGCACTCTGACCTTCACGTTGCTGGTACTTGCGGTGATCCCCTTTGGGCTGGGCCTGATCCTGTGGATCCCGGTGATGCTGTTAACCATGTACACCAGTTATCGCGACGTGTTCACCGCGCCGGACGAACCGGTAGCGTCGGTCGCTGCAGACTGATTCGTAAGCGCCGGACTCAGGCGACGCTGAGTTTGGCGTACTCGAGCGCCAGCCACTTCAGCCCGGCGTCGCGGAAATTGACCTGCACCCGTGCATCGGCGCCCCGTCCTTCGGCGCCGACGATGACCCCGGCCCCGAATTTCGGGTGCAGCACATTTTGCCCGATCTTCCAGCCGCCGGTCAGTTTTGTGCTTCCGGCCGTCCGGTTATTCGATTCGTTGCCGAATCCGGACTCGAATCCCTTCGCTGGCACGAATGTGGAGAACTTCGTCGTATTCACCCGCTTCAGCAGTTCTTCCGGAATCTCTTCGAGAAACCGCGACGGCACGTTGTAACGGGTCTGTCCGTGCAGCATGCGGGTCTGCGTGTGGGTGAGATACAGGCGGCGGCGCGCCCGCGTCAGCGCCACATACATCAGGCGGCGCTCCTCTTCCAGACCGTCTTCCTGGCCGGCGCTGTTCTCGTGCGGAAACAAACCCTCTTCCAGGCCGCTGATGAACACCGTGTGGAACTCCAGACCCTTGGCCGAATGCACGGTCATCAACTGAAGCGCGTCCGAACCCACAGTCGCCTGGTGCTCGCCGGCCTCCAGCGAGGCATGCGCTAGGAATGTGGCGAGCGCTTCGAACCCTTCGGATCGAATCTCGCCTTCCTCGCTGACCAGGGTGATCGGCCCGTCCGCGGCGACGAATGTTGCCGCGGCATTGGTAAGTTCGTTCAGGTTCTCGATCCGGTCCGCGCCTTCGCGCTCGGTCTGGTAATGCGCGATCAGGCCGCTGGTTTCCACTACATGCTCGACGATCTCGGGCAGCGGCAGGTGCTCGCAGGCATTGCGCATCGATTCGATCAGCCCGACAAAGGCGGCGATGCTGGTGGCGGCACGGCCGCCGAGCGTGTTGGCGCATGCCGCCTGCCACAGCGAAATGCCGCGGCCGGCCGCAACTTCCTGCAGTTGTTCGACGCTGCGATTGCCGATACCGCGGGTCGGGAAATTCACCACCCGCAGGAAAGCGCCATCGTCGTCCGAGCTGGCCACCAGGCGCAGGTAGGCGAGCGCGTGCTTGATTTCCTGGCGCTCGAAGAAGCGCAAACCGCCGTAGACCCGGTAGGACACGCCGGCGTTGAACAGCGCGTGTTCGAGCACCCGGGACTGCGCGTTGGAGCGGTACAGCAGCGCCATGTCCGACAGCGCCACACCGTCATTGCGCAGGGCGCGCACCTCGTCGAGGATATAGGCGGCTTCGTCGAAATCGGTGCTGGCCTCGTACAGGCGCAACTGTTCGCCGCCACCCTCGGAAGTCCACAGATTCTTGCCGAGCCGGGCGCGGTTGTGCCGGATCAGCGCGTTGGCGGCATCAAGGATGTTGCCGTGGCTGCGGTAATTCTGTTCCAGCTTGATGACCTTGCCGACCTGAAAATCGCGCTCAAAGTCGAGCATGTTTCCGGCGCGCGCGCCGCGGAAGGCGTAAATGCTCTGGTCGTCGTCGCCGACCGCGAAAATGGTGTTATTCGGCCCGGCCAGCAGCTTCAGCCACAGGTACTGCAGGCGGTTGGTGTCCTGGAATTCGTCGACCAGGATATGCTTGAAGCGGGCGCGATAATGCTCGCGCAGGATTTCGTTCTTCGACAGCAATTCAAAGCAGCGCAGCAGCAGTTCGGCGAAATCGACCACGCCCTCGCGATTGCATTGCGCGTCGTAAGTCTCGTAAACGCCGAGCATGCGCCGGGAGAAATCGTCGAAAGTCTCGACCCGGTCGGCGCGCAATCCCTGTTCCTTGCTGGCGTTGATGAAATATTGCGCCTGTTTGGGTGGGTACTTCTCGTCATCGACGTTCATCGACTTCATCACCCGCTTGACCATCGCCAGCTGGTCCGCGGAATCGAGGATCTGGAAAGTCTGCGGCAGGCCGGCGTCGCGATGATGGGCGCGCAGGATGCGATTGCACAGGCCGTGGAAGGTGCCGACCCACATGCCGCGGGTGTTGATCGGCAGCATTGCCGAAATCCGGGTGAGCATCTCCCGCGCTGCCTTGTTGGTGAAGGTCACCGCCAGCAATCCGAGCGGTCCGATCTGCCCGGTCTGGATCAGCCAGGCGATCCGGGTGGTGAGCACCCGGGTCTTGCCGGAACCGGCGCCGGCCAGGATCAGCGCCGATTGGTGCGGGAGCGTGACAGCTTCGAGCTGTTCCGGATTGAGACCTTCGAGGATGGACATGCGGCGGCGGAGGGTGACTGTTTCAACGCCGGATTATACGGACTCGCTCATCATCGAGACACTGAGGCACGGAGACGGCCATAAAGCTTGTCATCAGGGAAAGACGACCGCGGAATGACGAGGCGTCGGTCATCCCGGTGTCGCAGGGAAATTCCGCCTTCGACTTCTCCCGTGCCTCTGTGTACCTCTCAAGGGGGTATAGAAGTGAATTTCCGCGGTTCAACTCGCGGATGTACGCGCCTTGCGGCTTTCCGAGACGAGCTCCTGAATCATGGGCGTGAGGATCAGGTCCATCGCCAGGTCCATCCTCCCGCCCGGCACCACCATGGTGTCCGGCCGCGACTGGAATGAATCCTCGAGCAGGGCCAGCAGGTAGGGAAAGTTGATCCGGCTGGCATCGGCGAAGCGGATCACCACAAAGCTCTCTTCCTGGGACGGAATTTCCCGGATGAGAAAAGGATTGGACGTATCCACCGTAGGCACACGCTGAAAATTGATGTGGGTGCGCGAGAACTGCGGGGTGATGTAGTGCACGTAGTCGTACATGCGCCGCAGGATGGTCTGGGTCACCGCCTCGATTGAATAGCCGCGCACCTGCATGTCGCGATTGATCTTCTGCACCCACTCCAGGTTGATGGTCGGCGTAACCCCGATCAGCAGATCGACGTGCAGGGCGGCATCGACCTTGTCGGTTGCCACGCCGCCATGCAGACCCTCGTAGAACAACAGGTCGGAGCCCTCGGGTAGCGGCTGCCAGGGAGTGAAGGTGCCGGCGCGTTGACCGTAGCGTGCGGCCCGCTCCTCGTTGTGCAGGTAGAGCCGGCTCCTGCCGGTGCCCTGCAAGCCGTACTCCACGAACAGTGCCTCGAGCTCCTCGAACAGGTTGGCTTCCGGACCGAAATGGCTGATCGCCTGTCCGCCGGCGTGGTCGTAGATCTCGATCAGGCGGCGCATTTCGTCGCGCTCGTACTTGTGGAAGCTGTCACCCTCGACCAATGCCGCGTTCAGACTCTCGTGCCGGAATATGCCCTCGAAGATCCTGCGCACCGAAGTCGTGCCCGCCCCGGACGAGCCGGTAACTGCAATGATCGGGTGTTTGCGGGACATGAGTGGAATCGGGAAGGGATCAGGACGGGCGCATACGGTGGGCGTCGCGATGTTACACCGGAAGCCGCCGCCGGTACCGGAATGCCGGCGGCGGCTTACAAAGACTTACCGCGCCTGCGCTAGTGTAGTGCTTGGTACTTGCCGGCACAAAAGACGACGAGAATTGACGCCATACTGCGTTACAAATCCTCGCCGGGTGTAAAACCTGGCTGTGGTTTGCGCCTTGTCTGACGCCGATTTCGTTGTTTTTGAGGTGCGGGCGCCTATGGGAAGAATCAAACCTTGGAGCCACCGAGTACGAAGCACTACACTAGTACCGGGAGGCCACGGGTTCGAGGCCGGGAATGCGGTTCCGCAGTCGTTCGCCGAGAGTGCGCGCCTCCCGCGCGCTCGGAAAACCGGCGATGCGAACCCGATATTCCTGTCCGCTCGCGCGCGGCCGCGGCAGTATCCGCGCCGGATAGCCGGCATCGCGCAGTTCATCGTAGAGCGCCAACGCATCGTCCTGATTGTCGTAGCTGGCAAGATATAGTTTCCAGCGTCCGTTCCTGCGCACTGCACCCTCGCCGGCCGCGATTTCGGTCTCCGCAGCCCAAAGGGCGAGTTGTTCCATCGGCACCGGCTCAACGCTGGTCGGGCCGGCTTGCGGCGCCTGCAGGTAAGTCAGCGGGTCCTTCATTTCCACCGGCGCATCGCCTTCGCGGGTCACGGCTATCTGGCCTTCTATCAGTACCAGAACCTCCCGGTCGCCGAGGTTCTTGCCCCAGATATCCGTGCCGCGGATGCCGGCGGTAAGGGTGGCGAAGCGAACGTCAATTTCGCGCTTGCTGCGTAGCCGCGTCACTACATCGGTGGTGAAGCGAAAGGCGCCACCCAGGACCCTGAGCGTGGCGCCGAGGAAATTCTCCTCACGGCGCTGCACCAGGTTGGACAGCAGCAGTTCGCCGTTCTCGCCGAGCTTGACCACGCTGCCGTCGCCGAGCCGCAGCAGCAGCCGGGAGTTGGTCCCGGTCGAGACCCGGTCCTCATTCCGGAGTTCGACCCCGATGCCGAGTGGTTTGCGAACGCCGTCGCGTGTCACCCATGCCGGCATCTGGATGCCTTCCACAACCGCATCCGGGGCCGCGAGCGCGAGGTCTGCGGCAAGTACCAGCAGGGCCAGCAGCCCAGCGCGAATTTTCATGTTCAAGCGCCGTTTCAAGTGAGTATGTTGGACTGTATACGCGCGCCGGGCCGCAACGGATGCAGGCGCAACGGTATAATCCGCGCTTTACAAGCCTTTGGTTTTATTCGCCATGCAGCCGCAATATCAGCCCTCCGCCATCGAGCAGAAGGTACAAGAAGAATGGGCGGAGACGAAATCTTTCCGCGCGGTCGATGCCTCCGCCAAGCCCAAGTACTACTGCCTGTCGATGTTTCCCTACCCGTCGGGAAAGCTGCACATGGGCCATGTGCGCAATTACACCATCGGCGACGTGTTGTCCCGCTATCACCGGATGCGCGGCTACAACGTGTTGCAGCCGATGGGCTGGGATGCCTTCGGTCTGCCCGCCGAGAACGCGGCCATGGCCAACAGCGTGCCACCGGCGAAGTGGACCCACGACAATATCGCCTACATGAAGAACCAGCTCAAGTCGCTGGGCTTCGCCATCGACTGGGAACGGGAGCTGGCCACCTGCACGCCGGAATATTACCGCTGGAACCAGTGGTTCTTCCTGCGCATGCTGGAAAAGGGTCTCGCCTACAAGAAAACCGGAACGGTGAACTGGGATCCGGTAGACCAGACCGTGCTCGCGAACGAACAGGTGATCGAGGGTCGCGGCTGGCGTACCGGCGCACTGGTGGAAAAGCGCGAGATTCCGATGTACTACCTGGCGATCACGAAGTACGCGGAAGAGTTGCTGTCCTCGCTCGGCACCCTCGACGGCTGGCCGGAGCGGGTCAAGACCATGCAGGCCAACTGGATCGGCAAGAGCCACGGGGTGCGCCTGGCCTTTCCGTATGAACTGAACGGAGAGGCGGGAAAACTCTGGGTATTCACCACCCGCGCCGATACCATCATGGGTGTGACTTTTGTCGCAGTGGCGGCGGAGCACCCGCTCGCCACCTACGCGGCGCAGAGCAACCCCAAGCTCGCCGAATTCGTCGACGAGTGCAAGCACGGCGGCTTCCAGGAAGCCGACATCGCCACCCAGGAAAAGAAGGGAATGCGCACCGGTTTTTTCGTCCGCCATCCGCTGACGGGCGAGAAAATCGAAGTCTGGGTCGGCAACTACGTGCTGATGAGCTATGGCGAGGGCGCGGTGATGGGGGTACCCGGCCACGACGAACGCGACTTTGCCTTCGCCAAAAAATACCGGCTGCCGATCGCCCAGGTGATTGCAGTCGAAGGCAAGGACTATTCTCTGGACGCCTGGCAGGGCTGGTACGCCGATTACGGTGCATGCGTCAGTTCCGGCAAGTACGACGGCATGAGCTTCGAAACGTCGGTGAATGCCATAGCTGCCGATCTTCAGGCCAGGGGCCTGGGCGAGAAGCAGGTCACCTGGCGCCTGCGCGACTGGGGCATTTCACGCCAACGCTACTGGGGCTGTCCGATCCCGATCGTCCACTGTCCCTCCTGCGGCGACGTGCCGGTGCCGGACGACCAGTTGCCGGTGGTCCTGCCGGAAGATTGCGTGCCGGACGGCAGCGGCAATCCGCTGAACAAGCTGGAGGCTTTCACCAAGTGTGATTGCCCGAAGTGCGGTGGGCCGGCGCGGCGCGAAACCGACACCATGGATACATTTGTGGATTCGTCCTGGTACTTCCTGCGCTACGCCTGTGCCGACCAGCACGGCGGCATGGTGGATGAGCGGGTCAACTACTGGCTGCCGGTGGACCAGTACATCGGCGGCATCGAGCACGCAATCCTGCACCTGCTGTACTCGC
>LNFM01006148.1_pt1 | contig 21540 bp, 41 predicted proteins | sample 596031 | NCBI WGS metagenome assembly LNFM01 (sample SAMN04254537, study PRJNA301005) | activated carbon metagenome | isolation source: dual media filters at the Ann Arbor, Michigan drinking water treatment plant | place: USA: Ann Arbor
TCAAGAAAACAAGCACAACAAGCACAGATAGCCGCTTTAAATCAACAGAATGTATTACTAGATTCACAGCGTAAATTAGCAGAAGATTACAGGGCTAATTTTGCTGTGCGTAATAAAGGCATTTTAGATTTACAGTCTAAAGCTACTGGTTGGCTAAATAGATATGAAAAGGGGGCTGATGTAGCTTCTCTTAATCCAGCTAGGGTAATGGCTAATCAACAAGCGGCTGACCAAGTTATGAGTACTATGAAGGTTGCTAGTAAGTTGGGAGATAGACAGGCTGGTGGTGACGCAGATTATCAAGCTAGACTAAACTCTACTGCTACAGCTAATATTGGTAAAGGACTTGCTAGACTTAATGAAGCTGGTCTAGTAGAAGAGTTAGGTAATCAACGTGGTATTTTAATGGATACTTCGGCTTATCTTTCTGCTGACGAGAAATCAGGATTTAGCATGGGCAGTGAAGTATTTAATATGTCAAACTCTATTTTCCAAAATGCTACTACTCGTAGACAAATGGAAATGCAACGTAGCCAAATGGCATTGAAAATGTTTACAGATGTTCTAGGTGCTGGAGTTGGTGCGTTTAGTTCAGTAATGGGTGCTGGTGCTTCTGCTGGTCTTTGGGGTAGTGCTGGAACAGGCGGTAGTACATAATATGATTGAAAGCGGAACAGTAATAACACTATTAAATGGATTTGTAACTGCTGATAAATTGAATCCCAATCAATTTATCAAGAGTGTAGATTCAGAAGTATTTGTAGATAGAATTTCTCATAGTGAAGAAAGTACTATTACAGTAAAGACTAAATACTATGATATTACAAGCTCTTTTCTTCAATACTTTTTTCAAGATGAACAACCAATTTTTGTATTAGATTTAAAAGTTGGTGACATGATAGATACAGTAGATGGACAAGATGAAATAATATCTATTGAATATTCTGGTAAAGTTAAAGAATTAAAAAAACTAATTTTAAAAGACAAATCTGGCTCTTATTTAGCTAATGGATTTGTAGTAAAATAATATGCCTAAAGTAAATTATAACTCTGCTATAGCTAATGAACAGATAGAAATTGCAGAAGAGAACAACGCTAGATATAATGTCTACATGAAGAATGCTAGTGGAAAAAAACTATATGTAAAATTTGGAGAATCTACAGATACAATTGATACTGGCGATGCATCTACATATGATTTAACTATTGAAGATACTGCTTCTATTTTTCTGATACCAGCAGACCCATTTGAAATTAACAAATTTATTTTAGTTGAAAGTGCTGGAACTGGAACTGTAGAATGCTCTTGTGGTGAATAAATGAAAGGTTCAATAGGTAACAGTAGATTTAGTTTAAGTAGAAAAGATAGACATTCTATTGATGTATTTTTTAATACTAATAGTGGTAGTTTATTACCTATTCCTGACCTGACTGACTTCATCGGTATCTATTCACAGCATGCAGTAAATCCTTCATATTTCCCATCAGGTGGCGACATGATTGCGGTACAGGGTGATAGTGACAATGCCTTGATTACCAATACTATTATTGCACCGTATCCACTAGATTGGGCATCGTCTGGATGGACAACAGCAGGTACAAATCCTCGATTAACAGAATGGATTGACCAAGTAAATGGTCTTGGTACTGCTAACACTGAGGTTGGTAGTGTTTCAAATCCATCAATTGATGTAGGTAATGAGTCTTTCGACTGGATTTCGGCTAATACAGATGGATTAACGACAGCGAACGCCTTACCTAATGGTGTTACTGCTCTAACAATCTTTGTAGCAATAGACGTTACAACACTAGATGTTAATCGGGTGGCTATTATAAAAGGCAATCCAATTGACCAATTCGGCAATAGCGGTAGAGGACAGTTCACGAGAGGACAGTTCACGATACATGCTTTATCCACAGGTAATGGTCAAATTGTAGTGGCACAAAATAGTTCTTCGAAAGCTACAGAAATAAATAGTAAAATCTACTCTCTACCCCCATCAACAAACGGAAAATTACTATTGACCGCCATATTGGACAGAACAGCTAGCGTCTCAGACCAAACAAAGATGTGGCTGAATGGTGTAAACGTAGGTGTCGATAGTGGAACAGTCGATATGGCATCTGGTTCATTTGAACCAATTCAAATTGGTATTGGTTGGGGAGATTCTGGCGGTGGGGTTTCTTATTTCGACGGCAGTATTTCTAACGTGTGGATAGCAACAGGTGCGTTCAATGACGCTCGTAGAGAAGAAGTTGAGGCGTTTATAGCTCAAATTACAGGAATAACTTTATAATAAATGACAGAAGGAGACAAGAATACAGCACTAGATAGATTATATACTGGAGTTGATTCAACCTCTGATAAGAACTCTTTTTCTTTTTTAAGAGAATGTTTAGCTTATTTAACTAAATCTTTAACTGGATATACTATTAATGTGCAAGCATTAACTAGTAGTCCTGTTAATGCTCAAACAATATATTTTGGTATGTTACCAAAAGCTCCAGTAACTTCGGCTGGTATATCAAAAATATACATAAGAAAAGCTGGTAGAATTAAGATAGCAGAATTGTACTGTTATTCTGGTACTGCTGGCAGTAATCAGGCATGGTCTACATATATTAGAGTTAATAACACTACAGATTATTTGATTCAAACTGTAGGTTCTGCAACAAATGAGAGAGTTTTTTCTAATACAAGCCTTGACATTCCAGTGTCAGTAGGAGACTATATAGAGATAAAGTGTGTTAATCCTACATGGTCTGTAAATCCTTTAACTACAATTTTTGGGGGGTATATATACATTGAATAATAAATGCCTTATAAAAGTAAAGAAGTAGCCAGATTAAAAATTGCAGAAAAACGAACTAACCCTGCATATAAAGAAAAAGAAAAATTGCAAAGACAAGTAAAAATGTCTACACCAGAAGAAAAGAAGAGAAGGTCTGATTATAAAAAATCAGAAAAAGGAAAAGAAGCAAATAAAAAATATAAGCAATCAGATAAAGGTAAAATAACAGAGTTAAAAAGTCATTTAAAAAGAAGGTATGGATTAACTATAGAAGAATTTAATTTAATGTTAACAGACCAAAATAACAACTGTAAACTTTGTAATAAACCATTAATAAAAAATTTTGTTATAGACCATTGCCATGATACAATGAATGTTAGAGGTGTTATACACCAAAAATGTAATATGTTAATAGGTTTCGCTAACGATGATATAAATATGTTACAACAAGCTATTGATTACTTAACTATCAGTTAAAATATGAAGAAACGTAATAGAAAGATGTTTCGTAAATCAAGTCACTTATGGTCAAGACTACACTGGAAAAGAATAAACTATTATAAAGTTAATCTAATTAACTACAACAAATAAAGAAATGAAAAATAAATATATACCAGATTCAAAGCCTCAAATTAAGAAAGAGGATGCTTTAAAAATCCTAGCTAAGTTTAATAAGTCAGCCCCACTCACTATCATTGGAGTACGAGGCTACTATTCAAAGTCTATGGGGGCTACTAGTGGTAATGATATTAACTTGTATGATGATGCAGTTATCCTAGTTGGAGATGGAATCTTCGCAACTTATAACTTTAATACAGACCCTAGCTTCGTTAAAAAGAATGGTAGAGGTCTTGCTATGCTTAACACAGGCACTTATCAATTTGCTAGAGGAAAGCATCGCGGTAAATATAATGCTCTTCGTGCTTTTCCAGAAGGTGTAGTACTACCATGTACTAGAGAAGGTAAACCTGCTACTTGCTCTTTTATTAATATACATAAGGGGGGAGTTAGTCCAAGTACGGCTGGTCTTACATGGAGTGAAGGTTGTCAAACCGTTCCTACGCCTCAGTGGGATAGCTTTATCACAACTGTATACGCACAAATGACGAAGCACAAGATGAAGACAATTGATTATATTCTTATTACTAATGAAGAAATGCTAGGCTTTATTGCCTAGCATCTCGTATTGCTTCCTTTAGTTTCTTCTGCGTAAACTTACCTAAATTGCCATTATTAAATGGAGTATCTATAAAGCTAATAATTCTGATTTTACTATCTGGATTATTAGCTTTTAATAATGCAAATTCTTCAAAATCATCTGCTAATACTATTACAGAAGTATCTTTTAATATAGTAGGCAAGTTATAAGGTAAACTAAGTTTAGTGTGATGAACTTTATCCACATCTTCTGGATTACAGAACACAGTAAAGATAGTTGGTCTAGCTTCATATAATACTAGTTCATCTTCATCCCATCCAATAGGTACTTTATCTTCTACAGCTTTCCAGAATAAGGCACATCTCTTTTCAATTTCTAACATTAATCTATAATTAGCCTTAACAGGAATGATATAAGGATAAGCATGTTCTTGTTCACCATCACTATTCAATAAGTCTTTGTTATAGAAAGCAAAATATCCATAAGAAGTATTTGATACTAGCATTTGATATTGCATCTGCAAGTAGTAGTTCTCTGGTATCTTCCAATTATTTAAATACTCATTAAAGTATTTCTCTGATGGTGCTTTAATCTCTAAAATACAGTTATCAGTATAATTAATACCATCTAATGATGCTCTAAGGTACGGAGCATCAAGACGTTCTATACATACTGGAGTAAAGTTCATATTAAGAATATCACAAACCTTATCTCTAATAATTGGCTCTAGTTCCTTTCCTCTCTTGATATGTTCATTATCTAATTTAACAGTACGCTCGTAGCCAACTCTCTGTTCCCACAGACTACGGATAGTCCTGTCAAAAATCGGGTCTGGACTCATTAGCAAAGCAACGTCAGAACTTCCAATACCTTTGTTACGCCATTCTAGCCATTCGTCTGTGTCCTGTTCTATATCCACTACTTCAACATTATCATGTGTGTTAAATCTTTTCATTTTTTCTATAATTAACTATTTTACGTTTTCCACAATATCTACAATTTTCAGCCATAACAATTTCATCTATAATATATGAAATATAGTAACTGTGCAGTCCAACATAACAAAATAAATTTCTAACCAACTTATACATTATCCTTTCTCCCAATGACTCATAACAACTGCATCTGGTATCCTTATCTTCAATAAGCATATGAAACGCAGTTATCCCTTTTCCCAATAGTCCATAACAACTGCGTCCACCTTAACCTTTATATTAGGTAAGAACTCTTTAGCAGATTTAGTCATTTCTTCTTCTAACATCTTCTGTGCTTTCTCTACGTCTTCTTCTCTGAATTCACCAATTAGTTCATCGTGAATTGAAAGTATAAGACCAGTAGCATCATCATTCCATAGTTGCTCAAATGATACTGTAGCACGTTTTACCATTTCAGCACAAATACTTTGTGGATAAAAGTTACCAGCTTGACGGCGAATACTATTAAATTTACCATTGTATTCTTTAGTAGCTTGTTTCATACCTTCTTTCATTAAGTCATTCCACTCATCATCGTCTACTGATTCCCACTCACGCTTATCTTTGTTAAGTGCTTTTATTACTTCCTTCTCAACCTCTTGCTGTGTCTTCTTTCTAGGTGCTGAAAAGTATCTACGTCTTCCTACAGTATTTTCTGCGTAAAGTCTAGCTATACCTTTTTCTTCTAGCTTGTTTAAAAACAATTTTATCTTAGGATAAACATTAAAGAAGTTCTGAATGAATAGTTCTGCTACCGAAACTTCACAGTGGAATTTTCTTGATAGACCAAACGATGATAGTCCATAAGCAAGACCATATGTAATTGTCTTTACATATTCTCTAAATCCTTTTACCCAAGCTGTACCATGTGCTTTCTTTTCTAATTGTGGCAAATAAAATCCATTCTCAAATTTACTTCTTGCCGTAGCAAGTAGTTCATCTTCTTTTTTAGTAAGTTCTATACCATCCTTAGATTTAATAAGAATATCATAATCACAGTTAAGTAAATGCCCCATAGTAAAACAGTGCAAGTCTTTATTATCATTGATAGCATCAATGAGAATTTTCTCATTAGCATCATGAGCAATAATAACTAACTCAATACCACTATAGTCTGCACCAATAAACTTATTACCTTTCTGTGCTTTAAACAAGGCTCTGAACTGTTTAGCTTCATCGCCTCTAGACGGCATTTGCTGGATGTTTGGTTGAGAACATGAAAGCCTTCCAGCTTGCGTTCCATTCTGTCTGTAGTTAGGATGAATCTTGTTAGTTACTTCATTTACTTCACTACCTATCTCACAGAACTCTGTCAGCTTCTTAAACTTTCTATACTCTACCAATGTTAACATTACAGGATGAAGACCTGCATTCTCTGTTAACCATTCAGTATTAGTAGTAGTAAGCTCAAAACCTAGTGCCTCTACTAGTGCCTCTCTTAACTTTTGGGGGCTAGCTAAATTCCATTCACTTTCAGGTTTAGGTGGAGCAGGGTAAGGTTTCTTTTTATTACTCTTCTCCATTGCTAGTCTATGCTGTTCAGCATCTCTTTCCTTCCTTCCTTCCTTTACCTTTTCATGTTCTAGCTTCCACTTATCCCACAAATCTAACATCTTTGCGTACTTTTTCTGATAGCTTTGCTTGTAGAATATCTCCAATTGTTGCGATGCTTCGCTCTCTAGTTCGTCTTTTCTTAGAAGAACTAGACCTTTGAACTTTTTTAGTTCTTTAGTATCTATATAGACCCCCCTTAACTCCATCTTAGATAGAGCTATAACAAGGTCTGCTTCTACAGCTAGTACATCATCAACTATATTTCTCTTATTACCTTCTTCTAATTGCTTTTCATAGATAGGAATTAGATGAACAATATCATTAATAGCATAGTAGATATAATCATCAGTCCAAGCCTTTATACCTTTACTATTAACAAGATTCTCAAAAGTTCCATCCCAAAAATCATCACGAATAGTTTTATCTACTTCTATTTTAAAATATCTTTTTAGTAAATCCTTTAGCCCCCAAGTGTAATACTTACCAGCGTATAGAACCTTTTCAGCTTCCTGCGTACACCAAACCTGATTGATTTTGAAGCCGTTAACAATCAACATTTTAGCGTCGAACTTAGCGTTATGAGCAATGAGTAATTTATCTGCTAGTGCTAGTCTTAATTTCTTTACTTCTGGTTCATTCATGAAGTTATATGGAAAGAGAAAGGATTCACCTTTCTCTGTTCCAATCTGAATACTCCATATCTGTGCTTTGTAAGGGTCTAGTCCACTAGTCTCTGTATCCACAGCTAGTATATCAGAACCTTTAATAGCACTTAAGGCTGTATCAAAATCCTTCTTTGTTTTAACAAACAAATAATTAAGCATTAGTTTCTCCACTTACAAAAGAATTATACACAGCAGTAAAATCTCTAATCTGCTTGATAGTAAACTTCTGACAACCAATCTTTAATTCACTATCTGGAGTTAATCCACAGCCAACATCATGGTTAGTTTTTCCCCACTTGATAATCTTTTCTACTTCTGATTTATCCCTAATGTAAGTACCATAACTACTTTCTAGAGCTACACTACCATCTTTATAAATAGTGACTCTTCTATCATTGTCAACAATAAATGTGTATGTTTTTTCTACTACTTTAGGAACATAAGTATCAAACTTAACTTTAAAATCTTTAACTGGATAGACTTCTACATTGTGAGAATTATAAATATTAAACATTTTATATTGCTCTGTAACTCCTTTATGCTCTAAAGACATGTAATTATTATCGTCTATCTTTACACATACTACGCCAGTTGGATTATAAAACCTAAAAGGCACGTTAACTGGTATCTCTTTAAACGTAGTTTCAACAGACATTTCATCTACGATAGTAGCTTGACTAGTATGAATACCATTACCATTAGGATATTTATTATCTCCAGTAACTACTGTCCAAAGACCATTTCTATAAAACATTTCACCTTCTTCTACTTCAAATATTTGTCCTCTATGCTTTTCTACCCAAGAACCCCATGAACCTTTCTTACTGTAATTATTGTATTCACTATAACCATGTGCATCATCATTAATTCTAACTTTCATTTTTCTTTATCTCCCTTTTATAGTATTTCCTTAAATAACAATTCATATCTAACTTTTTCCCAATTAACAAAATCTCTACCTGTGTTAGAGTCTTTCATTAATGGACAACCTAATGCTTTATCATCAATATATAAATCACAGTCTATCTTAGGTGAAGAAGAGTAAACTAACTGGTCTGGATTCTTATTAAATCCAGATACCATAAGTCCGTGACTAATACAAAACATTACTGCTTCTTCTAGTCCAAATCCTCTACTTCTAACAGTCCATATATAAACTTCATGACCTTTATCTATTAGCTCTCTAATAGTCTCTACCGCTAGTGGCACAGGCTCTCCAACATTAGGAAAGCTAGCCCACTTACAAATCGTTCCATCAAAGTCAACACCTATACGCATACCCATTTATACCCCCTAGAGTTTGGAGTTTTACCATAAACCATGTTTGCTACAGTTTGTCTACTAATATTTAATTCTACCCCTACTTCTGTAAAACTATTAAATACTTTTATTAATTTATTTTCCATATCACGTTGCTCAACTTTTATTTTTCTAGGATTTTCGTAACCATTTTTGTAAAGTTCTTTATGAGTATTACTCATCTTTTTTACAGTATTATTTCTATTAGAATAACCATGTTTTTTAGTCCAATGTTTATCTCCCTTACTAGCTTCTGACTTTATTTTATTTCTCCATTCTGGATGCTTTAAACCTAAATTAGCTTTTCTAATTTTATCTTTAGTCTCTTTTCTACGCTTTATTCCTAAACTACTTCCTGCAACTTTACAAATATTATAGTAAGGATTAAACTTATCAATGTAAAACTGTTCTCTTACAATTAAATCTTCTTTATTACATACTTCTTCTAAAATGAAAAATATAAAATTCTTTTCACCATATTTATTAAAAGACCTCTGTAAATGCACATTTCCATGAGTTTTATTTTTTAACTGGCTTAAGTGCGTTCTACATCTTTTATCATAATTACTAGTTGAACCTATATAAAATTTATTATTAACGGTATTAATTATCTTGTATATTACTATCATACAAAGATAGTATTACATATTTGTACTCTGTTCGTCAAAATCTATTGCTATTTTTATAGTTCCTCTATTTTCTTCAATATATAATTAAAAATCTTTGGGGCTTGGGTATCTAGTTTAGCAAGACCAGTTCCAAGCCCATCACTAGGAATAACAACAGTAACTCCATCTGGTATAGAGTCAAAGTCTCTATCAATGTAAGTAATAGCTTCATCAAAGTCATGGTCAAAGAAAAAACTATCAAAATTATTACTAGGGAATCGCTTTGTCACAATCCCTATTGAGTTAGGTTCGCCACGCATTGAACTAGCCTGACCACCATAGCCCTGCCTGATTGTGTTGTCACCAAAGAGATAGTAAATACTTCTGTCTGCTTGTATCTCTTCTCTAGTAATCCATTCTTTATAAACAATTTTCCTACTGTCCATATTTATTGCCCCAAGTTGGTTTATAAGTCAAAAGTTTAAAACCTTTTACGTCTTTTATTTCTCCAGTAATATCGTAGTATCTACTACCTACTCTTGAAATAACATGCTCTCCATCGTAGTAAGGTAGAGAATCAAGAAATACCATTTTTAGAATTTCATGGAATCTATAACAAGCCCCTTGTGTAAAAATCTCTACTTGGCTATCACTTGATTCTCTTACTAAATCAATAAACTTAACTATCTGTCTGTGTCTTTTTAACATAAAGATATAACTTCTCAATAGGTTCACAAATTATAACTGCCATAAGAATACAAAATAATATTAATAGTATAAATACATCTCTAATAATTTTAAAAAGGAACTGTATCATTGAATTTTACCATTCTAAGTCTTCCTGTGAAGACTTATGTGTTCTAAGACTTTCCTCAGAAAGTCTTACAAAGCCTAATTTAGTATTACCTTGTAGTAACTTAGATAACTTTATTAACTTTCCCTTACTAGCATTATTGTCTCCACCATTGACACTCCACTTAGTAGAATCAACAATGTGACTTAACCTATCTTTATGTATTCCTATGAATACCTCATTATCAAACTCTTCGCATGATAGAACAAATATCCAGTAGTCTGATTCACTAACTGTTATACCTGAATCTTTATCACCTTGTTTATATTCAACAAATACGTTACCAGTAGTGCCTGCTCTATAGTCTCTTTTTATTTCAGCTTTCTTAAAGGCTTCTACTATTAGTCTCTCTGCTTCTTCTCCATCTAATAAATCACTAACAAATTTAATATCATGAGATGAAGTACCACGATTCGTTGCTAACCGTTTTTTAATTAACTTTGATAGTAATACTTCATCTTCATCCGTCCAGTTATCAATTTCGTTTTGCTCGACTTGTCGGCTTTTTGACTGCCTTTGGGGGTGGCTCTTCTTCTGTGCTTTCATTAATACCTAATAGCTCTAGTGCTTTACCTCTCACTGTGTCATATACGTCTTCTACAGTCTCCATGCTGTTATCAAACTCATAGGTAAGCTCAACACTTTCATGCTCCATGTTACCTAATGCTTTATTTGTCTTAAATGTTAATCGTGTAAACATTAATCTTTAATCCTCAACTTATCTACTGAAATACCAAACTTGTCTGCAATCTCTTCCATTGTTAGTTCTTTTACTCGCTCTTCATCCTCTATTTTCCAAACTAGATTATCATTACCGTATGTGTAATTAAAGAATGGCATACAGTCATATACTTTAACTATTTGATTTGGGTCTGCAATGTTATTATAGTCTCTAATAAGACCATCTCTAATACTTCCTAAATGCATACCATTTCGGGCAATAGCCCAAAATTTTCCATCGCTCTCTCTAAAAACAATTAAATATCTACTGCCATCTCTAGTGACTATTGTTTGTCCTGATTTTAATTTAAAGTCAAAATATTTATTAACACTCATATCTATTATTCTAACTCCCTTTCCTCTCGGATTACTCATAATCTTATTTTGTAAAGGGGCTAAATTAATAGCCCCTTCTACTTGTCCATTAACTAACGACGAGGCTTAGAATAAGTCCTACCACTACTAGGCTTGCTAGTACCACGACTAGCAGGTTTAGCTGTAGTAGACCTACGAGCAGGTGCTGGTGCTGGCTCTTCATCCTCTTCTTCCCTACCACCACTGTAGTTTCCATCAATAGGTGTAAGACTAAGGCTAAAACCTTCACCGCTAGCAAAGACTTTATACCAAGCCGCAATCCTTAGTTGCTCTCCATTAACATTTACATTACCTGTAAAGTCTGGTGCATTAGGATTTTTATCTTTATATTCTGAATTGTCAAATAGCAATCCACTTCCTTCACGTTCAATATCCATAACTAGTTATTATCAATTACCTCTAATTTTTATTTTAAATTTACTAACAAAATTAGTGTTCCAAGACTTTCTTAAGAAAGTCTTACAACTCATCTTCTTCTGTATTTTCTTCATCATTCTTTTCAGGAAACATTGTAGTTACGCTTCCTAATTCCTCATTTTCAACAAGGTCAGAAGTGCTTACTACATCAGCAACTTCTGTCCTAACTTCTGCCCAAGTATCATTACCTTCCGTTACTACTAATTCTGTTACTTCTGGTTCAGGCTGTGTAGTAACAAAGAATGTACCATCACCAGTCCGTTCCAAATTGTTTACAGAACTTGCAGAGTCTTCAAGATATAGACTGAATCCAACATTGGTAAGCCAATTGCTGAAATCATTTTGGTCAAATTCACTTTCAAATTTAAGAGTCAAATCCATCATAGAGTTTTATTCTACCTCATTCGTTGTTATTTGTCAATCTGATATTTCAGATTTTTCTGCTAAGAACTAAAAGTCCAATTACTAAAGTCATAGAACAGATTACAGTGTTTATCTGATTCTGCAATATGATAGTACTTAGATTTTAAACAATGAACCTGTATTGGTGCATCAAGATTAGTTCTATCTTTCCATAGACTTAAAATAAAGTCTGCCGAATTGAACCACTCACTAGCCCCCTTAATGTGATAAGGTGTCACTATAGGATAGTTTTGTGGTGCGTTACTAGCTCTACTAGTAGCAGTAGTAGCTGGTGTCATTTTTACAGGGTGAGCTACAATATAAATATGCACTCCAAACTTAACTGCAAATTCAGCCAAGTCATTCAACATATTCTTAATATAAGTATGCTCAATATCTCCATCTATTCTTATTCTACTATAAGGGTCTATTACAAGTATTTTAGTTCCATGTTTAAGAACTGAAATCTTTGCTAGTGTAAGAATCTCAGATAGAGTATTAGTCTTAGGTTGAATAAAGCTGAAATGCTTATTTACCCACTCCCCTGCTTCTTTAAAGTCTTCATAGGTCATGTAGTTCTCTTCATCTCTACTAAGCGAAAGACCAGTGTGAATACAAGTTAGTCTACCAATATGTAATTCAGTAGGCTTAGTCTCTGGTGAGAACATAGCTACATGCAAATCATTTTGATAGGCATATCCGTGAACTATATTATCTATAAAAGTACTCTTATAGCTTTCTGGTACTCCAGTTACTAGAGTTATAAGACCAGATTCTAGACTGTAAATCTCATCAAATGCTTCAATACCACATTCTAGACCTCTTTGCAATCCATGACTATAAAAATCTAGTAGCCTATCAGATAGGTCACTAACTTCTACTAAACCTTTTAGCATTGGTTTAGCACTCATTACTATATCTGCAACAGTGTCTACTCCATGATTAACAAGAACATCGTTTATGTCTTTACAGTTAGAAGGATATTCTACATAAAAACACTTATCAATTCCAATACGCTGTGCTAATTCATCTCGTAATCGTTTTCCTTTGTAATCATTATCAGTTACAAGGATAACTTCTGCTACATTCTCTAGGATAACTGTAATATCATTGTCATCCAGATACTCTAGTTTAGGTGTGATACGCTCTCTGCCTTCTTCTTCTACATTAGCTCCATTAGGAACTGATATAGCATACTTGAATCCAGCCTCATATAAACTAAGAGAATCTATCTCACCTTCCGTAATAAGAATCTTATTAGTACCTAAGTAGCCGTCTTCGTAAAGATTCTGCATACCATAGAAGCAAACTTCTGCGTTTTTGACGGAACGCATACGCTTATCATCTACACTTCTGTACTTTACATTAACCACGTTATCATGTTTGATAAATGGAAATGTAATTAGTAATGATTCTTTTTCATCTGTCTTAACAAATTTAGTACTAGCAGAACCTACTTTATTTATCTCAAGAGTCTGCTTACTAATACCTCTAGATTTAAAGTACTCTATTGCTTCTTTAGTTAAACTCCAGTCACTAAATTCATAGTTAGGTTTAGAGTAGTGTTTAAAAGTATATACTTCTTTTATCTTGTTAACCTGTGTTTTAACACCACCTGAATAACCACAGTTATGACAAGAGAACAATCCTGAACTTAAGTTTACAGAAAGACAAGGCTCGTCTTTCTTTTTTCGTTTAGCTGAACATTGTGGACAGAGAACCTTTTGTTGCTCTGTACTAGTATTCAGTCCTGTTATACCTTTCTTAATAAAAGGCTCTAAAATAGGGTCAATTCTTACTGCCATAATTAATTTCTAGTATTCTCATCATATGTAAAATTCTGGAAATAATAAATTATTTAACCGTTCTTCTTTAACACGCGAAAATACTTTATAAATTTCCCAATTTTCTAATTTATCCCTCTCTATTAAATCCCATTCATCTATTTTACTGTGGTCTTCTAACAATTGAGAATAAATTTTATCTAATAAACCATTTATATTATCATCATCTTCATATGCGATAGTAATATATTCAAGAGACATTCCAGCATCATCTCTACTCATCCAATACTTACCACATGGAACTTTCTTTACATTATATCCTACTGATTTTAGTATATCTTCTATATTTTCAGTCATTATTTCTTTGCTCCAGTATTTATATTTTCTAAAATATCTTCATTCTTAATATTATGAGGACAAATACCATTATTATAGTATTTACCTAAATTACAGTTCCAACATAAAATCTGTAAATCTGTTGGATAATTATTCTTTACTACCCATCTATACATACTTGTTTTTACATTTTGTCTATGTAATTTTCCATCATTGTTTATATGGTCAATTGTTAAAAATAGTTTATTTGACTCACTACAACAAACACATTTATGACCATAATGATTAAACACAAGAATTTTATAGGTTTCATTTTTTAATTTTCGTCCTTCTTCACAAGATAAACAAGTAGTTCTGTTAATTCTTGGTTTTTCTTTACCACACCAGCTACATAGATTTAATGCTTTATACTTATCTTTTAAACTTCTATTATAATTACTTCTACATTTAGTACAACTGGATTGTAATCCATCTGTATGCCTAATATCTTTTGTAAAGCATTTATAATTTAAGTAGTTTTTACATTGTGAGCATTTCTTTTTATTTTCCATAGCATCACTATCTTTTCATATAAATGATGCTATGTCAAACTATTTATTCTATACCATTTGAATCTTTAAATAACCTATCATCAAATTCTTTGTACTTATCTGGATTATTTTCATAGTACAGTAATGTAAATCCACACCAGATAACTGATGCTAGGTGAGATTGACCATCAACTTTATCATATTGTTCTCCTGCCATCCATTTCAGTAAATGTCTAAATAGAGCAGATAAAATTCTACTGTATTTCATTCCTTTTAAATAATTACCATCAGAATATTTATTACCACCTAAAGTATATAATTCTGCAACTTCATATAATTCTTTTGGTGGAATACTATTAAATCTTACTTTCCCTTCATCTGCCTTATAACCACTCTGTAGTGTTTCCTTTGTTATTACTTCTTCGTTCATACTACACTCGCTCCGTTGCTGAAATACTCACATCTAATATAATTACATTATAAAGAGCTTTATACTGATATTCATTAAATGTTTGTGCTGCATATTCTTCAAATTTTATATAATTTTCTTTAGTAGTCTTTATACGAATACTACCATCATTATCACCTGTGAAAAATGTACCAACTTGTAAATCTTTCCATTCAGGTTTCACACTTTTCTTTTCTATTATGCTATCTACTGTTACTTTGCTTTTCATATTATACCTCTATTCCTTTATAAATGTAATCAAATCACTATACTTCAAACTGTCTGTTATAGGTAGATGTGCAATTTCATTAACGTGACCAACCTGATAAGGCTGTTTAAATAGCACAGCGTTAATATTATTATTAATCATTGAGTCTACTGTCACATAGTAATCATCTACAAACAGGTCTAATCCAACTGCATGTACTATCTTATCTAACGGCTTAGATACTGTTATTAGCGGTGCATCTGGAAATCCATACTTATCTAACCACTGCTTAGTTACTTTACTATCTATAGGTCTAGAAGTAATATATACTTCTGGTCTAAAATCTAGAAAGTTGCATGGAACAATATCTAACCAAAAGTCTTCATTCATCCAATATGGTTTCATGAACTCAGTAAACTTGTGAGACAAATCCCAAAACTTGACTTCTTCTGGTGTCAAAGGGAAATGTTGTGAGTAACTAGTACCTTTAGCTTCTCGTAACACTTTCTCTACAAACCCCGCGATGCAACCATCTATGTCCATACCAATCTTTTTATAATTCATTTAATGCTTCCTTTATCTCTTTTATTTGTCTAATATAGTGTAGGCATACATCAATTTCATCTTGACTCATACCTACTAGTTTTCCGTACCTAGCTCCAGCCCCTGATAACCACTTATCAATCTTATTAGTAGTACAGCTAACTGTAACTCTATCTTCTATGCTTTCAGTAATAATCCATCCTGTAGGCAAGGTATAAGAGATAGGGCATCTGAACCATATTCCTTCTACTAAAATAGAATCTTTTACTACAAGTTTAGCTTCATACTTACCAGTAATTTTTGTACTTCCAGTAATAGTACTATCTATAACAACACAATCTCTTAGTACTGCATCATCAGAAATAATAGAATTAAAAACTATACAGTCAATCATGCTAACTCTGTCACTTACGACAGAATTACCAAGTATTTTACTGTTCCAAATATTAGGTTCTCCAGTAACTACACTTTCAGAACTAAAGTCACTATGCATGTATTTACCTTTTTCAGACCTATGACCAAATTGATGTTTATTTTTCATTTAACCATCCTAATGCTTTTGCATGACAAAGCATTGCATATATTTCTAAATAGTCTTCTCTTGGTATTTCTGTTAAGTTATGACCACCATTTTTTAAGTCTTCTTCTATAGTACTTAACAGTTCTCCACTTAAATAAGTAGGATTATCATAAGTAAACAATTCCTTTTCATTTCCTTTAGCAGTCATTTTACTTGCAATAAAACTAGGCATACAGATACCATTTTCAGTATTTAATACACCAATCTTGTATTGAACGCTAGTGCCTTCACTAATTATTTCTCTTGTCTCAAACATCTTTTATCCTCACATAGTTTATTAGATAGATAGGATTACCATCTATATCTTTTATAGTAGCTTTGATTCTTCCAGTGATTAGTTTCTCTTCAATTGCTGAATAGATAACTACATTATCTGTAGCCTCATTAGTAACATATTTTTTAGATATATAATTATGAGTACCATCTGTATATCCAATCAACCAAAAGTCTCCATTAACTGATTTGAATTTAGTATAGTTTATTACTAATCCTGTAAACTGTACTTTAGTATCGTCTTGTAAAATCTTCTTACCTTTTGTATTAAATTGAACATTATAATGATATGGAACAAAACCTGTCTTCTCTACTTCATTCTTTACTTTATTAATAAAAGTTATTTGTTTTTTACTGGTAGCAATTAGAACCAATTCATCTAAATCAGAATTGATTCGATTCCAATAGATTAACGGAACACCTAAATCTAAATGGTCATGTTTGAAAAATAGATATAGGTTCGCTCCAGTTTTCTTGTGGCACTTTATAGTTAATTTCTTTTCCATATTAATCAACAAACCAGAGTTTACTACAGAGGTTTAATTTTGTCAACATGAAAAACCAAAAACTTAGAAGTGCCTGTATAAAATAATTTTTAGCCTGATTTTACAAGGGGGCTAGTTTAAGATAGATAATCTCTAGCCCCCTTTCTAGTTAGCTTAAGTAGCTAACTTAAGTAATAAGAATTATTACTTTTAAGTAATAATTCTTAAGCTAGTTTAAGTAATTAGTTAGCTTAAGTAATCTTATCAATCATTAATAATACGATATTATATCACAATCATTGGGGGCTGGTCAATAGGTTTATGAAAAAATTTCAACCTAACTTAGTTGACAATATTCCACTAATTTGTTAGAATGGATTTTGAAATGAAAGGATTATATGAAATCTAAATTTTAATATGATAAATACAAGGAAGGAATTATTAGAAAGTAATGAAAAAATAGTAGTAATCAGTCAAACATTAGCTACTGAATTATTTAATGATACAGGAATGCTTTCTCTAGCAGAGAAACTTAATAAGAAGAAAATCATCTTAACCAAAGATGAGATTAATGAAATAAGAGAAGTACTAGGTGATGCTAAACCAAAAACTAGAAGAGGCAGACCTAGAATTGAAGAAGAAAATCCAACAGAATTAGTTGGACATGAATTATTAAAATATAAAAATAGGCTTTGGCAAAGACAATCAAGAGAACGAAGGAAAAAGAAAAATGATTAACGAGAATTTAGTTGCTAAGATGGGCTTAGACCCAAAAGAAGTAGAAGATGTTAGACTTAGTATTGTTACATCGGTTGGTGGTAACACAACTATGGGGGCATTACATGATGCTATTGAAGCGTCTGATTGTTCAGATGATATTAAGAAAATTATGTACTTTTACTTAGGTATTGTAACAACAGTCACTTCTATGACCGAGTTACCTGATGAAGATGAAATTGAAAATGAGCAATCTGTGGAAGGAAATATTGATACCGCAGGATGATATAAAAGAATGTAAATCGTGTTCTGCTAAAATCATACAGATGGAAACTAAGAACGGCAGAGCATATGAAGCAGAAGTTTACCATAATGAAAAAGGACTTGTAGTAGTTGAGATAAATAATCGAGCAAAGGAACATAACTGTTACTATGAAACTACAAAAGTTAATAGGTAGAATAGCTTGGCAAATTTGGGATTATATTAGTTTTCCAAATTGGAGAACTCCTAATTGGATTATTAGTTGGTCATTAACTGGCATTAGAAAAAGAGATAGATGAACAAGAAGAAGAGATTTAGTGGAAGAGGAATTATAGGTGGTAGTGATGAATATGGTTCTCTAAACAGAGCAATGCTAAACACTACCAGAGTGATGTATGAAATAGAGAAAGGCACACTAAATCCTAAGAGACTTGTAAGATGGCAGAAGGATATGATTGACTTACCTACACAATCTCTAACAGAGCAAGGTGTAGAATTTTTAGCTAAAGTAAAAAGGCTAATGCCTTTTGTGCTAGAGAATGATAAGTTTGAGGGAGAGCTAAATGCAAGAAGCTAATGATTGGGCTGTAGCAGGTGCTTTGATGTGTGTATTGTTAGCAGTATACATAGCATACATGAATAATAAATCAGGTGGTAATAGATATGGATAAAAATAAACGAGTATTGGCTTTCAAGTCTAAACGAAAGAAAGAAGTATTGAAGAAACTGTTTTTCTTGGAAACTAGTCCTAAGAAATATACAGGTATTATAGTACTAGAGGATGAGCCAGATGGTTATATTAGAATCGCTGTAGATAAGGAGTAATTGAAATGGTATATGAAGAATTACTAGATAATGAAGGATATGAAAACACTAATAATAGTGAAGATTATTACTATTGTGGTAATTGCTTAACAAAATTAGAGTTTGAAGCAGGTCACTGTGAGCATTGTGAAAGTCGTGATGTGAAATACCATCACGGTTGTTGTGAGGATTGTGATTGTTGCTGTTAGGTATAAATATATGGAAGTAAAATTTAAAAGACTTTCGGAAGATAGTGTTTTGCCTTCTTATTCTAAGACTGGTGATGCTGGATTAGATTTGACTGCTATTAGTAATCCTATCTACGATGATGAAAATAGTATTAGAACATATAGAACTGGATTAGCTGTAGAGATTCCAGAAGGATATGTTGGACTTATATTTCCTAGAAGCTCAATTTACAAGAAGGGTCTTGTTCTTGCCAATTCAGTTGGTGTGATTGATAGTGGTTATCGTGGTGAAATATTAGTTAAGTTTGCTAATAGAATGGGTGCTGGTATGTATTATTTTGGTGACAGGATTGCACAGCTTATTATCATGCCTATTCCTGTTATTGAACCAGTAGAAGCAGAAGAGCTAAGTGATACAGAACGCGGTGAAGGGGGCTTTGGTAGTACAAATGAGAAGTGAAGTAATTATAGCTAGACAGCAAGCAATCATTTTTGAGTTAGAAGAAACTCTTTATAACTACAGAAAAGCAGTTGCTGACTTTAATAGCAAGTGTACTGGTATTGGTTGTCCGTTAAACGATAATACATTAGAATTTAATAGTAAACAAATCAATTGGCTTGCTACTAGAAATCATGAACTAGAATCAGTTGAAGGTTATAATGAAAGAGCTAATGCAATTAAAGATTGGGAGAAATATAAAGTAGAGGACGTATAATTATGATGATTGGATTTGCTATATGGTTAGCTAAAACTTTGATATTATATTTTTTAAAGACTAACCTACAATTAAAGAATGAGTTAGCTGATAATATAGCTAGAAATGAAGAGCTTAATAAAGCTATTGAAGATGCAAAAAGAATGAATCTGCAATATGTTAAAGAAATAGCAGACCTAAATACTGTATCTATTCAGAAATATCAAGATTTGCAAGATATATATCATAGAATTGAAGAAAGAACGAGGGAAATAAATGAAAAACAAAAAGACTGATGCTGATGTTGTTCGTAGTGAACTCTAACAGCCAGACAGTTAGCGTAGTCGAACGGCTACCTGACCAGTCTTATGTAATCCTGATTGATGGGGTTGAGCATCGTGCCTTGCCCCCAAACACAATCAGAGATATTATTAAATTTAAGAGTGATTATAAAATATTACAAGAGAGTAATATTCTGTTAGAGACTTCTATACAAGATATTAGAAAAGCTAATAACGAATTTATAGAGGCACTTAAAAGTGAGCATAAAAAGCGGCTAGAGAAAGCTGAATACAATGCCAGCTTTTATAAGAAACAGTTTGAAGAGGAAAAGAAGTTCCGTGATAAGTATGCAGACTATTTAAGTCAGTGTACTGGTAAAATAATTCTGTTTAGGGTTTGCACATTCTAGACAAAAAGGACTTTACTTTGTTAGTGAATTTGTTTTATTATATATTTAGGTATGAGTAAATCACCTAAGAATAAAAATACAAAGACCACTATATACACAATAAATCATCCAGTAACAGGTGAAATTAGATATGTTGGAAAAACTTGTAGGTCAATAAAAAGCAGGTTAACTCAACATATATGGGATGCTAATAATAGACCAACAACACATAAACATATGTTTATAAGAAGTCTATTAGAGTCTAATTTATTACCAATAATTAAGCCTGTTGTTATATGCCAGTGGAATGAAAGTGAGCAACTAGAAATAGGTTTAATAAAAATTCTTAAAGAGGCTGGATGTAATTTAACTAATCATACTAAAGGTGGAGAAGGTACTCTAGGATTTAAAAGAAGTGAAGATTCAAATAATAAATCTAGCACATCTTTAAGAAAAGTTATTGGTATAGAAGTACATCAATATAATTTAAATGGTGATTATATAGCTTCTTACAATACTATTGTAGAGGCTTCTTATGCAACTTCATGTTTATCTTCAAAAATAGTAGCTGTATGTAAAGGAAAAAGAAGTCAAACAGGTAACTACCAATGGAGATATTATAAGACTGATAGTATAGATAAATATAAAGGTAGAAATTTTCATAGAAAAGGTGTAAAATTAAGTTTAGAGCATAGGAATATAGCAATAAGAAACTTAAAGCATTTTAATTCTAATTGGATTAAATAGGTATTAAAAATATATGGCTAGTCGCGGTTTATCAGCAAGGAGAAAAGGAATAGCTTATGAGTTAGAGATAATGCATAAGTTCCGAGAAGTAGGCTACGAGAATGCTACTACCAGTAGGAATGAATCTCGAATCAATGATGCTCTTAAAGTAGATTTATGTAATACAGGGATATGGAATGTTCAGTGTAAAGCTCAAGAAAAGCTAATGACCAGCTTGCATGAAGAACTAAAGCAAATGCCTAAAGATGATAAAATAAATGTAGTGTTCCATAAGAAGTCTAACAAAGGTTCAATCGTAGCAATGAGTGAAGCTGACTTCTTTAAATTAGTGGTAAGATAAATGAAAGAATTTAAGAAAGTATTTTTTATAACGGGAGAAGAGAATATATGGTTGATGCGATTCAAGTTTATATATTTAACACCAGTTAGTATTGGTATACTTTTACATAAGT
>LNFM01005604.1_pt1 | contig 21538 bp, 18 predicted proteins | sample 596031 | NCBI WGS metagenome assembly LNFM01 (sample SAMN04254537, study PRJNA301005) | activated carbon metagenome | isolation source: dual media filters at the Ann Arbor, Michigan drinking water treatment plant | place: USA: Ann Arbor
CGGACGATATTGCGTCGCCAGGTACCGGCGGAAACATCACAATCAACAATCCGGCACCACCTCCTCCGCCTCCTCCTCCGCCTCCTCCGCCTGCAACAGTTGCTCCAGCAACGGGCTGCCCAACGATTTCCGACCCTCAGGGTTTGACCGACAGCGGTACGATCACGGGCCCAACCGGCACCTATCGTGTCTGTACTCTGCCAGCGCAGATCAACACCAGCATCACGCTTCCCAAGGTTACCGGCCTCCTCTATCGCCTCGGCGGACGGGTTGACGTTGGTACTGACCAAGGCGCAGCTTCGACTAACAACGTTGTTACGCTCACCATCGCTCCCGGCGTCATCGTCTTCGGCGGAACCGGTGTTTCGTGGTTGAACGTCAACCGCGGTAACCGCATCAGCGCAGTCGGCACCGCCGCATTGCCAATCGTCTTCACTAGCCGCGATAACGTGCTTGGTTTGAACACCGACAGCTCGATTGGTCAGTGGGGCGGCGTCGTTCTTAACGGACGCGCACCAATCACCGATTGCTTGGCACCTGCGGCAACGCCCGGCACCACTGCTTGCGAACGTCAGGTTGAAGGCGCAGTCGATCCCGCACGTTATGGCGGCGCCAACTCTGCCGACAACAGCGGTCGGATGAGCTATGTTCAGATCCGCTATTCGGGCTTCGTGCTATCGGGCGATTCCGAACTTCAATCGCTTACCACTGGTGGTGTAGGTTCGGGTACCGTGTTCAACAATATCCAGTCGTTCAACAGCTCGGATGACGCGGTCGAATTCTTCGGCGGCAGCGTCAACATGAAGTATTTCGTCGCAGTTGGCGCAGATGATGACGGTCTTGACACCGACACCGGCACCAAGACGAATGTCCAATATGCCATCATCGTTCAGCGCCAGGGCGCTGGTGATTCGATGATCGAAGCTGACTCGGACAATGCCGTCGACGGCAATACCCCGCGTCAGAATACGCGCCTTGCCAACTTTACGTTCCTGCAGCGGAGCAACATCGGTAACCTGTCGGCAATCCTGCTGCGCGGTGGTACTGACTATAGCTTGGTGAACGGCGTGATTGTCAGCCCGAATACATCATGCTTGCGCATCAGCCGCCCGCAGACGATTTCTGCTACGGTCAATGCTGCAATCGATGAAGTGGGCGCACCGTTTATCCGCTCCGTCGTTGCACAATGCAGCGCGACACCCTTTGTCGGATCGAACGGAGTAACTGCCGCAGAAGTACAGGCAGTATTTGGTTCGGGCAGCAACAACAATAACATTGCTTACACGCCAACACTGACCTCGTTGTTCGTCAATGGTGCCAATGAAACCGCTGTGACCGCATTCAATGCCAGCACGCTGAATTCGTTCTTCGACGCCACCACCTATATTGGTGCGGTGCGCGATGCGAACGACACCTGGTATGCCGGTTGGACCTGTAATAGCGCGACGGCGACTTTGGGCACCACGACCAGCGGTCTTTGCACCTCCCTCCCGACCTTTTGATAGTCGGTAAGTGATTGGGGTGGGGTGCAGGCTTGAACCGGCACCCCGCCCCTTTTTTGAATAAGAAAAAGGGAATGATAATGTTGAAGCCATTGGGGGCAATCAGCCTGTTGCTTTTAACATCGGCGCTCGTCTCGCCTTCGGTGGCGATGGCGCAAAATGCCGAGCCGGAACAAGCCGAGGTGACCGAACCGCAAGACACGGATCAGGTCGTCTCCGATCAGGAAAATGCAGAAGGTCAGGCTGATCCGGCCGCCGAAGCTGCGGCGCCTGAGGAAGAAGAGGTCGATGTTTCCATTGGCGGCCAAGAAATCGTCGTTCGTGGCTATTTAGACCGGAATATTTCCAAGAATGCACCGCAAGTGGTGTCGGTATTGTCGAGTGCAGATATCGAGCGTACCGGTGAAGGCGATATCGCTGGCGCTCTTGCGCGTGTGACCGGCCTTAGCGTTGTTGGCGGCGGCTTTGTCTATGTCCGCGGACTTGGCGATCGTTATTCGCTTGCCTTGCTCAACGGTTCACCGCTGCCAAGCCCCGAGCCGTTGAAGCGCGTCGTTCCGCTTGATCTTTTCCCGACCAGCGTCATTGCTTCGTCGCTTGTCCAGAAAACCTATTCGGCCAACTTCCCCGGCGAATTTGGCGGTGGTGTTATCAACCTGACCACCAAGGCTATTCCGCGTGAAACATTCCTGACCATTGGGGGTGATGTCAGCGTCAACGGCGAAACCACCAACCAGCTCGGCTACACCTATTATGGCAGCTCGCAAGACTGGAGCGGTTTCGATAATGGCAATCGCGATTTGCAACCAGCGCTCGCGGCCTATCTCCGTAGCGGCAATCGGATCAGTGCTGGCGGCGTCGATACGCAAGCCATTGCCAGCCAATTGGTGACCGGACGAAACGCGGTTATCCAGCGCAATAAAAATCTACCGGCCAATGGTTCTGCCAACCTCACTGGCGGCACCAATTTCGATATTGGCGACGACGCGACGATGGGCATATTGTTCAACGCCGGATACAGCAATAAATGGCGCACCCGCGACACGCTTCAGCAAACGGCTTCGACGCTCGATTTGAGCCAAAAGGAGCTCGATTTTCAGCGTGTCATCACCGATAACCGGATCGTCGTCAACGGTTTGGTTGGTTTCGGTATCGAAGCAGGCGAGCAAAAAGTCCGCTGGACCAATGTTTTCATCCGCGACACGTTAAAGCAAACGCGCCTTGGCGTTGGAACGCGTCAGAACCTGTCGCCCACCGCAACGCTGATGCAGCAAGATACCGCCTGGTACGAACGCCAATTGGTGAACTCACAGCTGGTCGGCGAATTCAAGCTGTCGCCCGATGTCAATCTCAGCTTCCGCGTGGGCTACGCCAATTCGAAACGCGAAGCACCTGACGAGTTCAGCTTCGAATATTATCGCAGCAATCAGGCGACTGATCCCTTCGGCAACGTCTTCATCAACCGTTTGAACAATGGTCAGCAGGGCAGCGCCGAGGTCAGCTATTCCTACCTCAACGAAAATCTGTGGTCGGGAAGCCTCGATCTGTCGTTCAAAATCACGCCGGATATTACCTCGACAATTGGCTACGCCTATTCGGACACCAGTCGCCGTACCGAACGCCGCGATTTCTTGTTCACCGCTCCTGGCGGAACCCCAATCACTTCGGCGCTATTCCGGCCGGACTTCCTGTTGCAGCCAGATGTGATCGATTTCTATAACATCGCATTGACCGATACCAACGAAGCTAACCCGGTTTTTGACGCAGGTTTGCTAACAAACGCGGGCTATGCGCAGGTTCAGGCGTTCATAACCCCTGAAATCAGCCTGAATTTTGGCGTCCGTTACGAAACGGCAACGCAGACCGTTGCGCCTGTTCAGGTATTTACTGTACCGACAGCTTCGCTTGCGAACACCAGCTTGAAAAACAGCTATTGGTTACCAGCCGTAACTCTTACCTGGGACATTAATGACCAGATGAAGTTCCGGTTAAGCGGTTCGAAGACGATCGCTCGTCCTCAGTTCCGCGAGTTGATCTTCCAGAATTTCTATGACACGGACTCAAACCGTCTATTCCGCGGTAACCCGTTGCTCACGGATAGCCAGTTGTACAACGCCGAAGCGCGGTATGAATGGTATTTCGATCGCGACCAGCGCTTCACCGTTGCCGGTTTCTTCAAGCGGATCGACAGTCCAATCGAGTCCTATTCGAGCTTTGACGATAACTCGGTTGTCACAAGTTTCGCCAACGCGCCAAAGGCCGATCTCTATGGTGTGGAAGTCGAAACGCAGAAATACTTTAATTTGGGCGGCGAAGATGGCGGTGGTTTATTTGGCACCCGTCGCGCGGTCGTAATCGCCAACTACACTTACACCCAGTCGAAAATCAGCGTGAAGGCAGGGGACCCGGTAGCCGTGTTTAATTCGTCTTCGACCAGCGCGGACGACTTCTTTAACGATGGTTCGCCGTTGACCGGTCAGTCGGACCATCTGGTCAATCTGCAACTCGGCCTTGAAGATACTGAGCGTCTGTCGCAGCAGACGATTTTGCTGACCTATGCCAGCGAGCGGGTCACCAGCCGCGGTGCATCGGGTCAGGTCGATATCAAGGAGAAGCCTGGCTTCCAGCTGGATTTTGTTGCCCGCGAAGGATTTACCTTATGGGGCAAGGAAGCGGAGCTGAAATTCGAAGCGCGCAACCTGACCAATACCAGATATCAGGAATTCCAGAAACTGGGCGATAACATCATCTATTATAACCGCTTTCGCCAGGGCATCAGCGCGTCGATTGGCGTTGAGCTGAACTTTTAAACCCGTTTAAAGTCCCCCACTCACGGCGGCATGTCATTAGATATGCCGCCGTCATTTTTTACGCCTGTTGCAAGACTGGCACGTCACTAAACTGTAATTTAAACGTCATTCACGAGTCACGCAGCCGCCCTAGCCCCGCATCGGATTAGCAGAATCATCCGGGGAACAAGGTGGCATTTTCGCTTGCAGAAAGGACGTGGTTACAGTCGCGCCGGATCGAGCCGGTGTCGCTGGTTCATATCCTGATCGGTCTGCTCGCGGTGTTGCTTGCCATCCAGACGGCGCGGCTGTTTTGGGCGGTTGTGACGCCGGTCGGGCCGCTGGGCAACTGGAAAGCGCCATCGGTAAACGTTGTTCCGGTATCGGCCCGGTCGGCTTTGTTTTCAGGTTTTGATCCATTCTTCCGCAATGATCAGCCTGCAGCAGGTACGGCCAATGTAACCTCGCTCAGCCTGACGCTGTTCGGCATTCGAGCGAACGAAAGTTCGGGCGGGGGTTCAGCGATTATCGCAGGCGAAGACGGGATTCAAAACAGCTATGCCGTGGGCGAAGAAGTCGCGCCGGGTGTGATCCTGGCTTCAGTTGCCTTCGACCATGTCATATTGTCGCGCGGCGGTGTCAAGGAATCGCTTTATCTGGACCAGTCAGTACCTGCTGAAACGGTCGGCCAGAGTCCAGCGCCATTGTCGCCACAGACAAATGGTCTCGCACCCGGCGGAGCAGCATTAAACGCAGAATCGATCCAGAAAGCGATCGGATTTGCGGCCCGTAACGAAGGTGGCCGCGTTACCGGACTGGTGCTTCAGCCGCTCGACGATGGCACTATGTTGCGGCTCGCCGGGTTTCAAGCTGGCGACATAGTCGTCGGCGTAAACGGCCGTCCCGTCACTTCGCCTTCTGACATAGTCGCACAGCTCCGGCCCGGAGCCCGCCTCAGCGTTGAAATCGAACGCGGTGGGTCAAAGGTCCCCATATCATTGAACTTGGAACAACCGTGATCCGTAACTTTGCCTTATTGCTGGCCTGCACCACTTTGGCATTTGCCGAGCCTATCGCCGCGCAGCATACACTGAACGTTCGCGATGCCGATATCCGCGCCTTCGTACAGGACGCTGCGCGCGTCACCGGACAGACGTTCATCGTCGATGGCCGCGTTACCGGCAAGGTGTCGGTGGTGTCCGACCGGCCGCTGTCGCGTTCCGAATATTTTGAGGTCTTTCTCTCAACGTTGCGTGCCAATGGCCTTGTCGCCATTCCGATGCGGGGCGGCGGATATCGCGTGCAACCTGCTGAAGGTGCCGCAACGCAACCGAGCCGTGTGGGCAGCCGCGCCGCCGCGCCCAGCCAGTTTGTGACGGAAGTTTTCCGCCTGCGCTCGATCGACGCGACCACGGCGGTTGAAACATTGCGCCCGTTGGTCAGCCGCGAGGGTTCGATTACCGCGAACCGCAATGCCAACAGCCTGGTCGTTGCCGACTATGCCGACAATATCCGCCGCATTCGGGAACTCGTGCGCCAGATTGACCGCGATAGCGCGGCAACGCAGATCGTGACGCTCGACAACGCGGGCGCGCGCGAAATCGCGACGGCGTTGCAGGGGCTCGCGGGACAAGGCAGCGGTGAGGGCGGGAGAGCGCCGGTCTCGGTCGCGGCCATCGACAGCAGCAACGCGATTGCCTTGCGCGGCGATCCGACCTCGGTAGCGCGCTTCGCCGCAATGGCCAAGCAACTCGATGCGCGCGCACAATCGGGTGCCGAAATCCGCGTGTATCGGCTCGAACATGCCAATGCCGCGACGTTGCTTGAAACCGTCCAGTCGCTGATCGGTGGCAATAGCAGCGCGTCGCAAAATGCCGACCTACCACCTGTGGCTGCGGCGCCCGGCGGAAACAGCACCGCCCCCGCCCCTGTCCCAGTCGTCGCTGCCTCCTCGGGATCGGGCATGAACGGCCTTGGTGGCCGTGGCCCAGTGGTCGTCACCCGCTACGAAGGCACCAACGCGCTGATCATCGCCGCCAATCCCGAAATGCAGCGCACGCTTGGCGAACTGATCCGTCAACTCGATACCCGGCCAGAACAAGTGCTGGTCGAAGCGATTGTTGTCGAAATCGGTAATGAAGCAGCCAAGAAGCTGGGCGTTCAGTTTCTGGTCGGCGGGAAAGACGCACCCTTTGCGGCCACCAATTATTCAAATGCGTCGCCCAACATACTGACCATCGCAGGCGCCATTGGAGCAGAGGAACTTACGCGCACCACAACAACGGTGAACGGTAACACGACCACGACATCGACCAACAGCGCGCTCGGCGACAGCTTGCAAGAGGCGGCAGCTGCGTCGATCTTGAGCGCAACCGGCGGCTTCGGCGGCTTCGCGCTCGACATAGGCCGGAACGCGATTTTCGGTACAATCATCAACGCAATTGCCTCGGATACCGAATCCAACCTGTTGGCAACACCGCACATCGTGACGCTCAACAATCAGAAGGCCAAATTTCTCGTCGGTCAGGAAGTGCCCGTCAGCACGGGCGAGCAATTGTCGGCTAATTTCGAAAATGCCTTTCGGACCGTTCAGCGCCAAGAAGTCGGCATCAAGCTTGAGGTCACGCCGCAGGTCAATGCACAGGGCGATGTAAAGCTGTTCCTCAAGCAGGAAGTGTCGAGCGTTGCTGGACCCGTTTCCTCGCGGTCGAGTGACCTCATCCTCAACAAGCGTGAGTTCGAGACAACATTGACCGTCGGCGACGGACAATTGCTCGCGATTGGCGGATTGCTTAATGATGACGAACGGCGCACCATTGAACGCATTCCGCTGCTCAGCGACATTCCGATCATCGGCGAACTTTTCAAATCGCGCAGCCGGAGCCGGAGTAAGACCAATTTGATGGTCTTCATCCGTCCAACGATATTGCGCACCCGCGCCGATGGCGACGTGATGACCGCCCGACGTTACGATTATGTCCGCAGCATGCAGCAGACCCGAAATCCCGATATCGAACCCAGCATTGACGAATTGCTGCGGGATTATATGGGCGCGGTGCCGCCCGTCGCACCCGAAGTCGGAGCGGGGGATATCATGGTTGGTGCGACCGATAGACTGGATCGTCCCGCGACCGCCGGGCCATTACAAGCAACCGAGGTCCCGCCGAGCAACATCTCTACAACCAACGGGGACGGGCTATGATCATCCGGCGCGGCGCAGCGGACTTATCCGAAGCCACGCCGGTAGAGGGCATGGACGCAGCGGCCATCTCGCCTCTGCTCGATTTGCCATATAATTTTGCCAAGACCCATGGTGTGGTCCTTCGCCACGAGAATGAAAACCGCATCACGGTTGCCCTACGCGAAGGTGCCGACCCGTTGATGTTGCTCGAAGTGCGCCGCTATCTTGCCATGCCCTTCGATGTCGAGATGGCCGATAACGCGACATTCGACCGATATCTCTCCGACCATTACGCGATGGATGGATCGGCCGCGGCGATGGCGGGGTCGATTGGCACAGGCGACAGCGACTTGCTGTCGGATATGTTGCCGAGTGCCGATGACCTGCTCGACAGCGCCGACGATGCGCCGGTCATCCGCCTGATTAATGGTATCATCGCCGAGGCAGTGCGGCAGGGCGTGTCGGATATCCATATCGAGCCGTATGAAACCGGTCTTGTGGTGCGGATGCGTACCGACGGGGTACTGCAGGAAAGGCTCCGCCTACCTGCTAATGTTGCGCCGGTCGTTGTGAGCCGGATCAAGGTCATGGCTCGCCTCGACATCGCCGAACGGAGGATTCCGCAAGATGGCCGTATCGGGCTGACGCTCGGTGGACGGCTGGTAGATGTCCGCGTCTCGACGCTGCCCGCGCGCGCAGGCGAGCGCGTGGTGATGCGGATTCTCGACAATGAAAATGCCGGGATATCGCTCGACCTGCTTGGCATGTCTGACGATGCGCTGAAGATATTGGGCGATGCACTGGCTGAACCCAATGGCATCATCCTTGTCACCGGCCCGACCGGATCGGGGAAGACTACAACGCTCTATGCGGGCCTCAAGCGCCTCAATGACGGCACTCGAAATATCCTGACAGTCGAAGATCCCGTCGAATATGCAGTCGAGGGTATTGGCCAGACGCAGGTCAATGCCAAGGTCGGCATGACCTTTGCCGCGGGCCTGCGCGCCATTCTGCGCCAAGACCCCGACGTCGTCATGGTCGGCGAAATCCGCGACCGCGAGACGGCGGATATCGCGGTGCAAGCCGCACTAACCGGGCATCTCGTCCTGACCACTGTCCATACAAATGACGCGTTAGGGGCGATTACCCGGATGCGCGATATGAAGGTTGAACCGTTCCTGCTTGCCTCCACCCTGCGTGCGGTGATCGCGCAACGTCTGGTTCGGCGGCTGTGCCCCGAATGCCGCGAACCGGTGCAAGCCGACGGCAGCGTTGCGTCGTTGCTCGGCTTTGACCGTGGGACGGTCGTGTATCAGGCCGTGGGATGCCCTGCGTGCAAAAACACGGGCTATCAAGGGCGGATCGGTGTTTTTGAAGCGGTGCGCGTCGACGAGACGATTCGCCGCTTGATTAACGACGGCGGCGACGAGGCAATCCTCGCGCGCCACGCGTTCCTCAATCAGTCCAATCTCAGCGCTGCTGCGCGCAAGTTGGTGCGGACCGGCGACACAACGCCTGAAGAGGCGATCCGCATTTCGCGCCGTGAAGACATCGTCGATGCCTGATTTCGCGTATCACGCGATTGACCCAGAAGGTCGGGAAAAGCGGGGCCGGATTGCCGCCGCGAATGACGATGGCGCACGTCAGGCGCTGACCCAGAAAAAGCTGTATATCGTCAGCGTCGAACCTGCGCCAGAGCGTGCATCTGCCCTAGCAGCACTCCCGATGAGGCGGAGCAAGTTGAATAGCAAGCAGTTGACTTTGTTCACCCGGCAATTGTCCTCTCTGGTGCAGGTCAGCCCGCTCGAAGAAGCGCTGCGCACGATAAGCCGCCAGAGTGAGCAGCCGCACGTCCGGACGATACTGACCGAAGTGCATTCAGGCGTGGTCGAAGGCCAGCGCCTGTCCGAAGCCATGCGCCGCGAAGCTGCGAGTTTTCCTGCGCTCTATCGCGCGATGATTGCCGCAGGTGAGGGGGCAGGAACATTGCCGCTGATCACCGAACGGTTGGCGGCATTGCTCGAACGCCAGGCCGAAATGCGCGGCAAGTTGATAGGAGCATTGGCGTATCCCGCTGTGTTGTCGCTTGTGGCCATATTGGTGGTCATGGGCCTCATGGTCTCTGTCGTTCCGCGGGTGGTGGAGCAATTCGACAATGTCGACCAGCAACTGCCGCTGATTACGCGGATTGTAATTGGCATTTCGGCGTTCCTCGCCAGCTATTGGTGGGCGATTTTGATCGCGGTCGTCATCGGCGGGTTGATCTTCTGGCAAGCGCTCAAACAGCCTGCGTTCCGGCTTTCGGTTGACCGCACCGTCTTGCGACTGCCTTTGCTTGGCAAGCTGCTGCGTAACCTCCACGCCGCCCGAATGGCGCGCACTTTGGCGACGATGGTCGCCAGCCGCCTACCTTTGCTCGAAGGACTTCGCCTCACAGGCGGCACCATTCGAAACAAGGTCTTGTCACGCGCCAATGACGAAATTGTAGATGCCGTCCGCAGCGGAGGCAACCTGTCCGGCGCAATGCGCGCCAGTGGTGTTTTCCCGCCCTTACTAGTCTATCTCACTGCTAGCGGAGAAAGCGCGGGCCAGCTCGACCTGATGCTTGAACGCGCCGCCGAATATCTCGAACGCGAATTCGACAATTTCACTAGCACCGCTTTGTCATTGCTTGAACCCTTGATCATCGTCGCAATGGGTGGGGTTGTCGCTGTCATCATATTGGCGATATTATTGCCTATCCTCCAACTACAAAATCTCACGGGACTATAGATATGCTTCGCATCCTCTTTCACCTGTTCACCGACTATCACCGCGCTCCGGCAAAGTTCCGTAGAAAGTCGGTGAAGCCGCAGCCCAACGGGTTTACGTTGGTTGAGATGATGGTGACGCTGTTCATCCTTGCTTTGTTGACCACAGTCGTCGCGATCAACGTGCTGCCGAACCAAGACAAAGCGATGGTTCAAAAAGCCAAGGCTGATATCGCTGTGCTGGGACAGGCGATGGAAACTTATCGGCTCGATAATCTGACCTATCCCGACGCGGGTGCGGGATTGCAAGCGCTGGTCACGCCGCCTGCAACCGGCGGCGCGCGCACCGAAGGCTATATCAAGAAATTGCCGAACGATCCGTGGAACCGGCCCTATCAATATAGCAATCCCGGCCGTAACGGCGCGTTCGATATATATTCGCTAGGTGCCGATGGCGCGCCCGGCGGCGAGAATGATAATGCGGATATTTACGGCGAATAAGCCGTCTACTGAAATCGTAAAGAAAAGCGAGCGCGGCTTCACGCTGGTTGAACTGATGGTGGTTATCTTTATCATCGGTTTGGCCAGTGCGGCCGTCGTTATGACCGCAGGCGCTCCCGACCGTGGCGCGCGAGATGACGCCGAGCAATTGGCTGCAAAAATTGCCGCGCTGCGCGATCAATCGATCCTACAATCGCGCACGATGGCGGTGTGGGTGCGGCCTTCGGGCTATGGATTTGAATTGCGCTCGGCGGGAGAATGGAAATCGCTTGCTGAAGCGCCGTTTGCAACGAACGATTGGCGGCGGGGTACGACCGTCCAAATGGGCGGCTCAAGGCAAATTCGGGTGGCATTCGACAGCACCGGTCTACCGTCTAATGCTGCCAGTATCGGTATCAAGCGCGGCGATGCGCTGGTTACCGTCAACCTGGCAGCAACGGGGGATGTGCGCGTTGCCCGGTAAGTTTACGCCCCCAAATAACGGCTTTACCTTGCTCGAAATCATGGTGGCGCTGGCGATATTCAGCCTCGCGGCATTGGCCATGGTCCGGTTGCAGGGCTATTCGGTGCGGTCGACTGCCAATTTGGGCGATAGCGGGATGGCGTGGCAGGTTGCCCGCAATGTCGCGGTCGAAATTCTCTCCAATCCGACACCGCCGACGTTGGGCGAAACCGACGGAGAAGAGGTCAATGGCGGGCAGGAATGGCGTTGGACCGTGACAACCGAAAAGACCGATGATGCACGGCTAATCCGGATTGACATTGTGGTGACCGGCACGGGCAATGCCGCATTGCGCAAGGCGCGGCTGACCATCGCACGTCCGGTCGAGCAGTGAAAACAGCTCCCACGTCCGAGGCTGGTTTTACGCTGGTCGAGCTAATGGTCGCCCTGGCGATTTTTGCCCTGATTTCGGTGGCCGGAGTAACGTTGCTTCGTTCGGGCAGCGACACGCAAATTGCGGTCAAGAACCGTCTTGAGGAAATGTCGCGGACCAGTCGGCTGGCGAATGCACTGGAGAGCGATCTTGCGCAAGCGGTCGCTCGCCCTGTCCGCGATCCGGCGGGGCAGCCTGTACCCGCGTTCATAGTCGTCGATTCGACTGTACCCAACGCCTTGTTTGGCTTCGTTCGGGCTGGCTGGTCGAATTTCGACGAGGCACCGCGCGCGGGCTTGCAACGCGTCGCATATGTGCTTGAGGGCAAATCCCTTAAACGATTAGGCTGGCCGATGCTGGACGGCGCGCAGCCGGGCGAAGCGGCGACCTTGATCGAAAATGTCAGCAGCGCAGAAATACGCTTCCGCGATGATGCGGGGGAATGGCGCTCTGACTGGTCCGCTGACGATGCCGAAGCTTTACCACGCGCAATCGAACTCTTGCTCACTGTCGAGGGTAAGCCTGAACAGCGAATGCTATTCCTTGTCGGCCCTCAGAATCGTTTGAAGCCCCGTGCCACTGGTGAGGAGGGCGCATGATGAAGAAGGCATCCGAACGCGGTGCGGCTTTACTGTCGGTATTGCTGATGGTCGCTGTCCTAGCGGTCATCGCCGCAACGACACTCGACCGATTGGCGCTTTCCGGTAAACTGTCGGGCAACGGCAACGCGCTCGCGCAGGCGCGGATGTTCAGCTATGCCGCAGAGAGCATTGCCGCCGCCCAGTTGGAGGATTTGGTCGCGCGTGACGCCGCGCAGACAACGCTTGCGGGCGGATGGCTCGGCAGTGACCAGATCTTGCCGATTCCCATCGGGCGCGCCACCGCAAAAGTGCGCGATGGCGGCAACTGCTTTAACCTCAACAGCCTCGTGACCGAAAACGAAGGCGTCTATCAGGCGAGTGCCGCCGGGCAAGAGCAGATGACTTCGCTGATGGTTGTCCTCGGCGTCAATGAAAATATTGGCCGTGCCGTCGCTGCCGCTGCGACAGATTGGGCGGATAGTGATAGCACGCCGCTTGCCGCTGGCGCGGAGGACGAAGCCTATCGCGGTGCCGCCACCGGCTATCTTGCCGCGAACCGTCCGTACACCCATCCCAGCGAACTGCGCGCGGTCAAGGGCGTCACTCCGGCAATCTATGCCAAGTTGCGTGGCTGGATATGTGCACTGCCCGAGACGGTTCTGTCGCCGCTGAACGTCAATACGCTGCTGCCCGAACAGGCGCCGTTGCTTGTCATGCTTTTCCCTCCGAACCGGATGACAGCGACAACCGCGCGGACCTATCTCGCCAAGCGGCCAGCGAGTGGCTATGGCAGCCTCATCCGATTCTGGGAGGCGCCGGAACTGGCGGCGCTCAAGCCGTCACCGCTGATACAAGGGCAGGTTAAACTGACGAGCAATTATTTCTTGCTGGAGAGCGAAGTGTCGTTGGGGGAACTCGTGTTGCAGGGTGAGTCGATGATCGTCGCCTCGCCCGCACCTGCCCGCGTCATCTGGCGCAGCTGGGGGGAACAGGAATGACGCTCATAGTCACCCGCTTTCCCGTAAGCGATGCGGATGATCCAGCCGTCTGGCGCGTGGTCGATGGCGAATGGCATGGCGGCGGGCCATTGTCCGGCTTCATTGGCATCGACGATGATGCGAAGATAATGGCAGTTGTTGCCGCCAGTGATGCGCGTTGCAATTGGTCCTCCTTTCCTGAGCTCGAACCAAAACAAGCCGAGGGCGTGGCGAGGATTCGCGTGGCCGAGCATTCGCTTGGCGATGTCCATATTGCCGCCCGACATATAGCGGACGATCTGGTCGTCACTGCGGCAATCGCGCCCGCGGTCATGGAATATGGCCTGTCGCGGTTGACACTGTGCGGGCTGAACCCCGATATCGTCATCCCGCTTGGCTTGGTTATTGCGGAGCTATCGAACCAGGTTCATCGCGCTGAATTTGAAGGCTCGTCGGTTTTGCGCGGCACGCACTTCGCCATCCCCGACGAGCCGGTTTTGCGCGACTTGATTGTCCAAGACAAAACGCCGGAAGACATCAATCAAACTGCGATGAGAAATTTGCTCGTCGCTGCGGGCGAACATCCCTTGTTGAATCTGCGCGAAGGCATTTTCGCCAAGCGCGAACCGCGCGAATGGGGAACTGCCAACCAGCGCAGATGGGCTATTCGCTTGGTCGGGGCGTTGCTTGTCACGACAATTTTGCTTGGGTTGGTGACTTGGGGCAAGCACAAGAGCGCAACCGCGGCGGAAAATGTACGCGCACTGGTGGCCGCGCAGAAAATTGATCCGTCGATAGCCGATATTACACAGGCCGAAGCGCAGCTTGACCGGGCGTTGACACAAAAAGGTACGGCGAAGGGGCGCTTTGCACCACTAACGGCAGGGCTATGGCGCGCGGTAAAATCTGCACCGAATGTGTCGGTGCGCGAACTGCGCTACGGGACCGACGGACTGCTGAGCGTGGTATTGGCCGCGCCGGACGCGAATAGCATCAACAAGGCGCTGATCGGAATTCAGCAAGACGGCTACCGCGTCACGGCCACACCGCGGCAAGACAATAGCGGCGCTACTCTGGTCGATCTGACGATGAGGATGCCATGATAGCCAATCTGCGAAACTGGTTCGTGGCGCTCAGCCGACGCGAGCAATGGCTTGTCGCTATTGCGGGCGGGCTGGCGGTGTGGATATTGCTGATTTTCGGTATCATCCTGCCCGCAATGGCGGCGATTGATTCGGCCAAGCTCGAACTTGACGAGGCGGTTCAGCGCCGGGGGCGGATCGAGGCAACCGTCGAAAGCGCGTCACGGCAAATGCCAGCTGGAACTCAAGCGAGCAGTTCGGATATCGATCTTGTCGTGACCCAGAGCGCAACCGAGCAAGGATTTGATTTGCTCAAATCAGCCAGTGCCGGGCCCGGGCAGATTAGCTTCCGCATTGATCAGGCACGCGCGCCTGCCTTGCTTGCATGGCTTTCAGGACTTGAGGCGCAAAATATCGAAGTGGTCAGCATATCGTTGCGCGGCGGCACGAGCGGCAGCCTGACTGTCGACGCACAATTGCGGCGGACCGGACAATGAATCGCCGCCGGATTACCCTTTACGCTGCGCTGCTTCTGATCAGTGCCATGCTGATTTTCATGCCGCTCCGTACGATTATCGTCAGTGATGCCGTTTCGGCGCGCCGCGTCGATGGCATCGTCTGGGACGGATCGATCCGGGATCTTCGTGTCGGGCAGATGCCGATCGGCGACGTCAATGCCCGCCTTCATTTTCTCCCGCTTTTTTTGGGCCGAGCACAAATTTCGTTGTCGCGCGGTGATGCGCCGTTTGCACCGGGTATCAGCGGTTCGGTGACGCGCCGCATCGGCGGTTTTGAGGTCAATGATATGAAGGCAACCCTGCCGGTATCGACCCTGTTCGCGCCGCTGCCTGCCGAAAATCTGGAATTACAGAATTTTTCTACCCGCTTCATCGCCGGGCGCTGCGCGGAGGCGGGCGGCAATGTCCGGCTGACCTTGGCCGGGACACTGCCGGGTATCGACCTTGCCAATGGGCTTCTGGCCAAACCGCGCTGCGAGGGCGGCGAGTTGCTAATCCCGCTGCTCAGCCAATCGGCAATGGAGCGAGTCACTGTCCGGGTTGCGAGTGATGGCAGTTTCATCGCGACTATATTTCTGGAGGGTGACCGGACCGAACAAGCGGCATTGCTGACGCTGGCGGGTTTCCGTAGCGTGGCTGGTGGTTACCGGATGGTCCGGAAGGGCAAGCTCTGAGCGTAGCTGGCGACAGTATCGGCATTTTTTTGGGGACACTGCCGCTCTGGTTTCTGTTGCTGCTGATTTTCGCGCTGGGTACCATTTGGGGCAGTTTTGCGGGCGCTTTATGTTCGCGATGGCCTAAGGGTGAGAGCGTTATTGCGGGCCGATCACGCTGCGATAATTGCGCTACGCCGATCGCGGCGTACGACCTTGTCCCGATATTTTCTTTTCTGCTTCTACGCGGGAAATGTCGCATATGCGGTGAGCCAATCGGTCCGACGCCGTTCGTCATCGAGGTGATTGCTGCCTTAATTGGCGTTGTTCCGTTCCTGCTATTTCCCGGGGAACAGGGATTTGCGGTCGCGATCCTTGGCTGGTTGCTATTGCCGATGGTCATTCTGGATTTCCAACATTTGTGGCTTCCCACCCGTCTGGTAATGATGCTCGCAGTTGGAGGCCTGATCGCCGGCCCAATGCTTAGTTCCGACCTCCTGTGGCAAGACAGGCTCATCGGTGCTGTTGCCGGCTTTCTCTGCCTCGAAATCATCAGACGCGCATTTCAATGGTTGCGCGGCAAAGAAGGCATGGGTGCGGGCGATCCGAAACTGTTTGCTGCGATAGGTTTATGGCTTGGTTGGGCGGCTTTGCCTATTGTCCTTTTGGTGGCGAGCGGCATTGGAATCGTGTTCATGCTGGCAATTGGCGCGGCGCGTCGGGAGCATGAAATCCAGTTCCCGTTCGGCAGCTATATGGGCATTGCCGCCTATTGCGTCGCGCTGACTGTCTGAGCACGGCGACATAATCTAACCCGCTGTTGCAATATGATATCCCTTGGCGCAGGGACAAAGCCATTGAGTCGGAGACAGGAATATGCGGCAGATTGATCATTTTATTGCTGGTGGGACCGGTGTTTCGGGCACGCGTTTTGGCGATGTGATGGACCCGAATAATGGCAGCGTTCAGGCGCAAGTGGCCTTGGGCGATGCGGCGGTGCTTGAGCGTGCGGTGCAGGCGGCATTGGTGGCTCAACCGGCCTGGGCGATGACCAATCCGCAGCGGCGCGCGCGGGTGATGTTCGAATTCAAGCGGCTCGTTGAGGCCAATATGGACGCGCTGGCGCATATGCTCTCGTCCGAACACGGCAAGGTCATTGCGGACTCGAAGGGTGACATTCAGCGCGGGCTAGAGGTTATCGAATTCTGTTGCGGCATCCCACATGTCCTGAAGGGTGAGTATACCCAAGGCGCCGGCCCCGGCATCGATGTCTATTCAATGCGCCAGCCGATTGGAATTGGCGCTGGTATCACGCCTTTCAATTTCCCGGCGATGATTCCGCTCTGGATGTCTGGCGTCGCGATTGCGACCGGCAATGCGTTCATTATCAAGCCAAGCGAACGTGACCCAAGCGTGCCGGTACGGCTGGCCGAACTGTTTATCGAAGCTGGCTTGCCCGAAGGGATTTGTCAGGTCGTGCACGGCGACAAGGAAATGGTCGATGCCATTCTCGATCATCCGGCCATCGGAGCGGTCAGCTTCGTCGGCTCTTCGGACATCGCGCATTATGTCTACAATCGCGGCGTCGCCAACGGCAAACGCGTGCAGGCAATGGGCGGGGCGAAGAACCATGGCATTGTCATGCCCGACGCCGATCTCGACCAAGTGGTGAATGACCTTGCTGGCGCTGCTTTTGGTTCAGCCGGTGAACGCTGCATGGCGTTGCCGGTGGTGGTGCCAGTGGGTGATGAGACCGCAGAGCGCCTGAAAGCCAAGCTCATTCCCGCTATTGAAGCGTTACGCATTGGTATCTCGACTGACTCCGAAGCCCATTATGGCCCGGTCGTGACACAGACGCATAAGGAGAAGGTCGAAGGTTGGATCCAAACCTGCGTTGACGAAGGCGCAGAACTCGTGGTCGATGGACGCGGGTTCACCTTGCAAGGCCATGAAAAAGGCTTCTTCATCGGACCAACATTGTTCGACCATGTCACCACCGACATGGAAAGCTACAAGGAAGAAATCTTTGGTCCCGTCCTGCAAATGGTCCGCGCCGCCAATTTCGAAGAAGCCCTGGCGCTGCCTTCCAAACATCAATATGGCAATGGCGTCGCCATCTTCACCCGCAACGGTCACGCCGCGCGCGAGTTTGCGGCACGCGTAAATGTCGGGATGGTCGGCATCAATGTGCCTATCCCGGTGCCGGTCGCTTATCATAGCTTTGGCGGATGGAAGCGCAGCGCCTTTGGCGATACCAACCAGCACGGCATGGAAGGGGTAAAGTTCTGGACCAAGGTCAAGACCATTACCCAGCGTTGGCCCGACGGTTCGCCCGATGGCGGGAACGCGTTCGTCATTCCGACAATGGGATAGGCACATGAAAATCGCATTTATTGGCCTAGGCAATATGGGCGGCGGAATGGCCGCGAATTTGGTCAAGGCGGGGCACGACGTGAATGCCTTCGATCTGGCCGAAGCGGCGCTCGAACAAGCTAAGGCCAATGGCTGTATTCCTTTCGGTAACGTGCGTGAGGCGGTTGCAGGCGTCGATGCGGTGGTATCGATGCTGCCCAATGGCAAGATTGTCGAACGCGTTTTCGAGGATGATGTGATTGGCCATGCGCCGACCGATGCCATCCTGATCGACTGTTCGACTATCGACGTCGCTACAGCACGGGCGGTATCAGACTTTGCCGGTAATCAGGGTTACGCGATGGTCGATGCGCCGGTTTCGGGCGGGATCGCCGCGGCCAATGGGGGCACGCTGACGTTCATGGTCGGCGGTGCGCATGATGAATTCGCACGCGCTGAGCCGATCTTGTCGGCAATGGGAAAGGCCGTAATTCATGCGGGCAAATCCGGCGCTGGGCAGGCGGCGAAAATCTGCAACAATATGTTGCTCGGCGCGTCGATGATCGCGACTTGCGAGACTTTTGCGATGGCCGAGAAGCTCGGCCTCGACCTGCAGACCTTCTATGATATTTCATCCAAGGCATCGGGGCAAAACTGGTCGATGACGAGTTACTGCCCGGTTCCGGGTGTCGGCCCGACATCACCTGCCGATAATGACTATCAAGGTGGGTTTGCGACGGCCTTGATGCTCAAAGATTTGAAACTGGCGATGGAGGCTGCTGAATCGGTTGGCGCGGATACCCCGATGGGCAGACGTGCAGCCGAATTGTATCAGACCTTTGCCGATGCGGGTTCTGGTGGTCTGGATTTTTCAGCGATTATCAAGAACCTGAAAGCCTAAAGCTTCAGCCATTGATCCAGTTCGCTGACGGGTAGCAGACGGTGGAACTCAACGCCTAGCATGTTACCCGCACGCCATTTGATCGTAGCAGCCACCGCCCGCTGACCTTCGGCGCGGAGTAGTACATTATTGTGTACGCGTAACTTGCCTTCGCATTGCAACTTTGCGCCGCGCTGCGACACGTCGTGCAATATGGCATCGACCATTGCGGTTTCCAGCTTTAGCTGAACCGGTCTTTGCACCGCAAAACGGGGCAGGCGGGCACGCTTGCCGTCGGGCTGGGCCGAAGGCTTGGCGAGAATCTGGTCGACTGGTACCTCTTCGGCAAAACTCACGCCGATCATGCTGCCGTCTTTCCAGACCACCGTCCCGGTTAGTTCCTGATCGTCCAACAATGCAATCGATACCGTCTGGCCAAGCTCCAGATCAAAATGGGCATCGATCATCATGCCGCCCGGCGAAACGTCGCGGACCATGCCAAGGCCTTCAGCATGAATATCGGGCGCTGCCAGTCGGGCAACGCGCATGACACGCATATTGCGGGTGTGCTGCCGCCGATCGGTTTCGTCGCCCTCGTTCATGGCTGCCCCGCTGTCGCCATCAGGTTCCCGCATATGTTCTGAACGCAAGATCATGATAGCAGCTATCGCGGCAAATCCCTAATTTTCTTAAGGATGCTTCTGGTTAACACGAGCAAGTTGATTGCAAAGAATTCATGAATTGGCCTAATTGGCTGGAAGGGCCTCGGCCCGAGTCTTCAGGAGCCCGCCGATGCAATCTGTTACCTTGCAATCTCACAATGATGTCGCTGTGGTCGTCGTCAACAATCCGCCGGTTAATGCACTGTCGTGGCATGTCCGGCAGGGCTTGCACGACAGTTTCAGCGCAGCGCTCGCTGACGATGCAGTAAAGGCAATTGTCCTGCGCTGTGACGGTTCGACATTCATTGCAGGGGCTGACATCACCGAGTTTGGCAAACCACCGCAAGGGCCCGATTTTAACGCGGTGTTGAATATGATTGAGGCTTCAGGCAAACCTGTTGTCGCGGCGATCCACGGAACCGCGCTCGGGGGTGGGCTAGAGACCGCTCTTGTCTGCCATTATCGTATCGCGGTGCCATCGGCGAAACTCGGCGTTCCTGAAGTCAAGCTTGGCCTGCTACCAGGTGCTGGCGGAACGCAGCGTCTACCGCGTGTCGTCGGCGTCGAGGCGGCTGCAACGATGTGTTCGCTTGGTGAGCCGGTTCCCGCTGCCAAGGCCGAAGCCATGGGTCTGGTAGACCGGTTGGCGGGTGATGAGACCCTTGCCGAGGATGCGATAGCCTATGCCCGAGAGTTGATTGCCGTTGGGCCACGACCGACGCGCGATCGTCCCGTCACCGGTGATGTGACGGTTATCGAACATTTGAAAACCGCGCATGCCAAAAAATGGAGGGGCTTCGAAGCGCCCTACGCGAACCTTGCCTGTGTCGAGGCCGCGACGCGACTGTCGTTCGACGAAGGCCTGAAATTCGAGCGCACCGAATTCCTGAAGCTGATGGGCGGCTCCCAGTCGGCGGCGCAGCGGCATATGTTCTTTGCTGAACGGCAGGCGGCTAAGATCGACGGCCTGTCCAAGGATATTCCGCTGCGCGATGTCAAAAAGGTCGGCGTTATTGGCGCCGGCACGATGGGCGGCGGAATTTCGATGAATTTCCTGACCAAAGGCATTCCGGTCACCATTGTCGAAATGGTGCAGGAAAATCTCGACCGCGGGGTCGGAGTAATCCGCAAAAATTACGAAAACAGCGCCGCAAAGGGTCGCTTCACCACCGAGCAAGTGGAAGGGATGATGGGCCTGCTGACACCATCGCTAACACTTGACGACCTTGCCGACTGTGACCTTATCATTGAGGCGGTATATGAGAGCATGGATGTCAAAAAAGAGGTGTTTGGCAAGCTCGATGCCCTCTGCAAACCGGGCGCAATATTAGCTTCTAATACTTCCTATCTAGACATCGATGAAATAGCGGCCAGCACATCACGACCACAAGATGTCGTTGGAATGCATTTCTTCTCACCTGCCAATGTGATGAAATTGCTTGAGGTCGTGCGCGGCGAAAAGACGGCTGATGACGTGCTGGCAACGGCGATGGCTGTTGGCAAGAAAATCGGCAAAGTCGCAGTAGTAGCTGGAGTTTGTCACGGCTTTATCGGCAACCGGATGCTCTCAACCCGTCAGCAGCCCGCGATGCAATTGTTGCTTGAAGGCGCAACGCCCGCGCAAATTGACAAGGTCCATACGAATTTTGGGATGCCGATGGGGCCATTCCAAATGAGCGATCTCGCAGGTCTCGACATCGGCTGGCACCGCGATCCTTCAAGAATCGAAACTATCCGAGATGCGCTATGCGCGGCGGGGCGTTTCGGGCAAAAGAACCGCAAGGGTTTTTACGACTATGACGAAAGGCGCGTCGGTACGCCAAGCGACGAAGCGCTGGCCATTATCGAAGAATTCCGAGCCACATCGAACCTGCCTAAACGCGAGATCAGCGACCAAGAGATCGTTGAACGCACGCTCTACCCAATGGTGAATGAGGGCTATACGATCCTCGAAGAAGGCAAGGCACAACGCGCTTCTGACATCGATGTCGTGTGGATCTACGGCTATGGCTGGCCGATTTACCGCGGCGGGCCAATGTTTTGGGGTGATTTGGAAGGCGCAGGCAAAATCGTCGAAGCGCTCGAGCGCCACGGCGTCAATGTTGCTGAGAGCCTGAAGGCCAAGGCCTAAACAAACTGTCTGGTGCGGCCAAGAAGACTCGAACTTCCACGGGCTTTCGCCCACAACGACCTCAACGTTGCGCGTCTACCAATTCCGCCATGGCCGCATTTGCC
>LNFM01005870.1_pt1 | contig 21536 bp, 15 predicted proteins | sample 596031 | NCBI WGS metagenome assembly LNFM01 (sample SAMN04254537, study PRJNA301005) | activated carbon metagenome | isolation source: dual media filters at the Ann Arbor, Michigan drinking water treatment plant | place: USA: Ann Arbor
GAGATCGAGACTCCTGTTTGGAAGCGTAGACTCTGCTTCATTCAAGCGAGCAATTACCTTATTGCTCAGATCATATTTCATAACTCGCCCCTCCTGGTCTCGATTGGTTTTAGAACCGAGCCAATGTGAATGGCAAATTATGTGCCTCGCACTTAATGTACAGTGGAATGGATTCGGTTTTCTATTGTATTTGGGCCTACGCCTGATAACAGGTAAAAATACGCCGCTATATCCTCTTCGTTTCGTGTAGTCGATTGTTCGGCCCGTCCAGTACGACAGTGGATCTACGATATCCTTCAGGTCTTAGGAGCAGATGTCGCCCTGTCACTCTTGGCGGCATTCGTTGGCGGTGTGCTCAGCGTCTTGCTTCTCACTCAGGCAAAGCAATTCCCTATCTAAGAGGACGTGATCTCTTATTCCGAGGGCGACGGCATCATAACTATCCCAATTTTAATCCGGAACTTCCTGTTCTGCACTAGGGGACATGGAAAGTAAATCGTGGTCTGCGCGCTCAATACACTCTGGTCGCCGATGACACTCGCACGGTTGGGCCCGATTACCGTGGTCACATGGAGATCATCAAGGGTGTTGCGGTCTCCCATTTTGCCGGGCTAAACCCACGGGATTCTGACTATTCGTACTAAATAGTTCAGTGATAACAGCCGTGTCGCCTTTCCTTTAGTTGATTTGTCCTGCCTATCCGAATACAATCTTGCCACCGATCATTTCACAGGAGGACAGCACCCATGAAACTAAGTCACCGACTTATTGCCTCAGCTCTTTTGCTTTTCAGCGCCATTTCCATCATCTCACAGGACAGTCTCGATGATGACTCGATCGTATCTGAAGATTCAAAGCCACTAAAGCACTTGCTTTCACTTTTCACTATCCACGGGTCTCCGTTGAATCAGAACACAGACAATAGAGTAACGATACTCATAAATCACGGATATGCGCTTGGCTTTTCGTCAAAATACAATCAACCATTGTGGGCGGCTTATCAGGTGTCAAGAGCAAAACAAGCCGTGGATTATGAAAGATTCCCGTTTTTTGTAGATGACACACGGCTTCCGTTGGAGAATCAGATTGGAACAGAAACCTTTGGTGGCGGTTATGATCTAGGACATATGGCTCCCAATGCGGCGATAAACAAGCAGTACTCAAAACTCTCGCAAATGGAGACGTTTTTTATGAGTAACATTTCGCCGCAAAAAGGCGATCTCAACCGGGGCGTCTGGCAGAGGCTGGAAGCTGCGATTCTCAACACATATCCACTGGCGGGCACCACACAGAACCCGAAGAAACATATTTGGGTTATCGTCGGGCCTATTATTTCGGATGCGCCCTCATTCATCACCAGGCCCAACGGTTCCAAAGTTGCTATTCCTGATTCATTCTTTTGCATTCTAGCTAGACCGAAAAGGTATCCGTATGACAGTCCTGGAAATGCGGATTACCTTGCATTTGTGTTCCCGCAGGATGTGCCGTTGAGCCAGCCGATCGCGGCTAAGTTTCTTAAGAGTATCGATGAAGTCGAAGCACTAGCCGGCCTTAGCTTTTTTCCGAAGCTTACGGAAACTATGCAAGAAAACATTGAGGCGAATAAAGCCTCCGCATTGTGGTAAAGACTTGGGTAGTATTCTTGTCCACTTCCCTTAATCGCGTCAATGGCCGCTGCACTTGATGTATAAAACGAATATAAAGCCTGGAGTCTGAAGATAAACTCGATCGGGAACCGTGTTCTCGCTCGTACCCTATTTTGGGGCGACTCCGACGCTATCGCCCTTGGAGAAAATCCTCATGCCGATCCCGCAGATCCAACCTTTCAATGACATTGCCCTTTCGCTGTCCGGCGGCGGTTACCGAGCTGCAGCATTTCATCTAGGCACACTCTCGCTTTTGAACGAAGTCGGAATGCTGGAAAAGGTCCAATCGCTCTCCACGGTATCGGGAGGCACGATTCTTGGCGCAAAGTATGCTCTCGAACTCGCTATCGGAGGCAATTACGGAACCTTCGAGCCTCAGATGTGTAAGTTTCTGAGAACCGTCAATGTGGTCACCGAGGCCATGTCCCGGCTCCGTACCACAGCGAACCCGAATGACGAACGCCTGATGCCCAGCGTTATACGGGCCGCTGCAAACGTGTACTCCGGCCCCGATCATGTTGGAGAGGCTACTTTCGGAAAGCTGACGGAGATGCCGTCTCACCTGAAAGAGATTTCGTTCAACGCGACGGATTTTTTAACGGGGACGCGGTTTCGCTTTCAACACAGCTCAAGGAATGCAGTGTTGTCTGGGAGCAAGATCTCAATCCCGACGATCGTGTCCTTCCAAGCCCGCATAGCGGATATTGTGGCTGCATCTTCGTGTTTTCCGGGCGGCTTCGAGCCGTTCTATTTCCCCGGCGAGTTCGTTTGGAAAGATCCGATTGAAAAGATCAGGGGACGGCTTCCCGATGACTATCCAGAAAATGTACCGCTAATGGATGGCGGTGTATTCGACAACCAAGGGCTGGATGTAACCGCCCTTCTGCTCAAGCGGGCTGGGAACGCAACCGATCTGATCCTAATTTCGGACACGTCGAAACGAGCGAACAACATCCATCCGCGCAAGCTCAAAAGGCGTTGGCGCTTGTTACCGCTTGCAGTAACGCTTCTGGCCATGATTGCCATCTACGTCTTTTCAATCGTCTCGGTATATCAGCTAGCGGACGAATACATAGAACTAGTCAAGGCCGGCAGTCCGTTCGCGCGGCAGTCGGTAACTCGTACGCTCTTCCCGCTCATCGTTTCAACTGCGGTCGCCCTCGTCGGCACCATCGTCGCGGCGCTTCTGATTTGGTTTAGCCCGACGATTGTCACCGAAGCCGGAATCAAAGGACTATTGAAGGCTCCGCTACTTGGAACCATGGGCATGGTCGAGTTGCTGGTTTCGCGTATCTCCTCGGTTTTGAAAATGACCACGGATGTGTTCATGAACCGCATTCGGTCACTTGGTTATACCGGCTTCTTTTCGCAGGAAAAACTGCAGCCAAAACTCGTTTCGAATTTGATCTACGACCTTGATGACGAAAGCCGCTGGAGAAACGTTGTTCCAGCGGACCTTCATCCTGTTCAGCGGCTCAGAGACTTAGCTATCGAAGCCGAGAAGTACCCGACCACCTTAAACTTCACGGGAAAAGAGGATTCGATGCAAAAGCTTATCGAGTGTGGCAGAGCGACAATGTGCTTCAATATGATCCGACATCTGAACCGATTCCGAGCCGCGCAGATCACCGTTACCGGTAGTCCCGAATACGAGTTGTATGAATTGCTTAAGCAAATCTGGACAAAAAATATCAATATCAAATAACTGCGAATGGCCCGGTCGTTTGCGTGAATAGGGGTCGTATGATCAAAGTAGACCGAGATTTGGTGCCACCGAGTGTGGGCGCGTTTCATGACCTGATGAAGGCCGAGAAGGGCGTCAAAGCATTCTATGATAAACCCCACCGGGAACAGTCGCGATATGCTTTCCCTTCGGAACCGCTCCGGAAAATCAGGGACTTCCTGGGAACGTTGTTCGACGAGACCTGTGCATATTGCGAGACACCAATAGACAATTCGGATCTATTAGTTGATCGATTCCGGCCTGTTTCCGAGGCGGCGGACCCCGACGGGACCTCTCACGCGGAGTGCTATTGGCGGCTCGCTTTCAAATGGGAAAATCTCCTGCTGGCTTGTTCGGAATGCATTCAAAATCGCGGCAATCAGTTTCCGATAGCTGGACCGCGAGCGGAAACAGCCACAAAGTCCGCAGTTGCGAATAGAAAGGAACGACCCGTACTCCTCGACCCCTCAGTTGACGATCCGGTTTCTTATCTGAGTTTCCTTGCTACTGGAGTCGTGGTCCCGTTCAGCTGGGAAACTAATGTAGAACTCAATTTGCAGCGCGGCACGTCCACCATCGAGCTTTTCGGTTTGAACCGAACCGATTTGGTCGCGAGGAGGGCGGCGATAATAATACGTACCTCGGCACAACTGGAGGAGTTCTCGGATTTGGAGTCACATCCTGACCGCCAGAGGTTCAAGGCCTTTATCGCTCTTCTGGCAGACCTGGCTATAGACAATCTCGAATCGAAATCATCGGCTTACATGGCGGCCAAGCGACATACGGTTGCTCGTTTCTTGCTCGCTCATCCCGCAATACGGAGAAAGCTTGAAACTTCCGCAACCCTCAAGGCGGTTTCCACAGTGGACGTGCTGCGTCAGTATCTCAAGGCCGAGCGGTTGCTCACAGATCGGGAAGCCTCGATTAACGATTCTGTCGCGGAATTCAACGCAAGAACCACAACCGTACGGCCAACCTACGATAGCTACTACATAAAGCGGATCGAGATTCAGAACTTCCGTTCGATAGATAAACTCGACATCAAACTGATCCCGGACTCGGGTGATCAAGCATCCAGTGAACAGCCGAAAGTCCAAACCGGTCTCGATGCAATCCTCGTCAGTTGGAAGATGATGCTCGGCGAAAACGGAGCTGGCAAAAGCTCGGTCCTGAAAGGGGTCGCAATGGCGCTAATGGGTGAGGACTGGTGTGATCGCCAGAACTTCATTCCTGAACAGATATTCAAGCGAAACGCGCCTGAGGATACGGGTAAGATCAGGGTCACCTTTTCAAAGGGCGACCCTGTCGAGATAAGTTTGTCCAGAACGGATATTCGATTTATATCCCGCCCCGAAGGCGCCTCCGGACTCTTCATTCGAGGATACGGCTCCGCCAGGTTGTTCAAAAAAAGCAGCGAGACCGATCAATCGAAGCTGCACGAATCGGAATCTCAACGTTTAGACAATCTCTTTCAACCGCACGAACTGCTCACCAACCCATCCGAATGGCTGGGGGCGAATTTGGGTGCGATTGATAGTTTCGGCTTGTCGTTGCGAGATGTACTCAACTTGCCGGGTCCGGATAAGCTTAGAATCCCCCTGACAATCGTAAATGGTCATATTTACCTCGACACTGGCAGCGGACCAACCCCCTTGGTAGAACAAAGTGACGGATACAAATCGGTACTTGCCTTCGTCGTAGATATTTTCGCGGGCCTTTCTCAAAAGACCCACGATAAGAGCACTCTAGGAGGTATTGTCCTGATAGACGAGATCGATTCGCACCTTCATCCCACTTGGAAGATGCGGATCGTCAGTAGCCTTCGAAGGGCATTCCCGCGGATTCAGTTTATTGCGACCACTCATGAGCCGCTTTGCTTGAGAGGGCTGGAGAAAGGTGAAATCACTCTTCTCCGAAAGGTCGATTCCGGCACTGAGATCATTGACGACCTACCGTCCGTTGCGGATCTGCGAATTGACCAGTTACTCACTTCGGATCTGTTCGGTCTTTCCTCGACTATAGATCCGACGATCGATGAAAAGTTCCATAACTACTATTCGCTTCTGGCAAAATCGACCAAGGCTATTGCCGAGATGCCGGAAGATCTTCGAACTAAAGAGATTGCAAGTCTCAAAAGTGAGCTAAGCCGCTACAACACGCTCGGATTTACACGACGGGACCAGATCGTGTATGACCTCGTTGACGAATACCTAGCGAAAACCTTCCGCAAGCCGAAAAAAGAAAAGGACGCTCTTCTCAAAGAAACTAAGCGTAAGATATTCGAGATTTGGGATAGGTTGGGCACCGGAGGCCGGGCAATATGAGGTTTGTTAATCGAAATGACGTGCCGGCCCCCGAGGTACTCGTCTCCGAAACCGCCAAGGGGCCAACAGAAACAGCTAAGGCCGTTAAATTCTACACTGAGTGGTTGGCTTTATCCGGTCCGAAAGAGCCAGTTAGCTTTCCATTCGGAGCCTATAAGGATAACTCGATCAAGATCGCACTGGAAAAGCTCTTCCTCGGAAAATGTGCATATTGTGAAGGGTACTATTTGAGCCTCCAGCCCGTTGACATCGAACATTGGCGACCGAAAGGAGCAGTTGATATCGAGGGAGGCGACCAGCGAAAGTACGGTTATTTTTGGCTGGCGGCTTCTTGGCAAAATTTGCTTCCCTCATGCATTGATTGCAATCGGGCTCGGAAACACAAAGACTACATCGAAGATAAGGTGATCACCATTGGCAAAAAGAATCAGTTCCCAGTGGTCGATGAAACAAAAAGAGCAACCTCACCGGGCTCTGATGACTCCGAGTCTCCCCTTCTTATAGATCCCTGTAAAGACGATCCGAGCCAACACTTGGTCTTTCATCCAGAAGGCTATGTCTCCCCCCGGATCGGCGAGAATGGCAAGCCAAGTCCGAAGGGCATTGCATCGATTCGTGTATATGCCTTAAACAGAACGGAATTGGTTCAGGATCGACGGACCCGTGCACTTTTGATAGAAAGACGCATGCAATCGATCCAGAGCCTCGGAAAACTCTCGCAGATGGTCAGTGACGACGAAGACAAGCTTTTTCTCGTTGAAGAGTTGCTTGCCCGCGAAGTGAAGGAGCTTCGTGAGTTTCACGAGCCGGGTGCGGCCTTTTCAGCATTGGCTCGCACAATGATCGACCCGTTTATAAACTCTTTGCAGAATTGACGAGTGAAATAGTTTCACTTGTTTCGTCGCGATCGCAAAATTTCACACTAAAACCAGGTGAGCCGGAGTCTTCCCGGCTAGTCAGGGAAAGGAGCGCCGTCGTTTAGAGCCGCTAGGAGCAAATCGTTTAATGCTTTGAAATCCGCTCCGGAACAAGCGTCATCGGTCGATAACTTTGCTCGATACGACTCAAAGCGGCGATATCTTTTTAAGCTCTGCCTTCTCGATCTCCTTGATCGCTTACTGCTCTTCCGGGTTGGCGTCTTCTTTGGCGATTGCGGCGAGCTTCGAAAGTCGGTTGGCGGCGAGCGGATGGCTGGAGTGCTCGCCGCCGGCGAATGTTTCGCTAAAAGCTAACGGTCCTAAAGCGAATACCAGGCTCGAGAACAATAACGCTCGCCATTCCGACCCGAAAGCCTTTAAGAGCAAAATCGTCCGCCTCAAATTCCAGTTCCTTTTCGCGGGCCAAATTCTCGGCCAGCTCAATTTCCCCAAGATTGTCCTTGCGACAGTACTCAAGGGAGTCGAGGGCGAAATTTTCTCGAGTAAATCGTCGGGAGAATCGCGGTCGAACTGAACAACCGCGGACTTGCAAGTCCTCGATTCTCTCGGTTCCCGGGCAATTGCATCCGTGACATATTCGTCGAAACGATCTCATTCAACCGACAGTGGGAGGTTCGGTTTGCGGCCGTGTAGGTCGTTTAAGGAAACTTATCGAGTACAGCCAGCTCGAAATGCATACCGTCTAAGCGGCTCTGATAATGGCCACCCCAAAAGAATCCATAGGCATTTGCGATCGGAACGAGTTTGAGCAGCGAGCCTTTTTTGCCAATAGCGGCGGGTTTCATGCCAAGCCAATTTTCAGGAGCATTGATGTCGAACGCGGTGCCCCACGAGTGGTTTGAAAGTTTGTCCGTTGATCCGCGGACGAGACGCGGGTAGAACGAGCCGGCCCAACTAATCACAAGTTTTTCGAGGCCCTGTCGCTCGAACTCATTGAACATTTCCTTTAGCTGGTCGGCCCCCTTCTTGTGAAAGCGGACCTTACCGTTTGGCGGTGCCCCGGGAACGCCCTTTAGCTGTTTGATCTCGACGTCAACGATATTCTGTGCGACCCAATTCCCAAGAATCTTGATCTCAGTCTTTCCGGCCATCTGGTATTGGAACTTGCCGAACATGGCTTCGACCTGTGAGTTTGATGGTGATTTGAAGTTTGGTCGAGGCGGATACCACACTGAGACTTCGGTAAATACTAAGCCGAGAGTTTTCGCCTTTGTGAACGAAGCGTCACCGACCACGCCGTCGGCGGTGAGGCCGTTCTTCTTCTGCCACGATTTGGTCGCAGCATCGGTCTTTGTGCCGAAATTGCCGTCGAGGCTGCCTAAGCTGTAGCCTTGCGACACTAAAAACTGCTGCCAACGCAGCACGAGGTCGCCGATCGAGTCTTTTTTGATGATCATGTGTTTTCTCCTTGAAAGAAATGTTTAGTTCGGAACGCGGGTTCCGTTCGCGATTATCGGTAGTTGCGACAAGTGCCAGTTACTGCGATCGATCTCGCGACGAAAGGTTCTCATACGATAGACCGTCGGATGGACTTCGGGATTCGAATGTGTCGCGAGCCAATTGTTTCGAGCCATGACATAAGCCAAGATCCAAGCCTTTTCATCGCCGCCGTTGACGGGGACTTTCTCGGGGAATCTGTTACGAATATCGTCCCTGATCTTTCCGCTGTGAATGAAAGAGTCGTAGATCACGAGCATCGAGAGTGGCAGAGTAAAGCCATTTCGCTCGGCCCAACGCTTCGCCGGTTGAAAGTAAACTCGGTCAAAGAACCGATCTTGCGTGATACGCATGACGGGGTCTTCTTTGCCGGCTTTGATGAGCCACTGCTTAAAATCGGCGTTGTCCGTGAGGGCTGTCGCTCCGATCTTCGGCACGTAGGCGACGAACTTGCTGCTGTAGATGCCGCCAGCGTTGGTGTAATCGTTGACTAAAGTCTTCAGATTGCCGTACTCGGTCGTCTGCCAACGCCCGTAGGTTATTTGTCGAATTCTGCCCGGCCCGTCGCGGAATATCGAGATCTTCGAGTAATCACCGGCAACCGAGCCAGTCTCAAAGACGCTGATAACCCCATCGACCAGCCGCCGTTGGTTTAAGTTTAGGTTCATAACGTTTCTCCTTGATATTTATCGAACAACACAAAAGGTCAAATCGGGTTCGGTGGTGTTGGCGGCACGACTGGCGGCGTCGGCGTCGGCGTTCCGGGTACTGGTGCTAAGTACGCAAGCAAAGCCGTACCCGCACTTCCGATCCAGCCTTTTGCCTGTGCCGTCAGCGGCGGTATGACCTCGGGATGTTCGATCAAGCCGTAAATCACCGTTGCAAGGCCACATCCTACCCAAAGGAAAATGAAAGCGAGCGGAATATATGTCGCAATAGTTTTAGCGAGTGCCTTTCGCCCGCCGTTCATTAGGCTCTGGGCTGGTAGTTCGTTCTTTCGCGTCAACGCAAGTATGCCGACTATGCTGCCCGAGATAATGTTGCCGATCGTGGTAAGAATGTATGACAAATGAGGAATATCAGTGACCTCTTTCTTGCACTCAAGAGCAGTGCCGAGTTTGGCTTGACATTGAATTGCGAGGTCGATTGCCTCCCACGTTCCCCAAACGTAAATCGTTCCAAATGCGATTGCAAAGAGTCCTGCGATTAATAATTGAGCCATTTCTGTGTCCTCCTATTACGGTTGTGTGATGGCGACGATTACGGCGGAGTATTGGCCGATGGCGGTGTTGTCGATGAAGTAGCGCAGGCGGTAGCGGCGTTCTTCGGGTTTGTTGGGGACGACGGGCGGCCGCGTGTCTTTCGTAGGGCGAACGCATATCGAAATCGAGTCTCGTCCAGTCCGTTTCGTCGTTTCGCTGCGTATCGATGAAGATGCCGTCGAACTTGCCCTTTTTCCAGTCGATCCGCACGATGCTGCCGGTCAGCGAAGTCGTCGTAGCGGACGGTTTCGCGTCGTCGGGATTAAACGAAGGCGGCTCCGCGTTTGCGATCATCAGCGTCTCGCCGATCGTCTGCGTATAGCCCGAGCTAAGTTTCGCCGTGTTCATCGCCTTGCTAAGTCGCTCGATAATACCTGCGTCAACGTCAGCCGGCGGGTCCGCCGGAGCCGTAAATGTCGTGGCATCAGGCGTCAACTGATTCTCACCGACGCCGCCCAACATCCCGTTCTTAAACGCCGTGCAAGCCTTAGAAAACACCGCTCCAGCCTGCGAAAACAAGATCGCATGCCGCATCGCCGCCGAATCCTGCAACAACGCCGTCATCTCCGCATTAGTAAACCCCAAAACCGAAGCCACCCCTGGAAACTCCCCCTCAAAATTCAAAGACCAAGTGATCCGCTCGTTATTCCCGTTAGTAATATTGTTGATCCAGGCATTATTTATTCTTCTAATATTTAGTTTCGAATCCTCTTTGATCAGCTTTAAAGCCATATCTCGCAGGCCGCTAAGCTTTCCAAGCAGGATCGGAAGGGATTTAGGTACGCTAAAAATCTTTCTGAGTCTGCGTGAAATCATTCTTAGTGAACCAAGAATCATTCCAAGTATGCGGAAAGCCATTTTTTTGCAAACCGAAAATCCGTCCAAGTAGGCGTTGGCCACTTTCAAATGGGCCATGAATCCCTCAACGTGGGCGTATAGTTCTACTCAGCAATCGAAAGACTCTTCCAAGTGATCGAAAGAAGGCCTCAAGTAAGCAGTTCGAATTGCCAAACCCTACAACGTTTGGATATCTCCGAAGCCCAGGACCTTCTTTTGAACTCCCTGAACATGGAGGGTTCTGTTGAAGAGTTCCTTGTAGCCATCGGCAATTGCTTGCGTGCGGGCTTGAGTCGCCTCGTTGATATTCGTGTAGGACACAAATCTTAAGAGTTGCGGGCCGTCATCCTCTCCGCGAGGCCCGTAGGTTCCGACGTTTACCTTCGTTTCGCTGCTAAAAGCCTCCCTTGTTTCTGCCCCCTGTAGATCGGTCAGATGCATGTCATAATCTGACTGATAGTCCTCACAAACCTGTTCCAATACGTCCAAAGTGTAGTTTCCGCTGTGTACTGCTTTTTGTTCAGCCATAATGTTTCTCCTTCTTATTTCAGTTGATTCTTAGTAAAGGCTCCGTGCATTAGCTTGAGAGCCGCGTTTGCCGCAGGATCACTCTCGTTACCTCGACGTGCAGCTGCTATGGCCTTACGTACCGCCGTCATGAAGCCGATCTTTCCCTCGGCAGTCGGGTCGCCATTTGCATCAGGGGTCGTGAAGTTGTCAAAGATATTAGTCAAATCAGGAGGTCCGTTCTTAGCGGCATCGAGAAATGCCTGCATTGTTATCAAATTCGTTCCCGGTGCTTTTAATTCGTTGAAGATTGCGTCGAGCTTTTGATTGATCTCTTGCCGTTTAGCATTTTTATCCGCTAGTACCGCTCCGGCGTCGCCTGCCACTACACGCGACATGTTCTCCCGTTTTCGAAATTCGAATACCATGTTTTCGAGTCCAGACGGCAGGCCGATCGTGTCCGCAGGCGGAAAATAGGCAAGTTCGGGGCTAACCGATTCCAGTTTTAAGATGGCGGACTCTGCAAGCTCTGCCTTAACCGCCGTGGTCCGGCGAATCCTCTTAAATGCTTCAGTCTGAGAGCCAACGGCGAAATATCGATAGAGGTCGGAAAATACGTCATCAATTGAGTACTGACTCGTTGGTCGGTTACGGCTGTTGTTTTCATACGCAAGACGCACTTCATTTCGCGAAAGATCCATTTGATCAAGAATCACTTCGGTAGTTTGTTCGTCGTACATCCTGAGGTTGTAAGCAGAACGTCCCCCGCGGAGGCCTGTTAAGGCTATGCCCATATCTCGAAGTGTCCCTGCCGTTCCCTTTGTAAGCCCTAGAGCAGTACTTGTACTGATGTCGACCAGGTCTAGGATAAAATCTGTAATGGAGCGATTTCGGCGTATGCCGTTTGAGTATTTGAAATAGATCTCGTCAATAATTCCCCTTCCACGTTGAAATGTACGGTTTCTGACCTCTTTAGCCATTGCCTCAGTATCGGTGGGATCACCCGCCGCGAGGTTTGTGCACTGCGCGGATGTAGGGATATTGTCCTGTCCATAGACATTCGTCCATTTTTTGCCCAATCTCAGACAGTAATATTCGTGTACTTCCGATTTGAAGAGATTGGCTCGCATCTGTTCGACTGCCATGTCCTTAGTTGTCTTACTGGAAAGATCAAGCTTTGCGTCCTTTGGGCACCCCGTTAGGAGTAATATGGAAGCGAAAACGACGGTTACAACTACGATCTTTAGATTTGTGTTCATTAGCTACCTCATTTACATGTTTTGCGTGGAAACGGCGTAGACGGAGATTTCACTTCGTTAGCAAATTCATACCGACAAACCATCGCGGCAATCCGCTAAATATTTGGAAAGAATTTCGTTTCTACTTACTAATGACTTTTTTGTGCGAAACGTAACAGACTTTTTTTAGTTTTTATGAAAAAAAGTGGATTTTTTCATAAAAGCGCGTGAATTCTGGGATTTTGGGGCGGTCGTTTGGGGTTTGGTTGGGGTGCGAGTTGATTGGCGACGTAGGCGTTGCGAACGGAACAGGGCAAAGGTTAATTCTGGGTATGGCGGCGGCGGCGATAGTGGTGGATGCCGAACAAGGTGAGCATCGAGAGCAAGACAAAAGCGGCGGCGTAGTATCCGTAAACCAGTGTGTTCGAGGCGAACGCTACCTTGACGCGACCGTCTCCCGATGCCGCGAAAGCGGCCCAATAGAATGGCGAACGGTATCGCGGATCGTTGTACATACGGATCTGAGCCTGGCGCAGGGCCGCAGACGGAGCAAGACCATCCCCTGCCATCCCTCGATAAAATTCGGTCATAAGGTTCTTTGTTGCGACGTCATCTACCTTCCAAAAACTTGAGACGACGGACTTGGCACCTGCCTGCAGGAACGCCGAATTTATGCTCATCACGCCTTCGCCTTTGACCTCTTTGCCGATGCCCGTATCGCAGGCACTGAGCACCACGAGGTCCGAATTGAGCCGCAGTCCGAAAACATCCTGCATTCTGACAAAGCCACCGTCGTGCTCGTTGCCTTCGCGATCAAAGACGGAAAGCAATATGCCTGACAGGTCGGGCCGCTTTTCATCGATCAGGCCATGCGTTGCGAAATGCACGACTCTGAAGTCTTCAATCTCGCCTTTCATCACGCCGTCGCGATTAGCCGCGAAACCCGACAGAACTTTAGTTCGTCCGGTACCGACGACTTCGCTAATCGACCGAGCCTCATCCTCGGACGCGGGCAACCTCGATAACGAAGCGAGCGATCCCACATTTCTAAACGTAGAAAGAACGGCAGCGAAAGTGCCTTCCGCGGAGGAGCCTCGGTTTACCACGCGTTCGTCCGACCTTGAAAAGACAGGGTCGGCAAACACCAGAAGGTCGCGCTCAGGCCTCGCATCGCTCTTTCGCTCTAATCGCAATAATTTCAACGCAGTTGCAGAGGGCACGTAAACCACTTCATTCGTCAACAGGATCGGTTCGTCTTTCTCGGCCCCAGGCAAGGGCAATGCACCGACGGGAAAATGATGTAAACGACCGTCGGCTACAAAGATCAGCTTTTTGGCCGCGAATTGATGGAACGCTGAACCGAAAAGTTCGTTGCTTAAGGTCCGTGATAGATCCGTATATTCGGCTTCGGCGACCCTAACGCGTGCATAATATTCGTCGAGAGATTCGCCCGCTTTAATTTCACGGGAACCAAGCAGACTACGAAGGCGGTCAACCTTTTCCTCGATCAATGCTCGTCCAGGAAGGTTGAAAGCGACGAGTCCTTGCTTATCCACGACCCAGAGATAGCTCGCTTGTTCACCGAGGGAAAACTCAAGGAGCAGTTCGTCGTCTTTCAGCACATTCGCCTGGAAGTCTGCGAGATCGAAACTTTCGGACGATTTCAGTTGCGAATAGATCGGGCTTTCCCGCTTGATCTTAAGACGAACGCCCTCGAGATCATCTTCGAGCTGCACGATCTCCCTTTCTAATGCGTCGATCTCCGCGGTGTTTACACTATCTGCCAGCAGATCGGTAAGGCGAGACTTTTTTAAGTTCAAAATGGTCAGAAGTTCTCTCTCTCGTTTTACGATCTCAATAGGAGCATCGCGCCGAAAATCCGATCCGGCGAGAGCGAGAATATCGCGAAGCGACCGTGCACGTGAACGCTCGACCACCGTCAATGCGCTAGCTCGGGCAGTTTCACTGTCGGTTCCTAGTTGCCCGGACATCAATAACGAGGTGTATAGCTCAAACCGATCGGTGACCTGTGCAAAGTACGACGTGCGCAAACTCGAACCATCGATACTCGAATGCAACTTATCGGTGATCTTGATCGATTCGACGATGTGTTTTTCAGCAGTTTGAGGATCTCCACGATTGACGGCCATTCGTGCAAGATGATAATGGTTACGAGCAAGTTCCGACGGATTGCGGGTCTTCTCGTTGGTAACACGGGCGGATTCGATTAAGGCCTGAGCTTTCGAAACATAGCCCATACGCTCGAACACAAGTGCCAGTGAATTCTCTACGCGAGCAAGGCGAACTCCTCTATCCTTATACGCAGATATTGCCAACTGATATTTCTCGAGTGCTAACTTAAGATCGCCAGTTGAAAAAGCAACATCACCGATCCGCTCATTAACAACACCTAGCTGAAAATTGTCTTCCAATGAAGCTGCAATACCCTTAACTTCGTCGTAGATCTGAAGTGCCCTATTTTTGTTGTCAAGCTCGAATTCGATATCAGCAATTGAGAGCATTGAACTCATTCGTCCACGTGGATTCTTTAGGCTATCGTAATACTGGATGGCCTTCTCAAACATAGGCTTGGCGATATCAAGACGGCCTAAGGTCAGGTAGATCGACGCCTTTGAATTCAAAATGATCGCGTGTTCCAGCAGGTCAGATTCAGGCAGAAGATCCGTTTCGGCAGCCTTTAGGGTTTCCAGAGCCAGCTGATTGTCACCAACGACGATTCTCGTGTAAGCCAACGCGAAATTTGCGTTTGAACGCCCCTTAGCATAGTCATACTGTTGTGCTGCAACGAGCGCCGCATTTGCCTTGTCGAGAGACGTAAAGGGATCGTCTTCTCTTAAAGCTGAATAGCCGGCGTAAATGTACACCTGGCAAATAATTCGCGGGTCCTCAGTAGCAAGCACGATCGGCTCGGCTTGCTCGAAATAGCTTCTCGCTTTGCCGACATTCCCATAACTATACTCATACAGACCTAAAGCGAAAAGAACAGTCGGTTTACTTTCGGTGACCGCAGGCAAAATCTTAAAAAGACGGGCGTGATAGGTACGCACCTTGTTGGATTCCACTTTTTGATACGCCGCAAGGAAAAGATTACTGAGGGTTGCTCCGATATGCTCCTGATTTCTACTCTGGCGGGCGATCAAATATGCTTTTTCCAACGTGGGTTCCGCTGATTCGAAATCTGAGACACCGATCCGTAGCTTTGCAGCTTCGTTTAGGCAGCGAATCGCACCAGCTGCGTCTCCCTTTTCGTAAAGCTCATTACCGACCGTTTCAAATTCACCAGAGATCGCGGAAATGAGTTCAGAACCACGAATTCGTGCCAGCTCGTAGGTCGGAGTATCCCGACACGAATATTGTGACACAGTTTGACCGGCGGTGGGCTGAAACGCGAAGACAACAACCACCGCCGTCAAGAAACAGCAGAACGACAAAACGTGACAATTAAAAGATCTGTTACTAATAGTGTCTCTGCAATACTCCTCTATAGACCTTTTAATCCGGGTAGGTTCTTGACTTTGTCCAAGAATACCCCGTCCTTGATGTTCTCTTTAGCAAATACGAGCGAGTCTTTTACGGTGAACTCGGACTTCTTCAATGATTTCCTGATGTCGGCAATAAACGTATTGAGAGCTACTTCGTCTCCTGCTTCTGCCATAGCGTAAAGGAGCCTTGCGAGTTTGATCTCTTCGGCACCTTTGAAACTCGCCAATAGATCATCGATATTGCGCTTTATCCTAGTTCCGGGCTGCACGACGACCTGCGGCAAGTTTCTGGCCCCTATCGGCTTTGTAATGATAGGTCGCCCCTCACTATTTCTCGACCGGAGTTCGGTGTTTGTTGATGAGAAGCCTGCGATGTTCCAAGGCATCTGGACATTCTTTACTCGACCATATTGGTCGAAAAATTGTCCCATCGCTCCGGTCATGCCTCTGACAATGTCCCCAAGCCCCCTGTCCCCTGGCCTGCCGTAAGGAGGATATCTATTGTTAACGTCGTATGGCGGATTCTTATTCCCAACGTCATATGGAGGATTTTTATTGTCGAGGTCATACGGCGGCACACGATCCCCAGGTCGGCCATATGGCGGATTACGTTCCGCATGACTCTCATTTCCACTCGTTATGCAGTCTTTGTCCTCAACTTTCTTGTCCTTATCCTCAGTAAACGACTCGAAAACGATCGAAGAATCAAAAATACCCACAGCAGGAGAACGACGAAATGTAATTTCGGTAAGATATATTTCGAGAAAGGTCTTCCATTTACTATAGACCTTTTCTTTGTCTTCTTTCGTGGTTCGATCAACAAACCGCAGGCGAAGATAATCGTTCAATGAAGAACAGTAGCTGTCTTTAGTCCACGGAAAATAGATCGAAATCCCATTTGAGAACTGGTTCTTACCGCCCGAGAACCCGCTTAAGAGGACGCAATTTCTTACCGCTGCGATCAATGCGTCCGCTTTGTCGGCAATGTCAGTCAATGGAGCGAATTGTTTGTCGGCTACGTTCGGGACGCTTCTGATCTCCTTTGCGAGCAATTCGCATAGATCGACCAGATCCACATTCTGTTCCATCGTGTAGCTCTGACAGTTGAACCTAGCGCTCAAAAGCGCGAGTTTGAGATGTCCGTGGCAAGCATCGTTTGCCTTAAAGCCGGTGATTAGTGCATCGGCAAAAGCTTCAAAAGCCGTGTCGACCGCTTCGACCTTCGTAGCATCCAGATCCCAGGCCGCGATGTCGACGGAGACGCTTCCAATAGCATGACGGTTCTGTTGCTTAATATATTTATCTACAAATTGAATTGCGATCGCTGCTGATGAGATGGAACTATATCCATTGGCAACGTCAGCAAGCATTTGTGCATAGCTCCACCCGGTGTTTGGAATACTTCCCTCCGAAGCGACCATCGTCTCGGCCAGACCCTTAAACTGAGAACCCACCTCAAGCATCCCCATCATGCAACTGTCAAAGCCCAATAGTGAGACCTGCTGGCCAAGTATCTCGGTCTGTCGACTAATGCGATAATCGTCAGACCAACCGAGCTCCTCGTCAGGAATCGTCTCATTACATTTCTCTGCGTTCTCGAGTTGTCGAGCTGTGTATTTCTTCTCGTCATCAGCGGCCCATTCGATTAGATCCGCCTGTTTTGCTTGCATACGGTCAAGAGCCCAGCGCAATTTGGGCATTGTCATGTTGTAGTTCGCTTTTGAATCCTGAAACAGCCCGATACTCTGAAAACCCATCGAATGACCGGAAAAGATCATCGCGTAGTTCGTCGCCTTTCGCCCTTTTCTGGCAACTCCTTTTTCCGTGTACTCTACCTGATTGACGCCCCAATGGACGAAGTTCAACAGGTTATACATACTTGCGGAGTTCTCATTGAGGTCTATGGGAACTTTGAACAGCTTCTCTGTAAACTTATAGGAACGTTGGAACAGATGGTCGTCGTAGGATCCGGAAAAGTCGGCATACAGTGTCGGGATCTCAGCCGAATAGCCATCAAAATAAACCAAGATGTTGATCTTTTGATTCGTAGCAGTAATTCGACGCATTTGCTCGATCGAATAAGCCATATCAACACTCAGGTTGTTGTCACCTGAAAGATAAATCATAAACGTCCAATCTTTCATAGATTATTCCAAACTCCTCGTAACCAAATTTGATGTTAGAGAAAGCAAGTTGTTCTTTTGGATTTGAGAGAACGATATCACAGAATTCTCTAAAAGCAAGAAGCTTATGCTTTCTTATCTGTCAATGACTTTGGGGAATGAAATCTTACAGGAAGTGGGTGGAAATTTGATTTATTATCTAACGACGAAATAATAGCTAAGGTTGGGGGCTTTTCCGGTTTGGAGTTCTAGGCGGTAATTGCCGACGGAAAATATGGCTCGCGGCAGGAGCAGACGGAGTTCGGGGACGGTGGAATTAGCAAGTGGACGGATATTGTTTTGGCGAAAAACTTCGATCGTGTCACGGAGAATTGTGACGTCGTAGCTTGTCGAATTATCGGTTTGAGACGGCAGAGCGATTCGAAATCTGACATTTTCAGTTAAATCGGTGCGAGAGAGTTCGGACATCGAACCCGAGGCACGAAGATTGCCAGACACGAGCGACAGTTCTGATAACCTTGTTGTGAGACTATCGGAACTTGGATCCTGATTTATTTTTTCATAGCGATTCTGCAACGCAATAAGCTCGTTATCGCGTTGTGGCCGAAGAACGAACCACAGAGAGGTGATTACCAGAATGACTGCGACCGAAACCGCAACTGATCTCAGACCCAAGCCTAGCGAATAAAACCACTGGAAAAAGCCGGACTCTTGCGAGCTTGAATTATCGACCTCAGTCGTTTTCTCTATATTTTGGCTTGCATAGCGTAGCATCAAAGCTGTCATCTCGACATTTTTGATCCGTTCGTCCGTAACAAGATAGTTTATCCTAAACCGAGTGCTGTCCTCTGTCGAAAGTTCTCCCGATAGAAAGGCCTCGATCAGATCTTCTTCGGCTATAGAAATTTCCGCAGCAAATTCCTCATCTTCTAGAATACGTAGTTCAATTTCGGATGCATCATCATCCGAGAGCGACCCGAGGAAATAGTTTTTGAAGGTCGGATCAGGCATTTCAACACCACTTACCTAACAATTAGTAATGACTTCGTTAGTCAGTTTCTTACAGTTTTTCCTGCTTTAGTGCACTTTTCAACACATGGCCGAAGAATGCCTTTGATTCGATGAATCCTCGTATGAAGAGCACCGATCGTTAATTCGTTATGCAAGGCTAACTGCTGTCTTGCACTGACTTTCGATTGGCCTACCTCGACGTAATAGTCGACAATGAGCTTTCCGTCCAAAATATTTAGATCGCTGATACATTCGCGCAGACAGTCAATAGCTGGATTTTCGGAAAACATCACCGACGCACCGAGTGTTTGTTCAAGCTCTTCGTTAAGCTGAACCGTACGGTTCTTTTCAAATCGGATAAATTCTCGAAACACGTTCCTGGCAAAACCATAAAAGATCGATTGCTTGCTTGCAGCGGTCGTTAAATCAAGAGTATCTATACGTTTTATTACCCTATTCATCGATTCGTCGGCAAGCGTTTCTGCATCGTGACAGCCTTTGAGACGGAAATATCTGATCAGACCGTCACGAATCTTTTCGAAGAGTGCTCCTGCATCGTCTCGATCGGTTGACAACCATTCGAGTACTTTGTCAAAGTTTTCTTTGGCGAATTCTTGGCTGATTTTCACTATAGAATTTCTATTTGGACAGTAAGTTATCGATCTTCGGGCAGTCACCATCGATGGGAAGCTTGCTTTGACTTCGATCCGGGTGACACTCACGAACATGATTCCAAACATGATACGAGCCGGAGCTTTTCTATCATTGGCAAATTCCATCGAGGATGACTCGCTACTATTGCACTTCGCGTCGTGTACTGTTTCGTCGGAGCTTGAACCGAATCAAGCCTTCTCGACTGACTGAAGACCCAAAATTACAGTAGCAGAGGCTACATCTTCAGTGCCCCACCTTCGTCAAATAAACTGCGATAAACGAGTTCCGCTTCGCGCTATTACCAAGTGATCTCGTTCCCATTCCATTCGAACCAAAGCTCCGTCGAGTTATTTCATTGTCGGTCAGGATACTCCAAATTTCAAACTTAGCTACTTGAGATGGTACATCCATGTGTTTATTTCTTGCTTGTTCGTACAAAATATACCGCAACTGAGTGCACTACGAGCAGGCGAACTGGGAAGCGACTAGACGCTGGAAAGTTAAATGCGGAACTCCGCAAAGCGCCTGAGCACCCTGACGAAGCCCTCAAACAACCATTTGACTTTGGTCACCGCGATATTGCCCAACCCAACAATCCAACAGACCCGCACGAGAAGGCGCGCTCTGGTTGGTGATTTCAGACGTTATACCGAGAGTCCATTACCGTTCCATACCGACGCTAGGCTCGCGGTCAGTTGTCTTGTTTCGCTCGTCGGGTATTGACTTTCTTTTAGGTTGTGAGAAAGCACGTTCACTACCCGTTTCGACCCTTGTTTCGGGATTAAGAACTTTGGTTAGGATTTCGTTCAAACTTTCAGAATTCACTCTGGCAGAGTGTCCTAAGGTCGTGCTAAGTCGTTTTGCTTCTTTGCTACTCAGAGTGAGTTCGATTCGTTTCTCGATCTCCGTAATCTCGCCTGTTGTGAAGATCGGATGGAAAGTGGGATCTGCGGTACTGCCCCAGAGAGAAAGTTGTCTGAACTCCGAAGCCTCCTTGCTAGCATGCAAGGAAAGCTCTTTTGCCGAGTCCACATCCGCTTTGAGAGTTCTCTCCCGATCCTTTACGCGGAACTCCAGCTCGCGTCTCAATATTCTGTGATCTTTGCTCTCCAGGAACAAATTCAGGGCCTGATCAAGAACCGACGCTTTTCGCGGCAGATCGACATCGCTCAAACTCAGATAACTTATCGACCCGTTCTGTTTGTCTTCGATCGCAAATTTGTGAAATCGTTTCGATCTTCGGTAAAAAGCTAGGTCTTCTTTTGTCCTATTTAGTCCGATATTGCAAAGAATTTCTCTGGCCAATGCGCGTCCCACTATCGCTTGAGAAAGATTACCGGCTTTTGCGGGGCCGATCTTTCCTTTGGCTCCGTGTTGGCTGGCCACCGCCCCTTGAATCAATGTCCTTTGAAGATTCCAATTGGATGCGTATTCTTTGGGAAATTTGAGTTTTCTTGAGAGTGTGTCAAGTTCGATGATCTGATCGGCAGAAAACACTGGCTTCACTGTATGCAAGGTGCTGCTTCGATCAAGGACTTCACTCAGAACCTGCCGCATCGATTTGTGCATTTGCAAGGATTGTTCACTCAGAGAACTATTGACCGAATCAAATAGAAATAATTCCCTTGACTTGGAATTTCGGCTTGAGGGTTTATTCGTCAGATATTCGATTGCCGAACGAATGCTTTGAAGAACAGCGCGACCATCGTTTTTGATATCATCTTGCCGAGCTATCATCGCCAAAGAGACTCGATCGTTTCCAACCTTCACCTTTCGGTAATACGCGTTGTCTTTGAAGTCCGAGAGCTGCCGCTGATGTAGCTGCATCCTCATTTCAGAAACCGCTTTTTGTCCAGCGAGAAGTCCAAGATCAGACACGGTTCTAGGTGCGATTTCTTTCTTGTTCTCAAGGTCGGTTCTAACCTGCTCAAGATAGCGAAATTCTCGCATTTTCGTGTTCACTAGACATTCGCTCTGAAGTTCATCGAGTTCTTGTTTATTGAATGCCGGCCGTGGTACTTTTACTCCTCTTTTTCTATGGTCGGTTCGGATCAGATTTGCTTCACCACGAATTGATGCAGTTTCCTCTTTGAGTTTGAAGAATTCCGATTCTTCACGGGCGATTATGCTATTGGTTATCGCTATGATCTGGCGTGATTGCGGTGTTTTGCGCCAGTCTTCGGAGTTGCTCGCTAATTGCCTTAGCTCCAAGAGCGAGACTCTTTTCGTTATTGCTTTTTCCGGATCCCTGATCGGAAACTTGAGGCTCTCACGATTTTCGATAAGAAAGGCAATTTTTTCTTCCTTAAATTTGAGTTGATATTCGGCAAGAA
>LNFM01015750.1_pt1 | contig 21536 bp, 23 predicted proteins | sample 596031 | NCBI WGS metagenome assembly LNFM01 (sample SAMN04254537, study PRJNA301005) | activated carbon metagenome | isolation source: dual media filters at the Ann Arbor, Michigan drinking water treatment plant | place: USA: Ann Arbor
TCTTCGATGGTCAGGCCCGCGTAGTGCGCGTTGAGGTAGTTGGTGGCTTCGAGCAGTTCCGACGGGTTGTGGTCGCGCGCGGTGATGATGACTCGGTTCTGCACGTCGCCGTCGGGGGCGACCATGATCACCAGCACGCGGCGCTCGCCCAGGCGCAGGAACTCGATGTGGTGGAAGACGCTGGCCTTGCGCGGCGCCGTGACCACGCCGACGAAGCTCGACAGGCTGGACAGCAGGTGCGCCGCCTGCGCGATGACGCGCTGCGGCTGGTCGGGGTGCAGCTGCTCGCGCGCGGCGGCCATGTCGGCCGGGGCATGTTCCAGGTCGATCGGCTTGCTCGTCAGCATGGTGTCGACGAACAGGCGGTAGCCGCGCGCCGTGGGCACGCGGCCGGCGCTGGTGTGCGGGCTGACGATGAGGCCCAGCTCTTCCAGGTCCGCCATCACGTTGCGGATGGTGGCGGGCGACAGGTCGATGCCGGTGGCACGCGACAGCGTGCGCGACCCGACGGGCTGACCGTCGGCGATGTAGCGCTCCACCAGCGTCTTCAGAAGGGTCTTGGCACGGTCGTCGAGCATGGCTCCATTGTAGGGAAGACCGTCCCGCCGGCCCCTTGGGAATCACCTTGCCTATGGTGTAATGCGCCGCATGCCGACCCGCTTCCGACATGCCGCGATCGTGGGTAAATACCAAGCCCGCGGCATCCGTGCGGCCCTAGAGGAACTGGCCCACTTCCTGATGGCCCAGGGGCTGGAGGTCTCGTTCGAACGCGAGACCGCGCACGCCACGGGCGTGACCGACTTCGACAGCCTGTCGCCGGCCGAACTGGGCCGCAAGTGCGACATCGCCGTGGTGGTGGGCGGCGACGGCACCATGCTGGGCATCGCCCGCGAACTGGCGCGCTACAACATGCCGCTGGTGGGCATCAACCAGGGCCGCCTGGGCTTCATCACCGACATCCCGCAGGACCACTACCGCGAGGCGCTGGCGCCCATCCTGGCCGGTGACTACGAGGAAGAGCACCGCTCCATGCTGGAAGGCGGCGTCTGGCGCGACGACCACAAGATCTTCGACGGCCTGTCGCTGAACGACGTGGTGGTGAGCCGCGGCGCCACCGCCAGCATGGTCGAGCTGCGTGTGGACATCGACGGCGACTTCGTCGCCAACCTGCGCGCCGACGGTCTCATCATCGCGTCGCCCACCGGCAGCACGGCCTATGCCCTGTCGGCCGGCGGGCCCATCCTGCACCCGGGCATCGCCGGCTGGGTGATCGTGCCGATCGCCTCGCACACGCTGTCCAACCGGCCCATCGTGCTGCCCGACCACGGCGAGATCCGCATCGGCGTGGTGGCCGGCCAATTTCGACATGCAGAGCCTGGCCAGCCTGCTGCACGGCGACCAGATCCGCGTGCGCCGCTCGGCCTTCAAGGTGCGCTTCCTGCACCCGCGCGGCTGGAGCTACTACGCCACGCTGCGGCGCAAGCTGCGCTGGTACGAAGGCGTGGTCTAGCCATGCTCCGGCGGCTGGTCTTGCGCGACGTCGCGATCGTGCGCGAGCTCGATCTCGAACTGTCCAGCGGCTTCACCGTGCTGACCGGCGAGACCGGCGCCGGCAAGTCCATCCTCATCGACGCCCTGCAGCTGGCGCTGGGCGCCCGGGCCGAAGCCGCGCTGGTGCGCGAAGGCGCCACGCGCGCCGAGGTCAGCGCCGAGTTCGACACGCCCGCCACGCTGCTGCCCTGGCTGGAAGAGGCCGGCTTCGGCCCGGGCACGGGTGGGGCGGAAGGCCTGCTGCTCCGCCGCAGCATCGATGCGCAAGGCAAGAGCCGCGCGTGGATCAACGGCAGCCCGGCCACCGTGGCGCAGCTGCGCGAGGCCGCCGACCACCTGGTCGACATCCACGGCCAGCACGCCTGGCAGAGCCTGACGCGGCCCGCCGCCGTGAGGGACCTGCTCGACGCCCAGGCCGGGCTGGACACGCGGCCGCTGGCGGCGGCCTGGCAGGCCTGGCGGCAGGCGCTGAAGGCATTGGACGAAGCGCGCGCGAAGCGCGACACGCTGGAACAGGAGCGCGAGCGCCTGGCCTGGCAGATCGGCGAAGTGGAGCGCCTGGCGCCCGGCGCCGACGAGTGGGAGTCGCTCAACGCCGAGCACCAGCGCCTGGCGCACGGGCAGGCCCTGCTCGACGGTGCGCGTGCCGCCCTCGACGCGCTGGACGAGGCCGAGCCCTCGGCCGCCTCGCTGTGCGCGCGGGCCATCGACGCGCTGGACGACGTGCAGCGCTACGACGGCGAGCTGGCCTCGGTGATCGGTGTGCTGCGCGAAGCGCAGGCGCAGATCGAGGACGCCGCCCACACCCTGAACGGCTACCTCGGCCACCGCGAGCCCGACCCCGACCGCCTGGCGCAGCTCGATGCCCGCCTGTCGAGCTGGGTGGCGCTGTCACGCCGCTACAAGCTGGCCGCCCTGCTGTCGGGCTGGAAGGAGTCGCTGAAGGCGCTCGACGCCGCCGCCGACCTCGATGCCCTGGAGCGCGCAGCCGGCGGCGCCGAACAGGCCTGGCGCTCCTTGGCGCAGAAGGCCAGCAAGGCGCGCAGCAAGGCCACCAGGCCGCTGTCCGACGCCGTGACCCAGGCCATGCAGCTGCTGGGCATGGCGGGCGGCCGCTTCGAGGTGGCCCTGCTGCCGCAGGACGAGCCCGCCGCGTGGGGGCTCGAGAGCGTGGAGCTGCGTGTCGCGGGCCATGCCGGCAGCACGCCGCGGCCGCTGGCCAAGGTGGCTTCGGGCGGCGAGCTGTCGCGGCTGGCGCTGGCCATCGCTGTGACCACCCACCGCGCAGGGGCCGCCGACGCCGGTGCCGCTGCGCAGGTGCCCACGCTGATCTTCGACGAGATCGACGCCGGCGTGGGCGGCACCGTGGCCGACAGCGTGGGCCGCCTGATGAAGCAGCTCGGCCGCCATGCGCAGGTGATGGCGGTGACGCACCTGGCGCAGGTGGCCGCCTGCGCCGACCAGCACTTCGTGGTCAGCAAGTCGCTGCACGGGCGGCAGACACTCAGCGAGATCCAGGCGGCCAGCGGCGAAGCGCGCGTGGCCGAGATCGCCCGCATGCTGGGCGGCGAGCGCCTGGCCGGGACCAGCCGGGCACACGCCCAGGCCTTGCTCGACGCACCGTCCGAGGGGCCGACATGAGCGGCCCGAGCGCCGGGCCGCTCCCAAGCCGGGCCGCCATCCCCCCGGGGGATCGGCCGATGTACCCGTCGGACGAGGGGCTCAAATGAGCGAGTGGATCCCCCTGGACGCCAGCGCCCGCGACGAGGTGATCCTCATCACGGGCATTTCCGGCTCGGGCAAGTCGGTGGCGCTGCACGCGCTGGAAGACGCCGGCTTGCCGCCCGAGCTGCTGCGCGACTTCATCCGCCTGGAGCACCAGCGCTTCACGCACCGCGTGGCGGCGGCCGTCGACGTGCGCACGGCCGGGTCGCTGCCGCACCTGCTGCCGCTCATCGACGAGCTGCGCAGCGAGGGCATCCGCGTGCGCTCGATCTTCCTCGACGCCAGCACCGACACCCTGGTGCGGCGTTTCTCGGAGACACGCCGTCCGCACCCGTTGTCGGCCGTGCCGGCAGGCAGCGACGTGGCGCGCGCGCTGGTCGAGGCCATCGAACTCGAACGCGACCTGCTCGCCGACCTGCGCGAGATCTCCACCGTCATCGACACCAGCCAGCTGCGCCCCAGCCTGCTGCGCGGCTGGATCCGCACGATGGTGGGCGCGCGCGACGCCGCGCTCACCGTCGTCTTCGAATCCTTCGCCTTCAAGCACGGCGTGCCGCTGGACGCCGATTTCGTGTTCGATGTCCGCGTGCTGCCCAACCCCTACTACCTGCGCGAGCTGCGGCCGCTGAGCGGCCGCGACGCGCCGGTGGCCAGCTACCTGGAACGGCAGCCCGAGGTGATGGCCATGCTGTCGCAGATCGAGATGTTCCTGCAGCACTGGCTGCCAGCCTTCGAGGACGACCAGCGCAGCTACCTCACCGTCGCCATCGGCTGCACCGGCGGCCAGCACCGTTCGGTCTACATGGTCGAGATGCTGGCGCGGCGCTTCGAAAGCCGCCAGACCACCCTCATCCGCCATCGAGAGCTCGATGCCCGCACCTGAATCCGCTGCGCGGCCGGTGGCACTGCCACGCCCGCTGTCCTTGTTTCCGCTGCGCACGGTGCTGTTCCCCGGCGGCCTGCTGCCGCTGCGCGTCTTCGAGACGCGCTACCTCGACCTGATGTCGCATTGCCTGCGCAACGACGAACCGTTCGGCGTGGTGTGCCTGAAGAGCGGCGCCGAGGTCGGCGCCAGCGACGGTCCGGTGGCGCTCGAAGAGGTCGGCGTGCTGGCGCACGTGGACACCATCGACGTCGCGCAGGCCAGCATCCTGCGCGTCCAGTGCACGGGGCTCGGGCGCTTTCGGCGGGAAGGTCCGGCCCGACAGCGCGATGACGGTCTCTGGGTCTGCGACGCCGTGGCGCTGCCCGCCGACCCGCCGCGCCTGCCGGCCGCGACCATGTTCGACACCGTGCAGGCCCTGCAGCGCGTCATCACCTCCTTGCGCGCGCAGGGCGAACTGCCGTTCGCCGAGCCCTTCCAGCTGGACAACGCCGGCTGGGTGGCCAACCGCTGGTGCGAGTTGCTGCCCCTCGGGCTGGCAGCCAGGCAGAAGCTGATGGAACTGGAAGACCCGGTGATCCGCCTGTCGCTGGTGGACGCCTACCTGCGCGACAAGCGCGTGGTGGTGTAGGCCGCAGCCCGGCTGTTGCGGCGCCCTGTGTTCAGCGCTGCAGCAGCTTCCTGACCGGCGCCGGCAGGCCCATCGCCAGCGCTTCGTCCCGGGTGAACCAGCGCCCGGGGCCGCCAGCGCCCGTGACGCTGGACACCATGGCCGACAGCCTGGTTGCCGACAGCCGTGCCGGCAGCGTCCAGCGCAAGGGTTGCAGCGTCCAGTCGAAGTGCGTCAGCGCATGGTCGATCACGGGCAGCCATTCGCCCTGGCCAGGCCAGCCTGCAACGGCAGCACCCAGGGCATCGGCATCGTCCCACGCCGGCAGGCTGAACAAGCCCGCCCACACGCCGGTCTCGGGGCGCTGCACCAGCAGGACGCGGTCACCCCATTGCAGCCACAACAGGGCGTTGCTGCGCCGGCCGCGCTTGAGCTTGCGTGTCTTGACCGGGAAGTCGCCGATACGCCCCTGCAGGCGCGCCGCGCAATCGGCCTGCACGGGGCACAGCAGGCACAGGGGCTGGCGCTGCAGGCAGACCGTGGCACCCAGGTCCATCAACGCCTGGGTGTAGACGTCGACGTGCTCGTCAGGCAGCAGCGACTCGGCCATCGCCCACAGCGCACGTTCCTGCGCGGCTTGCGCCAGATCGCCGTCGAAGCCCAGCACACGCGTCAGCACGCGCTTGACGTTGCCGTCGAGGATGGCCGCGCGCTCGCCGAAGCAGAACGCGGCGATGGCCGCCGCCGTCGACCGCCCGATGCCCGGCAGCGTGGCCAGCGTGCGGCTGTCGGGCGGAAAGCTTCCGCCATGCAGGGCCACCACGGCCTGCGCACAACGGTGCAGGTTGCGTGCGCGGCTGTAGTAGCCCAGGCCGCTCCACAGTCCCAGCACGTCGTCCAGCGGCGCGGCAGCCAGGCTCTGCACATCGGGAAACCGTTGCAGGAAGCGGGGGTAGTAGTCGAGCACGGTGCTCACCTGCGTCTGCTGCAGCATGACCTCGGACAACCACACGCGGTAGGGGTCCCGCGTGGCCTGCCACGGCAGCCCGTGGCGCCCATGCACGCGCTGCCACTGCACGACGCGGGCTGCAAAACCCGCCAGGCCTGCGGGCGGCGGCGATGGTGCACCGAGCGACATCAGGCCGCGGTGCGCTCCTGCTCGGCCACCGGACGCAGCGGGTCGGCGGACACCTGGGCCAGCAGTTGCGTCTGGCGCAGCAGGCGATCGAGTTGTTCGACCTGACCATCGAGCTGACGGTCCTGCATCTCGAGCTCGGCGATGCGCATCTCGAGCTCGCCCGATGCGCTCTCCACACGCTGCAGCGCTTCGCGCCGGCGCAGGAAGCCAGCCCGCCGCTCGCGCAGTTGCTCGTCCATCGGACCGGCCACGGCCTTGCTCCAGAGTTCGACCTCGGCCGCCGCGTTCTCGAAGGCGATGCGCAGGCGCGACAACAGCATGCGGCGAAATTGCTCGCGAAAGCCCGGCAGCGCCATGCGCCAGGCCTGCGTGACGGCCAGGTATTGCGTGTAGCTGGACTCGATGGCGTTGAACTCCTGCACGAAGCGGGTGAGCGAGGGCGCCGCCGGCACGTTGAAGGCAAAGCCGAACTCGGTGTTCAGCCGCGAGCTCGAAGCCTCGAGCATCTGGCGCATCTCGTCCATCTGGCCGGCGGCCTTGGCCACCAGGCTGCGCAGCCGCGAGCAGAGGGCCGTGAAGGCCTGCCGGGCACCCAGGGCCAGCGGGCGGTTGCCCAGCGCCTGCTGCAACTCACCCACCTCGGCGCGCAGGGTGTCGCTGGACAGCACGGCCAGCAAGGACTCCAGCATGCGCAGCTGCACCGAACGCACCGCCGCGAGCTGGCGCGTGCAGCCCTCGAACTCCAGGGCGTCAGCGTCCACGCGCTGCAGCAGCATGCGCAGCTTGGCGCCGCTCTTGCCGCGCAGGCCGCGCAGCTCCAGCAATTGCTCGGCACATTGGCGGCGGCGGTCGGACAGGCGGCGCGTGGCCGCCGTGCGCAGCACCGCGGCAGTCTCGTCGACGACGCGGCAGAGCATCTCGCGCTGGCGCGGCATGAGCTCGGCCGCCAGCGCGTGCTCGAGCTCGGGCAGACGGCTGCGCTGCAACTGCGCTGCGTCACCCGCCACGCGGGCTGCCAGGGCGTCGCGCGCGGATATCGGGAACACGCGCGTCGGCGGCAGGCGCAGCGTGCCCGCGGCTTCGTGCCGCTGGCTGGCGATCTGGCGTTCGACCTGCTCTTCCGAGCCGAGCGGATCGACCAGCGTGTCGATCTTGTTCAACACCACGAAGCGTTCGAGCGACGCACCCGAGAGATGCTCGCGCCACACCGCCAGGTCGGAACGCGTCACGCCCGTGTCGGCAGCCAGGAGGAAGACCGTGGCGTGGGCCGAAGGCAGCAGGGACAGCGTGAGCTCGGGTTCCGCGCCGATGGCGTTCAGACCCGGCGTGTCGATGACCACCAGACCGCGTTTCAACAGGGGATGCGGGTAGTTGATGACGGCGTGACGCCAGGCCGGCACGTCGACCAGCCCGTCTTCGCCGCGCGGCGGGTTGTCTTCAGGGTGCTCGTCGTTCCACAGCCCGAGCTCGGCGGCGCGCTCGACGCCCACCCGTTGCGTGCGTGTCACGGCCTGCAGTGCATCGGCCAGGGCCTCGGCGTTGCCCGGGTCGAGCGGCACCTGCTGCCAGGCATCGGGCCGCTTGCGCAGTTCGGACAGTGACAGGCCCTGGATGCGGGTTTCGATGGGCAGCAGAGAGAGCTGGGGCGATTGCTTGCCGTCGTGGTGCAGTTCCACCGGGCACATGGTGGTGCGGCCCGGCGTGGCCGGCAGGATGCGGCGCCCGGCATCGGCGAAGAAGATGGCGTTGATGAGTTCGGACTTGCCGCGCGAGAACTCGGCCACGAAGGCCACCACGATGCGGTCGGTCGACACACGCTCCCGGAGCTGGCGCAGCAGGAGCATGTCGGCCTCTCCGTCGAGCTCGTGGTCGGACAGGAAGCGTCCGAGCGCGACGAGCTGCCGATCGAGATCGGCACGCCAGCGGGCATGCGTCTCCAGGCCTGCGACTACGTTGCTCTGCACGGGTGTGCCCATGGGTGTACCCAGGATCGGGGCGAAAAAACCATGCTATCCCACCGCAACCGGGCTGAACCGCCGGTAACCTATGCTCACAAGGGCATGCCGCACTGCCGCGAGAAAAAACACCGGCCCGCGACCGGCGGTGCTTCAGCGCCTTTGGCAGCCGGCGCAGAAAAAGGTGGAACGCTGCGCCTGGACGATGCGCCGAACGATGCCGCCGCAGCGGCTGCAGTCCTGGCCCTCACGTCCGTAGACCAGAGCCTCGGCCTGGAATTCACCGTCCATGCCATGGGCGTCACGGAAGTCGCGCAGGGTGGAACCCCCGAGCGCCAGCGCACGCTCCAGGGTGGTGCGCACGGCCTCGAGCAGGCGTGCGGCGCGGGGCTTGCTGATGCGGTCGCTGCGCAGGCGGGGGTCGATCCCGGCGGTATGCAGCGCCTCGCAGGCGTAGATGTTGCCGGCGCCGACCACCACTTCGCCGCACAGCAGCAAGGCCTTGATCGGCGTGCGGCGGCCCTTGAGGGCGGCATGGAACAGGCCGGGCGTGAGCGCCGGGTCGAAGGGTTCCAGCCCCAGCCGCGAGAGCAAGCGGGCGGCCGGTTCGTGCTCGAGGGCGGCCGACCAGACGATGGCGCCGAAGCGGCGCGGATCGGTCAGCCGCAAGGTCCCGGCGGTGGTCTGCATCGAAAAGTGGTCGTGCGGCCCGGGCGGGCCGGCATCCTGCAGCAGCGCCAGCGAGCCGGACATCCCCAGGTGCATCAACAGGCCGCCGGCTTCGCTGCCGAACTGCAGCCACAGGTACTTGCCGCGGCGAGATACACCTTCCACCACGGCGCCGTCGAGCCTGGACGGCTCGATGCCCAGCGGCCATCGCAAGGGCTTTCCGAGGCTGACAGACTGCACGCGCGCACCCCGCAGCGGGCCGTCGATCCCCCTCCTGGTGACCTCAACTTCGGGGAGTTCTGGCATGAAACCATTATGTGAGAATGAAAGTTCAGCGTCTGGAGACTCGATGAGCAAGTACCCCCGTTGGCGTCGTGCAGTCACCTGTGTGGCCGCCGTCACCACCGCATGGGCCGCGTGGGCTGCTCCCGAGGCGCCGGCAGCGGCGCGGGGGCCGGTGGCGAACTCCACGCTCGACGCGCCGCTGTTCTATCAGTTGATCATCGGCGAGATGGAACTGGCTGCAGGCCAGCCCGGCACGGCCTACGAGATCCTGCTGGATGCCGCACGTCGCACGCGCGACGAGAACGTCTTCCGCCGCGCCGTCGACATCGCCCTGCAGGCACGCGCCGGCGACCAGGCCCTGGCCGCCACGCGCGCCTGGCGGCAGGTGCTGCCCGAGTCGCTGAACGCGGCCCGCATGGAGGTGCAGATCCTGTCTGCGCTGAACCGTCTGGGCGACGCCGCCGAACCGCTGGGCCTGTTGATCCGTCTGAGCCCGGCGGCCGACCGCCCCGGCCTCATCGCAGCGCTGCCCCGTGCCATCCAGCGCACGCCCGACCGCAAGCGGGCAGCGCAGGTGCTCGACGAGGTGCTCGCTCCCTATCTGAAGGACAAGGCGCTGGGCGTGCCGGCGCTCGTGGCTTCGGGCCGCGGGTGGCTGGGTGCCGGTGATGCCGACCGCGCCATGGCGCTGGTGGAGCAGGCGCACAAGCGAGAGCCAGCGGCTCCCGGTCCGGCCCTGCTGGCCATGGAGTTGATGGCCACCCGCCCCCAGGCGGAGCGCTTCGTCACCCAGCACCTGGAGACGGGCAAGGCCGAACCGGCACTGCGCCTGACCTACGTGCGCGTGTTGACCGCCTCGCAGCGGTTCGCAGATGCGGTGACGCAGCTCGAACTGGTCACGCGCGTGCAGCCCGACCTCGCACCGCCTTACCTGACGCTGGGGGCCTTGCACCTGGACATGCGTCATTTCGCGCAGGCCGAAGCTGCATTGCAGCGCTACATCGACCTGGCCCAGGCGCCCGCCGCCAAGCCCGCTGCAACGCCTGCGGTGGCGAGCTCCGAAGACGATGACGACGATGCTGCCGAGCGTCCCGACCAGGGCGTCGTCGAAGCCTGGTTGCTGATGGCGCGTTCGTTCGAGCAGCGGGGCGACTTCGCGGGGGCCGAGACCTGGCTGAAGAAGGTCGACGATCCCAAGCGTGCCCTGGAAGTGCAGTCACGGCGCGCCACCTTGCTGGCGAGGCAGGGCCGGCTGGAAGAAGCGCGCAACACCGTTCGCCTCGCACCGGAACGCAGCCCTGAAGACGCACGGGCGAAGCTGGTGGCTGAAGCGGGCATGCTGCGGGAGGTCAAGCGCTGGGAGGATGCGTACGCCGTTCTCGAAGCGGCCAGCCAGCGGTTCCCCGGCGACAGCGACCTTCTCTACGAGCAGGCCATGATGGCCGAGAAGAACAACCGGCCGGACGACGCCGAGCGGCTGCTTCGCAAGGTCATCGAGCTCAAGCCCGACAACGCACACGCCTTCAACGCGCTGGGCTATTCGTTGGCCGACCGCAGCGTGCGCTTGCCCGAAGCCAGGCAGCTCATCCAGCGTGCGCTGGAGTTGTCGCCTGGCGACCCCTTCATCACCGACAGCCTGGGCTGGGTCGAGTACCGCCTGGGCAACTTCGATGAAGCGCTGCGATTGCTGCGCCGCGCCTACGCGGCCCGGCCCGACGCCGAGATCGGCGCCCACCTGGGCGAGGTGCTGTGGGCCGTCGGCCAGCGCGACGAAGCGCGGCGCATCTGGCGCGAAGCCCGTGCCCGTGACGATGGCAACGAAGCCTTGCGCGAGACGCTGGCACGCTTGAAGGTCGATCTTTGACGCTGCTGACGGTGTTGCGGCAGCACTCGCTGCCCGTGTCGCTGGGCCTCTCCTTGCTGATGACCGCCTGTGCCACGCGAGCACCGGACGTCGCCGAGACGCCCTGGACCTCGGGCCGTCTGTCGGTGCGGGTCGAGGCGAACGGCGGGCAGCCCGTGCGCAGCGCCAGCAGCGCCTTCGACCTGCGGGGATCGGCACGAAGCGGCGAACTGCGGCTGACCTCGCCCTTGGGCACCCTGGTCGCCGAGGCGCAGTGGGCGCCGGGCCGGGCACGACTGAGCACGCCAGACGGCGAAAGGCTCTTCGACGACCTCGACGAACTCTCGCGGCAGGCGCTGGGCGAAGCCCTTCCCTTGCAAGCCTGGCCCGATTGGCTGGCCGGCAGGCCATGGTCCGGCGCGCCGAGCCAGGCCGTGCCGGAGGGCTTCGCGCAGTTGGGATGGCGCGTCACGCTGACGCGCTTGTCGGAGGGCTGGGTCGAAGCGGTGCGCGACGAAGCCCCCAAGGTGACCGTCCGCGTCCGACTGGACAAATGAGGCACGCGAGGTCCCGCACATGACGCTGCGCGCACTCTACGACCTGCCTGCACCGGCCAAGCTGAACGCGTTCCTGCACGTCGTGGGCCGCCGTGCCGATGGCTATCACCTGCTGCAGTCGCCCTTCGTGCTGATCGACTGGGCCGATACGCTGCACGTCGAGCGTCGCGACGACGGCCGCCTGCAGCGACATGACCTGGGCCCGGCGCTGCCGGCGGACGACCTCTGCCTGCGCGCCGCGCGGATGCTGCAGGTTGCCAGCGGCACGGCCCTGGGCGCCGACATCTCCATCCTCAAGCAGGTGCCCTGGGGCGCTGGCATGGGCGGCGGCAGTTCCGACGCTGCCACCACGCTGCTGGCGCTGAACCACCTCTGGCACCTCGACTGGCCGAGGGTCAGGTTGATCGAACTGGCCGCTCGCCTCGGCGCCGACGTGCCCTTCTTCGTCGGAGGCGGCAACGCCTTCGTCGAGGGCATCGGCGAACGGCTCACGCCGCTGGCCTGGCCGGAGACGGTGTACGCCGTGATCAAGCCCGCTGCATCGATCGCCACGCAGGACATCTTCACGCACCCGAAGCTGGTCCGCGATACGGATCCTGTTATACTTTTTGGCTCTTTCGAAGACGCTCGAGAAACCGGGCAAGCGCGAGAGGATCTGCGGCAAGCACAGCAAGCGCCGCGGGACTGGGTAGAGGGGTTCGGTCGCAACGACCTTCAAGCTCCGGCAGTCCTGCAATGCGCTGAAGTCGCCCAGGCCCTCGAGTGGCTTGCAGCCCGACACGGCAACAGCCGCATGACGGGTTCGGGAAGCGCGGTCTTCGCTAGAGTCGGTGCGGTCGGCCTTCCCATGGCGACTCCGACGGCAAGCCTGAACGAAGGCCTGCCCTCGGGATGGGTGGGCCGGATGTGCCGCAGTCTGCCAAGTCACCCTCTGGGCGACTGGGCACGCTGAGCAGAGTTGAAGGGTGTTGCGCGTGAAAGCGCGCAGTGTCCTGTGTAGGGGAGTCGCCAAGTTGGTCAAGGCATCGGATTTTGATTCCGACATGCGAGGGTTCGAGTCCTTCCTCCCCTGCCAAACCTTCGAAAATGCCGACACCGGCCAGACAGGCTCCGATCCGGGGGCCCTCGGGAGATCCCACCGTGCTGTTCAACACCGTGCTCTTCACCGGCAATGCCAACCCGGTGCTGGCGCAGGAGATCGCGACGCACCTCAACGTCGAGCTCGGGCAGGCCATGGTGGGGCGCTTCTCCGACGGCGAGACCACCGTCGAGATCCGACAGAACGTGCGAGCCCGCGACGTCTTCGTCGTGCAGCCCACCTGCTCGCCGACGAACGAGAACCTGATGGAACTGTTCATCATGGTCGATGCACTGAAGCGCGCCAGCGCTCGCCGCATCACCGCGGTGATTCCGTACTTCGGCTACGCCCGGCAGGACCGCCGGCCGCGTTCCACACGCGTGCCCATCAGCGCGAAGGTGGTGGCCAACATGCTCGAGACCGTGGGCGTCGAGAGGCTGCTCACGATGGACCTGCACGCCGACCAGATCCAGGGCTTCTTCGACATCCCGGTCGACAACATCTACGCCAGCCCGGTGCTGCTGTCGGACCTGAAAAGCAAGAACTACCGCGACCTGGTGGTGGTGTCGCCCGACGTCGGCGGCGTGGTGCGCGCCCGTGCGCTGGCCAAGCAGCTCGGCTGCGACCTCGCCATCATCGACAAGCGCCGTCCCACCGCCAACGTCTCGGAAGTCATGCACGTCATCGGCGAGATCGACGGCCGCAACTGCGTGATCATGGACGACATGATCGACACCGCCGGCACGCTGGTGAAGGCCGCCGAGGTGCTCAAGGAGCGCGGCGCGCGCACCGTGTACGCCTATTGCACGCACCCGGTGTTCTCGGGCCCGGCGATCGAGCGCATCGAAGCGTCGAAGATCGACGAGGTCGTCATCACCAACACGATCCCGATGAGTGCGGCGGCCAAGGCCTGCGGCAAGATCCGCCAGCTGTCGGTGGCCTTCCTGTTCGCCGAGACGATCCGCCGCATCAGCGACGGCGAGTCGGTCACCTCGCTGTTCTCGGAGCAGAACAACAATTTCTAGAACGATGGGGCGCCGGGAACGGTGCCCCACGCCGGCAGGTGCGAGCCTGCCGTTTTCCGGTGCCTGGTCGCGGGCACCTCACCTTTTGGAGTCACTATGAAATTCACAGCTTACGAGCGTACGCTGCAGGGGACCGGAGCGAGCCGCCGCCTGCGCCACGCTGCCAAGGTGCCGGGCATCGTCTACGGTGCCGGCGAACCCCGGATGATCGAGCTCGATCACAACGCCACCTTCTTCGCGCTGAAGAAGGAAGCCTTCCACTCGACCATTCTCGAGATGGAACTGGCCGGCAAGGCCGAGAAGGTCGTGCTGCGCGACTTCCAGATGCACGCCTGGAAGCCCATCGTCATGCACGTCGACTTCCAGCGCGTCGACGAGACCACGCGCCTGCGCAAGAAGGTGCCGCTGCACTTCAGCGGTGAAGAGAATTCGCCGGCGGTGAAGACCGACAAGTGCCTGGTCAATCACGTCGCCACCGAACTCGAGATCGAGTGCCTGGCCGCGCAGTTGCCCGAGTTCCTGACCATCGACCTCAGCGCCATGACCAAGGGTGTCTCGCTGCACGCCAGCGACCTGAAGCTGCCCGAGGGCATCAAGGTCGTCAAGCGGTGATCGCTTCGGTGTCGCTGCCGAAGATAGAGGAAGAAGTGGCTCCGGTGGCCGTGGTCGCCGCCGACAAGGGCAAGGCCAAGCCGAAGAAGGACGAGAAGCAGAACAAGAAGTGATGCCCGGCTGCCGGCGCCCTGCGCACCGGCCCGTCGTCACACCGCAGGGCCCCCGAAGTGGGGCCCTCTTCTTTGGTGCGGCCGAACCGTCCGACGCGGGATGGTCGCCGCCGGGCCCACCCAGATAATCCACCCCATGATTCGACTCTTCGTCGGCCTCGGCAACCCGGGCCCTGAATACGAGGCCACGCGGCACAACGCGGGGTTCTGGTGGGTGGACGCGCTGGCCGACAAGCTCGGTGCGCGGCTGCAGGCCGAGCGCAGCTACTACGGGCTGGTGGCACGCGTGAACCGGGCTGACGGCCCCGTGTGGCTGCTGCAGCCCATGACCTACATGAACCGCTCGGGCCAGTCGGTGGCGGCGCTGGCACGCTTCTTCAAGATCGAGCCGGCGAACGTCCTCGTGATCCACGACGAGCTCGACCTGCTGCCCGGACAGGCCAAGCTGAAGTTCGGCGGCAGCGCTGCCGGGCACAACGGCCTGAAGGACATCCAGGCGCAGCTGGGCACTCAGGACTATTGGCGGCTGCGCCTGGGCATCGGACACCCGGGGGTGAAAGCCGAGGTGGCCGACTACGTGCTGCGCAAGCCCGCACCCGACCACCGCGAAGCCATCGAGAAGACGATCGAACGGACGCTGGAAGCCAGCGACCTGCTGATGACGGGGCCGATGGGCCAGGCCCTGGCGAAGATCCACGCCCAGCCGCCCCGCCCGAAACCCCCGCGCAAGCCTGATGGTGCGACGCCTGCGGCCGCGGCAGCAACTGGGGAGGTCGCCCCGCCGCCGTCTTCATCGCCCCCGGGAGAATCCTCATGAACGTCCTGCCCGCGCTCTGTCTCTGCCTGGCCGCGCTGTCGTCGGTGCAGGCGCAGGCCACCACCGTCTGGCGCTGCGGACCCGATGGCCGCAGCTATGCCGACAGCCCCTGCCCCGGGGGTCGCGAACTGCAGGTCGCCGACGATCGCAGCGCGCAGCAGCGCCAGGAAGCGGCGCAGGTGGCCGAGCGCGATCGCGCCATCGCCCGGCGCATGACCGAGGAGCGACGCGAGCGCGAAAGGGAATGGGCCGCGCGGGGGTCCGGGCTGATCGCGATCGGTCCCGTGACGCCGGTGACCGGAGCCGGGCCCGTCAAGCCGTCGAAACGTCAGTCTGGGAAGGATCGGGCCGACCCGAAGACGGCGTCGAAACAACAGCCTGCGTTTGCAGCGCGCGGTACTTCGCCATCAGCTGCTCGGGGCTCTCGACGAACGCAGGGTTGACCGGGATGCAGGCCACGGGGCACACCTGCACGCACTGCGGCTCGTCGAAGTGGCCCACGCACTCGGTGCAGCGCCCGGGGTCGATCTCATAGATCTCCTCGCCCATCGAGATCGCCTCGTTGGGACACTCGGGCTCGCAGACATCGCAGTTGATGCATTCGTCGGTGATCCAGAGCGCCATCGCTTACACCCCTCGCGCACCGACGAATGCGGCACGCGCTGGCAGGCGCGCGCCGCGCCAGCCGGGACAAGGCATGCCTTGTCGATTCCCGTCTTGCGTGTCAGTGATCCAGAGCGCCATCGTCTTCAGGTGTCGGACTGCGACACCCGCTCCTTGAGCCGGTTGAGCACCGAGGGTGCCACGAACTTGGAGACATCACCGCCGAGACTGGCAATCTCGCGCACGAAGGTGCCACTGACGAACTGGAACTGGTCGCTGGGCGTCATGAAGACGGTCTCGACATCGGGCATCAGCTGGCGGTTCATGCCGGCCATCTGGAACTCGTACTCGAAGTCGCTCACGGCGCGAAGGCCCCGTACCACCACCTTGCCGCCGTTGGCGACGACGAAGTCGCGCAACAGGCCGCGGAACGCCGTGACTTCGACGTTGCCGTAGGGCGCAGCGATCTCGCGCGCGATCTCCAGACGTTCGGCGATGGTGAACATGGTGCGCTTGTGATGGCCGGCGGCCACCGCCAGGATCAGGCGGTCGAACAGGCGCGAGGCGCGGCGCATCAGGTCTTCGTGCCCCAGCGTCATGGGGTCGAAGGTGCCGGGATACACGGCAGTGAGCGGAGTCACGGTGGTCACGGCAGGCGGCTCCTGGTTCAGCCCGGGGTGTGGACGGCGGCAGTGTAGCCGCGCCGCAGCAGCTGGTAGTGCACGGCGCCGGCCCGGCCCTGGCGCCACAGGCCGAGTGTGGCGGGCGGATCCTCCACGGGGCTTGCGGATTCGACGTAGACGAAGCCGCCGTCGGACAACAGCGGGGCCGCGGCTGCGAGGGCCTGCGCATGCAGGCCGGCATCGAAGGGCGGGTCGAGCAGCACCAGGTCGAAGCGCCCCGGCGCACCGCCGCGCATCCAGGCCAGCGCATCGGCGCACTCCACGCGCACCTGCTTGCCGCCCAGCCGCAGGCGGGTGGCTTCGAGCCTGGCGGCCAGGCTTCGGTCGCGTTCCAGCAGCACCACCTCGGCGGCGCCGCGAGAGGCCGCTTCGAAACCGAGCGCACCGGTGCCGGAAAAGGCATCCAGGCAGCGCCAGCCGGTCAGGTCCTGCCCCAGCCAGTTGAAGAGGGTCTCGCGCACCCGGTCCGGGCTGGGCCGCAGCCCGGGCACGTCGGCCACCGGCAGCTTGCTGCGCTTCCAGAGGCCGCCGATCAGACGGACCTCGCCGGGGAGCTTGCGGGCGGGATTGCGCGACGGCGGCACGGCTCAGAGACGGACGGGGATGCCGTCGCGGGCCATCAGCGCCTTGGCCTGCGCCACCGTGAACTCGCCGTAGTGGAAGATGCTGGCGGCCAGCACGGCGTCGGCGCCGCCCACGCGGATGCCTTCGGACAGGTGCTCCAGCGCGCCCACGCCACCCGAGGCGATCACGGGCACCGGCACCGCGTCGCTCACCGCGCGCGTGAGGGCCAGGTCGAAGCCGATCTTGGTGCCGTCGCGGTCCATGCTGGTGAGCAGGATCTCGCCCGCACCGTGCTCGGCCATCTGCCGGGCCCAGGCCACGGCGTCCAGGCCGGTGTTCTTGCGGCCGCCGTGGGTGTAGACGTCCCAGCCGGCCTGGCCGTCCGGCTTTCGCTTGGCGTCGATGGCCACCACGATGCACTGCGAGCCGTACTTGTCGGAAGCGTCGCGGATCACCTGCGGGTGGGCCACCGCGGCGGAGTTGAAGCTGACCTTGTCGGCGCCGGCGTTGAGCAGTCGCCGCACGTCTTCCACCGTGCGCACGCCGCCACCCACGGTCAACGGGATGAAGACCTGCGAAGCCACGGCCTCGATGATGTGCAGGATGAGGTCGCGCCCGTCGCTGGTGGCCGTGATATCGAGGAAGGTGAGCTCGTCGGCGCCCTGCTCGTTGTAGCGCGCCGCGATCTCCACCGGGTCGCCGGCGTCGCGCAGTTCGACGAAGTTGACGCCCTTGACGACGCGGCCGCCAGTGACGTCCAGGCAGGGAATGATGCGTTTGGCCAGCATGCGGCGCAGTTCAGGTCCCGCTGCCGATGTCGTCGGCGCGCGCCTGGGCGGCCGTGAAGTCGAGCGCCCCGGTGTAGATCGAGCGGCCGCAGATCACGCCTTCGACGCCTTCGGACTCCACTGCGCACAGCTTTTCGATGTCGGCGATGCCGGCCAGCCCGCCCGACGCGATGACGGGGATCGTCAGTGCCTGCGCCAGCTTCACCGTGGCCTCGACGTTGATGCCGGTGAGCATGCCGTCGCGACCGATGTCGGTGTAGATCACGCCTTCGACGCCGTAGTCCTGGAACTTGCGCGCCAGGTCGATCACTTCATGGCCGGTGAGCTTGCTCCAGCCGTCGGTGGCCACCTTGCCGTCCTTGGCGTCCAGGCCCACGATGATGTGGCCACCGAAAGCGCTGCAGGCGTCCTTCAGGAAACCGGGGCTCTTGACGGCTGCGGTGCCGATGACGACGTAGCTCAGGCCATCGTCGAGGTAGCGCTCGATGGTGTCCAGGTCGCGAATGCCGCCGCCCAGCTGCACGGGGATCTGGTCCCCGACCACGCGCAGGATGGCTTTCACGGCCGACTCGTTCACCGGCTTGCCAGCGAAGGCGCCGTTGAGGTCGACCAGGTGCAGTCGGCGCGCGCCGGCATCGAGCCAGCGCTGCGCCATGGCAGCAGGGTCGTCGCCGAAGGTGGTGGAGACGTTCATGTCTCCCTGCTCGAGGCGGACGCACTTGCCGTCCTTCAGGTCGATGGCCGGAATCAGCAGCATGACGCGGTGGGGGCGTTGAGAACGGGTGGGGGGAGGTGAGACGAGGCGAGAAAAGGGGCCCTAGGGCTTCCAGTGCAGGAAGTTGCGGTACAGGGTCAGGCCGTGCTCGGCGCTCTTCTCGGGGTGGAACTGCGTGGCGAAAATGTTATCCCGCGCCAGCGCGCAGGTAAAGCGTTCGCCGTAGTCGGTCTCGCCGGCGGTGTCGCCCGGCACGGCGGGATCGGCGAAATAGCTGTGCACGAAGTAGAAGTAGCTGGCGTCGGGCACACCGGCCCACAGCGCGTGCTGCCTTTGCAGCACCTGGTTCCAGCCCATCTGCGGCACCTTGTAGCGGCTGCCGTCGGGCTGCAGGCGACCGTCGAGCCGGAACCGCCGCACGCGGCCGGGCAGCAGGCCCAGGCCGGGGGTGTCCTGCTCCTCGCTGTGGTCCAGCAGCATCTGCATGCCCACGCACACGCCCATCAGGGGCTTGCGTGCGGCGGCGTCCAGCACGGCCTCCTTCAGGCCGGAGTCGTGCAGTTCGCGCATGCAGTCGCGCATCGCCCCCTGGCCGGGCAGCACCACGCGTTCGGCGGCAAGCACTTCTTCGGGGCGCGATGTCACGACGACCTTCACGCCGCTGCCCGCGGCCACGTGCATCACCGCCTGCGACACCGAGCGCAGGTTGCCCATGCCGTAGTCGACCACCGCCACGGTCGGCATGCTTCAGCCTCCGACCCGCAGCGCGGGATCGACGTTCACAGCGAGCCCTTGGTCGAGGGGATCACGCCGGCCGACCGCGGGTCGGGCGTCAGCGCCATGCGCAGCGCGCGCGCGAAGGCCTTGAACACCGTCTCGCACTGGTGGTGGGCGTTGTCGCCGTGCAGGTTGTCGATGTGCAGGGTGACCAGCGCGTGGTTCACGAACCCCTGGAAGAACTCGTAGGTCAGCTGCGTGTCGAAGGCACCCACCATGCCGGCCTTGAATGGCACGCGCATGTGCAGACCGGGACGGCCCGAGAAGTCGATCACCACGCGCGACAGTGCTTCGTCCAGCGGCACGTACGAGTGGCCATAGCGCGTGATGCCCTTCTTGTCGCCCACCGCCTGCGCCACCGCCATGCCCAGCGTGATCCCGACGTCCTCCACGGTGTGGTGGCCGTCGATGTGCAGGTCGCCGTCGGCCTCGATCTCGAGGTCGATCAGGCCGTGCCGCGCGATCTGGTCGAGCATGTGGTCGAAGACCAGCTTCGAATCGCCCTTGCCGTCCAGATCCAGCTTCACGCGAATCTTCGTTTCCTTGGTGTCCCGCCGGACTTCGGCCATGCGTGTCATCTCAAAGGCTCGCTTTCAGGGCTGAGATCATGGCGTCATTCTCCTGCGGCGTGCCGACCGTCAGGCGCAGGCAGTTCGCCAGCAGCGGGTGCAGCCCGGCGATGTGCTTGACCAGAACGCCGCGCTGCTTCATGCCTTCGAAGGCCCGCTTCGAGTCGGGCACGCGCACCAGGACCATGTTGGCTTCGCTGGGGAAGGGTTGGGCGCCGGGCATGGCCGCCAGGGCCGCCAGCACGCGGCTGCGCTCCGTGCGCAGGAGCGCGGCCTGGCGGGCGTACTCGTCGGCGTGGTCCAGCGCGAACAGCGTGGCCTCGGCGTTGAGTGCGCTGATGTTGTACGGCGGGCGCACCTTCTCGACCTCGTCGATCAGCGCTGCAGCGCCGCACAGGTAGCCCATCCGCACGCCGGCCAGGCCGAACTTGCTGAGCGTGCGCATCACCAGCACGTGGTCGTCGGCCACCAGACGCTGCATCCAGGTGCGCGACGAAAACGGCTGGTAGGCCTCGTCGAACACCACGAGCCCGCGCTGCGCGCCGACGGCGGCCACGATGCGCTCGACGACCCGCTCGTCGAACAGGTTGCCGGTGGGATTGTTCGGGTAGGCGATGTAGGTCAGCGCCGGACGGTGCTGCTCGATGGCTGCCAGCATCGCGGCCTCGTCGAGCTGAAAGTCGGCCGTCAGGGGCACGCCGGCGAAGTTCAGGCCGCGCAGCTTCGCCGACATCTCGTACATCACGAAGCCCGGCAGCGGCGCCAGCACCGTGGCGCCGGGCACGTCGCAGGCCACCGACAGCATGTCGATCAGCTCGTCGGAACCGTTGCCCAGCATCAGCTTGCAGCCGGCGGGCAACTCGACGAAGCGCGACAGGGCCTGCACCACCTCGCCGGGGCCGGTCACCGGGTAGCGGTTGAGGGCCACGCGCGACAGGCGTTCACCCAGTTCCTGCTGAAGCTCGGGCGGCAGCATGAACGGGTTCTCCATGGCGTCGAGCTTCAGGTAGCCGGCGCTGGGCTGGATGGCGTAGGCGTGCATCGACTTCACGTCCTGGCGGATCGTGTGCTGGATGCGCTCTTGCAGCGTGGCGTTCATGATGCGGTTCCCTGGGGGTCGACACGCAGCACCATCTCGTGCTCGCCGTCGTCGATCTTGCCGGTGTACGCGAAACCGTGGCCGGCGTAGAACGGCCCGGCGTGGCCCGGCGCCATCACGTGCGACAGGCCGACCTCGGGCAAGCCCAGCCGGCGGGCTTCGTCGATGACCCAGCGGATGGCCTGCGCGCCCACGCCCAGACGCTGGTGGCGGGCGTCGACCATCAGGCGCCAGACGTAGAGCTGCTCGGCGGGCTCGTCCTTGTCCATGCGCGCGTCGTACAGCATCAGGAAGCCCACCGGCTGGTCGCCCAGGTACAGGCCGAGCGGCCGGCCGGCCGGTTCGTAAGCCGCCTGGGCCAGCGAACGCACCACCGGCGCCACGAACTGGCATTGGCCCGGGGCGACTTCCAGCTTCATCAGCGCTTCCGCGTTGTCGGCCGTGACCGGGCGCACGTTGAAGGCCCCGGCCGGCACGGCAGCGGCCGCAGCCGGCGATGGCGACAGGCGCATCTCGGCCGCGCGCGCGTGGGCCTGCAGGCCTTCGCCGTAGGCGAGTTCGGCGGCGATGGGCCCCAGCACCTGCGCGCCCGCCTCGCTGACCTCGATCAGGCTGCTGCGCTTCTGGAAGTCGTAGACGCCCAGCGGCGACGAGAAGCGTGCAGTGCCGCTGGTGGGCAGCACGTGGTTGGGACCGGCACAGTAGTCGCCGAGGCTCTCGCTGGTGAAGGCGCCCAGGAAGATGGCGCCGGCGTGGCGCAGCCGGCCCTGCCATTGCTTCGGGTCGCGCGCGCTGACCTCCAGGTGCTCGGGCGCGATGCGGTTGCTGATCTCGCAGGCTTCTTCCATCGACCGCGTGTGGATCAGCGCGCCGCGCC